>Ga0209166_10001210_pt1 | contig 22275 bp, 17 predicted proteins | sample Coa_R1_3_FD_187151 | JGI IMG/M metagenome (GOLD analysis project Ga0209166, IMG submission 187151) | Surface soil microbial communities from Centralia Pennsylvania, which are recovering from an underground coalmine fire - Coalmine... | ecosystem: Environmental > Terrestrial > Soil >... | reverse complement strand
TGAATAACAAAGCGCTAATGTCACAGACAGCGCGATTGAATCGACGGCCACAATGGGAAGGAGAAAACGTGGCACGTCGACGGTTTCAGCAAGGCTCAGTACGCAGGAGAGGGAATGTCTGGATCGAACGCTATCTCGAGGATGTCGTGGAGAACGGGGCTATCCGGAGGAAACATCGAACGCTGACTCTGGCTCTCATTCGCGGGTTTGACGGGAAAGCCGTATCAGAGCGTCAAGCAAGAAGGCTTTTCCAGCCCTACCTGGACAAGGTCAACTCGGCTACGAATCAGGCATTGCAGCCGAAGAAGACCATTCTCTTCTCTGATTTCTCTGCAAAGTGGAGGGCGCTGATCTTGAATCAGAAAAAGCCCTCATCCCAGCCCACAATTAGCGGCCACATCGACCACTACCTTCTTCCAACTCTTCGAGACCGAGAGGTTCGTTCGATTCAAACCGAGGACATACAGGTGATCCTATCGAATCTGCGAGCGTGCCTTAAACCCAAAACACTCCGCAACGTCAAGGCGACGATTTCGATGATGTGGAGAATTGCGAAGGCTTGGGGATACACTGAACAAGATGTAACCTCTGGCCTCGACCTTCCTTCAGTCCGTCGGCCCAAACAACCCTTCTTCACGGCGGCACAGATGGGCCGAATCATCGCTATCGCCAAGGAACCACAAGCGACGTTCTATTGGTTGGCAGCAGAAACGGGACTTCGCGCCGGCGAGCTTTGCGGGCTAAGCAAAACTGACATCGACTTGACCAATCATTTTCTTTCAGTCGGCCAGAGTATCTGGCGAGGTAAGGTGCAAACCCCAAAGACTGAGAGTGCTGTTCGGACACTCGCTATCTCCACACAATTGGCAGACCAGCTCCGCAAACATCTTGCGAGGCGGGTCGATAAGAACACGAAATTTCTTTTCTCTGCTCGCACCGGATCGCCGTGGGATGCAAATCTGCTTGTAAAGCGCAAGTTGCACCGCAGTCTTGATGCCCTGGGATTTCCGCGCTGCGGTTTACACGCATTTCGCCACGGGAATGCAACGCTCATGGACAATTTGGGGGTTCCCCTGAAGGTCAAGCAGCATAGGCTGGGCCACAGCAGAGCAGGTGATATAACGACGGACGTTTACACCCACTACCAAATCGGGGATGACGCTCATATCGCAGAGAGGCTCGGAGCAGTTTTGAGCAAAGAAGTCCTGAATTCTTTGCCCTTAACTTGCCCACAACAAGAAGGGCTTCCCGTTGGAGTTCAGGAAGCCCTTGTAAACAAACAAAAAATTGGTTGCGGGGGTCAGATTTGAACTGACGACCTTCGGGTTATGAGCCCGACGAGCTACCAGGCTGCTCCACCCCGCATAGCCACTATAGCGGACGAGTCCGTTCGCGTCAAATGGCAGGGAATTCAGAAGAGATTATTTTCTAGCGAAGTTATCGCCATGCAAAGTCATTTTTGTGAATGGAATGGGTGGGCGACTACCACTCGTTGTAGGGAGTGCCGTCGAGAGCCGTCTTGCTGGAATTCGAGTGCACATCTACCATGCCCGTGGTGGTCTGGTCGGGGCTCAGGACCACGCTGTCGAATTGCGGCACCCAATCCTTGGCTTTGGTCATGGGGTCGGTTGGCACAGAGCGAAGGTAGCCGGCCTGCTGCAAATCATCAACAGATTGCGGGGCGGCTTGCTTGTCTAGTGTGTAATTGTCGATGGCGTCGCGGATCGTGTGAAGGTCGGTTAACAATACCGCTTCCTGGGAGCGCCGCACGACTTGGTCGTAGCGAATTGCGGCGATGCCAATGAGAATCAAGATGATGCTCATGACGATCATCAACTCAATGAGCGTGAACCCAAGGCTGCTCTGACCGCGGCGCGCCGTCCCCAATTGCCGCGTGGCAATTTCATGGTTCCGTTGAATCTTCACGTAATTTCAACCTCCCATCACCAATCCGAGTACTTCGTTCCATCCATCGCCGTTCCGTTAGATTGGGAATACACATCAAAAACGTCTTTACCGCTCCAGTGTTTCGAGTCCGGATCATCCTGGATCGCGCGCAGTCCCCAGTCGGCGCGTCCGGTCATGGGATCAATGGGAATCTTGCGCAAAAAAACAATCTTCTTGTCGCCGCTGTTTCCGAGCTTCACGCCTGTGACGAGCGTTTGGAGATCCGGCGGGTAACCTTCGGTTCCGATTTCCACGCGGATGGCCTGGTGGTCTGCGGCGTCTTTGTAACGGTCAATCGCGTCGCGGATTTCGTCCAAATTGTGCCGAAGGATCGCTTCCCTCTCGCGAACCACTGCGTACTTGGCGATCGGCAGGGCCGCGGAAGACAAGATCAGCAAGATGGCACAAGTCAGGATCAATTCAAGAAGAGTCAGCCCCGTTTGCGAGTTGACTCGTGGCCGGCGGGCGCGCATTCGCATTGGAAAACTGGACAGCATCTCTCTAGCCTAAATCAAGCGATCCGGAAATGGCTCCTCTAAATTGGACTACGGCTGAACTTGTAAAGCTGCTTCGCTTGTGACCAGGGCAATGGACTTTTGCTGCGAGTCCTTGGCGTTCACCTGGACGATGGACAAGTTCGTGGAGCCGGGCGCCAAAGCTTTTACGACCACGCCGATCAGAGTTCCGCTACCGCTGACGCCCGGAGTACTGGGCGGGCGCGTTGCGGAAATAATCGCCTGGCCTTTGTCCTTGAGGACTTGCCAGGGAATGGCAATGACTTGCGAGCCGCCGCCGGAGAGAAAGCCGCCATGCTGCACCTCTTCGACGCTAATCACCTTGGGGTCGTATTGAAGAAGCAGGGGAATCGAGTAAAGATCGTTCACGTTTTCGACAACCACACCCAAAGTGGCGGTTTGGCCCGCCTTGAGAGTGAGAGTTTGCGGCTCGAATCGAATTTTCGCGACAGCGTTGCCTGCTTGCGCTTGTGGAGATGGCGAGGCCGCGTTCGGCGCCGTTGCGCCCGCGGCGGGCGGCGCTTGCTGCGGCTGCTGAGGTTGCGTGGCGGGCGGCGTGGGCTGCTGTGTCTCCGATTGCGGCGCGCGCAGTTCGCTTTCGCGCCTGGTTTGGGGGTTTCGATCTGAGCCGGAAAGCAAGGTTCGCAGATTCGCCTTCGTCCAGTCGGGCATTCGAACGATGTGCGGGGTCAAAACGATGAGCGTCTCGTCTTCCTGATGATCTACTTTATTGTCTGAGAAAAATCGGCCGAGAATGGGGATTCGTGCAAGGCCGGGCCATCCACTGATGGTTTTCGTGTCAGTGCGTTCAATCAAGCCGCCGAGAATATTGGTCTCGCCCTCTTTGAGCCGAATGTCGTGCTCGATGGTTTTCGACCCGATCACCGGCTGTGAGATGCCCCCGATGTTCACAGTGTTTAGCTGGGAGGAGATCTCGATACGCAGTTTCAAGCTGACTTCGTGGTTGGGGTGCACGCGAGGAGTCATGTCCACGTTAACACCAACATCCAGGTAGGTGAACTGCGTGTTGACCAGTGGATTGACGAAGCCTGCGCCGCCCGTAGCGCCCACTCCAACGCCTGCCTGGAAACTGCCCGTGGCAACCGGAATGCGTTGGCCAATCTTCAGCTTTGCCGTTTGACCATCCACGGAGCGGATTTCCGGATTCTGAATAATCCTGGTGTCCGAGTCACTTTCCACCAGGTTGGCGGTGAGGCTGGGAAGGGTGACGCTGAAGCTGTTCGGGTTGAGGTGTCGAAAAGTATCAAAGGTCATCGGATTGCTCGAGGTCGTGGATGTACCGCCCGAAGTGGTGCTGGAGGTAGTGCCGTTCGTGATGGCGACGGAGGCTTGCGTACCAGGTTGAATGCCAAGTTCACGGAGCCGGTCCTTGCTGGCCTGCAAGACTTCAACCTGAACAACGACTTCCGGTTTTGCTTTGTCAATGTCGTCGATCAGTTTTTGCACGAGCATCAGTTTGTCGGGCGTGTCGCGGATGATGATGGCGTTTTGCGAGTTGACCTGCTGGATGCGCTTCAAGTCAAGCAACTGTCGCAGGCCGGTCATGATTTCCGTGATGTCCTGCGGCTGTGTCACGTTGCTGAGATAGAAGGTTTTGACGACTTCATCTTCATTTTCGAGGCGCTTTTGCGTTTGGTCCGGATACACAAAAAGAGTGTTTTCCGTCACCGGCTTGATCACGGCTTTGCTTTCCAGGGCGGTGATCTCCAGAGCCTGCTCCAACGTGACGTTGTTGAAGTCCACGTTGATTTTGCGGGCAGGGAAGTCCGGGTCATAGACCATTGTCAGGCCGGCAAATTTCCCAATGGTGTCAAAGACGATTTTGGCGTCGTTAACCATTTTCAGATTGATCGGCGCCCGGGTAAGGGGTTTAATCTCCGGCGGCATGGCTGCAAGGGGCTGCTGATTGTGGTCGGTGGGAGCCTCGGGTTCGCTCGTGTGGTTTCTCTCCGCAATCATCTCCGCGGTGCGCTTCAATTCTTGCTCGGCAATAGAGCTGGAAGGATCTGCAGCGAAAGCCTTCTGGAATTCGATAGCGGCGCCGTCCAGTTCGCCTCTCTTTCGCATCTCTATGCCGCGCTTTATATGGAATTCGGCGGCGTCAAACCGTGCCTGGTGTAGCCTGATTTTGTAAGTCGCGTTTTGGGGGTCGGATTTGACCGCTTTTTGGTAATAAGAGAGAGCCGCGTCGTAGTCCTGGAGGTTTTCGGCCTTCACGCCTTGGCTATAATCGCCGCCTCCTTTTGGACATCCGGCGGCGGATAGGCCGAAACTCACACAAAGGATTAGAGTTCCCCACTTTTGCGGCATACTCTCTCCGAGGCTTGCAAAGATCTTGCCTTTGAAGTCTAACACTCGCATTGGATGTGCGACAAGGTTACAGAGGTTGACTGTCCTACAGGAAACAATAGCAGTTTTGGGGTCGTTTTCACCTGAGAGTGACAACTTTTTCCACTGCGGCTATGATGGACGGTCGTGGCCAAGCCTTCTAAAAAATCTGCCAAGGGTGGCAAGCCCGGTGAGCAAATCGTGGCGCAGAACCGGGCTGCGTCCTATAACTATCATATTCTTGAGAAACATGAGGCCGGTTTGGTCTTGCATGGTACGGAAGTAAAGGCACTCCGCGAGGGGAAAGCCAACATCCGCGACGCCTACGTGGATTTCAGGCCGAATGGGCCCTGGCTCGTTAACGCGCACATTGCACAGTACTTACCGGGCGGTCCCTGGAACCATGAGCCCCTGGGAGCGCGCAAACTGCTGCTTCACAAGAACGAAATTCACAAACTTTCAGGCCGCGTCGAGTCTAAAGGCTTGACGGTCATCCCCCTGCGCATCTACTTTCGCAACAGCATTGCCAAGGTGGAGATCGCTCTGGTGCAGGGCAAGAAGTCTTGGGACCGCCGCGCGGACGAGCGCGCCAAAGAAGCGCGCCGGGAAGTGGAAGAATCCATGTATCGCAATCGGAGGCGATAGGCAACCATGCAAATCACGCTGGAGAGTAAACCTTTCGCAGGAATCGAAACGGAGGCCCTGGTCTCGTACGTGTTCGAAGAAAACGACCCGGTCCAGGGGCGGGTTTCGGAGATTGACAAACTCGCCGGCGGGCTACTGGGGAAGCTTGCGAAGAGCGGAGAACTCACTGGGAAGATGCTGGAGTTCACGCTGGTTCACGCACCTGCGGGGCTGAAGGCGGCACGGTTGCTTTTGGTTGGGGCAGGGAAGAGAGAGCCATTCAATTCGGCGACGCTGCGAAAGATTTCTGGCGCAGCGTTGCGTTATTTGAAGGCGCGGTCGGTGAAGAATCTGGCGCTGCTGGTGCGGGAAGGCGATGCGAAAGAGGAATTGGCGCAGGCCATTGTCGAAGGAGCGGTGGCCGCTGACTTCGAATCGGACAAATACAAGACCGACAAGAAGAACGATAAGAAAATCGAGAGCCTGACAATTGCCGGCTATTCGGACTCGGAACGCGGGGCGGGCGAAAAGGGCCTGACAAAAGGGCGCATCATCGCCGATTCGCAGAATTTCGCTCGAGATTTGATAAACGAGCCTTCGAACAAGCTGACGCCGACTATCCTCGCCCAAAAAGCCGAAGCAATGGCGAAGACCGCGGGGCTTTCCGTAGAGATTCTCGATGAAAAAAGAATTTCGGAATTGAAGATGGGCGCGCTCCTCAGTGTTGCCCAGGGCAGCGTCGAGCCGCCGCGGATGATGGTCATCACGTACAACCCACCGACGGCCAAGCCGGGCGCCCCGGTGATCGGCTTGATTGGCAAAGCCGTGACGTTTGATACCGGCGGAATTTCCATCAAGCCCGCTGACGGCATGGAGAAAATGAAGTACGACATGGCCGGCGGCGCAACGATGATCGGCGTGATGCGCGCGCTGGCAGCACTCAAACCAAGCGTCAAAGTAATTTGCGTCGTGCCTTCCACGGAAAACATGCCGGGCGGACGCGCGCAAAAGCCGGGAGACATCCAAACCGCGATGTCCGGGAAAACCATTGAGGTGCTGAACACCGACGCCGAAGGGCGGCTGATTCTCGCCGACGGCGTGCATTATGCGAAGCAGCTTGGCGCCACGCATTTGATTGACGCGGCCACGCTGACCGGCGCGGTTGTGGTGGCTCTTGCGGGGATCAACGTTGGCGTTTTTGGCTCCGACCAGGCATTCACCGACAAACTACTGGTCAGCGCAAAGGCGGCCGGCGAAAAAATGTGGCAGTTGCCGATGGACGATGAGTACCGCGAATTCATCAAAGGGACGGTGGCTGATATTCAGAACATTAGCAGCGGCAAAGGCGCTGGCGCCACCATCGGCGCCATGTTCATCAAAGAATTTACCGGTGACTCGCCGTGGATTCACCTGGACATCGCAGGAACGGCGTGGAACGATGACGCTAAGCCGTGGCTCGCGAAGGGCCCCACAGGCGTGGCCCTGCGTACGCTGGTCCACTTGGTCATGTCCTATTAGGATTCCTACGTGCTTCTTGCAGGGGGCGCGCCATCTTGGCGGGCCTGCTACATCTTCTCAGGCGCTTCGATTCCCAACAAACTTAGGGCGCGGACGAGTTGCGTTTCGACCAATTCCGTCAACTTTAGGAGAAACGCCCGCTTCTGCTCGTCGGCTTCCGAGAGGATGTGATGCTTGTGGTAGAAGTTGTTGAACGACTGCGCCAGTTGAAACGCGTATTTCGCCACAAACGACGGCTCCTGTGTGGCAATCGCGGCTTCCACGGAGTAGTCGAGAGAGCCGGCGCCAAGCAGCAGTTCCCATAAATCAGCCGCATCGGCCTCAGAAAGAAATCGGCTAGCGGAATTGACGTCCAGTTTTGCCGCATGTGCCGCCGCTTCCGCGCCTTTACGCCGAATGCCACGAATGCGCACCACGGCGTATTGGCAATACGGCCCCGTGTCACCTTCGAAACTCAGGGCATCCTTAAAGTCAAAAGCGATGATCGAGTTGCGCGTCACCTTCAGCAGAAAAAAACGCAGCGCGCCAATCGCAATCGCGCGTGAAGTGCGCTTCTGCTCTTTTTCGCTCATTTCCGGATGCCGCTGCCGGACTTCGCTCAGAGTCGCTTCTTCCAGTTTGTCCATCAAGTCGTCGGCTTTGACTCCAAAGCCTTTGCGGCCGCTCATATCCACGAAGGGGCGCTTGGCGTCCTCGGGCGAGAGTTCATAACCCAATTCCGCCGCGCAGCGAGGGGTGAGCACGACAAAGGAATAGGACAAGTGGATAGAGTTCTTGGCTGCCTCCGTGTAACCAAGGCGGCGTAAACCTTCGGCGACAACGTCCTGCGGATATGCCTGCCGCGCATCAATCACGTTATAGACGGTGGCCGCGGGCTCGCCAAAGTGCGGAGCATCTGGCTCGCTTTTTCTACCCGTGGTCGCCCACACCGTTTGCCCTGGTGGCGGATTCGGCCACCGGCGGTAATAAAAATCCTTTCCAAGCAGGCCGAATTTCCAGAGCTGGTAGGCGATGTCTTTGCCGACGTATGTTACCGTCCCGTTCGAACGCACAATGATTTTGTCCTGCTCGTTTTCGTCTTCCCCTTCTTGGTCTTTCCTCTTCTCCGTGTCCTTTGCGGCCTCTGCGTTAATTCCTTTCTTCTCTTCCCAGGGCAAAACCCAGCAGCCCTTCATCTTGCCGGCTTCTACAAAGTGAATCGCGCCGGATTTCTTCAACATCTCGAAAGCAGTGTCCCAGAACTTCAAATGTAGGATTTCGCTTTCGCGCGCCAGCAGATCGTAGTGAATGTCCAGGCGCGCCATAGTGTGCAGATGACAGGTCACGATGGCGTCTGCTACAACCTGTGCGACTTCTGCATCTTCCCCACGATTTTCTTCGATGGCCCTTAAAGTTCCGCCCCGCAGTGAGGCGGCGCGCGCGGGGTCTTCGGCAAAAAAGCTTGTCGCCTTCGCGTAAAGATCCCAGCAGTAGTAGTCAAATTTCGGCTCGCGTGTTAGCGCCATTACGTTCGTGACCGCTCGCTGTTCCATGCGCAGCAGCCCGATGACCACGTCAGCGACCTGTACGCCGGTATTGTCAATGTAGTTTTGAATCTGCACTCGCTTGCCGGCGTGCCGCAGGATACGAACCATGGTGTCGCCAAGCACGGCGTTGCGCACGTGACCGATGTGAGCAGCCTTATTGGGGTTGATGCTGGTGTGCTCGACGATGATTTTTTGCTGTGAGGCATCCGCGGTTGGACGCGCTTCATTTGCTTCCTTCTGTGCGCTTTCCCAAAACGCGCCGCGGTCGAAATAGGCGTTCAAGTATCCGCCGCCGGCGACCTCCACGCGCGCGATGCCCTCGACCTTGCCGAGAGTGGCTGCAATCTCTTGTGCAATCTGCCGCGGAGCCTTTTTCAGCCGCTTTGCTAGCTCAAAACACACCGGTGACGCCGCCTCGCCCATTTCAAGCTTCGGGGGACGATCCAGGACAATTTCGAGTTCCACGCCGTACTTTTCTTTTACGTGCGCGGCTATTGCCTCGCGCAGCCGATTAGTCAGTGTCTGATACACGCGTCCTCTAGATGATCCAGAACCTGATTCGAATCACGCCAGTATAGGAGATGCCCGCGACGGGGGTCAAAGAGAGAGGCGCGGAAGGCCGTTTGACAGTACATGCTCGCGCCGATAGTATCAATTTGAATCCGACGGAGTGACAATTCCGGCTTGTAGTCCCACCGTTCGGCGGTTCTTCCATGAAACTGGCGTATTTTGACTGTTTTTCCGGCATTAGCGGCGACATGACCCTCGGGGCCCTGGTCGATGCCGGCTGCCCGATTGAGCATCTGCGCTCGGAGCTTCGCGGACTGCAAATTCCGGGCTGGGAGCTTTCCGCTGAAAAAGTCTGGAAGAACGGCATGGCCGCGACCTACGTCAAGGTGAAGACGGAGGATCAGCAGAAGCATCGCTCACTCATTACGATTCTGGAAATTCTGAAGAACTCGCAGCTCGCGGCGCTGGTTCGCGAGCGTGCCGGCGCAATCTTCACGAAGCTTGGCGAAGCCGAGGCTCGCGTCCACGACGTCCCGCTCGAGAAGATTCACTTTCATGAAGTAGGCGCGATTGACGCGATTGTGGACATCGTTGGCGCCTGCGTCGGCTTCCACTCTTTGGGAATTGAGAAATTTGCCTGCTCGGCACTGAATGTCGGTGGAGGCACGGCAAAGATGGCTCACGGTGTTTTGCCCGTGCCGGCGCCTGCCACCGCAAATTTGCTGCAGGGTAAGCCGACGTATTCGAACGGCGTGCAGAAGGAGCTTGTGACACCCACTGGCGCGGCGACTGTCGCGACGCTCTGCGATTCGTTCGGTCCGCAGCCACCAATGAGCGTTAGCGCCATTGGTTACGGCGCGGGCACGGCGGACTTGGAGGGGCAGCCTAACGTCATGCGGCTCTTGATCGGCGAATCTGCCGAGAAAGCGGTTCCGGGCTTCGACGAGGAAATTGCGGTCATCGAAGCCAATCTGGATGACATGAATCCGCAGATCTACGGCTACTTTTTGGAAAAAGCACTGACCGCTGGTGCGCTGGACGTCTACACGACTCCAGTCCAAATGAAGAAGAATCGTCCGGGAGTCTTGCTGACAGTTTTGTGCAAGCCGCAGGACACGCAAACGCTGATGTCGCTGATTTTTGCGGAGACGACCACGTTTGGAGCGCGCACGTACCGGGCACAGCGTCGAACGCTGCCCCGCGAATTCGTCAGCGTCTCCACGGATTTTGGCGACGTGCGCATCAAGATTTCGCGCGTGAACGGCCACATCCTGCACGTCGCGCCGGAATATGACGACTGCCGCAAGCTGGCCGTCGAGAAAAACGTGCCGCTGCAGCGTGTCATCAGCGAGGCTTTGCGCGCTTATGAAACGGCGGGCAAAACAAACTGAACATGTCACCCGGAAAACCCAAATTCTATCTGACTACGCCGATCTACTACACGAACGGCCTGCCGCACATCGGCCACACCTACACGACGGTCGTAGCGGACACGATTCGCCGCTACAAACGCATGCGCGGCTACGAAGTGGTAATGACCACCGGCACGGACGAGCACGGCGTGAACGTCGAGCGCGCGGCAAAGAAGGCCGGCATCTCGGAAACCGAATTCGTCGCAAAAATGGCGGCGGAGTGGCGGGCGCTATGGGATGAGCTTGGGCTCACCGCCGATGAATTTATTCGCACGACGGACTTGCACCACGTTCGAACGGTGCAATGGCTGTTTCGCCTTTGCCGCGAGAATGGCTACGTTTACAAGGGCCACTACACCGGACTGTACTGCATTTATGACAATGCGTTTGTAAGCGAACCCAAGCCGGGCAATTTGTGTCCCGATTGCGATCGCCCGCTCGAAATGCTGACCGAAGAAAATTATTTCTTCAAATTGTCAGCGTTCCAGAAGCCTTTGCTCGACTTCTACAGGAAGAATCCCGATTTTATCCAGCCGGAATCGCGCCGCAACGAAATCGTCAGCTTCGTGGAAGGCGGGCTGAAAGATCTTAGCATCACGCGAACCACGATCCAGTGGGGCATTCCCGTTCCTGGCGAAGAGAAGCACGTTTTCTATGTGTGGTTCGATGCACTGACAGCGTATCTAAGCGCGGTGGGCGGGCCGGAGTTCGAGAAGCGCGGGATGTGGCCCGCCGACTTGCATTTGGTGGGCAAAGACATTATTCGTTTCCACACCGTCTATTGGCCGGCGTTTTTGATGGCCGCGATGCAACCCGTGCCAAAACAGGTGTGGGTGCACGGTTGGTTCTTGATGGATTCCGCCAAGATGAGCAAGTCCAAAGGCAACGTTATCTTGCCGCGGCCAATCGCCAATATGCTTGGCATGGATGCGTTGCGCTATTTTGTCCTGCGCGAAATTGTGTTTGGGCAGGACGGCAATTTCAGTTACGACGCGCTGGTCACGCGCTACAACAGCGATTTGGCGAACGGGCTTGGGAATCTTGCCAGCCGGACCGCCGCTCTAATCGAGAAGAACTTCAGTGGAAGGATTCCGAAAGCGGCGGAGCGCAAGCCGCAGGATGAGGCTTTGGCCAAGGAAGTTCAAAGCGCAATTGGCGAAGTGCTTGAGAATTACGAGAACATGAATTTCGCTCGCGCGCTGGAAGCGATCTGGAGCGTGATTGGTTCCGCAGACAAATACCTCACGACCGAGCAGCCTTGGGCGTTGGGGAATTCCGACGAAGAACAAGCCCGCAAAGCTACTGTTTTGTGGACCACTGCGGAGTTGCTCCGGATTGTGACTGTGCTGGCGCATCCAGTGATGCCCGCGAGCACCGAAAAGGTTTGGGCACTCCTGGGGCTGCCGGGTTCCGTTGCGTCCGTCGAACTGGACGGGCTTCGCTGGGGCCAGTTGGCGCCAGGCAAGCAACTGGGCAAGACGCAACCCCTGTTCCCGCGCGTGGAAAAGAACGAAGCGATAGAAAGGATCGAAGCGATGGCAAACGAAGAGTTGAATCCAACACCGGCCGCGCCGCCTGCGAAACCTGGGACGAGTGTAACTCCAGGAGGAGCCGCCGCGGCTCCGCAAGCCGCTCCAGAGAAGATCGGCATCGAAGACTTTGCGAAAGTCGAGATGCGCGTCGGGCAAATCAAAACGGCGGAGCGTATCGTCGGCGCGGACAAGCTCTTAAAACTGACCGTGGACATCGGCACCGAGATTCGCCAAATCTGCGCAGGCATTGCCCAATACTACGAGCCGGAAAAACTCATTGGGCGTAAAGTCGCGGTCGTGGTGAATCTCGCGCCGCGCAAGCTGCGCGGCGTCGAATCCAACGGCATGATTATCGCTGCCGCCGTCGGTCCCGAGGGCCGCCCCGTCCTCGCCGGCTTCCCCGACGAAGACGTCGAAATCGGCGCCCGTCTCAAGTAGCACAGGCACTCTTGCCTGTGTCGGTTGGTTTTACAGGGCGCACAGACGGGAGTGTCTCTGCTACTAAATCGAATGGAACTGATCGACTCACACGCTCACATTGATTTTCCGCAATTCGCCGAAGACCGGGATGCCATGCTCGACCGCGCGCGCTCCGCGGGCATAACCACACTCCTCGCGATCGGCACAGGCCCGGGGCCTGAAAAACTCGACTCGGCACTACCGTTCGCCGAAAGGCACGATTGGATTTACGCGACAGTCGGCATCCACCCTCACGAAGCCAAGGAAGTTACAACAAAGCATCTCGATGAATTATCGAAGCTGGCAAAGCATCCCAAGGTGATTGCCTGGGGTGAAATCGGCCTCGACTATTTCTACGATCACTCCCCGCGGGAAACCCAGCACAAGGTTTTCCGCGACCAAATGGCCCTGGCGCAGCAAGCCAAACTCCCCATCATCATCCATTGTCGCGACGCCTGGCCGGATTGCATGAACATGCTGGAAGAGCATTGGAAGCCCACAGGCATCGGCGGTATTCTGCACTGCTTCACCAGCACGCTGGAAGACGCGAAGCGCGGCCTCGACATGGGTTTCCTGATTTCTTTTGCAGGAAATTCAACTTATCCGAAAGCGCAGAACCTTCGCGACGTTGCGAAAGCTTTGCCGCTGGAAAAGATTCTGATTGAGACGGACTCTCCGTATTTGGCGCCACAGGCTTACCGAGGCAAACGTAATGAGCCTGCCTATGTTGCCGAAGTAGCGCGCATGCTTGCGAGTGTGAGAGACTTGTCCCCGGATGAAATTGCCGCTGCAACCTCGGAAAATTTCCGGCGTCTTTTCCGTCTCACCAGGCCGTAGGGGGCCACGGCTGCCGAATCGCAAAATTAGAAACAGGCCAGGAGGAAGGCCATCGCACTGCTCACGGTGAAAGAGGTTTTCGATCTCGTCCGCGACGACCTCGCTCTGGTGGAAGACGAACTCGCGCGCCAAACTGATACTGCGTTTCCCGCAGTGTCGGAGGTTGCGGCGTATCTCCTCGGCGGCGGTGGAAAGCGCCTGCGTCCGGCGCTTCTGCTTCTTTCCGCGAACTATGCGGGGCGAAAAGACCGCAGTGCCATTCGCCTCGCAGCAGTTGTCGAACTGCTGCACAGCGCTACGCTGATTCACGACGACGTGATTGACAGCGCCGGCACGCGCCGCGGCCGCCCTTCGGCCAACGCCCGCTGGGGCAATCATCGCAGCGTGCTGACCGGCGACTGGCTGTATATGCAGTCGTTCCAAATGGCTCTCGAAGAGCGCAACTTCCACATTCTCGATATTCTCATCGATCTTACGCAGAAAATGGTCGAAGGCGAGTTGATTCAGCTGGAAAAGATCGGCCGCATCGACGTGACGGAAGAAGATGCGTTGCGCCTGGCCACTTATAAAACGGCGTGCCTGTTCAGCGGCTGCGCGCGTTTGGGCGCCGTATTGGGGCGGCTCGAAGACGAGGAAGAACAGGCGCTTGCGGAATACGGAAGAAACGCCGGCTTGGCGTTCCAACTGGTGGACGATCTCCTGGACTTCACCGCGTCGGCGCAGCAATTGGGAAAACCCGTATTGAGCGATTTGAAGGAAGGCAAAGTCACGCTGCCCCTGATTTACGCCATGGAAAACGGCCATCGCGAGGCGCGCGAACTCGTCGCGCAGGTGCTTGCGGAGAAAGAATTTGATTCGGTGCGGCCGGAAACGATCGTTTCCCTGGTGCACGATTCTGGCGCGCTCGACCGGGCGCGCTGCCTTGCGCAAGGCTACGCGCAACGGGCCAAGGCGTGCCTCAACGGCCATCGCGACTCGGAATATGCTCGCGCGCTGGCGACGCTGCCCGATTTCATCCTCGAGCGCGAGAACTAGCTCTGAAGCTTTGTAGTGGCGCAGCTTGCTGCGCAACTACCGGAAAGTCTTCCAATAGGAGTCAGTTCCCCCGAGCGCCATGCTGCCGTTCAAACTTGTCTATCATGACCGCTACGATTTGAACCTCGGCCCGCACGTCTTTCCTTCACAAAAATTCCGCCTCATTTACGAAATGCTTCTGCGGGAGGGACTGGCAAACGAGGAAGATTTTCTAAAACCCGAACCAGCCAGCGACGAAGACATTCTGCGCGTCCACACCGGAGAATGGGTGCGCAAGCTGAAAACTGGCACGCTCACCGCTAGCGATGTCATGCGGCTGGAAGTTCCCTATTCACCAGAGCTGGTCGAAGCGGTTTGGCTTGCTGCCGGAGGAACGATACTCGCGGGCCAAATGGCGCTTCGTGACGGATTCGGCTCGAACCTGAGTGGCGGCTTTCACCACGCGTATACCAATCACGGTGAGGGCTTTTGCGCCATTCATGACGTGGCCGTGGCGATTCGCAGGCTGCAAACGGACGGCGCGATCAGAAAGGCCATCGTCGTTGACACCGACGTGCATCACGGCAACGGCACCGCGGCCATCTTTCGAAACGATCCAACCGTATTCACTCTTTCGATCCATCAGCTCAATAACTACCCCGCGCACAAGCCGCCCTCCAACGTCGACCTGAACATGGACGACCGCGTGGAAGACGAAGAGTACTTGGGCGCATTGATTCCTGCCGTCCAACAAGCTCTGGACAGTTTTCGCCCCGACATTCTTTTTTACGTTGGCGGCGCAGACCCGTACTGCGAAGACCAGCTCGGCGGCCTTTCACTCACGAAAGAAGGATTGAAAAAGCGTGACCGCGGCGTCTTTGAAGAAGCGCGGCGGAGGGGCATTCCCGTTGCAACAACCCTGGCCGGTGGCTACGCGCGCCGCGTGGAAGATACCGTTCGCATTCACGTCAATACGATTCTCGCTGTCAGCGAGGTCGCACTCGCTTTTCCTCCAGCGTCTGCTGCGCGAAGCTGATACACTCCCGTTCGCAGATTTCCTGATCCAGAGTCTTTCAGAGGTGCGCTCATGAATATTTTGCATCGCATCTGTCGTGTGTTTCTTGCCACAAGCCCTGTCTGGTGTTTCCTATGTCCTGCAGCGAAGCCGCAAGCTTCCGCGCCGGCGGCAAAAAAACTCAAAATCTACATTTCGGTGGATATGGAAGGCGTGGCGGGAGTGGTTACCGCGGACCAACTGGGCCCAGGAGGATTCGAGTACGAGCGATTCCGGCGCTTCATGACGAACGAAACAATGGCCGCGGTGTACGCCGCCAATCAAGCTGGCGCAACGGAAATCGTAGTGAGCGATTCCCACGGAAACGGCGAAAGCCTGCTGATTGAGGAATTCACCAAGAATGTGCGAATCGTGCGTTCCTGGCCGCGCCACGGAGGCATGATGGCGGGCCTTGATTCGAGTTTCGATGCCGCGCTTTTTATTGGTTATCATGCGTCAACCACGAATATGCGCGGCGTGCGGGCGCACACTTTCTCAAGTGCCCACCTCACCCGCGTGTCGTTGAACGGCAACGCGGTTACGGAGGGCGAATTTAACGCCGCGTATGCAGGAGGCTTGGGCGTGCCAGTGATTTTTGCTTCTGGAGACGATGCCGCAATGGAGGAACTGAAATCGCGGCTGGGAAACATCGAAACGGCGGAAACCAAAAAGAACCTGAGCTTTCATTCCGCAGAGACCCTGACTCCCGAAGCATCCTGCGAAAAAATCGGCACAGGCGTGAAAGCAGCGCTAGCGCGTCTGCACGATTTCAAGCCATACCTGATCAAAGCGCCGGTCACTCTGGAGATCAGCTTCAAGAACTACATGCCCGCTCAAATGTTGAGTTACCTGCGCATCGTGCAACGCGTGGATTCACATTCGATTCGCTTTGTGGGAAAAGACATGGCCGAAGTGTCCGATTTCGTGGACGTCGTCGACGGCTACAGTCCGGATCTGGCGCCTTAAAAAAAGCGCTTCCAGCCTCTACTTGTTGTTGGTCTCAGGCGCCACATCCCTTTTGTCCAACGCGCCGCGCACGGCTGCGGAAAGGTCGCGTTCAAAAGTCTCCGGCTGGAAGCCATCCGAGCGAAAAGCAATTTTCCCCTGGCGATCGATGATAATGACCGTGGGAAAGGAATTCACGGAAAAGAGCCGGTCGAGACCATCGGCGAAGATAACTTCGGTCGCAAGCTTGTCCTTTTGTAGGTAAGGCGCAACGAGAGTCTCGTCTTCATCGCAATTTGCGGACAAAAAAAGCGCGTCTGGCAAATCGTGAAAATCCGAGGCCACATGGGCAAAGAGCGGCTCCAGTTCGTGACAAGGGCCGCACCACGTTGCCCAGAAATTCAGGACTACGACTCTTCCTTTCGTGTCCTTTAAAGGATAAGGCGCGCCGCTCGATGCCTTGCGAAGCGTGAAGTCCCGGAATTCTTTCACGCATTCATTGCGCCTTGACTTCTTCAGGGCGGTCCGCGCCACCGCGTCATAGGTGTTCAGTAGATACTCGCCCAGCCCTTTTTCCGAACCGTGCGCAAGCCGCCAAACGTTGCCTATTTTCTTGCGAATTTCTTCCCGGCTGACGCTTCCGCTCTTTCCCTCCGCCAGCGCGAAAGCGCGAGCATATTCTTCGATAGCGGTGTTCAAATCTTTTTGGAGTTCTGCGGTCTCTCCCAGCCTTTGCGCTGCACCCGCGCTCGGGAAAATCTCGTAGCTCGTCTCGAGGTCTTTTCGAGCAGCATCGTAATCCTTCAGTTTGAAGTAGAGATCGCCGCGCAGGAAGTGAGTATTGGCTAGGTCGCTTTTTCTCTGTTGCTCCCATTGTTCGAGAGAAACGCGTGACGAGCGCTCGCTGGGAGAAACGCGCTCCACCAGATCCAGAATGCGCGCGGAGTAACTCACTGCGCGACGGTACCCCGCTTGGTCGTCCTGGCGCTCCAGGAGTTCAATCGCAAGCAGCAAGATGGAAATGTCGTTGGGATTTAGCGACACCATGCGCTCGGAGTAGTCCGCAGCGCGGACATTGTCTTTCAATTGAAGGCTGGCTTCCACGAGAGCGCGATAGATGCTCGTGCGGTTGGGATAATCCGGATATTTCTTCAGGAAGCCTTCGAGGTTTCGTACCAGCGATGCGCGATCGCTTCCAGAATCGCTGAGGGCCCGTTGCAATTCCTCCTCGGGACTAAGAGGCTTGGCCGAAGACTTGTCTTTGGTGTTGCTAGCGTTCGAGGCTTGCGATGCAGGCCGCTGGGCCGCGGACAGAGGCGAAAGCAGGGCGCAAAGGAGGAGCGCCGCCAAAGCAGAGGAGAGGGGCTGAGAGGGCATGCCGCGATTCTAATCACTCACTGAAAAATTGTCGCTATCGAGCTTTTTGCGGGGTCAGATGTAGTTTCCCGCAATCTAGAAGCGGACAGCTAGTTCAGATTCGTCACTCACTTCGATCCAGTGACGCGAATTTCGCCCGAGGCGGTATGCACTTCGATGCGTCCCCCGCCATTTCCCACGCGGGCCCGGAGAGAATGTTTTCCCTGCTCTTCGATGACGATGGGAATGTCGGTGCGGATTTCACCTGAGACGGCTTCGGCAGAAAGATGGAAGTTCGCCGAAGCGGGCACGCTGATTTGCACGCCGCCCGAAGCGGTCTTCAAGTTCCAATAGCCTTGCGCGCCGGGATTCCCCCCGACGTAAACGCGCCCGGAGGCCGCATGTGCGGTGACGTCATTCGCGGCGTCCTGGACTTCCACCTCACCGCTCGCGGTACTTCCTTCGACACGTCCGCCAGGATGCGAAACGCGGATCACGCCGGAAATGGCTTTGACACGGACGTCCCCTTTCACGTTGGAAACGGTGACGTTGCCGGAAGCGCTGGAGACCTGGACGTCGCTGCCCACGTCACTGGCAGTGACAGAGCCGCTGGCCGTGGCCAGATCGGCGTCCTTATCGATTTTTTCCACGCGAATCGTGCCGGAGGCGGCGTGTACTTTTACCGGACCTCGTAGATCGCGGATGTTCTCTGCGCCGGAAGCAACATTAGCGTCCACTTCCGTGTCGTGCGGAACCTGAATCGTGTAGGCAATGCTGACGTTGCGCAGATGCGAAAAGTCCGCACCGACGCGAATGGTGCCGCCGCGTTGTTCGACGGGAGGATTCGAGACTGTGTCATCAAGGCGCTTTTGCGGGTTGTCAAATCCGAATCCCGACGCTCGTACCTCTCCGTGCACGTGCACTTTGCCATCGGAGCTTCCAGTGATGTTCACGTCGCCGGAGGCGTTTGAAAGTTCAAGGCGAACGGGGCCGGTGACGTTAAAACTGCGGTCGAAGTTGCCGCTCGCCGCCGCCCCAGCATTGCAGCCTCCCATGACAGCAAGGGCAAAGATAGCGGGGAAGAGCAGCAGAGAAGTACCAATTTTCCGGTAGCGTCCCATTCTTCCTCCAGGGAAATCCCCTAACACCTACTCGGATGTTCCACTAATAGCTACGCAAAAACAATGGAGTATGTTCCGCAACTGGAACTATGCTCCAGAGACTGTTTTGCGGAGCGGCGCCGCTGAGCGCTTCAAAGTTTCATTGAGAGAACCCTGGCGATACCCTTGCAAATCCAAGGCGACGTAAGCGAAGCCTGCGGATTTGAGGCGTTCGGAAATTGCCTCGGCCATTTCCTGAGACAGCGCGCGCGGCATTTCATCCTGCGAGATTTCGACTCGGGCGAGATTGTCGTGGATGCGCACTCGAAATTGGCGAAAGCCGAGTTCGCGGAGTGCGGCTTCGCCACGTTCGATGAGGGCGAGCCGCTCAGGAGTGACTTCGGTGCCGTAGGGAACGCGCGAAGCGAGGCAGGCGGAGGCGGGACGGTCCCAAGTGGGCAGACCGGCACGCTGCGAGAGGGCCCGGATTTCTGATTTGCAAAGACCTGCATCAAGAAGCGGCGCAAGAACTTTGTGTTCGGTGGCGGCGCGATGGCCCGGGCGAAAATCGAGCGTGTCGTCGGCATTCACTCCATAGGCGATGGCAGCAAATCCGCGGGAGCGCGCCAGATTATCGAGCGCAGAAAACAGTTCGTCTTTGCAAAAATAGCAGCGGTCCGGTTGATTGGCGCGGTAGGCGGGATTTTCCATTTCATGCGTTTCGATGAATTCGTGGCGCAGCGCCAGTTTCTTCACAAACTGCTCTGCGATTTCCCGGTCGTGCGCGGCGAAACTCGGAGAGAGCGCAGTAACCGATAGCGCGCGATTGCCGAGGGCACGATTCGCCACCCAGGCAAGGTAGGCCGAATCCGCGCCGCCGGAGAGAGCAACGATCAAAGATGGAAGCTCCGCCAGGCGCGAGAGCAGAAGATGTTCTTTTTCATCCAGCGATTGTGCCGGCTGCTCCCCATTCCGAATTTGAACGAGACTCTTCATGTCGATTCTGAGTATAGCGCAGCGCGCGTCTTTGCGGCGCGCATTCGACTGAGTCCAAAATTCACTTAAAGTCCAGCAGCACGTCGACCGTGCCGGTGTTTGCGTCGGCTTGCAGCCAGTGGCCAACCTCTTCGTAATGAAGCGGCAGCTCGCCAAAAATCTGTTCCTGATGCACCTTCAGCTTGACCAATACTTCTTCGAATTTGACTTTGTCGAAGATTTCCCCCGGCGGAATGGGCCAGGCCGCATGCAATTTCTTTTCAGCGGCCGGCGAGAGGCCGGTCAGAACCATTTTGCCGAAGCGGTACTGCTTTCCCTCTTGTATGGCCACGGAATAGGAAACGGTATGAGCCGACTCGTCAAACGCCGCGACGGGATCGACTTTCGCGTCCAGATAGCCATGATGGGCAAACTCTTCCCGAACGCGGTCCCAGCCTGCTTCAATTTTCATGCCATCCGCGACCTCGCCGGGCTTCAATGCCATGTCGCCACTCAAGGTGAACTCGGAGACCGTTGCGTTTCCCGTCCAATGAACTTCCTTAAAGTGATAAACCGGACCCGGATCCACAGGGACAAAGACGGGAACCTGTTCAGGCAGTTTTAGATTGGGATTGCCGGTCAGGCGTATTTCCGGCGGACCCAGCTTGGGATGCAAGCAGCCTTTGGCCAGGTAAACGGGGCGGATCGCTTCGGTGAGAAATAGATCGATGACCATTCTAGAATAGGGCTTGCCAACGATTTCTTCGAGATGCTGCTGAACGGTTTTGGAGGCCAGCAGCCCAGCATCGCTGAACCCCACCTTTTCGATTCGCAGCGAAGGACCTTCCACTTTGAACATCTGGATTCTTCCATCTCCATCGGGATCCGGGAGAACCTCATGCTGGAGCGTGACCTGCAAGCCGTGTGAAGCGATTAGTTCCTTGATGGCATCCGCGGCCTGATCAACGGCTCCGCCTCCCTCGGGAAGTGTTCCATCGAAGTAAGGGATTTTTTTGCGAATGGCGTCGTTGAGTTCGGAATCGGCGAACCAGGGAATGTTGTCAAAATAAGCCGGAACTCTCGGAGACTCTTCGACGTGATAGGTGACAACGACACCGGTGCGAGTCTCAAACTTGTAACTGACTTTGTCGAAGAGGCCGGTTTGCACGAGCTTGTCGGCACCGGCTTGCAGATCAGCTCGTCCAACCGCCGAGCCTACGGTGAGGCCCGTGATGGCTACAATTTGAGCTTCGGAAAGATGCTTTTGGCCTTCGATACGAACTTCGCGCAGGGATGCCGTGACGTTGTCGGCGGTTTGCGCTAGAGACGTGCAGGTGGCAGCTGTCAGCAGGACCAACAGCCCGGCGCCGATTTTTCGGAAATTGCGCGACATAAATTTATTTCAGCGAAACCTCATTTTAGCGAAACCTGATTTTATCCAAACGTCATTTTAGTCAAACTTTGGGGCGATTACTCGACGGTGACAGATTTTGCCAGGTTGCGCGGCTGATCGACGTCGCACCCGCGGCGCACGGCTATGTGGTACGCGAGCAGCTGCAACGGAATGATTTCCAGCATGGGGGCGAGCAGTTCCGGAGCGGCCGGCAGCTCAATAATGTGGTCGGAGGCTTCGCGGGCGAGTTGGTCGTTCTTGGTGACGACAGAGATCACGATGCCGTCGCGCGCTTTGACTTCCTTGATGTTCGACACGCTTTTTTCGTAGCGGGTCATCGCTTCGGGGTCGGATTCATCGCGAGTGGCCAGCACGACGACGGGAAGATTTTCGTCGATGAGCGCATTCGGTCCGTGTTTCATTTCGCCGGCGGGATAGCCTTCGGCGTGAATGTAGGAAATCTCTTTGAGCTTGAGAGCGCCTTCCAGCGCGATGGGGTAGTGAATGCCACGGCCCAGGTAGAGAAAATCCGTATGGCGGAAGAATTGGCGCGCGAGATTTTCGTAGAAGCCGGAAGCGTCCGCCTGAAGGATGGTCTCCATTTTGTGGGGGATACGCAAGGATTCCTGCATCAGATTCCTGGCTGCAGCGTCGGTGATTTTTCCCCGAACTTGGCCCAGATAAGACGCTAGGAGCAGCAACGCGGCCAATTGCGAGGAAAATGCCTTAGTTGAAGCCACGCCGATTTCCGGCCCGGCGTGCGTGGGAATCGTGCCGGTGGCTTCACGCGTGATCATAGAGCCGATGACATTGCAAATCGCCAGGGTCGGTGAGCCTTTGAGTTTTGCCTGGCGCTGGGCGGCGAGTGTGTCAGCCGTTTCGCCCGACTGGCTGATGCAAACAGTCAGAGTATTTGAATCAATGATGGGGTCGCGGTAACGGAATTCGCTGCCGTAGTCGACTTCGACGGGAAGGCGAGCGAGGCGCTCGATCATGAATTTTCCGGCCAGGCCGGCGTGCCAGCTTGTTCCGCAAGCCACTATGCGCACTTGCTGGAATTCGCGGAACTGTTTTTCGGTGAGTTCCATTTCATCGAGGAAGACTTTGCCGGTGTCCTGAGAAATGCGGCCCAGGAGCGTGTCGCGGACGGCGCGAGGCTGCTCGAAAATCTCCTTTTGCATGAAGTGTTTGTAGCCGCCCTTTTCCGCC
>Ga0209166_10001208_pt1 | contig 22281 bp, 28 predicted proteins | sample Coa_R1_3_FD_187151 | JGI IMG/M metagenome (GOLD analysis project Ga0209166, IMG submission 187151) | Surface soil microbial communities from Centralia Pennsylvania, which are recovering from an underground coalmine fire - Coalmine... | ecosystem: Environmental > Terrestrial > Soil >... | reverse complement strand
CGCCTCCCAAACCCTCTTCAACTGCTTCCGCCATCGCAGACGTCAGGCGCGATGCCGTACGCGCTGTTTCGGCGATCTGTTCGCCGGCCCTGCCCACCATTGTTTCTGACATTGTGTCTCTCCTCTTCGATTGGATGTTGATTAGTGTAAAGCGGTGGTACGGCAAGGGAATGGTTGTCGGTAATCCACCCGGAACCTCGTGCGCAGAATCGCTCATTGGACTTCAAGGGTGATCGTGTTCGAACTGACAACCGGATCACTCGGATGCATCAGGGATTTGCGTGATATTGTTGCGCGGTATTTTCCGGGCCGTTGCAGATCACATACTCTATTGACTTCAATAGTCATCTCGCGGGTCTTCCCAGGTTCAAGATATAAGAAATCGTGGGCACCTCCAACTTGGATGATTTCCTTTGTAACCGCTCCGCCAGCATCATCGGTGCATTTCCATTCATAACGGCTATCGAGACCAGACAAACCATACGGGAAGAAGCCTCCCAGCACGTCCAGAGGCTGATCCTGAAGATTCTTGATGCTCACCTTCACCCATATCCGTGTACCCGTTTTCACTTCGACCGGATCGGGGGTGAGCGTGATTGAAAATGGCTGCTTGTCCTGTACAAAGCCTGCACTCTGAACTGATGCACAGAAGCACCCAAGCACCGACACAACAAGCCCTAATAGAATCGCCGCCCTAATACTCATACCTATCCGCTCCAACCTCAAAGATAAGCATATAGCTGTAATGAACGCTCACATTCTCTCGTCTCGGGTGAATTGTCGCCAATCTGGAGATTACTCCCGTTTTAGGGTTATGCCGGTTTGCCGGTCTTCAAATCTCAAGTTTCACTTCTCGGTGGCGATATTCTTCGCCGATTCGATACAGGCTGCTTGCATAGCGCCCGCTTTCTCTGGCTCTAAGGGGCATACCTCGAAATCGGCATAAACCCGATTGGGGAGTCCAAATTTCTGGTGTGTTTTCAAGGTTCGACGAACATTTGTAGGGAACTGGGGATTCTCATCGTCGTCAAGCGGAGTCGCATCTGCCATTGGCCCGTGATATGACGAAGGTCCGCTGAAGATTCCCAACAGGCGAGTCGTTCCGATTTTCCAAATTCGGAACGCCGGGTTGCCCTGATAGAACCCAAGGCGTCCATGTGTCCAGTAGCATGAAGGCGCTATCTCCAGGGTTTTACACGGGATCGTCCGTCCAGAATCCTTCGATTCTCCAAGCATCGTGGCGCACGCCAGCAGGAGGGCCATTGCGAAGATGATTCGGTTCATGCACAACAGCATAGCTCAGCAATCATGCTGTGCGGGAGGATTGCGCCCGGATGGTCGGCTATCCGGAAGTAATCCAGACCATTGGCCGCAAGAGGCGACATCGAAAACACGAAATCTAGATTGGGGACGGATGGGCGGTTACACACCAACAATGCCCAGTTCGTCGAGGCTGTTGGTGCAGGACCCGATGTAGGCATAGGATGTTGGCCATGGTAAATCGTCATCGTTTGCTTCGTCCCCTTTTGCTGGTGTTAGCTGCTCTCTCCTGCACTCAATTGACAATGGCTCGAGGTTCACACAAGTTTCCTCTGACAGACTTTGAGAACCGCCAGTGTAGAGGAAAGGGACGTATGCAGGACAGCAAAGACCCTGTTGCGCGGCAGGTCCTCGCGGGAGGCAAAGGCTCAGTACCCGTGCTGATCTCCCAACTCACTGAAACAGGTCGGACCAAGGAGCCTGTAGAGGACTTCTGGGACTACACGAGTACCGGCGACATCGCGTTCATGATGCTTAACGATCTCTTCACAGACAAAGAGGGTAAGGCAATCGCCATACGAGGGTTTCCCACTCGGGCTACTGTAATGACCGGGTGCAGTGGAAGCGCAGAGACGTGCTGGCGATTGTTCGTCCATAAGCACGGAATACTATCCATCCAAAGAGCTTGGCAGAACGCTTGGGACTCAAATCAGAGCCACGTTTCTTGGGATTCTAGGGCGCAATGCTTTCGGCTTGGCAACTGACCAATGGGCGTAGATTGGCGTTGCGACTGGATGGTGGGCTACTCTGCAATTATCATTCGGTAAATATTCTGGCCCCCTCGGTCTTCGCATGCGCTTTCTTTAACTGTGTGGAATAACCTAATTACCTTTTGGGTGAGAGCTCAGTTTCTCCTGTTGCGCGGAAGGAGAGAATCCATCATTGTAGAAGCAAGCGAATATTTGCGTGAGCATGTCCAAGTCCATCAGCGTCGTCGCCCTGACCCTGTTCTTGGGTCTGCCTGCCCTGTCCCAAAACCCGTCTGGGACTGACCACTTTACGCTCGCTGCAACGCCAACGGCGCAATCCGCAAAGGTTCCTTCAGAGGCTGCTGTCAGTCCGGCGGTACAGATGATGGCGGATTTCAAGGACTCAGACGTCAAGTTCGATGTCAATGAACTGGTGGACATACTGCGCGACCGGAGGCATGAAGGTTGGGTTCTGGCGGCTTATCCTGATCCGAGGACCGGACAACCGCTAACCGGGGCGGGGTTCAGCTTGGACTTGCCGGAGAGGGAGCATCCGCAGACTGATCCGCTAAATGCGCACCAATTCCTGGAACCTTCGTCCGCGGATCTGTGGCGGGCGGCCGGGTTCGATCCGGGGCGGCTGGATGACATTCTAAAAGTGTTCTACGCACGCAAACGGATGTGGAGCAAGCGCACGTGGCGGCGCCAACTCTACAGCCTGCCAGCACAAATCTCTAATGAGGACGCATCACAACTGGTACGGGTTGGCGCGATCCAGGCTATCTACAACGCGCGAGCGTATTGCCGGAATTTTGATCAGTTGACCGGACCTCAGCAGATGGCAATGGCGCAACTGGTTTATCAGATGGGTGTGAACCTGCAGCATTTCAACCTGTTTCTGGCGATGATCAATTCCGGGGCCGGGCCAGCGCCCGGGCCGGAGGCGGCTGCGATGGATTCAGCGACGTTCGCCCTGGACGCAGACGCGGCGTCGGCTTTTGGGAACCAGACGCCGGGGTATTGGCAGGGCGTGCAGAAGTCTCTTATGGAGAGCCAGTGGGCGCACAAGTATCGCACGCGAGCGATTGCCGTGATTGCGATGCTTGACCCGGCATATGGAAATGACCCTTCGGCGGCGGAGCAGCGCGTGGGCGCCGTATTGCGGCCGTCCGCCGTACACCGGCGGCATGGACATGCTGCAGTGGCCCCGCGGCAAGTGGCGGCTAGCACGAATCACGGACATGGGTGGAAGGGCCGGACGGCGGCTCGGGCTCGGAACAGAAAGCGAGCGTAAAACGCTCTAGTGGCGGCTAAGCGGTGGGACGATGCCAGACCTCACTCCCTCGCTTCGGCAGCCGCTTCCACCTCCTTGCGGATGTTCTCTTCCACCGTCACCTTGCGCAGGCTCAAGTGCGCAAGGTGCGCTCATACAAAACCCACTGGCACGATCCTGAGAGACGTGATCAGCAAGAGCATCTTTTCGCGGCCACCGATACCTCTTTACTGGCCCGAACCCTGCCCAGAGCACCGCTGCAACCGCGATGATCTGATGAACCAGCCGAGGACCGATAACTGGAAAATGCGGGCTCGGCCACTCGCAATCATCAGCAGGAGGCGAGAAAAAACCGAGATTGGTCGCGCCAAATCCGTCGGTTCGGCGGGCTCCGGGAAGATCGTGGGCAAACCTTGCCTAACGGCATTTGTCCTGCGGCCAGCCTTTGTCGGAAGCTCTGTTTGGGCAAGGTTTAGCATTTCAGCGAGAAGTGTTTCGCGAACAGCTCCCTCGAGCGTTTCTCACCTTCTTCACTCAACACGACCGACATGGCTTTGCTCTTCGGATCGGAGATGTAACCTTTTGAGTGAAGTTGATCCATCGTTTCCCAGTCTTGCCCTTTCCAGGCTCGTACTCCGCCAGCGTCCTTGAAACTGGTCAGCCAAAGAAGCGCAAGAGTAACCTCCTCGACTTTGTCCCGATCGTAGTCCATGCGGCCCACCTCCGGATTCTGGGGCCATGCTACATTATGCCCCAGTTCGCGCCACCTTTAACGGCTGGGCTCGATCCCGATCTGATCATTGACCGCCGATCGGATCCGCTGCTTGCAACCCAGGTAGCACTCCGTCGTCTGAATGGAAACATGCCCCAGAAGAAACTGGATCTAGAATATGGCAACGATTCAGGACGAAATGGGCCATTTGGAGACTTTGTCGACAGCCCTGCTCAACGCGCATCTCGATCCGTCTTTCATTTTCAATCACTTGGATACTATGAACGCTGGTCCTAACTTCTCCCCTGTGGCCGCGCAGCCCCAAAAAGCTGGTTTATAACTCGTTCGGCATGAATCACTTGCGGCGATGTGGCCCGGTTTGTCGCGAATCGTTGCCAGACCCTCCGATTGACCAGCGTCTTGACAGGGTGCCAAGACGCTGGTCAATCGTGGTGTCTCCTCAGAAAACTGAAATTAAGGAGTCACTTCACGAAACGAAGTTGGGGTCTGGGGTGCAGTGGCCGCACGCTATCCGAATCCAGACTTCTGGCGGCACTCGACGCAGGAAGGCGATGAGGAGAGGCCTGAATAGTAGGCTTGGGCAATTTTACCTTTTCGAGGGGTTCGGCATTAACAGCCATCAAGGGGTGTAGGCTTCCCATTGGTAGTTCGCTCCCGAATCTTCCGCAGTATCAGTTCCTCGCAGATGTGATTGTCTTCAGCGAATTCTATGGTCGCGTGAGACTGGCGCAAGGAGATCGTTAAACGACAATCTCGGCAAATTGAATCCCACGTTCCATCCGCTTTCTTCAGACGCTCGAAAGTTGACCGATATTTGCTTGTCATGATCTGAACCTTTGGGTAACAGCAGGTTACACGGCAGTCTGACTTCTGTCTACTCACTCTCCATGTCCAATGAGGAGTTGTGCTGTTTGCTTCGGTTCATCGCTGCGATATAGGAAAATTTCCCACCCCAAACGGTCAAACCAGACCATATTTCCGATTTGCTTTCCATGTAAGTTTAAGGTGTAAGACTCCTGCCTTCAAGTTCTCCATTGCAAGAGTCCCCTCTCTAGGGGGCTCTTGCTTTGTCTCTGACTCAAGTTCATAGCTGCGGTATCGGGGTTCAACCCCAACATTGGGTCGCCGAACGGATGGTCAGCGTGAACACCTCTTGGCCGGAGTGTAAACCCAGTCCGAACCGCCTGGCATGGAAGTCCAGCCCGCGGGCGCTTGGGGTGCCTGTACGCACACCACCGACTGCGCGGACGCAAGAAGAATAGGAAGGATAGAGGAAGGAAAAATGCTGGCTGATCGGAGCATGATCAAGGACCCTTGCCCAAGGCGTTTCTGTCGGCAAAGTTGAGGTTAATTGGGTCATCTCACCAAACGGAGTTTTATGTACGCTAGCGCTGTGCGCTCGTTCGGAATTCGAGGGAAATTAGCCATTTGAGGTCATCTCCGCCGACGGCGAACCAAAGACGGTTGAATTCAAGGCGCCGTAGATCCGCTATCCGAACAACGCATTTTCCGCCTCAGAATGCCGCCGAACCCGTCCTGCAATCGACGCCCGGATAAGAGCGGGGCAGGCTAATCTGTGTGGGCTGCTTCTGGAAGACTAATCGTACATAAAGTTCCGCTTATTGAAGTGAACTCTATTTATTTCTGGTAATTGGCTCCGTGCTACCTCGCCGCGTTAGGGGTCACTTCAAGAAAGGGACTGCTACATACGTTAAGGCGAAGTAAGTCACAGAGGTCTTTTGTAATCAGCAATATAGAAGGAGTAAGTGGGCCACCCTTCGATGAGCCAAACTCTATTGCCAACGTCCCCCTAAATTATTGAAAATATTGCGCTGATTTTTGCAAGCGTACATAAATTTCCGTGTCGTGAGATGTCCCCTTGTTGGACTTGACGAAGGGCCTGACATACTCGGCAGGCATTAGCTTCACCTCATGACCCTGCTTCAAAAGAGCACGGGCGAGGAAGTGGGCGCCTGGACAGGCTTCGATGCCAATCAGGCAGGTCGGCATGTTCACCGTGTAGCCCCTCTCTTTGCGATAAAGCTGTCTTCCTGCGGCGATCGTACATCACATCACTCGCGATACTGTCCACGATCATGTCCCTGCTCATTTTTCGAGCCGGAAACATCCACAGCGTAGTCCACATCAAGGACGGCGAGGCCGCCTCCGACGAGCCCTCCAAGCGCCTCCGCTAATGGGTAGCCTTTGACCAAACCTTGGATGGCCTGAATTCAGGGAAGATGAAACACGATTCCCGTTGTCACTGCATGAGGATGGGAGTCGGGAATGCCACTGAAGCGGCTTTGGCTGAATTCGAGACGCCACCGCCAGTGTTGCGACAGACTCATGTCCAGCCCCGCAATTCCTTGAATTGTAATCCCATCGCGGTTCGTGTTGGGTACCGGTTGCCCCGGAACAATGATAACTACACCCGAGGAGTCGAGATCAGCATGGTTCGGTCCAAAAAGCGCTTCGCCATAGGGGTGTATCCAGGTCTTGGCGACGCTGATGGAAGCCCTTGGTCCCGCCAGTGTGCCGCGAACCCCCGTTGATCCGCCTTCGAAACGCAGATCGAGTCCAGGATGCACACGGGGAGTCAGCCATTCGCCATAAACTCCCACCAGAGGAATGACCGCCCCCCGCCCAAAGTGAGGTGTGTGAGCTGACTGTCCCCCGATCGATAAAAAGGCGCCGCCAAAGCCCGAACTCTGACAGAACGCGCCGGGCGCGACGAGCGAAACATACAGAGAAGTAAGAATCACGACACGTGAGATTTTCATGTGCCAAATGTAAGAAATTTGGCGGATGAGGATGTGTCACGTTGTGGCAGTCTTTCAAGTGCCACACTAGTTAAGCAATCCCGGATTTTGTCGGATTACGCAGCTCGTGAAGCGATTCCTCGCTAATCAGGGGAAAGACAATACTCTTCACATTCTCGGGTAGTCTCGTCGCGGTCAGGCTATCGCAGATCACGGAAGCAGCCTGATTCAGTCCTGCACACCAGCCGCTTTAGCGTGCGTCACTGATCAGCAATACCTCCGGCGAAAAACCTGTGGCGATCAACATGGCCCGCGCCACTTCGAGAAATTGTGGCCAATGCGACGCAATGCCGACCAGATGATGCCGCGAAACCGGCAGGTTTTCAGATACAGAACGAGTAATTGGATTAATACGGAGAACGGTGAGCGGAAAAGATGTTCCCAGCGCCTCGCGAGCTGCATCAGCTTTGCTGGGCAGCGTTACCGGCCGCACCCCATAAAGTTGTGAGCGGAGTTGTGTGGGCCAATCCACAATTGGCAGAGAGCAGACCGCCAGAGGTGCGCATCCGGCAGACTCAGCTTCGTACTGCACCAGATGTGCCAATTCCTGATCTGGCTCCAACAACAGCCATCGGGACGGAAGGGTCAAGGCAAGAGCGATTCGATTTTGGAACTCAACGTCGGTAATTCCCAATTCCCGCGACGTCTGGATGGTTCGCTGCACCAGGCTGTCGAGCAGCGATCGTCCGCGATCCGCCGCAAGTGACTTCGAAGCCCGTGGCCGCACGTATACACCGCTACCGCGCCTATGCTCCACCCATCGCTCAATGCTCAGTTGCCGGTAGGCTGCGCTTACAGTGTTCGAGTGAACCTTGAACCGCCGCGCCAGTTCTCGAATACTTGGCAGTCGTTCTCCAGGAGCCAACTCACCGCTCAACACACCGAGCGTTACCTGGCGCACGATTTGCTCATGAAGAGAGACCTCGCTGGAATGAACCAACCAGAAACGCACAGGAGTTCCTCACTTGCCTGACGAGCTTAACATGATGGCTTTCGCCTCTGTCCTGCCACCTTGATGCCAGCACAAGCCGGGCGGTGAGCGAGATCGAGCAGTTTCAGGCCAGCCAGTGCAAGCGCATAAGCGGGGCGGCGATGTCGTGCATGACGTGCCATGACATGCATGCGCCGCCGTCGGAGAAAGAGCGAGTGGCTACTAGGGGACACCTCACGAAACGGGTAGAGTCGAGATGTGACGCGGTGGTTTAGGTTCGGCCTATCTGTATCCGGCCCCTTCGTCTGCCGGTGTCTCATTATCCGGACCATGCTCCGTTTTCACATCCCGCTCATCGAACCGGACATGCGCTGCTAACGCATCCGGCTCTCGGACAGAACTTCATGCTTTCGCCCACGGAAGGTTTTGCGGAAGCATAGGCAGTCGGATGAGTCCCAGCTTTTGGTAGAGATACTCATCAGGGTAGTGTGTGAAGCCCCTGCCAGACTGTTTATGCTTCTTGCAGAACCACCGGCGAAGCCGGTTTGTGGTGTACCTGTCGATGAATCGCTATGCAGGTGTAATCGGACCAAGGTTGAAGTAATTGGTCCATCCTCCAAGTTTCTGATTCAGACACTTAACCATTTCCCCGGCATCCAGCCATTCCATGTTCCGGCCTGTCTGGATACGCACAGCTTCAGTCATGCGCTTGATACTCTTCCGCGATGGACGAGAGGCTATATACGGCCGCCTCGTTTTGGCGGAATAACGTCGACCAAAGGTGTATCCCAGGAAATCGAATTCACCTTCCGGCACGCGGCAGATCCGCGTCTTTTCTTCGTTGACCGTTAGCTTAAGCCGGCCCATCATCTGTCGCATGGCGTTGAGTGCTTTTTGAGCGCTGTCGCCTTTGCAGCAGATGACCAGATCGTCTGCGTAGTTGACGATCCGCGCACCAAGCCGTTGTTCCAGGCCCGCCTTCTTCCACCCCAAGATAAACCGCCGCATGTACAGATTGGACAGTAGGGGTGAAATTGGTGAGCCTTGCGGAATACCCTGCTTGGTGTCTCGGTTGTCGCCCATCCCTGCACTCACATTGGAAAAGTCTTCGGAACTCCTTGCGACGAAGGCGGTAACGGTCGCTGGTTCGTATTCGACCACTCGTCACATTCTCCGATTGTTAATCGAGGATTTCCAAAGAACGGTCGTGCGGCCTTGGCGCCTGATGGGCTTCACTATGCTTCCTTTGAGGCCAATGAGCTTCGCATCTACTCCCTCACGTTCTCTAAGTAGATTCGCGTTCTGGGCGTATTACCGGCTATGCGGACAGAACCGCATTTTGGTCACCGAGGCCGGGTTGGGGCCCCGTGCCGCGAAGGAGGATATTACGCGCATACCAGACAAGATTGCTATGTTGGGAAGCCACTGGATCTCTTTCAACTTGGTGCCGTTGCAAAAGCTCGAGGCGAAACCCTCTCATGGGGATGCGAGGTCAGAGCGAGGGGAAATGGATCTTCAGCTTATAGCAAATGAAGAGAATCAGGATGGCGCCCAGTGTAGAAAAAATGAGGCCAGCAGGATGATATCGTTCGTTCCTCGGGCGAAAAATCACGTGGGTAACGCCGCCGCCGAGGACCGATCCGATGACGCCGAGCACAAGTGTCCAGAAGAGGGTCATATGAACGTGCATCACCGATTTCGAGATAAGCCCCGCGAGTAGCCCTATAATCAAGTACCAGAGTATATGAAACATACCTTTGCCTCCATGTTCTGCCTTCGGCTGGAATCTCTATCTTCGGCGAATCAGCCTGAAGTTTATCGCTGCTGAGGGAAATGGAATGGTCATTACGATACTTGTGATCGAACAAGCGGGCGATTCCGCGCCGTCCTCCGCTCGGCCGCCAATTCGAAAGCATTGCTCCTAGATTTCCCCCTTAGCCCAGTCCTTGCCAGCCCAGGGATGTAGAGTCGGAAGCTGAGTCCTGTAAGGTCGCGGTAAGATGTTGCATTATCGGCGATGCACTCATCGGCCGTGCCAACAGACGCAGCAACCACCTTGTAGCGAATTCCGGTCGGTTGACCGGCGATACTGAAATAACTACTTGAGCAATAGACGATGCATTCTGTTGTCGAAATGGTAAGAAGGGTGGCTACAAACCGTACAGAGCGGGCAATTCTGGCCGGTGCTTGGTCGGATAAGCGCATTGCCCGGTTATCGCCACGCGCATCTATTCGTTCCAGTCGTGCTCCTCGGGAAGGCCTTTGCTGCGACGTGCATCATCGACGGTCCTTCGCAAAAGCGAGGCTTTTCCTCCGGTATATCGCGGCATGTCGTTGCCGTATACCGCCGCCAATTTCACTTTGAGTAAGTCGTAGGCACGGGCGACGTCCGGGTGTTGGGTCAGCCAGTCGCGCAGAGCGGGAAGAAGCCAATCATAGGAACGCGCCTCACAAGTCAGGCAACGCAGGGGAAGGCGCAATGCGAGGAGTCGGGAAACATCCTCAAACCGCAAATACGACCGCCGCAGATGTTGGCTTCCACAAAAGGCACAATTCAAGGTCCACCATCCACAACGGTTTTAGAGTAATGCCGGGCCAAGTCTTATCCTCTTCCGCTCACTTCTCGTGTCCCACCCAACCGGCCTAGTAACTCTAAAAACGTGCAATACAGAACATTATTGGAGTCTACCTTGTGACTATTGTCACATATAGAGATTACCTAGAAGAAAGCTTCTTGTAGTTTGTGTGCCTATCATCTTCGGAGGAAGCAATATGCTGATCGATTTCACGCAAGCGCAATTGCGCGATTTGCAAACCCTTGTGCTTAGCGATGTTGTGACGGCTAACCAGCGAATCCCAATGTTATCAAGGCTCGCTTTACTCGTTCTACTCAATGCTGCGATGTTGAATGTCGTCGAAGAGAGTGTTGAGCAAGCAAGATGGTTGGTGAACTAAATTGACAACTTTGGTTCATTTTGCCAGAAGACGCAATCATGACTCCACCTTCGATTCGATCTGCACGAAGTGCTATCAGACAATTGCAAGTGATCAGAATGAAGCGCGCCTTGAAAGCGTAGAGCAGCAGCATAGCTGCGACCCGAATGGGGAATTCAACCATCTGCATAGGGATGCGCAGTTAGAAACTGCCTAATGATTTCTCCGTCGAGCCAAACCTCTAGCCCTACTGCGTGAGCAGAGCTGATATCTCAGCTGGTGAGGTCGTGTCGCCTGTTCGCAATCGCACAGTTTTTTCCGATGCGATTGCCGACACCGTAGCCACGTCACATACGACTAAGAGACCTTAAACCAGATATAAACAACGGATGATCCTCGTCGGAAACACACGCCCGACGGGGACTTTTTGTGCAAATGGGTACAGATTCCATACGTACCTTTGTTGAGTATTGAAAATAGTTCGCTGACCACGGCGAATCTAAGAGCAACAACTACTCAACGGAGAAGGCCCTGTCTACCGGTGGGGCCTTCCTTTTGCTCAAAGAGCCGACGACGGGGGACTCATTGATAAAGACGGCACAACTATGAGTCAGACGCTAGGCATCGTCCGAAGTTCGGCCGAAAAAATACTACTAATAGACTTCGACGATGCACGACGGCAATCCAGAGTGCAGATGTTGAAGAGTGTTGGCTACGAAGTAGAGACCCGTCCCAATTACATTGCGGCTGAACGACTCAACCACGAAGGACAATTTGATCTAGTGATCGTGACTCTGCATCATCACCCTGAAAACACGGTGGCTTACAGCAACGATCTGAGCAGAACCGATCCCCAACTACCCATACTGCTGCTCACTGACGCAGGTGTATTCGTTCCCAAAGGAACTCTGAGTCAAAGCATGGGCGCGGGAAGCGTGGCGCGGTTGATTCAAAAGGTATCCACGATGCTGGTAGGCAGTACGCACATACGAGAGCTTTAGTGGCTTCTCGGCATCTATCATCCGCTCACGCTACCTGTTGCTCGTTTGGCGTTTCTTGCCGAACCGGGTGGTGGGTCCAGGAGCTTAGGTCTTGATGCATTGTCCTCGGGTAAATGATCGCGCAACAATACATTGAGCAGCGACTTGTGCACTCGTATCCGGCCTTTGTATTCGATATATCCAAGTTTGCGGAAACGATTCATAAAGAAGCTGACGCGAGAGCGAGTAGTACCAATAATTTCTGCCAGGGTCTCTTGGGTTATACGGGGGATCAGAGCCTCCGGTTCGCTGGGCTTGCCGTATTCGGCCATCAACAGCAGTATCCGGGCCAGCCGCCGCTCGCTGGAATTGAATAACTGATCAACAAGATCGGCGTGGACTCGGATGCTCCGGGCAACCATGAACTCCAGGAAAAAGTTGGAGAATGAATGCTCGTCGCGAAGTACGCGGAACATCTCATGTCGGTCAATCTTCAGAACGGCGCAAGTGGTAATTGCACCTGCCGTGGCTTGGTGGCGCTCGCCTCCTCCCGCAATTGACTCCTCACCCACAAAGTCTCCAGCAGCGAGAAGGGTGACCGTAGCCTCCTTGCCTCTTTTTGAAACGACAGTAAGCTGTGCGCGACCACTGCGGAGATAGAAGACTGCATCAGCGTCGCCTCCCTGAGAGAACATAACTTGCTTTGCCTTGTATCGGACTAGCCTTCGCCCTATGCCTGTAGTTGCTAGATAAGTTACGGGATTGAATTCTAGTTTGCCGATTGTACCCATCTGAACTGCCTCTTCCTGGGTGCAGTCTCAGCTCCTTATGAGAGGCAAGACTGCTGCGTACGGTAGAGATGCATGATCGTCGTTTCCAAAATACACGTGGATTCGTATATTACCCTACCGTTGCACCGCGCCTGGACATCAATCTGTGCTGTTTTGCACGTATCTGTCTACCCTAAGATCGTTTCCCGGTCCCGGTTCCGTGCCCGTCAGGAGACAGAGTAACTCTTGTACCTGAGCAGTCATTCTTGAGCGGCACTGGTGTAGAACTCGGAAAGACGTTAGAAGGAAATCCGTCCTCGCACATCATCTCAATAGGTGATGGTAGCGATGATTGTGTCGGTGTACACGGCCGGAAGGGCCAACTGCCCGCCCGGGATCCGGCCAAAAACGCCGAGCATCTGGGGAGCGCCGATACCCTGCGATATCAGGGTATCGGTGCCGACGGTATTACCCCAGTTCAAAGTGCGTGGGCCGTCCCGGAATAGTGTGTAGTTCAGCGTGGCCAGGGCAGGACTTGTCATTTTCCGGGTGGTCACGGTCGCGCCGATCGCCGTCCCGGCACTGAGGCCGATATTGAAAGTCGTAAGGTTGGTGCAGGTAACCGTCAAAACGGATGACGCGTCGATCAGAGCGCCCGAGTAGTTGCCGAAACTCAGGGCGCTCGCAGAGATTGTGCAGGTGGTCGGAACGACTGCAGTAACAGTGAATGTGTTGGTGACTGTGCCCAACAAGCCGGTCACGCTGATTGTGATGGTGTCGTTGTAGGTGCCCGCTGCGACCGTCTGCCCCGCCGCAGCCTGGGGATATATGTTGATCGTCTGGGGGCCGCTGCTGCCAACTCCGGACACGGTATCGGTGCCCACAGTGTTGCCCCAGTTGATGGCCCGCGAGGAATTCTGGAACATCTGATAGCTCAACGTAGCAGAGCCAGGCCCGGTCATCTTCCGGGTAGTCGTGGTCGCTCCCGCCCCCACGCCGGCATTGAGGGCGACAGTATAGGAAGTCAAGATGAGGCAGGTGACGGTCATGGGGGTAGCGCCCGGAGTCGATAGCGCGCCAGTGTAGTTGCCGAAATTCATGGTCGGAGCCGAGACGGTGCAGGAGAGCTGTCCTGCTGCGGACGGCGCCATCAGCACCGGCGGCATCCATGTGATCAGCCATCGCAGCCATTTCCTCATGGCTCCTGCTCCTCGCACCGCAGTGGTCCGATGGTCGGAATCTCGCCCGGTACGGGCTTGTAGTTGAAGCTGACAGTGCAGCGTCGCCCTTGAGGAAGCTCGACCTCAACCTTGTTGCGAGGACTGAGGTCCTCTACATATGCGTCGCCGTCGTATCCAACCGGCACGGCTATGCCAGTCGACAAAAGGGTAGCGGTGCTGCCAAGCGGCACCGCTACCCCGGCCTCATCGACCAGTCGCAGTATGGCACCATGGCTGATTTTCACTGGAAACCTGACAACTACGCCGGAGCGGTCCTGTGGCCGCATCTCTCGGGTCGTGATGGCAATCGCGGCGTCCGGTGGGATATCGCTTGGATCGATGGCAATGTGATTGAGATCGAAGGAACGCATGTCAGGCACCAGCAACCGTCCTGCAGAGTCAGTGCTTCCGGCATCGCGATTCTCCTGCAGGACATGTACATGTGCCATGGGACTGGTGTCCACAATGGCGAAGCTGTCGTAGATGGTGTTTGATGGGAACAGACCGCCGTCTACGAACGAAAGGGCACCCTCGGTTTCCACGCGCAGAGTTGTCTCTGCGTCGTTGCGATCGACGCCGGCTGTCAGCAGGGCCCAGGGCGACTTAAATTGCACCTGAGCGAATTCGTGGGGGGTATCGGGAGCTGAGACGTAGGCCTGGTAGCCCCATTGGCCGATGAGTGCCGCCGATTGTTGAACCTCTACCTGCCCAGAGCCGTCTGACGTTCCACTGACACCGACCGAACTGCGCCTGCCGAAGGGAATCGTCAGGCCGACCTGTAGTCCGCTGGTGCCGCCGCTGTTCGTGAAGTCTCGAAACTCGGTGGCATAGATCGACATGTGGTGGATCTGGAGGGAATAGTTGGCGGAGAAAATATGGGCATGCAGCGCCTGCGAGATCTCCGGCACGACCGGGTTAGGGGAGTTGCCCTGATCCAGTCCAGCGTAGGCGACGCCTGCAGAGCCGAAGCGCTTCAGCGACAGACCGGCGCTGGCGTTGAGCTGTTTCAGTGGGACCGGCGCGCCGTTCATCGCAGCCACATCGAGGTAGTTATGGCCGGCAATGGTCGCCGAGGCGCCAAGGCTGAAGACCCTGCCGATGCGCTGAGCACCAATGGAAAACTGCGCGCCCGGGTGCCCCGTACCCATGCTGGTTGCTATGGAGAAATTGATCACTCCCAGATTGCCGATCTGCGCCACACCACCCGCGCCGACCATCACCGTGCCTGGGGTCCCTTCAGCGCTGCCCTCAACAGTAAACTTCGGAGTCAGACCACGGCGATAGAGGGCCGCGCCTGCGACCTTTCCATAGTCGTTGCTGATGGATCCCCAGTTGCGCCGCACCAGGCCAGCTTGCACGGAGAAGGTCCGCAGACCCGGAGCCAGCAGGGCGGAGCTGGCGTAGAAAGGCTGCGTCACATTCAGCTGTTGACCCAGTGCGTTGGTCATGGTCATCGAGATCGTGCCTGCTCCGGTCACCACAGGGAGTTGCGGAATCTCGAAGGGACCGGCGTTCATCTCGCGTGAGACTACCAGGTTACCGTCCGCAAGCACGTCCAGTGTGGAGGGCACAGCGACCGAACCGCTGACTGTGGGCAGTGGAAACGTCACGAGGTCTGGACGCATGCTGAAATCCGAACGGACCTGCAATCCTTCGATATGAATCGGTCGGGTCCAGGCAAGGCTGCTCGTGATGAAGTCGCCCAGGCTATAGCGACGCAACCTATTGACGTCGGCAAACGAATAGGTCGAGTCGAGGCGGATCGCGGTGTTTTTACCTGAACCACTCGAAGTTGCGCCTGCATAGGCAAGCCATCCTGAGCTCACGATACCGCGGGGCGAAAACGCTCGCAGCTCCAGAAACCCGCTGGCGCCACCTTCGCCGCCGGTCAATGAGCCGACGATATCGTAGTTGAGAGTCACCCCTGTGCCGGTCTCGATAACGCGATGGCCGGCGGGACCTTCTCTATCGCCAACCTGTAGCAGCGTCGGCAGAAGGCGGGCATCGGTGGCTGTGATGATCAATTCCTGGGTCTTCGGATCGATACTCCAGATCAACCCTGGCACGTCCGACAATGCGACCAGTTCGTCCGGTTCCGGGGCCCCGAGGATGGGGTTTTTGGGAAAGAGAAGAAGCGGAACCTGGAAGCCGAGATCGCGGAGTTCGCTACGCCGCGCCATCAACTCACCGTCACGCATCGTGAATTCGCCGATCTTGCCGATGGAATGGCCATTGACCTGTACGTCCAGCAGCAGTGTCTCGTCGGCAGGTTCGGCCCGTAGCGGCACAGTGGTCAGCGCAAGCACGACGATCCTCGCATAGAGGAGCCATCGATTCGCCGCGCGTCCAGTGTCATGGCACTTCAACAACGCGAACCTGCTGTTCGATGGCGCCTGTATCGGCGCGCGCGGTCATTCGCAAAGTTTCCTTCGTTAGCAGGTGGGGCCCTTGCTCGGCAATCGGCCAACGCCGGGTGGCGCCGGCGAGAATATATGGGGTTGCGCCGGATGCTGTCTTCAGCTTGCGACCGTCACTTGTCAACAGCACGATATCACGAATCGCTTCGTGGCGAAGGCCATCGTTGATCCCGACGAGATAAACCTGCCCTGCGTCGCGCTCGAGGTGAAACTTCACATGCGGTGCCGTTCGGTTGGTCGGCTGAGCGAAGATCGGAATTGACATCCGCAGCACGATCTTCACCTCACCCGGAACCGCCGCAGGTGGGATCTGATCGAGCAGGATGCGGTAGGTAGCCTCTCGTCCCTCAGGTGTGCGGCGCAGGACGAGCCGAACGACCTGGGTTGCACCCGGCGCGATTGAGGTGAGCGGCGGACTCGCCATAACTTCATTCGAAGTCGTGAGCTGATCGCTCCCGTCGGCCTGATCCCAGGCATAAGCGCGAATCTGGATAGCCGTTTCGGTGCTGCCCTCGTTGATCACTGTCAGGGTAGCCGTCCTCTGTCCTGGCGGCATCTGAATGTTGACGGGGATAACCTTCAATGCCTGGGCCCCTGCCAGGCCGCCAGTCAGAGAAACAACGAAAACAGCGACGAGCGCGTTAGCTATAGCCATGCTTCGGCATGAGATCATGGCGGCCTCATTGGGTGCCGGCGTCAGCGGTCAGAAAGTGACGGTGGCGGTAATCGTATCCGCGTAGGCTCCGGGCGCGACAAACTCCGCCGCTGGAATCTGGCCGAACACGGTGATCGGCTGGGCGGCCCCGTTAGCAGTTCCGGCCACCGTATCGGTACCGATAGTGATGCCCCAGTTGGTGGTATGCCCGGCGTCCGAGAACAGCCCATATCCCAGCAATGCCGATGCAGGACCGGTCATGCTTCGGGTGGTCACTGTCGCGCCCGTCGCCAATCCTGCACTTAGGCCGACATTGTATGGCGTGGTGTTGGTGCAGGTGACAGTGACCGTCGATGAGGCAGGATCGACCACACCAGTGTAGTTGCCAAAACCCAGGGGTGTGGCCGATATCAGGCAGGTGGCCGCAACCGTTGCGCTGACGCCGAACGTAGTAGTTGCGGTCGCTGCATGTAGGGGCATGAGAGTTGCCCCCAGGAGCAGAAATCCCAGAACGACAGCGGACCGTGCGGACTTCATATTATTGGAGAACTTCATAGGAAAGACTCCGGACAATACCAGGTTGAAGAGGAGTTCATTGTTGTAAACACAGCAGCTCTATTTCGCGTACGAGCCAACGCCTAAAACGTGACGGTGGCGGTAATCGTATCCGCGTAAGCTCCGGGTGCGACAAACTCCGCTGCTGGGATCTGTCCAAAGACTGTGATCGGCTGCGCAGCACCGTTACCGGTTCCAGTCACCGTATCAGTGCCAATGGTCAAGCCCCAGTTGGTGGTATGTCCGGCATTCGTGAACAACCCATAACCCAGCAAGGCCGAGGCAGGACCGGTCATGCTGCGGGTGGTCACGGTAGCGCCGGTCGCCAATCCGGCACTTAGGCCGACGTTGTATGGCGTGGTGTTGGTGCAGGTGATTGTGACGGTCGATGAGGCAGGATCGACCACACCGGTATAGTTGCCAAAACCCAGAGGCGTGGCCGAGATCAGACAGGTGGCCACAACCGTGGCGGTGACGGCGAACGTAGTAGTTGCGGTCGCTGCATCGGCAGGCATGGGAGCCAGGGTGAGTGCGAGTAATCCAATAACTATGGCTGGCAATGCAGAGTTCACTATATTTGAACGCTTCATGGGGACGACTCCTGGTAACACACACGGTAAAGGTTAGGGTTCATTGCTTACTGCAATGCACGAATTGGGGTCGGGTTGATTACCTTAGTCGACACTAGAGTGATCGCTTCCCGTTACGCTTTTCTGTACTCTTTTGATCGTTTGATATGCGGATTCGGGTAGGTTGGTCCCTTTCACTTCTTTCAAGTGGGAAATGGCGAATCGGCGGCGAGACCGGCCGAGCTCTTACTGGTACCGGCGCAAAAATGACGGGCCCTTGAACTCTTGGTGAGGAGTGCCGACGCAACTCAAGCCCTGCCCCTCAACCGCCCCATTGTTTCGACTGGGTAGAGTCGCCGAATCTGTTGAATTCCATCTCCGAGAAAATGCAACAGGTAAAGCTCTCGGGAAAATTAATGTTATGTGGATCCCGCCGAGTGCGAGGTCCTTGACTCCACGGGTCGACAAGGAAATGCTCCGGGGTCGCCGGGTTCGGCTTCGAGCGACGACTTCGCTTTTGAACGGAAACGCCAAAAAGCGTTCGTGGCGCACGACGCAGTTAGAAAAATGGATTGTCAGGGAGGGAAACTACAAGGCTAGACTCAGAGCTGGCAATTCACGTTGGATCGCATCTTTATACTAACACACTTTAGTAATAGTCAAATCTATTACTAAAGCTCGGCTTATTATAGGCGCACACTCTTCCCTTCCACTGAGGACATTATCTACGCCTACTACGCTCTTCGTCCTCAGAATTGCTGTCTTGAAGGATCACATTGAGCAACGATTTGCGAACCCGAATGCGGCCTTTGTATTCGATAAAGCCCAGTCTTCTGAAGCGATTCATGAAGAAGTTGACTCGCGAACGAGTAGTACCAATCATTTCCGCCAGGGTTTCTTGGGTGACTCGAGGAATCAGTGCGTCTTCCCTGCCCGGCGCTCCGAATCCTGCCATCAGCAATAAGACCCGAGCCAATCGCTTCTCGCTGGAATTGAAGAGTTGATCGACGAGATCGGACTGTGTACGAATGCTACGTCCCAAAAGAAAAGCCAGGAACATGTCCGAGAAGGAATGCTCCTCGTGTATTACCCGAATCATTTCGTCTCGATCGATTCTGAGTGCAGTACAGCGAGTACGCGCCGTGGCGGTCGTTAAATAGAGACTCGGGAGCCTTACAATGGCCTCTTCGCCGATGAAGTCACCAGCGCCGACTAGAGCAATGGTGGCTTCTTTTCCCCCAATAGATACCACAGCGAGTTTAGCCGTGCCTTCTTGAATATAAAATACGGAGTCGGCAACACTCCCTTGAGAAAAAAATAGACCTTTCGCCTTCAAGCGTACGAGCCGACGCCCGATGCCAACTTGCGCAAGATATGTAGCTGGGTCGAATACTTCTTTCGGTGAATCGATCACCCCACGACCTCTCTTTCCTCTAGACCCCTAGAGTGAAATGCGAGATTGGGGCCCGTTCGTGCGTGAAATGCAGCTTTCGGATAATAGCGGCTCGCGCCTGAATTCAATCAAAGGTTGAATTATGTGCGGTGCAGCTCTTTTGGTTGCAATGACAATAACATAGTCCTTGTTAATTGTAGCGAACAAAACTGAGATGACTCATGTCGATTACAGGCAAGGAAGCTTGCAGGACTTTTGAAGGGAGAGTTTAACTTCATGAGCTTCCCTAGCTAACCTCCAATATCAGTGAAAATAGAATTTCTTTGCTCTTCCTCAAGCCCGAGCTCGGCTGCGGCATAGGCGTCCGATTCCCTCCGGCGCTGGAACTCGCGGGCGGCGGTGAGGTTTACCTGCTCGTAGATTCGGGTCGCTCGCGCCCGTGCTGCCGCCAAGAGGGAACTGGGCACCTCAGGCAGAGCTGTGAGCGCGTACTTGATGTATGTATCGGTTAAAGCGAGATGAAGCTGGCTAACCGTCTCCAGGCTCTGGAACCTATGGGTTAGGCTGTCCGCAAGATTCCCAAACAGCGAGTAGACGAGTTGCTCCAGGTCGTCGCGCTGGTTGGTGCCCACTGTAACGAGGTAGTCGAAAACCTCGTTGTCGCTCCTGGCGTGGAGTTGCTGTCGCAGCGCAGCCAGACGATCTGCTTGGATACGGCTGAGCCGAACTGAGTAACGGATGGACTCCGGGCGTTTTCGCTTCGACATAACGACACTATATTGCAATGTACATTGCGTTTGCAACGTGCGGCACAATGGTATCTCAATGGCCCTCACGTGCGGCGTTACAAACCACTGCGAAGAAAAGAGATGCAGAGAGCAACCCCTCAAAGTGCGTCTGCGCTTTATGTTCCACTACTGCAATACCCAATGAAGACGACTGCAAACAGCCTTCCTCCAGCGGTCTTCGACCGTCGGAAAGCGCAGCCTGCGGCTGCAAGAAAAGCACGATTAAAGACGAACAAAGACGAATATCCACGACTGGTTGACTCTAAGACTGCGAATCGTGCTTATTAGTGGTTATTCGTCCTTTGTCGTGACTGTTCGCTTTTGTTCTTGAAGAATCGTCCTTGCTCGCTTGCAAGGCGCGACAACATCTGACATTCTTCTAGTGCAATGTGCATAGCAACAGATCGCCCACCAGAACTGGTCGCGTTGGTTCAGGCATTGATGCTTCGCAAGGGCGTCTTTCATCTCAAGGGAAGGGTTCTCAAGGCGGTGCGCTCCGAGTTGTGTGCCGCAAAAGATAGCGGTTTGACCTGGCGTGTCATTTGGGGAACGCTCCGGGAAGAAGGGTATCCCGGTGGATACCAGCAATTTTGCAAAGCGGCGAACCGCGCCATTGAAGGGACTCAGCAGCACATCGCCAGTGAGGCCAAGAACCTCCCTCCCGCTACGGTGGGAAAAGAGATTCGACAACCGGCGGACCAAGAGAGCAATCTGAGCACAGTGAACATGGAAAAACCGGAATGGCAAATGCGGAGAGAAGAAGCGCTGGCGAGGTTGGATCGCGAGGCGGAATTGAATCGCCAGCGCGAGGCGCGATTGCAAGTGAAGAAGGTATTCACGCCGAGCGTCTTTGTGGGGCGGGGCGAGGATTGAGCACGGCCTCCGCTGCTGCTCTTCTTGATAAGAAGATGTTTATAGCGCCAATGGAAGGATCTTGCTTTAGACTTTGTTTTTCCATGCTCATGCCCGGATGGCGGAAAATTCGGCCTGGGTAGAAGCTCCGGGTCAAGGCCGCGTAGCGTCGCGTTCTACTCGGTTTAGCCTTGACCCGGAGCTGGCCAGGCCGATACTCGTGCGCCGGGATGGTATTCCGGGGAATTTTCCCGAAAGGAGTCCTTGAATTCAATGAAAGCCTATGGCGAAGTGAAACTCCGGTGAGCGCGAAGCTCAAGCCGTAATTCTTCCCGGAGCGCCTTGTTCCGCTTGAGGTGCCTGAAGAACTCTTCGAGGACACTCACAACTATCGCGTTGATGCTGACGCCTTCCGCTTCGGCCCACGCCTTAAGTGCAGCCCTGGCCTCTGAGCCGACATGAAGAAGTTGCGGACTGGAAAGCCCCAGACCCGCTTTGCGGGTTTGCTGAATCTCCAATCCATCCCGATCAACCTGACTCAGCGCGAAAAGAACAATGCGAGCCAAATCACCTTTCACACGCGACTCCTCCGTGATTGCTTCTCTCAAATCAATCGGAAGCCGGAGCGTCATTCCTGGCCTATCCTGAGCCCTGTCTTGCACTTTCTTGATCGCAGTCCGGGCTTTCTTCTTTACTGCCATAAACGGACCTCCTGGATTCAGCCGCGTTTTCCCTGAGCCTTCAATCTACGAGTCCATTCTGTCCGCCCCTCATTCACAAGGTGCGCCGAATTGTCATCACGCGGACAACATCATCTACCATGAAGCGCCGCAACTGCCATGCACGTCGCGGTATTCGGTTATCTTCCCACGATTTTACCTGATGGCCAATTTGCCTGCCGCAAGCGACTATGGCACACTGAAAGCGATGTACATTGCAGTAATAGACCAGCGATTTACAGACTTGAAGGAGAGAAGATGCCCGAGAAGATTCTGAGATTGCCAAACGTGCTGGATCGCACCGGCTTATCACGGAGTACCGTCTATCAGCGCGTGACGGAAGGAAGGTTCCCAAGGCCAGTGTCGCTGGGAGCCAGGGCTGTCGGCTGGATCGAAACAGAGATCGAGGAGTGGATTGCCCGCCAGATAGAAGTCAGTCGGGAAATCAGAGGGCAACGCACTGGCGTGAACCCGTTGCCGTCAAGATAATGCCGGAGCTGGATTCCGGCGAGGTGTGCCGAATTCTCTGCAAGCCGAATCGACCGAATGGCTACGCCGCAGTTCCACGGAAGGGCAGCACCTTGCCTCCGCGCTGCGTCCGCTCCAGGAAGTCCGCCCAATCCTGCATCATTTTTGCCCTGGGCTCCAAATAGAGTGCGTGGTT
>Ga0209166_10001206_pt1 | contig 22326 bp, 21 predicted proteins | sample Coa_R1_3_FD_187151 | JGI IMG/M metagenome (GOLD analysis project Ga0209166, IMG submission 187151) | Surface soil microbial communities from Centralia Pennsylvania, which are recovering from an underground coalmine fire - Coalmine... | ecosystem: Environmental > Terrestrial > Soil >... | reverse complement strand
TCAGCGCGAAGGGCGAGCGCACCGTCAGCGTGGAAAAGTGGGAATGGATACTGGGGGGCAAGGCCGTGCAGGTTACCCAATCGGTCAACAGCGGCGAGCTCGGCATGCAGTATACCTACTTCATCGATCCTCTGACGCATGGCCTGAGCTTTCACGCCGTCTCCACCGTGGGGCCGACGTCCGAGGGCACACTGGAGATGGTGGGCGGCAAGCTGGTTCGTGAGGAGAAAATCATCGGCGTGCCGGACCTCGACGAGGTGAGGAACACCTACAGCCTTTCCTCGGACGGCTCGATGACCACGAGCTCCGCATATTTTCGCGGCGGCAAGCCCGTGGCTGGCGGGCACGACTTCCACTACCGCGTCGACCCGCAGGCCAGGATCGTCTTCTCGCCGGGCGACCAATAGGCGTTCGCCCTCGCGGAGGCGGTGGTCGCACCGCGGCGTCAGCCCAGGATCCCGGCCGCCCAGGCGCCCAGGGTGTCGGCGAAGAGTTGCGGGTCCTGGGCGTGCATCGCGTGACCCATTTGCGGGAAGGAGCGGTAGTCGAACGGCTGCCCGGCTTCCTCGATGATGGCGCGGACCCTGCCCGCCTGCAGATCCGAGATGGCGCCCATCACGAACCCCGTCGTCTCGTCCACGCGGCGGGCGTGGTGGGTGAAGAGCACCGGGACCTTCACGGCCCTCAGCATCCGGGCATGGTCGCAACTGGCCGCGACGGTTCCGCTCCAGAAGGCGCGTCCCCACTCCGGGTCGTACTCCTTCAGGTTCTGAGGCGGCTCCGCGGGCGGGCGAAAGCCCGCCATCCACGCCGGCAGCTCGCTGGCGGCGTTGGCGACCATGCCGGCCCAATTGCCCACGGTCCACTGGTCGCCGAGGTACTTCGACCACATCGCGAACATCGGCCCGATGGACTGCTTGATCGAGTGTCCGTAGGCCGGGGTCGTCTCGGAGGCGAACAGCGGAGGGTCCTCGTAGTGGGCGGCGCGAATGAGGCCAGGGGGCGCATAGGCGGAGAGCCAGGCCGACAGGACCCCGCCGGACGACAGCCCGCTGACGATCGTCGGTCGGCCGATCACGCCGTGGATGAGCCGCACCAGGTCGTTGCCCATGTTGTCGAGCGTATAGCGTCCGGGCGTCCGGCCGGATCGGCCCTGCCCTCGCAAATCGACCGCGAAGAGCTGGAACCGGTCCTTCAGCAGGTCCATGGCCGCTTCGTAGCCCCACCAGGACTCGGTTTGCCCGGGGACAAGCAGCACGGCCGGGTTCGACGCCTCTCCGGCCGTCGCGTAGTTCAGGCGCACCTCGCCGGTGTCGAAGAGCTGTTCGGGATAGCGGTGCTCGACGTAGGTCTCGTCGGGGTTATGGGGTCCGTAGCGGCCGACCATTGCGCGGGTCCCTTATCTCTGCGAACTCGTCGGCGATGACCTTACGCGCGCGCGAAGGCGATCGGCCAGGGGGAGAGTTCTCGGCGTGACAGTCATCGAGGGGGCGGCGCAGCAGGGCGCCGCGGAAGGGGCGCCGCAGCTCGGCAAGTCGCTGCGGCCGCGGCACGTGACGATGATCACCATCGGCGGGATCATCGGGGCGGGGCTGTTCGTCGCCTCCAGCGCCTCCATCGCCACCACGGGGCCAGCGATCATCGTCTCCTATGGCCTGGCGGGGCTGGTGATGCTGATCGTCATGCGCATGCTGGGAGAGATGGCGATCGCCTTCCCCCAGATCGGCGCCTTCACCGAGTTCGCCCGCGAGGGGCTCGGGAACTGGGCGGGCTTCACCAACGGCTGGCTCTACTGGCTGAACTGGGCGATCATCGCCGCCATCGAGGCCCTGGCGGGCGCCAGGATCATCCACGACTGGCTGCCGCAGTTCCCGGTCTGGGTGGTCGGCTGGGCGCTGCTCGCCGTGCTGACCGGTGTCAATCTGCTGTCGACCCGCTCCTACGGCGAGTTCGAGTTCTGGTTCGCCTCGATCAAGGTGGCCGCCATCATCGCCTTCATCGCGCTCGCCCTCGCGTTCGTGCTCGGCCACGCCCCCCTGACGCAGGTGAGCAACCTCTACGTCCACGGCGGCTTCTCGCCCTTCGGAACGGCCGCGGTGTTCAGCGGCGTGGTCAGCGTCATCTTCGCCCTGTGCGGGGCCGAGATCGCCACCATCGCCGCCGCCGAAAGTCCCGACGGCGCGCGGGCGGTCTCGCGGATGACCGGGACGGTGACATTGAGAATCCTGCTGTTCTACGTTGGGTCCATCAGCCTCATCCTGATGATCGTGCCGTGGAACCAGATCCACCCGGGCATTTCGCCGTTCACCGTCGCTCTCCAGGCCATGGGGTTCCCGGCGGCGGTGCTGGGCATGAAGCTGATCGTGCTGACGGCGGTGCTGTCGTGCCTGAACTCGTCGATCTATGTGACCTCGCGGGTGCTCTTCACCCTCTCCGCCCGGGGCGATGCGCCCAAGGTCCTGGTGAAGCTCGACCGGCGCAAGGTTCCCGCGCGCGCGATCCTGTTCTCGAGCCTGGCCGGCTATGCGGCCGTCTACGCCTCGATGGTCTCGCCCGAGCGCGTCTTCGCCTTCCTCGTCAACGCCGTCGGCTCGATCATGCTGGTGATCTATCTGATCACCGCCCTCGCCCACATCCGCCTGCGCCATCGGCTGGAGAAGACCGAGCCGGAGCGGTTGACGTTCAAGGTGTGGCTGTTCCCCTGGCTCAGCTACGCCACCGTGGCCGCCATGGCCGGGGTCCTGTTCGCCATGCTGCTGATCGCCGACCGGCGCGAGGAGGTGCTGTCGGGTGTCGTCTGCCTAGCGGCCGCGCTCGCCGCTTATGCGGCGTTGCGGCTGGGGCGGGATCGGAAGGCGGCGGGTTTAACTTGATGCGCGGCGGGTCTGTGGCAACCTTCGTTCCATGACCCAGCTTCTCCACGAACCGGCGATCGCCCAGCGCGTCCTGGACCACATCGACCGCAAGACCACCGACCTCAGCGACCAGAGCTGGCGCGAGCCGGTCGCCAACTACTGCTCGCAGGACCGCCTTCGGGCTGAGCTGGAGCGCGTGTTCCACCGCACGCCGACGCCACTTTGCCCCTCGGCCGCTCTGCCGGAGGCGGGCTCGTACGTGGCGCGGGACGCCGGGGGAACGCCGATCCTGGCCGTGCGGGGCGAGGATGGCGTGGTGCGCGCCTTCCGCAACGCCTGCCGCCACCGCGGCGCCCAGGTGGCCTGCGGGGCCGGCCAGGAGAAGGGGTTCGTCTGCCGCTATCACGGCTGGACCTATGGCCTGGATGGCGCCCTGCGCCACGTGCCCCACGCCGAGGGCTTCCCTGGTCTCGACAAGGCCATGCGGGGCCTCGTGGCGGTGAACGCCGTCGAGCGCGGCGGCCTCGTCTATGTGACCCAGGTTCCCGAAGGCGGGGGAAGCGAGCCTGCCTTCGCGCCCGACGTGCTGGCGCCAGACTTCCGGGTGATCTCGACGACCGAGCAGCGCACGGCGGCCAACTGGAAGGTGGTGGTGGAGGGGTTCCTCGAGGGCTACCACATCTTCTCCACCCACCGGGAGACCTTCTACCCGGCGCAGTTCGACAACCTGAACGTGGTCGAGACCTTCGGCCGCAACAGCCGCATCACATTCCCCTACCGCAACATCCAGAAGCTGCGGGCCGTGGCGCCGCAGGCGCGCCGGGTCGGGGGCACGGTGACCTTCGTCTACCACCTGTTCCCGAACGCGATCATCGCGACCTTCCCTTACCGCATCGTCGTGGCGGTGCTGGAGCCGGTGGCCATCGACGCCACCCGGACCGTCACCTACACCCTGGCCGCGACCGACAGCCTGGCTACCAACAGGCCCGCCGTCGAGCGCGACGCCGACTTCGTGAACGCCGGCGCGCGCGAGGACCGGGCGGTGGTCGAATCGATTCAGCGGGGCATCGCCAGCGGGGCGAACGAGGTCTTCGAGTTCGGCCGCTTCGAGGGGGCCATCGCCCACTTCCACCAGGGCCTGCACGCCCTGATCGGCGATCTCAGCTCGTAGCCAGGCGCAGCAGCGCCATCAGGCGCGCCCGCGTCTCGCCGTCGGCGGTCCCGTCCACCCGGCCCGGCCGCCAGTGCCGCTGAAACGCCCGCACGACGACGGCGAGGTCGGCGTCATAGGCGCCGCTCCTTAAGCAGTCATAGCCGAGCCGCGCCAGGCCGGAGCGCAGGGTCAGGACTCCCAGGCCTTCGTCGCCCTCGGCGAGCGGCGCGCCGGGTGCGGCGGCGGGCTCGACCCACAGGCCGTGTCCGGCCTCGGCCAGGCGCTTCCAGGGGAAGAGCTCGCCCGGGTCGGTCTTGCGTCGCGGGGCGACGTCGGCGTGGCCGAGGATGCGGTCGCCCGGGATCGTCCAGCGCGAGCGGATGTCGGCGAGGAGGTCGATCACCGTGGCGATCTGCGGCTCGGGGAACGGCCGGTAGCCGAGCTCGTGGCCCGGATTGACGATCTCGACGCCGATGGAGGCGGCGTTGATGTCGGTCTCGCCCCGCCAGGAGCTCTTGCCGGCGTGCCAGGCGCGGCGTTCCTCGGGGACCAGGGCGAAGAGGCGACCGTCCTCCTCGACCAGGTAGTGGGCGGAGACCTTCGCTTCCGGATCGGTGAGGCGCGCCAGGGCGGCCGGCCCGTCGGCCATGCCGGTGTAGTGCACAACGATCATGTCCGGCGGCGCGAGACGGGCGTCGAAGTTCGGGGATGGGACGAGGATCGGCGTCACGGCATCGCCCTGCGCATCAGGGCGAGCGGCGCGAGCACATGGTTGCGGCGCAGGGCGATGATCAACACACCGCTGAGGGCGACGGCCGTGCCCAGGGCCATGCGCGGCCCGAACGGATCGTGGGTGAGCAGCACGCCCAGGACGATGGTCGCCAATGGAGTCATCAGGGTGAGCGGTTGCAGCAGGTTCACCTCGTACTTCTGGATCAGGCCGTAGAAGGCGGTGTGGGCGACGACCGACACCACCAGCGCGGAGAACAGCACGCCGCCGACGAACGGCCAAAGGGCGTGGGCAAGCACGGCGCCCTGCCCGGTCTCGGTGACGGCGCTCAGCAGCGCCACCGGCCACAGGGAGGAGAACCCGACCCAGGCCTGGAACCGGCGCGGGCTGACGCCCTCGATCTGCTTCATCATCACCGCGCCCAGGGCGCCGGTGAAAGCCGAGGCGGCGATGAGCAGCATGCCGGGGCTGGGCGCGAGGCCGGCCGGGTCCCACATGACGATCAGGGCGCCGGCGAGGGTGAGCAAAATGCCCAGGCCCCGGCGCCAGCGGATGCGCTCGCCCAGCATGATCACCGACAGCAGGGTGGAGATGGGGACCCCGAGCTGGCTGACGACGGCGAAGGCGGAAGGGGTCGTCGTCTTCAGGCCGACGAAGGTCAGGGCGAAGGTTCCCCCGCCCATCAGCAGCCCGACCACGATCATCCGCCACAGCGGCCGGGGCGCGGGCAGCAGCCACGGCAGGGTGGCGATCACCACCACCGCGAAACGCACCGCGGCGTAGAACAGCGGCGGCGCGCCGTAGTGGGAGATCAGCACCTTCGACACCACGCTGTTGCCCGCCCACACCAGGCAGATGGCGATGAGCACGGCGAGGTCGCGAAGGGACATGCGCCCCCTTAGGGGGCGCCCGCCACCGTGGCAATCGCAGCGTTGCCCAGGGCGTTGGACGCGCCGCGGTCCTCCCTAGGTCTCGGCGATCCTGCTCCCTTCCTGACGAATCGTCGCCACGACTACCTGGGGGCGCCTAGCCGTAGGCGTGTCAGGCAGACGAATCACACCAAGGCTCAAGTTTTCTATTGCCAAGTTTGAAAACCCGATACAAACTTCACCATAGGGTCGGGAGGGTGCCACAATGAAAGCACCGCGCTTTTACCTGTCATGTTTCCTAGCAGCGTTCATGGGCAGCTTCGCTTTCGCCCAACATGCCTCCGCTGAGGATCAGACGGCCGAAGTCCAGCCAGTCCAAGAGGGCGCCGACCGCTGGCATGTTATTGTCTCGCCACGCTACGAGGAAAGCATATTTATTCCTCATCTAACTGCTTCTTCCTATGGCGCCATGAATGTCGGCGGGGCCACGGTCTTCCTCGTTGCCCCGGATCCACGATTTGCCGTATCTGGAAATGTTATGATCGGCAACGGAGACGTACACTACATAGACGCTCAAAGAACCGGATCTTTGCTAGCTTACAATATTCAGCGCTACGATGGTTCGGTCGAGGTTGTGTATACCCCGCGAGAAAGCAGTATACGATTCATCGGAGGGGTGCGGTATGTCTATCTCAAGTTCCACGAGCAGAATCAACAGATTGCATTCGACAGCCACTACGACAATAAGCTTCTCGTGGCCGAGTTCGGAGCGCTCCTGCTTGCCAAGTTGACACCTGAGAGCCGACACGAATTCTCCGCCCAAGCGCTCGCCGGCGTAGGCTACGGCTCCTACGGCGAGAACACAACTGGAACCGGGATGGTATCCACCAGCGGTCTTGGACTGACCGGAGAATTCTCGCTCGGATATTCATATCGCGTAAGCAGTCGACTTGGATTGGGAGTGCGCGGCCGATTGTTCCTCTTCGTGACGCAACCCTACGGAGGCCGCCTCAAGAACCAATTCGGTGAGCGCGCCGGCTTGGCCGTGGGGCCTGAGCTGAAACTCGACTATGCATTCTAGCCGGACCCGAGCGGGGCCAGGGTACTCCTCGGCGGTGGCTTTCCCGCCAAGAATATCTCTCTTCTCAACGAAGCTTTTATCCACAAATGTTGACTGGTTTCACTTGATTTGCCACCGCTTGTTCCGTTGACGTCGTTTGTCATCATCGTAACTACGCTCGAAAAGCTTGCGCGTTCACGAATATGACGCGCAATCGCGCGCGCAAACGGCCCGTTTCCGGGCTGCCCCGCTACAATGTCCGCAGCGGTGTTCGTAGCGTCGGTCGCAAACACAAAGGCTGCGTTCTCCCCGCGCGGCTCAACCCTGCCAAGATCAAGGAGATCATTGTTTGTCAAAGCATTCAATGCATAGCTCTTTACCTCAGAGTCATACTTGTATATTCTTTCAAAGTGTAGCCGAGTGGCCGGGACACTTGCCCGATCCAACGGCCGGTCTGCCCGCGTAAGACCGTACACCAATTCGCTGATTGGATTGTTGCGACAAGTATCAAGGAGACATACGACAGCACCTCTCGAATCTACTTCATTTCGAATCGTCTCGATTAAAACTGGAATAGATGCAAAACTCGCGCCATCGTTCAAGAGATACCAATTCTCCGGACCCATTTGTATCCCGTGCCCTGCTATGTAAATTAGTGCGATGTCAGCGTCGTGTATCTGAGTCATAAAACTTCGACAGCTGGATCTAAAATTATCTATGCCACAGTTTAGTAGCGGCTGTCCAGGTTCAAAACCGACGTCCTTAACCACTTTGGCGATGAGAGCACAATCGTTGGCCGGATTCATGAGCGGAGGAGTAGCGTTTCCATCTTTGTCCTGTGCAAGTATGCCAAGGGATTGTTCGTAGTTGTTGCCGATGATCAGTGCATAGCGGGTGCGTGGAGAGCCCGCGGATGAAGAGACGGGTGCGGCGAGCAGGGCGGCCAAGCCCGCGCCAACGAGTCGTCGCGTGTGCATGATGGATTGCGCCATGGAGCCGACCCCTCCCCACTGACAAGCTCCTGATTTATACTCTACCGTGGCCAGGTCGCAAGCGGCTTTTCGTGGACATCGTGTGGCTTCGCTTGTCGACCACCGTGGCGAACTCATGTACGGTCGGACGACTGGGGCGTACTCGGCTGGCGCTGACAAAAGAGGAGGCGCGGCTGGTTTTGCGCGCTGTCCGAAGAGCCCGTAGATCACCCATGAGAACTTCTCCAAGCGTTGGCCGAATTCATCTCTTGTTGCTGGCATGCGCGCTAGCTGTCGGAGGCAGTTCCGCATCTGCCCAAGTTCTCGTGCTCTCGGCGAGCGGCCCGGCGGCGGAGACGTATCGGGCCGGGTCGGTGTTGCACATCGGCCAGGTCGTGGTTCTCAAGGCGGGCGACAGGCTGTCGTTCCTTGATGACACCGGAACGCATTTGCTTGCAGGCCCATCCGCCTCCGCAATCGGCCAGTCAGATCCCAGGGTGAGATCGAGGATCCTCGATCTTTTCCGGAATCCCTCCGGCGGCAAGCCCGCGATCGTCGGGGCCCGCGGCACGCGCCTGCTTGGAAGGAGGAGTTCGGCCCTTTGGGAGATCAGCGATATGGTGAGTGGCGTAACCTGCTTTTCACCTGGCTACGATTTGAGCTTCAGGGATGATCACTTTGGCGCGCAAGCTCGCGCCTTAGTCCTTCGAGATGAATCCGGAAGGAGGGGAACGCTGGACTGGTCCGGCGATCTGGCCAAATGGCCGCCGGACGTGCCGGTGGTCGCAGGCGCCCGCTACAAGGTCACGATGGAGGATGGAAGCCAATTTGAAATCACGCTTCGATCCACGATTGCCCCGACGGCGGGACTTTTGTCCTTTACCAGCGACCTCTTTGCCAAAGGATGCAGGCGTCAGCTCGCTCGGCTTCAGGAGGCCGCCTGGCAAGAGCCGGGCTCCTGACCACTTTCGTGGGTTGATCTGGCCCTCGCTGAGGCTTGGGCCACGAGGTGCGCCAAGACACATCGAGCGCCCAAGGGAGTCTGCCGGCGCCTCAGGTCGCCGTGTCGAGCGACAGGGTCTCGTAGCGCTTGAGGTGGTGGTCGACGGAGCCAAACTCGCCCTCGATGATGGTGGCGCGCTTGAAGTAGTGGCCGACGGCCATCTCGTCGGTCATGCCCATGCCGCCGTGCAGCTGGATGGCGTTCTGGCCCACGAAGCGGCAGGCGCGGCCGATCTGCACCTTGGCGGCCGACAGGGCCTTGGCCCGCTCGTCGGCCGGCTCGGCGAGCTTGATGTGGGCCATGTAGGTCATCGAGATGGCCTGCTCGACGTGGATGAACATGTCGACCATGCGGTGCTGCAGGGCCTGGAAGGAGGCGATCGGCGCCCCGAACTGCTTGCGCTGCTTGGTGTACTCCAACGTGTTCTCGTGCAGCTTGCGCAGCACGCCGCAGGCCTCGGCGCAGGTGGCGGCGATGGCCTCGTCAACCACCTGTTCGATGAGCGGCAGGGCGGCGCCTTCCGGGCCGAGCAGGGCCTCGGGGCCGACCCGGACGTTCTCGAAGAACACCTCGGAGGCGCGGCGGCCGTCGACGGTGGGATAGTCGCGGGTGACGACGCCGGGCGCCGACCTGTCGACGAGGAACACGGAGACCCCCTCGCGGTCGCGCTGGCCGCCGCCGGTCCGGGCGGTGACGATCAGGTGGCTGGCCCAGGGTGCGCCGACCACCACCGCCTTGTGGCCATTGATCACATGGCCCGCGCCGTCCTTGCGGGCGGCGGTGACGAGGTTGGCGAGGTTGTAGCGGCCCTGGGGTTCGGCGTAGGCGAAGGCGAAGATGGCCTCGCCGGCGATGATCTTGCCGATCAGTTCCTCCGCCCCCGGCGGCCGGGCGTGGTTGAGGAAGCCGCCGCCGATCACGACGGTGGGGAGATAGGGCTCGACCACCAGGGCCCGGCCCAGTTCCTCCATCACCACCATGTTGTCGATGGCCCCGCCGCCCAGGCCGCCCATCTCCTCCGGGAACGATGCGCCGAGGATGCCGAGCTCCTCGGCGAAGGCCTTCCACACCTCCGGACGCCAGCCGGCGGCCGACTTGATCGCCGCCCGGCGCTTGTCGAAGTCGTAGTGGTCGGCCAGGTAGCTGGCGACCGTGTCGCGCAGCATGGTCTGTTCTTCGGTGAAGCTGAAGTCCATGGCGGGGAAGCTGTCCTTCGGAGGGGATCGAGAGGGTTGGAACTTGCTCGGGGGTTGTCGGTCAGAGCCCCAGCACCGCCTTGGCGATGATGTTACGCTGGATCTCGTTCGACCCGCCGAAGATCGAGGTCTTGCGGGTGTTGAAGTAGGTCCCGGCGACGCCATGGGCCTCGTCCGGGCCGATGGCCCCGATGTTGTGCGGCAGGCCGCGCAGGTAGGGGGCGCCATAGTGGCCGGCCGCCTCCAGGGCGAGCTCGGTGAGGCGCTGCTGGATCTCGGTGCCCTTGATCTTGAGGATCGAGGACTCCGGCCCGGGGCCCTTGCCGGCGCTCTCACCGGCCAGGGTGCGCAGCTCGGTGTACTCCAGGGCCGTCAGGTCGATCTCCAGCTCGGCGACCTTGCGCTTGAACGCCGGGTCGGCGAGCAGCGGGCCGGCGTCGTCGGCGAGCTGAGTGCGGGAGACCTGCCGCAGCTTCTCGAGCCCGCGCTTGGAGCGCGCCACGCCGGCGATGCCGGAGCGCTCGTGCAGCAGCAGGGCCTTGGCGCAGGTCCAGCCCTGGTTCTCGTGATAGATGCGGTTCTCGACGGGAACCTTGACGTTGTCGAGGAAGACGTCGTTGACCTCGTGCCCGCCCTCGAGGGTGATGATCGGCCGCACGGTGACGCCGGGGGACTTCATGTCGATCAGCAGGAAGCTGATCCCCGCCTGGGGCTTGGCGTTCGGATCGGTGCGGACCAGGAAGAAGCCCCAGTCGGCGAACTGCGCCAGGGTGGTCCAGGTCTTCTGGCCGTTGACGAGGTAGTATTCCTTGCCGTCGTCGCCGGTGAAGCGCTCGGCCTTGGTTTTCAGGGAGGCCAGATCCGACCCTGAGCCGGGCTCCGAATAGCCCTGACACCACCAGTCCACGCCATCGCGGATGCCGGGCAGGAAGCGCGCCTTCTGTTCCTCCGAGCCGAAGGTGTAGATCACCGGCGCAAGCATGTTCACGCCGAACGGCAGGATGGCGATTGTGTCGGCCCGCGCCTGCTCCTCGGACCAGATGTACTTCTGGGTGGGGGTCCAGCCGGGGCCGCCCCACTGCGTGGGCCAGGACGGCGCCGACCAGCCCTTGCGGGCCAGGATCTTGTGCCAGGAGAGGTAGTCCTCCTTGCTCAGCGCCTCCTCGTCGCGCTGCTTGTCGCGCAGCGCCTGCGGATAGTTCTCGGCGATGAAGGCCCGCGCCTCGGCGCGGAAAGCCGCGTCCTGTGGCGAAAAGTCGAGATCCATGACGTGTCCTCCAGCTTCACCTCGAGACGGCGCCAGAAGGCTGTAATCGCCGGCGCCCCCGGGAGTCCAGCGGCGGCCGGGTCCGGGTCGGCGGACGCCACGAAAAAGCGGCCCGGAGCAGGGGGACTCCGGGCCGCTGACGCGGGGACTGGATCGGGGCGGCCCCGGGGGGAGGGCCGGCGCCCCTCAGTTCGTCCGCGTGGTTCCGTGGCCTTCGATCGCCGCCGACATCGGGCTGCGGGCGAGGAGGTTGTGGCAGGCGCCGTCGCGTTCGGCGACCAGCGACGCCTTGGCGTCGGGTCCGGCGTGGCGGGCGGCGCGGTCGGCCTGGGCGCGGGCGCTGTCGGCGCGATCGGCGACGTCGGGGGTGCGCGAGGCGCCTTCCGTCTTCATGACGGCGTCGACGGCGTGCATGTCCACCGGCCCGAGGGCGGAGGACGCCATCAGCGCCTGACAGCGCGCTGCGGCGATGTATTGCGCGTCGGTGAGCCGGTCCGGCCCGGCAACCGCCGCCGTCGACAGCACCAGCGGCGCGACGACGATGAGAGCCTTGAGCATCGACATGATTGTGTTCCTCGTCCTGGGGGTTGGTGACAGGTTTATGTTTTTCACTTGGTCGGAACGCAAATTAATTATAGTAAATGTTGAAGATTACGAAATTTTAATCATGAAGATTCTATTGCATTACAGGTGTCACATGACGCCGCCGTCATCTTTGCGGGGTCTGTTGCGCACGCCCCGGCGGGGCGGCATGGTCGGGCGATGAACGCCCCGCCGCGCCCCATCGCCACGCCCTGCGTCAAGGTCTGCGTCGTCGACGGCGAGAGCGGCTTGTGCCTGGGCTGTTTCCGCACCCTGGCCGAGGTGGCTGCCTGGTCGCGTCTGGGCGAGGCGGAGCGCGAGGCGATTATGGCCGACCTGCCCGGCCGGCCGTCGCGAGTGAGCCCGGCGAAGCGGGCGATGTTCGGGCTTTAGCCGTCGGGCGCCAGGGCGATCAGCTTGTCCTTGACCGCCTTGAGGATGGCGTCGGAGCGCCCGTTCTCGGGGACGACCCGGGAAATCGCCAGCGCCCCCACCATCGCGCAGACCGCCAGGATCGCCCCGGCCTCGTCAGCGCCCTGCAGGCCGCGGGCGGTGGCCGCGATATAGTCCTCGATATGCCCGGCCATCACGGCGCGGGACGGCCTGTCCGCCCGCCCCACGTCCGAGACCAAGGCGGCGATCGCGCAGCCCCTTTCCGGCGCGTCGCGATGGGCGCGGCTGAGATAGCTGCGCACGAAGCCCGCGAAACCGCGGGCCCGGCTCGAGGAGGCGGCCGCGGCGCGAGCGCCGCCCTCGCCGTCCACCAGCGCCCGCTCCAGGGCCTGGGCGAGCAGGTCCGACCGCGACGCGAAGTGGCCGTAGAATCCGCCGTGCGTCAGATTCACCGCCTGCATGAGCTTGCCGACGCTCACCGACTCCAGGCCGCCCGCGCGAATCTGCGCCGCCGCCGCCTTCAGGATGCGTTCGCGATTTTCCGCCTTCCCGGCTTGGGAGTGGCCCATCCTGTCGAATCTCCACGGCGCATCCTTGACCATCAAGATTATGTACGTCATTTTCCTGCATGACAAACGTCATTCAGATGACGCACAGGAGACTCCAAGGTGGCTGAGGCTGAAACCCCCGTGAAACCCGTGGGCCGGGTGCGCCATGAGCGTCACGGACGCATCCTGAAGATCATCATCGACAACCCGGCCAAGAAGAACGCCTTCCAGCCGGAGATGATGGCGCAGCTGTCGGACGCGATGACCCTTCTCGATGGCGACGAGGCGCTGTGGTGCGGGGTCCTCTGCGCCGAAGGCGACAACTTCACCGCCGGGCTCGACATGCCGAAGTTCTTCGGTCCCACCGCCGAGGCCCCCCGGCCACGGCCGCCGGGGGCCGTCGATCCGTTCGGCCTGGGCAGGCTGTGCCGAAAGCCGGTCGTGACCGCCGTCAGCGGGATCTGCTTCACCATCGGCATCGAGATGATGCTGGCGGGCGATATCGTCGTGGCGGCGGACGACACGCGCTTCTGCCAGATGGAGGCCAAGCGCGGGATCGCCCCGCTGGGTGGGGCGCACTTCCGCTTCCTGACGCGCGCCGGATGGGGCAACGCCATGTACCACCTGATGCTGTGCGACGAGTTCTCGGCGCAGGAGGCCTACCGCATCGGCCTCGTCCAGGAGGTCGTGCCGGCGGGCCGGCACGTGGAGCGGGCGATGGAGATCGCGCGCATCATCAACACCAACGCGCCGCTAGGCGTCCAGGTGACCAAGGAGGCGGGCCGCACGTTCATCGAGGCCGGCGAGCAGGCCGCCATCGCCGCCGTCGCCACGATTCGCGATCGGGTGATGCAGACCGAAGACGCGGCCGAGGGGATCAGGTCCTTCGTCGAGCGGCGGACCGCTAACTTCCAGGGCCGCTAGGCGCCGTCCTCTCTTTCTCTAGGCCGCCGGGGCGAAACCAAGTCGGTCCGCCGCCTCCCGGACAGCCGTGAGCGCCCGGGCGATGACGCCCTCCCCAGCCCCCGGCGCGAGGCTGTCGACCGTGAGGATCCGGCGCCAGGCGCGGGCGCCCGGCTGGCCCTGGAACAGGCCAAGCAGAGGCCGAACCAGGGGCGGCAGGCGCAATCCGCGGTCCAGTTCGGCCCGCACGTGCGGCAGGTAGCGATCGACGGCCTCGAACGGCGTCACCTCCCGCGCCCGGGAGTCGAACAGGCGCCGATCCACGGCGCCGAGCAGTCCCGGGTCGTGGTAGGCGGCGCGACCCATCATCACGCCATCGACGTGGGCCAGATGTTCTTCCGCCGCCTCCAGGCTGACGATGCCGCCATTGATGACGATCGTCAGGTGTGGGCGCTCGCGCTTGAGCCGGTGGACCAGGGCGTAGTCGAGGGGCGGGATATCGCGGTTCTCCTTCGGAGACAGGCCCTCCAACCAGGCCTTGCGGGCATGGACGATGAAGGTGGCGACGCCCGCCGCCGCGCAGCGATCGACCAGGTCGAACAAGCTCTCGTCCGGATCCTGTTCATCGACGCCAAGCCGGCACTTCACGGTCACCGGGACGGGTGTCGCGTCGAGCATCGCCGCCACGCAGTCGGCGACCAGGGCCGGCTCGCGCATCAGGCAGGCGCCGAAGCGGCCGCTCTGGACTCGGTCGGACGGGCAGCCGACGTTGAGGTTGAGCTCGTCGTAGCCGACCTCGGCTCCGATCCGCGCCGCGGCCGCCAGGGCGCCGGGGTCCGAGCCGCCCAGCTGCAGCGCGACCGGATGCTCCGCAAGCCCGAACGCCAGCAGCCGCTCCCGGTCGCCATGCAGCACCGCGCCGGTGGTCAGCATCTCGGTATAGAGCCGCGCCCGCCCGCTGAGGACCCGATGGAACGCCCGGCAATGGCGGTCGGTCCAGTCCATCATGGGGGCGACGCAGAGGCGGTGGGAACGAAAGGTCCTCAATGTCCAAGTCTCAACGGGGCCGCCTGATGTCCGCGCACCCTATCCAGAGCGCGCCGTCGAATATAGGTCGTCGTGCGCCGATCCGGGGAACGCCCGCCGCGTCAGGCCAGGCAGCAGCCAGGCCTGGCCGGCGGCCCGTGCGACGAAGAACAGGGTGAAGGCCAGCCACAGGCCGTGGTTGCCCAGGGGGCCGAAGGCGACGAGAGCGGCGACGAACACCGCCAGGGCCGCGCCCATGCAGACCAGCATGGCCCGCGTCCAGCTCGAGCCGATGAAAACGCCGTCGAACACGAACGAGGCCACTCCGGCCAGGGGCATGGCCACAGCCCAGCCGGCGTAGGCTCTCGTGGTGGCGATCACCGCTGGATCGGTGCTGAAGGCGGCGGCGAAGCGGGCGCCGGCCAGAGCATAGACGAGGGTGATCAGGACCGCGCCGGCCCCGCCCCAGGCCAGGGTGGCTCGCACGACGGCGTCGAACCTGGCTCGGTCGCGCGCGCCCAGCGCCTCGCCGCACAGGACCTGGGCGGCGCTCTCGAAGCCGTCGATCAGCAGGGCCGACAGCATGAACAGCTGATAGAGGATGGCGTTGGCCGCCAGGATGGTCGCGCCCTGCCGCGCCCCGGCGCGGGTCAGGAGCACGGTCGCCGTCATCAGCAGGGCGGTGCGCCCGAGCAGGTCGCGGTTGAGTCTGAACAGCGCCAGCAGGTCGCCGGCCCGCCAGGACGCCCGCTCCCGCACGAGGACCAGGGCGCGGCGGGCCGGCCCCTCGCCGGCGGCCATGGCGATGAGGGCCGCGAGCTTGAGGGTCTCCGACGACAGGGTGGCGACGGCGACCCCCGCCACCCCGAGGCGCAGGCCCAGCACCAGGATGAGATCGAGAGCCACGTGGACGATGTTGGCCCCGACCTCCACGGCCAGCACGGTGCGCATGCGCCGCCGCCCGATCAGCCAGCCGACCAGCACCGCATTGAGCAGCCAGGGGACCGCGCCCCAACAGCGGATGTCGACATAGGTGCGCGCCAGGCCGGTGACCGTCCCGCTCGCCCCCAGCATCCGCAATCCCAGGTCGACCACCGGCGGCTTGGCCAGCAGCAGGGCGAGGCCGATCGCCAGGGCCGCCGCGAGGCTCCGGACGAGGATGGCCGCCTGCCCCGCCTCGTCCTCCCGCCCCGCCGCCTGCGCGGTAAGGGCGACCGTGCCGGAGCGCAGGAAGTTGAACACCACCAGGACTGTCATCAGCAGCTTGGCGCCGATCTCGACCGCGCCCTGGGCCGAGGCGACGCCGAGCCGGCCGATCACCCACAGGTCGGCCAGGCCGAACAGCGCCGTGGCGACGTTGGTCAGCATCGACGGCAGGGCGATGGCCAGGATCGCGCGGCTCAAGGCTGGCGTCGGAAGGGGCGGGATCCAGCTCACCCGACGGAACTGAAGGGCGCCGGGACCAGGGTCAAGCGCGCGGCTCTCATCGCCGGACGGACCAGAACGCTAGCTCCCGGCGAAGATCGCCGTCATCTGCTCGTTAAAGCCGTTGACCAGGCCATGCTCACCAGGGCCGGCGTTGGCGCGAAGCGGCTTGGCCGCCTCCACCAGGATTTCGTCGGCGTCGGTCCGCAGCGCGGCGATGGTCTCCTCGATGAACTGGCCAAGCGGCATGGCCTGTTCGGCCTCCTGGCTGTTCATGAGTTCGGTGCGCACCCAGGGCGGCGCGATCTCGAGGACGCGAACGGGGGTGTCGCGCAGCAGGAAGCGTTGCGAGAGCACGTAGGAATGGATCGCCGCCTTGGTCGCCGAATAGACCGCCGTCGCCGCCATCGGCGTGAAGCCGAGAACGGAGCTAGTGTAGGCCACGACGGCGTCGTTCTTGCCTTTGAGATGCTCGATCAGGGCCGCGGTCATGCGGATCGGGCCCATCAGGTTGGTGGTGATCGTGGCGACCATCTGCCCATCGTCCATCCTGCCGGCCGCCGCGTCCGCCTGCATGACGCCGGCGTTGTTGATGAGGACGTTGAGGTCGGGATGCTCGGCGATCAGCTTCGCCGCCGCCTGGGCGATGCTCGCCGGATCGGCGATGTCGAGCACGACCGCCTCCATGCCGGGGTTGGCCGCGATCACCGCGTCGAGATGGCTGCGCCGGCGCCCGGCGACGATGACCTTGTTGCCCAGCCGGTGCAGGGCTTCGGCCAGTCCGCGGCCGATGCCCGACCCGCCGCCGGTGATGAAGATGGTGTTGCCTGTGAGTTTCATGACTGGATTCCTTGGTTGCGGTGGATGCGTGGGCGGTCAGGCGGGGAAGCGGTCGCCGAACATCGGCAGGCCGCTTACGGATTCGGCTTGCGTCGCTTCGTCCTGCAGGACGTCCCAGTGCTCGGCGAGCTTGCCGTTCTCGAAGCGGACGACGTCGGCGGCGATCCAGGCGGCGGGGCGGCCATTGCCCGAGAAACGTCCGTGGGCGATCACGTAGTCACCCTCGGCCACGATCAACCGGTTCTCGTAGCGGAGCGCCTCCGGCGCCCCCCGGATCAGGTCGAACAGTCCGGCCCGGCCCGGCGCGATGTGGGCGCTGTGCTGGATGTAGCGGTCGGACCAGAACCGCTCCGCGGCGGCGTAGTCGCGCTTGTTGAACAAGGTGTCGAACGCCTCGAGGACGAGGGCCTTGTTCTGTTTAGGGGTGGTCTTGGTCATCTCAGGTCTCCTTGGGGCTTGAACGGATCAAGCGGCCGCCGACTGGCGGATCGTGCGGTAGTCGGAGTAGCCGCGCGGGCCCGAGGCGTAGACGGTCTCCCAGTCGACCTCGGCGAGCGGAGCGCCGGCCGCGAATCTCTCGACGAGGTCCGGATTGGCGATGTAGGGCCGACCGAACGCCACCATGTCGGCCAACCCCTGTGCGACCAGGCGATTACCCCGCTCGGCGTCCATCTTGACGTTGGCGATCAGCGTGCCGCGGAAGATCGGCCTGAAGTGGCGGAACATGCCGTCGCCCATCAGCGGCTCGAGGGGCGTGCCCGTGAAATCGGTGGTGTTCCCCATCAGCAGCAGGTGCGAGAGGCCATAGCCGCTCAGTTCGCGCACGGCGTACTCCGCCATCGGCAGGGTCTCGTCATGGGCGGCCATGGGACCACCCTCGTGCATCGGGCTGATCTTCACGCCGACGCGCGACGGATCGACCTCGCCCAACACGGCCTCGACGACTTCGAAGAGGATACGGGCCCGGTTCTCGATCTCGCCGCCGTATTCGTCGGCGCGGCGATTGGTGGTGCGGTTGAGGAACTGCGCGAGCAGGTAGAGGTAGTTGGCGAGGATCTGCACGCCGTCGAACCCGGCCTCCATGGCGTTGCGGGCGGCGCGGGCGAAGTCGGCGACGGTCTGGGCGATCTCCTCCCGGGTCATGGGCCGCGGCGGGACGGTCGGCTTGCGGCCGGTGGGCGTCACCGACTCGTGGAGCAGGTCGACGTCTGACGCCGACAGCGGCGGCGCGCCGCCCCGGACGTCCGGGTGGGCGATGGCGCCGGTGTGCCAGAGCTGGGCGATGATGCGGCCGCCGGCGGCGTGCACGGCGTCGGTCACCCGGCGCCATCCGCGCACCTGCTCGGCGCTCCACAGGCCCGGCGTGTCGGCCCAGCCGAAGCCGTCGGGGCTGATCGCCGTGGCTTCGGCGATGATCAGGCCCGCCGAGGCGCGCTGGGCGTAGTACTCGGCCTGCAGCGCCGTCGGCGCATGATCGGTCGAACCGGCCCGCATCCGGGTGAGCGGGGCCATGACGATGCGGTTGGGCAGGTCGAGATTGCCCATGCGGACGGGCGTGAAGAGCGGCTGGACGGACATGACCGGGACTCCGAGGCTGGGATCAGACGGTGACGACGATCTTGCCGACCTGCTCGCCCGCCTCGATGAAGCGGTGGGCGTCGGCGATCTCGTCGAAGGCGAAGGTGCGCGCGATCGTGGGCCGTAGCGTCCCGTCGGCGAGGCCCTCGCCGACGAAGCGCTTCAGCGCCGCGAGATGGGCGTCGTTCCGCATGAGGCTGGGCAACGCGAGCCCGCGAAGGGTGAGGTCCCGCGCGAAGATGTCGAACTGCGGGACCACCGTCGGGTCGGTCGCCAGGGCGCCATAGAGCACCAAAACGCCGCCGTTCGCCGTCGCCCGCACGAGCTGTGGGAACGCGCCGCCGCCGACCGGATCGAAGACCAGGTCGGCGCCTCTGCCGTCGGTCAGGCGCTTGACCTCGGCGACGACGTCTTGCTCCGCGGTGGCGATGACGGCCACCGCGCCGTGACCAAGGAGCGCATCGGCTTTGGCCGAGCGGCGTGTGAGCGCAACGGGACGTGCGCCGAGGCGGTTGGCGATCTGGATCGCGGCGAGGCCGACACTACTCGAAGCGGCGCCGATCAGCACGGTCTGCCCCGCGCCGAGCTCGCCGACGGCGACCAGCCCGCCCCAGGCGGTCCCATAGGCAGCCCACGTCGCGGCGGCTTCGGAGAAGCCGACAGTATCGGGGACAGCCACCAGCGAGCGGGCCGGCGCGAGCGACACCTCGCCATAGAGCGCATATTGCGAAGCGCCGTAGGCGGGAACGAGCGCCACCCGATCGCCCACCGCGAAGCCAGAGACGTCGGGACCGAGCGCCTCGACGACGCCGGCGGCTTCAAAGCCGATGCTGCTCGGCAGGGCCGGCTTGGCCGGGGAGCGGCCGGACCGCAACGTGACCTCGGTGCGATTGAGGCCGATGGCGTGGATGCGGAGACGGACCTCCCCGGCGCCGGGCTCGCCGATCGCCACGTCTTCGATGCGAAGAACGTCGGCGCCGCCGAAGGCGTGGATGCGGACTGAACGGCTCATCGGACTGGACCTTCACCTTGCTGTCTGGTGAGGGCGAAGATCGTCGTTGATGAGCGAGGTCGGTAGCCGGGGTTTTCCGCTATCTTCTATGCATTCGGCGCATGGATCACGTCGAACCGGCGTCCGCGCCGCGCTTGAAGTCGGCGACGAGATGATCGACGGCCGCGCGCCCGGCGGCGCGGGTCCCCGCCCCCATCGGGAAGTAGGCGTGCACGGGGATGCCGACCATCGTCCAGCCGAGGAACAGGCGGACGAGCGAACCGTCCTCTAACTCGCGGCGGCAGGCCCAGCCGCTCGTCGAGGTGATCCCGAACCCGGCTTTCGCGGCGGCGATGGCGCCCTCGTTCTCATTGGTGGAGAATTGCGGTTCGAGCGGGACCAGCAGTTCCTGTCCCTCGCGCTGGAACAGCCAGGCGGTCGGCACCGCGGAGGCGGTGCCTCCGACAATGCGATGCCGGGCGAGTTCGTCGGGCGTCGCCGGCGCGCCGTGACGGGCGAGGTACTCGGGAGAGGCCACGACGACTCGCGGGATGGTCGCTATGAGCCTGGCCGTCGCCGTCGAGTCGACCAGGCGGCCCAGACGGATGGCGACGTCGACGGCGTCCCTGACGAGATCCTGCCGCCTGTCCTCGAGCAGGAGCTGGATGCGGAGGCTCGGGTGCAAAGCCGCGAATGACGCCAGGCGGGGGATCACGTCGCGGATGCCGAAGCTGGTCGGCATGCTCATGCGCAACAGGCCCCGAAGCTCACCGCCCTCGCGAACGCTGTGCTCGGCCTCGTCGAGGGCGGCGAGGATAGGCTCCACGCGCGCCAGGAACCCGGCGCCGGCTTCGGTCGGCACGACCGCCCGGGTGGTTCGCGAGAGAAGCCGGGTTCCCAGGTCCGTTTCGAGCTCGGCGATGATGCGGGAGGCCTGGGACTGCGAGAGACCGCATTCGCGCGCCGCCGCCGAGAAGCTCCCGAGCCGCGCGACGCGCGTGTACAGCTTGAGGGCGAATATGTCCTTCATGGCGTCGGTCGATAGCCCCGTTAGGGGCGCAGGGCCATGCGAACCCTCAGAGATTGATGCGGGCCCAGCATGGGCGCTCGACGTTCCGACCGATCCCATCGGACTATGGTCTCGGGAGGCCCCATGACATAGAGTGTCCTCTCGCTGAACCGGTGCGGGGGGTTCGAAGGTGGCGGATGGCAGTCTGAACCTGAGGCTGGCGACGATCGTCTCGGTCGACGTCTTCGGCTTCGACCGCGGGACCGACGAGGACAGGCAGAAGATCGCCCTGGCCTACGAGGCGCTGGTCGCCCGCCTCGAGAGCGCCGCCGAGCGGCACAACGGCCGCGTCTTCGCCAGCGACCAGGACGGCTTCATGGTCGAATTCCCCAACGCCGCGACCGCGGTGGCGGCGGCCGAGGAGATCGCCACCGGCCCCTGGCCGCCGGTGCGGGTGGGCGCGCACCAGGGCCACGTGACCGCCCTGGCTGGCGGCGACCTGGTGGGTGACACGGTGGCGACCGCCGCGCACGTCCGGCAGGTGGCCGACCGCGGCGCGGTGCTGGCTTCAGAGGACGTCCGGCGGGCTCTGCAGGGCTCGCCGCTGGCCAGGCGCCTAGTGCGCGCCGACCGGCCGGTCAAGGCCGAAGGGACGGGGGGCGACGTCCCGGTCTACCGGCTCGAGTTCATGCCGGTGGTCGACACCGCCGCGCAGCGCGAGCGGCTTCGGCGGATCGCCATGATCACGGCCGCGACGGTGGTCGGTCTCGGCGTCATCGTATGGGCCTTCTTCGGGCGGGACATCGCCACCACCCTGAACCCGCGCCACGACCACGTGGCCGTGCTTCGGCTGCGGGCCGCGGGAGCCGGCAAGGACGCCGGTGACTTCGCCAACAGCCTGACCGACGAGATCGCCTATGTGCTGAAGCAAGGCGACGTGCCGTTGGCCTTCGGACCCGAGGCGGAGAAGCTGCGGTCGGACTCCGCCACCTGGGTGCGGCGCCTGCAGGTGGGCGCAGTGCTGGACGGCGCGGTGGCCGGCGGCGGCGCGGGGCCTCTCGACGTCAAGCTGAACATCGACGATCCCATCCACAATCGCCCGCTATGGAGCCATGAGTTCACCGGCGTGGGCGACGACCTGAAGACCCAGACCGCTTCGCGGGTGATCGGGGTGCTGACCTGTTCGGCCCGGGCGCTGCGGCCCGGCGCCAGGGTCCCCGATCCCAACGTCCTGACGCTCTACCTGAAGTTCTGCGACCTGGACGCGGACGCCGCGGCCGCCGCCACCGCCCTCGTCGAGGAGGAGCGCATCCTGCGGCAGCTGACGACCACGGCGCCGCAGTTCTCCGACGGCCACTCCAAGCTGGCCCTGTTCCTGACCAGCAAGTCCGAGGTGGACCCGGCCAACGCCCAGGCCCTGCGCGCGGAGGCTCAGGCGGAGGCCAACCGCGCCCTGGCCCTCGACGCCAAGAACAGCGATGGCTACGTCGCGCGCGCGCGCCTGCTGCCGGCGCCGGAGTGGACGCAGCGGGAGAAGAACCTCGCGACGGCGCTCACGCTGCCCGCAGCGGGTCCCGACCCGCAGGTGGTCTACGCCCAGATGCTGCCCGAGGTGGGCCGGCTGAAGGACGCCGCCGCCCACGCCCAGAAGGGCGCGACACTGCTGCCGTGGGACGCCGACGCCCTGGCCTTCAGCGCCCTGCTGTTCTCCGAATCGGGCCGCACCGACGACGCCGGCCTGGCGCTCACCCGGAGCCTGCAGATGGCCCCCGGCAACCCGGTCGTGCAGACCTTCCGCTTCCACATGTACGAGGGGCTCGGCCGCTGGGATGACGCCCTTAATATCCTGAACGACGAGGCGACGCGGCCGCCGCAACTGGCGCAGGAGGAAGACCTCGGAGCCGCCCGCCTGTTCATCAACGCCATG
>Ga0209166_10001205_pt1 | contig 22334 bp, 17 predicted proteins | sample Coa_R1_3_FD_187151 | JGI IMG/M metagenome (GOLD analysis project Ga0209166, IMG submission 187151) | Surface soil microbial communities from Centralia Pennsylvania, which are recovering from an underground coalmine fire - Coalmine... | ecosystem: Environmental > Terrestrial > Soil >... | reverse complement strand
ATCCGCGCTCGTCGTGCGTCAATCCGGTCACATGGAATTTGTAGCCTTCGCCCGCATGCGCCATCTCCGGCACCAGGTCGCCATTCGTCGCGTACGGCAGGTAGTCTTCGACCGACTTGTGCGTATGCTTGCGCGGCACCACTTCGATTTGATCGGCCGGTGGAATCACCACCTTCTCGGTCATGTGCCCGACCACTTCGTCCATCATGAACATCACCGGAACGCGGAATTCTTCCGCCAGGTTGAAAGCTTTGATCGTCAGATCGAAACATTCCTGCGGAGAATTCGGGCACAGCGCAATGATCTCGTAGTCGCCATGCGATCCCCAGCGCGCCTGCATCATGTCAGCCTGAGCGGGAAGGGTCGGCAATCCAGTCGAAGGCCCGCCGCGCTGCACATCCACGAACACGCACGGCGTTTCCGTCATGGCCGCGTAGCCAATGTGCTCCATCATCAGCGAAAACCCCGGGCCCGAGGTCACGGTGAACGCCTTGGCGCCGCCCCACACTCCGCCTTGCAGCGCGATCGACGCCGCCAGTTCGTCCTCCATCTGAATAAACGTCCCGCCCACGGTGGGCACGCGCGCCGCAAACCGCTCCACCACTTCCGTCGACGGCGTAATCGGATATCCCGCCGCGAACCGCGCTCCCGCCGCCAGCGCGCCCTCGCAACAGGCGTGGTCACCGTCGATAAAATGTGTTCCCGTTAGAACGCCATGAGGATCGGCTTTCATTTCTCACCTCCAGCGGCCTTCTGCAGCTTGGCTTCGGCAGCTTTGGCTTCTGCGACCTTAGTGCCGTAGATGGCGAAGTCCGGGCAGTACATGCCGCACAGGTCGCAGCCGCTGCATTTTTCCGGGTGCACCACGTGTGGCGGGTGGTAGCCCTTGGAATTGAAGGCGGAAGAGAGCGCCAGCACGTGCGTGGGACAAAACTCCACGCAAAAGCCGCATGCCTTGCAGCGCTCAACGACAATCGATACACGTCCTTTTGCCACGCGATCCCCCAGCTAAGGAGTAACCATCACTCCGAGTGTTCAACTACGCAGGAGTTGATTATGCTTTGCGCCCATTAGGAAACGGTGTGATGCAGATCACAGACCGCGGTGAGGTGGAGCACGACTCGATCTCCGCGCCAAGTTGTGGTAAGTCTTGTGGATGAAACACGTTAGCGGACCGCAGCCGCTGAAGGGTGGCCCGGATTACAGCGGCTGACGGCATCGCTCGGTGATAGGAATCACTAGTCCGCGTGACGCTATATGCCATCTCGCAGTTCGTGGTTCCGCAGTTGTCGCCGCGTGTTCCACAGGTTTGCCTCCATTCGACGAACCATCTACACTCGGATTTCTGCCGCGACGCCGGCCGCTGCCCGACTGCCGCACCAGGAGCCCGTTTGGAAATTCTTGACCTCAGGCATTTTTCTTCCGTCGACCTGCGTTCGCTGCTCGACGATGAGACCCAACTCTGGGCTCGCCTGCTTTCCTGGGATTACTCCGGCTCGGCCGACATGATCCTGCGCTACGTGGACGCGAAAATTCTGCCCGGCTATGCCGCCGTCGATCGCGGCCGCGTCTTCGGCTACTCGTTTTTCGTTTACGAAGGCAGCAAGGGAGTGATTGGCGATCTCTACGTCACCAACGGCAATCGTCTCCCCGACGCGCGCCAGGTCGAGATTCGCCTGCTCACCCATGTCATCGAGACTCTGCAGCAGTCCCCTGGCATTCACCGGGTCGAGGCCCAGTTGCTGGCCCATGACGCCAATGCCGTTGCACGTCCATTTCTCGAAACTGGATTCCAGCGGCACCCGCGCCTGTTCATGGTGTTGGCCCTGGGCAAGTCCGCACCGCAAAATTTACCCATTCATCCCGACGTCGAAATCCGTCCCTGGACCGAGGCCGATTACCAGCCTTCCGCCGCCGTCATCACCGCGGCGTACCGCGGCCACGTGGACGCCCAGATCAACGACCAGTACCATACGCTAAGCGGATCGCTGCGCTTTCTCAACAATATCGTGCGCTTTCCGGGATGCGGCACCTTCGATGCGGAATCGTCATTCGTGGCGCTGGATCGCAAGACCAGAAGCCTGATCGGCCTGATCCTCTGCTCGCGGGTGCGCAGCGATGTGGGCCACGTCACGCAAGTCTGCGTGCTCCCGGAATATCGCGAACGGAAAATTGGCAAATCATTGCTCGCCGCCACGGAACGCAACCTGCGCAAGCGCAACTTCTCCGCCCTCTCTCTCACGGTGACGGAAGCGAACAGCAAAGCAGTAGCCCTCTACCGCCGTCTGAATTTCGATTCGAAGAGAATTTTTGACGCGTTCGTGTGGGAGGGATGAAAAAGAGCTATCAGCCTTCAGCCGAACCAACGAAGGTTTCACTGAGAGCTGATAGCTGAGAGCTGACAGCTTTCTGCCAGCTATCTTCGCAACACCCACATCGCCCAGCCGGCCACCAGCACGCCGCCCAGGAACATGACGAAGCAATACAGCCCGTAGCGCACCATGTCGCGAGTATCCTCGCGATGCGTGATGCCGAAAACGATGGATGCGAACAGCGCAAACACCGCCGCCGCGCTGAAGTGATTGAGTGTAATCGTCACGCCTGTCTCCGCGAAGTCTTTTTAGCTGATGGCTGAGAGCTGACAGCTGATAGCTGCTTCACTTCTTCTTTCCAATCGCAATGTGATACGCATCCGCGATCGCAATAAAATTCAGCAGTCCTGCCACGATCATGAACTTCGTTCCATAATCGGCTGTGGCAAAGGCGATCGCGCCCTGGCCCCAATCGTTGGCCAGCGCCAGCAGGTACATTGCGCCGGCGCCCACATCGCCCACAAATCCCAGAATGTCGAGGATATCTCCGCCATTCGCTTTGTAGATGCGTCCCTGCATAGCCAGGCCCAGCAGGAACAACGCCACGATCGAGATAAACAACAGCCCGCCACGAATCCAGCGCTTCTGGATCATGTGCCCGGCGCCGGGTATCAGCCAGCCCACTGCCGGGGCCAGCACCGCCATCGCGCTTACGTTTTGCGCGGGCACAGCCTTGGTTCTCTCTGTAGTCGAATTTGCCATCTAAATAGTCACAATATCGCGTTGGATTTTTCCCGTCACTTCCGCCGACTTGGCCCGCACCAGCACATTCACCTCGCTGCGCACGCCAAACTCCGGCAGGTAAATGCCGGGCTCGATCGAGAAGCAGGAGTTGGGAAGAATCTGCCGCTCGTCGTGAATCTCGAGATCGTCCATGTTGGCCCCATTGGAATGGACGTCGGTGCCAATCGAATGTCCGGTGCGGTGAATGAAATAATCTCCGTAGCCTTTTTTCTGGATGTGCCCGCGCGTCGCCCGGTCGACTTCCCATCCCGCGATGCGGCGTCCGGAATTGATCGCATCCAGCACAGTCTTCACGCCCGCATCGCGCGCGTCGCGCACGATCTCGAACACCTCGCGCATGCGCCCGGAAGGCGCGCCGCCTACAAATCCCATCCAGGTAACGTCGTAGTACACCGCCCCCGGAGTATTTTTCTTCCCCCAGACATCGAGCAGCACGAGATCGCCTTCGCCAATGGGCGCGGGATGGCTGGCGCTCGGCTCGTAGTGCGGGTTTCCGGCGTGAGCGTTGGCCGCCACGATGGGAGGATCGTCGGTCACGATATTCTCCCGGCTGAACGCCTCCATGAACCATTGCTGGATCTCGTGCTCTTTGGTGCCACCGTTGCGAACGCGGCGCCCGATCTCCTTGAACGACTCGGCGACAATCGAATCGATGCTGTCGCGCGCGGCAAAGTGCGACTTGATCTGCTCCTCGCTCCAGGTGGATTCGAACTGCGCCACCAGGTCCGCCGAACTGACCACGTTCTTCCCCAACCCGCGGATCAGGTCGATGGTGCCGCCGTCGACCAGCGAAACATAAAAAACGATGTTATTTGGCGAATACTGCATGGCGATATCGCGCTGATTGGCCAGCATTGCCTTCAGCTTGTCGAATAATTCCTGCCAGCCGGAATATTGATTCTTCTTGCCGGGCAGCGAATCCAGGTGTCCGGCCTCGATCTTGTGCACCAGTTTAAGCGGCTCACCCTCGGCTGGGATCAGGTAAAACCAGCGCCGCGTCACCATCAGGTTCTGGGGAAGTCCCAGCACGCGGTAGGCGATGGGGTCGCGGTGATGATGGTCGCAGAACAGCCACGCGTCAATGTTGCGTTCGCGCAGCGCAAACTGGATAGCGGTCAGGTCCATGGGCAAACTTCTATTGTAAACAAGGGGAACGAGTTTGGGCGAATCGCGCCAGCAATGCCGGCCTAGGCTCAAGCCGCAGCTGCCGGTTCCCGGCGCGCAAACCGGTCGTAAATCCAAAGCATAACCGCGGTGACGATCCCCACCCCGGTCACGCACCACCAGATCATCGCCGGCTGATGCTCGACTTCGCCAAAATGATGGACCAGCGTTCCGCCGAACCATCCTCCGATCAGCGACCCGATGCCGATCGGTAGAAACGCGAATCCCATGTACGTCCCTTGTTGCCCGGGCGGGGCGAGGCGCGAGATGTATTCGTAATATCGCGGCGATTGCGTGATCTCCCCCAGGGCCAGCACAAACAGCGATAGAATCACTCCCCAGATCGTCGGCCGCAGCGCCAGGATCACCCACGACAGCGAAGTAATCAGCGTCCCCAGAATCACCGCTGCGAAGGCGGGAATCTTGCGGGTCATCAGGTTCACCGCCACCGTCAGGCAGATCACCGTCAGGCCGTCGGTGACCAGGATTCTCTCCACGTCGGCGCTGCCATTGATGTAGCCGTGGATGTATCCCGGCAGGCTGATGTATTGCTGCCAGAACACGACCCAGTAGCCGGTGAAGATCACCAGAAACCACATGAAGCGGCTGATGCCGGCGAGCGCCACGATCAGCAGCAGCGTCCAGATCCACCACGGCACGGACCACTCCGGCCGCACCCAGAGAGCGATGCGCAATGCCAGTGCCACGGCCAGCGCCGGCAGCACCAGCTTGTAATTGCCCAGCACGACACAGAAGTTCCGCGCCACTTGCGAGATCGAAGGCGGAGGCGCATCGCCGGGCTGGTGCGGCTCGCGGAAGAACATCAGCACCACAAAAAACATCGCGAAGACGCTGAGCGCCCCCAGGCGGTAGACGTTTTCGACTCCCAGCCGGCGGTGCGCCCACGACGCATACAGCGGTCCGGCGGCCCCCCCGATGTTGACCATCGTGTAATAAATCGAATAGCCGATGGAGCGCACGTTCTCCTTCGAAGCGCGCGCCGTCGTGCCTACCACACAGGGTTTGACCAGCGCGATGCCCAGCGCGGGAAGCATCAGGATGAATCCGACGAACAGCCCTAGCGGAACTGCATTGCGCACCGGAGCCAGCCAGGATGCGCCGATCGATCCAATCAGGAAATAAGCCGCGGCCAGGATGAGATACGCGATCGACAGCGCCCGACGGAAGCCCAGGCGGTCGGCGGCCGCTCCGCCGAAGATGGCGAGAAACCACACCATGCCGCCGAAAATTCCGGTCAGGGTTCCGGTCTGCTCGGTGGAGAAGTTGAGCTTCTCCTGCAGGTAGAGGGCGAGCGAGGCAAACGCTCCGTAGTAAGCCAGCCGCTCGAAAATTTCGGTGATGTTGGCAATCCAGAAAGGCCGCTCGAATCCGGTGCGGATTTCAGAGAGACGTTCAGAAAAGGTCAAAGTGGCTCCTGGGAGAATTGCAGATTTCAGATTTGTGATTGCAGATTTCAGAATGCAGATTGCAGAGTGAAACCCACATCCCGTCTGCTCGACGATTCGTCGGTTTGAAATCTGAAATCTGAGATCTGAGATCTGCAATCACAAATCTGAAATCTGAAATCTTCATTCTGACTTCTGACTTCTGCATTCTTCTATTCCAATCGCTGGCGCACAAACGCAGCGTTGACCCCTGCGACGCGAATGACTTTATTCCGGCTGCTCAGGCCGGACGCAATGGTAACGGAAGATCGCGGCACCTTCAAAAGTTTCGCGAAGAATTCGACGCAAGCCTCATTGGCCCGGCCTTCCACCGGAGGCGTGGTCAGCGACACTTTCAGAGCGTCGCCCACTTCGCCGGTGATGGCATTCTTCCTCGCCCGAGGATGAACCTTCACCGCGAATGAGACCCCGTAATCGCTCTCTTTAATCACAAACATGGATTAGAAACATCATCGCTGACGCAAGTCGCCGCGTTGAGTGTAGCGGAAACGACACTCTTTTCACCACGGAGCCACAGAGTCACAGAGAAATTCATTGACGTGTTTTTTGTCTCCGTGGCTCTGTGGCTCCGTGGTGACCCGATTCACGTTCGGCCGTGATCGCCCCGCCAGAGCTGATAGCTGATAGCTGACAGCTGATCGCTAGAAGCTGCTACACTCATCCGTTTGCCGCCTACGATCGCTTTGGAGGTGCTTTCATGCGCCGTCTTCTTCTCTCTGTTCTCATTCTTGCTTTCGCCGCCCCCGTCCTCGCACAAGCCAAGCATCCGTTCACCTTTGAGGACATGATGAAGCTGAAGCGGGTGGGCGATCCGCAGGTTTCGCCCGACGGCAAGTGGGTGATCTTCAGCGTGGTGGATGTCGATCTCGAAGCCAATTCCAAGACGCCGCACATCTGGGTCGTGCCGACGGCCGGGGGACAAGAAAAAGAGATCATCGCCGATCAGGATGCTGACCGCCCCCGCTGGGCGCCGGATGGTAAGCGGTTTGCGTTCTTGTCCACGAAAGAGGGTGGATCGCAGGTCTGGGTCGCAGAATTCGATCCGGCCCAGGGCACGGTAGCTTTTCCGCGAAGAGTTACGTTCTTAGCCACTGAGGCGGATGGTGAACTCTGGTCCCTGGACGGCAAGCACATACTCTTCACCTCGAACGTTTATCCGGCATGCGACGATGCGCCCGAAGCAGAAGCGAATTGCAACGAACAAAAACTTAAGGAAGCCGAGCAATCGAAGGTCAAGGCGATGGTTTTTGATCATCTGCTCTACCGCCACTGGAACGCATATAAGGAGGGAAAGCGCAGTCACCTGTTCGTGATTCCTGCTGAAGGCCCCAGATTCGTCAAGGACTATAGCGGACCGCATATCGACGATCACCCTCGCGATCTCACTCCCGGCGACTACGACGCGCCGGTGTTCTCGCTCGGTGGGCAGGATGACTATGTGTTCTCGCCCGATGGGCAGGAGATTTGCTACGCCTCGAATCACGACAAGAATCCGGCGGCTTCGACCAACAACGATCTGTGGATCATCCCGGTCAGCGGTGGCGCGGCGAAGAACATTACCGCGGACAATCCGGCCAGCGACACGTCGCCGCTCTATTCGCCCGATGGCCGCTACATCGCCTACCGCGCCCAGCAGCGTCCGGGATACGAGAGCGACCGCTTCCGCCTCATGCTTTACGACCGGAAGACCGGCGAGAAGAAGAACCTGACGGAGAGCTTCGACCATTGGGTCGGAACCTATACGTGGGCTCCGGATTCCTCCCGCCTCTATTTCGTTGCTGAAGATAAGGGTGCATCGCCGGTCCAGTCGATCACTTTCTTGACCGAGACTAAGGCAGAAAAGGGCTACGACATTTCCATTCGCCAAACGAATATCAACATCCATTCATTTATTCCGGGCTTCAACGACGACCTGGCTCTCAGCCCCGACGGCAAAACGCTGCTTTTCACTCGCATGTCGATCGGAAGTCCCGTTGAAATTTACTCGCAGTCGTTCGTAATCCAGACCTCTTGCAACAATCGCCATAGCGGTGATTCTCAGCCCGGAGACTGCGCGTATCCCAAGCCTGAACCGCTGACCCATTTCAACGATGCGATCCTCTCCGAAGTCGCCATGGCTCCGCTCGAACCCTTCTGGTTCACCGGCGCTCACGGCGACAAAGTCGAAGGCTTCCTGGTCAAGCCTCCCAACTTTGATGCCTCGAAAAAATATCCCGTGAAATTCCTCATTCACGGCGGGCCGCAGGGGGCCTGGGGAGACGACTGGTCATTCCGCTGGAATCCCGAACTGTTTGCGTCACCGACTTCATCGACGCCCAGCGGATACGTCGTCGTCATGATCAACTTCCACGGCTCGACTGGATACGGGCAGAAGTTTATTGACGCCATCAACGGCGACTGGGGCGGCGCTCCGTATGAAGACCTGATGAAGGGCCTCGACTATGCCGAGCAGACTTATCCGTTCATTGACAAAAACCGCGAGTGCGCGCTCGGCGCCAGCTATGGCGGATACGCCATCAACTGGATCCTCGGCCACACCGACCGCTTCAAATGCCTGGTGTCGCACGACGGCATGTTTAACGCCGAGTCTGCCTGGGGCACGACGGAGGAACTCTGGTTCAACGATTGGGAGTTCAAAGGCACGCCTTACGACAATCGCGAGAGCTATGTGAAGTGGTCGCCGCACCAATATGCCAAGAATTTCAAGACGCCGACGCTGGTCATCCACGGCCAGCGCGACTACCGCCTCGATGTGAGCGAGGGCTTCCAGCTCTTCACCACGCTGCAGATGGAAGGCGTGCCCTCGAAGATGCTCTACTTCCCCGACGAAGGCCACTGGGTGCTCAAGCCGCAAAATTCGCGGCTCTGGTACAAGACGGTCAACGACTGGGTGGATCAGTGGACGAAATAGAGCCGGCTTTCGGCTTCCGCGCTCCGGCTTCCGGAAGAATGGATGTGGGGACAGCCGCCCTCGGCTGTCCGCCGAGCGCAGCTAGGCTGGTCTTGTGAGCGCCGCATAGGCCGCAACTTGTAAGTCGTTGAAGCTGGGTGGAAGTGATTGAACCTGCTTGGAAGTTGTTGAAAATTCGTAGAGCGCGCAGAGACGCCGCAGGACGCACGAAATTCCCCCGGCTGATGCTTTCCATGTGCGACGCGACGATCGTCGCTTCTAGGGGCCTTTCCGGCCCCGCAATGGGCATCCTGCGCGAGGAGCGGACCGCTTTCCGACTCCTCATCGTTCAATTACCCTAAATACATACTAAAATGTACATACAATTTTAGGCGTACATCACGAATTGCATCACAACTCCATTATCTTCAATCACTTGGCCTTGGATTTGATCTCCAGCGGAAGTGTTCCGGACTCGAAATAGGGGCGGAAGGCGCCCGTTTTAGCCCATTTGCCCCCGCCGGCGCGGGATACATCTGCAGCGGTTCGTCGAGCAGCGCATTCGTCCCACCCATGATCATGACGTCCACTGCCAGCGGTGGGCTGAAGCCGCCGCTAGCCGCCACCACGCTGGCCAGGCCGTTGATGTCGGTTGTGGCATTGGCCTGGCTGACGCTCAAAATAACGGGCATGGCGGGATGGCCGGGATTGGTCTCTCCATCGCCTCCCGCCGGCGCAGTTCCTCCCGGACGCAGCACCGTGATCTGAAAAACTACCGGCGCTCCCGTCACCGCATTCTGCGGCGAGGAGGAATCGATCACCCTCACCACCACAGGCTGAAACGCCTGGCCCGTCGATACCTGCCCTCCGCCCGAAACCGCCTGCAATCCCTGGCGTGAGAGCGGCACCGGGTTCACATAATAAGTCCCGCAAGGAGCATTTCCGGGCGCCACGCACGCGCTCACCTGCACGAGGGACGCGATCTGCGGAACCGTCAGCGTGACCGTGGCGTTGCCGCTCGAGTCGGTCTGCGCACTGGCTGGGCTCAGAGTGCCCGAGCCGGTCACCACGGTGAAGTTCACCTGCACGCTCTTGCGCGGCACGCCGTTGCTCAAGGCGCGCGCGGTCAGCGGCAGGCTGATGGTTGCTCCCTGGGAGATCCATAAATAAGGACTTAACACTCCGATATCAGAAGAAGACTCGATCGCATACAGCGTGGCGCTCACCGACTTCGACGGGCTGTAGACGCCCGGAGCCAGCGTCGCCGTAATCGTCGCAACCCCGGCGGCCGATGGAGTGAGCCAGGTCGCCGCGTTTCCGTTCTGATCGGTGGCCACTGAGCACGACGATGCGCCGTTGCAGGCAGAGAGCCGCACGTTGTTGGTGGCGCTCCAACCTACAGTAGCGCCGCTGACCGCGGTGACTCCGTCGGCGGCGACCACGCGAACGCTCACCGGATTCGTAGCCTGCGCTCCGACCGGAGTGGAGGGATTCGCTCCATACAGCAGCACGATGGTGTCGCTGGCCGCCGCGCCGCAGGTCAGAACTCCGGTCATGCTGGTTGAGGCGCCGCTCCCCGGATCCGTGATCGTAATATTCTGCAGGCCATCGGCGTGCGCGGGCGCGGCCAGTGATATCTGACCGGCGCTGAGTGCGAGTTGAGTGGCGACCGTGTTGCCGATAGTTGCGGTCAATCCCGGGGCGAAGCCGGTGCCCTGCACGGTGACGGCCCCGCCGTTCACGCCAACGCGGGCGGGAACAACTGCGTCGCCGTACAGCACGCGCGCATGATAGTGGTAATCGGGCCGGCCATCGCCCCGGACATCGGCAATGCCGACGAGGAAGTTCCCTGAGACCGCCACCTGGGCATCCAGCCGCGTCATGCCGAATGTAATTGTGTTGAACGGCGACGGAGTGAACGCCGGTGGCGACGTGCCTTCCGGGTCGGACGCAGCCCACATTCCGATAACAGGCTGAGCTTTCAATTCGCTGGCGCGGCCGGAATCATCGAGCGCAGTCACCGCGATTGACAGCGTCCGGTTGGCCTGAGCGGGCAGCAGGAAATAATCGGTGTTGCCCCAGGAGTTCAGCGACGAAATCCAATCGCCGCCCGCGGGCAGTGCTGCGGGAGTGGTCCACGACGACGCATCTTCCGCCAAAGGCTGTCCACTGTTATTCAGGAGAATGTCTTGCGTGACGTTGCTACCGGCGGAAACCGTCACCGTGATCGGCAGTGACGACCCCGAAGGCGACACCGGTCCGGGCGAGTACGAGCCAACCTGCGCCGACCAGTACGGATCCAAAGCTTCCACCGTCAATTGATATTGCGCGCTCGTTCCGCTGGGAATGGGAAGTCCCGCCAGGTCGAAGAACCCCTGCAAAGAGGTGTCGTCCGATCCCCATTCGGAAAGTGACTCGCCCAATGCATCTTCCAATCCGGTAATCGGATTGCCCTCGTTGCCGCTGAACAGGAATCCGGAGACCGAAGACGCGGCATAGCGGCGCGAAGGCTGTCCGGTGCCCGGATCGATCCAGCGCGCCACCACGTTCACTCCCTGCATAGGTTGGGTGCGGTTCCCGTGCGTGTCGGTAAAGTAGACCGAGCCATGAATGCGCGCGGTGGTGGCGGAAAACATCTGCTTGCCGGGAAAGCCGGACTGATTTTGTGCGGTCACCGGATAAATTCGAGAGATCGCCGCCACATCGTCGGTAGATAACTGGTAAGGATTTGCATAGCACAGCGTGATGGGCACGCAATTCCACGGATCGGTGAAGTGCATCACGGGAAATCCCGCGTAGTCGTCCGACGTGGGATGCGGGGAGCCGGTCTGCACGTTGACATTGAGCTGCGACCATCCCAGGCCGAGCACGCCGCCGATCGCGCGCACCAACCGGTATTGAACGTCATTGAGTTGCGAGGACTGCTGCGCGCACTGGCCGTTGATCACGATCAGCCCATGCTGGTACGTAGCCAGCGGTCCATAGTTGTCCGTGCCGCCCACCACTGCGTTGAAGAAACATTGGCCGGCCCCGCCTGCGCCGGCGCCAAGCAGCGCGTCGGTGACGGAACCGTCGGCGTCGTAGACCACGCCGATCGGGGTACCGGTGGCCGTGGATTGAATGTCCAGGGGCATGGAGATAGTGCCGTCAGCATTGACCGTTACATTCGCTCGACTTACGTCTTCGGCGAGTAGTCCTCCACTAACACTGGCGAGCGCCGCGCTGGTCACCGAAGCCCATTGATTGAAGGAGCCCGCGACCAAGCTATTGGCCGACGCGTTGGGCAGGATAGGGCTGAGGTCGCCCTGGTCGGTGTAATAGGTGATGGCTCCCGCTGGCCACACAAGCGGCTGACCGGTCATGCTCGGATCGAAGTAACTGGTACCGGCAACGTTCTTGGGGCCCCCGGCGCGGGAGAGCAGGGGCAAGGCCAGAATGATAGCCATCAGCCCAGCCAGCCTGAGGAGGAGCGAGCGAACAGTGAATGCCACGCGGGTTCTCATGGTCACCTCTTCTATGCTCATTCCTCCTCACCGGCCTGCCGCACCGCCAAGGCGAAGTCGCTAAAACGGAGGCGCGACCTCCCACCCAGGACGGGATCCGTTCGGAACGCGGAAAGATGGTGGGCGGAAAGCAAGACTCGCCCCCATGCGTCCAGTTCGAAGCGGCCCATCGGTCCGGCTACGCAACTGGTTAATCCCAACTTGCTACGGGGATACAGAAACAACAGAACGCGTTCGCCGAGGCGATAGCGTTGACCGCTGGACCAAAGGCCAGCCCATTGCAGGATCGTGAAATCTTCTCCTTCCCGGGCGCCGCGAATCGCGCCCTCAACATGAAAGGTGATGGCAACCGTCGTGAGCGTTTGCGACTGATTTGCGGGACGCCGCTCAATCCTGGTGACGGTGCCGGAAAAAATCGTTCCCGAAGCGCGGGCGACATCGTGAAAAGCGATTCCCGGAGTCCGGATCGGTAAGTGGGGCGCGACGGGTGGCGGCAACGGATGAGACGGTTGAACGGTAACCGGGAGTCGTAGCGCAGAATCTCTGGGGATACCCTTTATGACCGGTGCCAGAGGGGGCCGCGTGGTTTGCGCGGGCAGCAAAGGCGCTGCCAACGTACACAGCAAGATCGCGAGCGGACACGTACTTTTCCCGATCACGGGAAGAACCTCAATCAATGATCTGCTCGGAGGGATACCGGGGAAACGTGCCAGCCTAGTCGCTGCCTACAAACAAAATCAGTGACAGATGTCACAATGCGGCTGTGAATTTCTCTTTATTTCGCGAATTGGCCCAGAATGGGAATCTATTTCTGACTTCATCTCACGGCTTGATTCCCGGCTGGCCATTTCGCGCTGAAACGAATGCAACAGCCGCAGCCGAGAGGTGGGCACGCATTCGGTTGCCTTGCCCGGGCGAGAAGAGAAGGGTGCCCAGGGCAACGCGACGAAGTTCGCCGTCGCGCCAACGCGCCTGCATGAGTCCGGATACCGAGTGAGAATTCACTCCTAACAATAAGTGTCCAATTTCGTGTGCCATGACGCTGCCGAGAATCTGGCCGAGGTCGGCATTCGAGTTAGTACAAAGTTCTTGGGCGCGATTCCAGAAGACATCGGCATAGCGGCCGCTTCCATCGGCGGCGAGCCAGGCGACGCCGAAAGTGGCATCGCTGGTGGCGCTCCAGACATGAGACGTGATCCGCAGGACCAGATCGCGCGGTCCATAGGATTTACTGCAGCCCTGATCCGGAGTGGCGCTGGGTCCAGCGATGCAGTTGATCCAGACAACATCAACTCCGGCGCTGGAAAAGATCTGCGAGGCCCTCTCCTCGGCCAGTTCCAAGATGTGTTTCGGAATCGAAACGTCGGAAAAAACTGAAACATTGACTGGCTGATTTTGTCCAAAGCTTTTCTGAGCTGCGCCCACGCTGCAGATGATGATAGTAGACAGAACAAATGCCGGAAGTTTTCGATGCATGGCCTTCCCCTCCCACGAGTGGGGCCAGCATCGGTGCGGCGGCTGCGTACCTCAACGCTCTGCGGGTGACCGGCAAGTCATCTGTGGGTGACGAAGCAAATCTCTCAGCGTCCAATGGTTAGCAATCGACATCACACAGGGAGAAAGCCGGCAGTTTGCTAGACTGCAGGCATCAGCGAGTGGGGTTCATGGCTGCGGTGGGAGAAAATGGGACGCGCACGGTTCACTTCGGAACCTTCGAGGTTGATTTGCATGCTGGGGAGCTGCGCCGCAACGGATCGAAGGTAAAGCTGCAGGAGCAGCCCTTTCAGGTTCTCACCCTGCTACTCGAGCGTCCCGGGTCGGTGGTCACGCGAGAGGAGCTACAAAAGAGGTTGTGGGCGGCTGACACCTTCGTTGATTTCGATCACAGCCTGAACGCAGCCATCCGCCGGCTGCGGGACGCATTAGGCGACTCGGCGGAGAATCCCCGTTTTGTAGAGACGGTGGCGCGGCGCGGCTACCGGTTCGTGGCCCCAGTGAACGGGGAGAGTGGAACCGCTCCCGCCCAAGCACCTCCGCGAGTTTCCGCCGAGCCGCGGCACCGGAGAATTCTTTGGGCTGTGCTCATTCTTGCGATCGGAGTGGCGGCGGGCGCGATCTTCGCGAACTGGCCGCACGGAACAGTGCAGTTCAAGCAGCGGCGACTGACCGCTAATCCCGATGATCATCCGGTGCTCGGGGCGGCGATATCACCCGATGGGAAATATCTGGCATTCTCCGACAATACCGGCTTCTATCTGCGCGAGATCGACAGCGGAGAAATTCACCCATTGAATTTGCCCAAAGGCTTCGACCCCGAACCGGCGGCGTGGTATCCGGACGGAATTCGGCTGCTGGTTACGTGGATCGAAGCTCCGAACGCCCCCGCCAGCCTGTGGCAGATATCGATTATGGGTGGGGTGCCGCGCAAACTGATTGACGATGGGCGGCGGGCCGCGGTTTCGCGCGACGGATCACAGATCGCGTTCATTCGTGGTTCAGATGTCGACGAAGAGCTCTGGGTGATGCAAGGAGATGGAGAGCGTCCGCGCAAAGTCAGCACGAATCCAAGGACAATGTATGGCCCACCGGCCTGGTCCCCCGATGGGCAGCGCATCGTGTTTACGGAGGGCGCCTACGAGCCGGCAGAATTCGGGATGAAAACCGGCATCGACATGATTGATGTTGGCAGCGGCCGCCGAGAGACGCTCATGCCCGCGGCGTCGCGTTACCCGCTGCCCCATACCGAAGCAGGCGACGCGCGTCTTGGCCCGGGGGTGATCTGGACGCGGGACAATCGTCTGATCTACTCGCTTTCGGAGCCGCGGCCGAATCAGACGGACTCGAACTTATGGTCCGTAGCGCTAGATGCGCGCGGGCACATTACCGGCCCCGCCGTGCGCCTGACGGCCACGCCCGATGATGTGGGCGGGCTCAGCGCAACCGAAGACGGCAAGCGCATCGCCTACGGGAAGTATTCTCAGAATCCGGATGTTTACGTCTCCGAACTGAATGCGGCGGGAACTCGGCTCGGCGAGCTGCATCAGTTGACCCTGGATGAACGCCGTGATTTTCCCTTTGCCTGGACGCGGGACAGCAAAACGGTGTTGTTTGCATCGGATCGCGACGGGCTGTTTCACATCTTCAAGCAGCAGATAGACCAAGCCGTTCCCGAGCTTCTGGTCGGCGGCAATGAGGCGGCCACGGGCCCGCGCATGGCGCCCGACAATTCCACCGTCTTCTATGTGATTTGGCCGAAGCTGGGCGAATCGTCTCTCAACAGCCGTCTAATGAGCGTGCCGCTGGCGGGGGGGCCGCCGCGAATGCTTCTGCAGCACACTGGTATAGGGAACTTGCAGTGCGCCCGCGCGCCGTCGAACCTGTGCATTTACGATGCGCGCAGCGATACGGAAATGGCGTTTTTCCGATTCGATCCCCACACGGGGCAGAACGAGCAACTTCCCCAACTCACGATCAAAGATGCGCCGGCGTACTCGTATAACTGGAGTTTGTCGCCCGATGGGAAACTTCTCGCGACCTCGAAACTGGCGGGCATTCAAAAAGATCCAATCATAACCTTCTATTCGGTCGCCGACGGCAGCAAGCATACGGTGTCGGCGCAAGCCTGGGCGGAAATCAACAGCATCGACTTTGCGGCGGACGGCCGCAGCGTCTGGGTCTCAGCTTCCACCAACACGGGAAAATGGGCGCTGCTGAACATCGATCTGCAAGGACATACCCGGACGGTGCTGGAAGATTCCGACATGATGATCGGCTGGGCGATTCCGGCGCCCGATGGCAAGCATGTAGCGTTGTGGAAAGCGCGGGCCAGTTCCAACGTGTGGATGCTGGAGAAGAATTAGCCGCTTCATGGCGCCGAGCCCACCAATTCCTGCGCATGGATTGGAACCTTGGTCAGAGTTTCGACGCGCGTGCCGTATTTGCCCAGGGTATTTTCCACTACGCAGAAGTCGAAGCCGGGGATGACGACGTCGTTCCATCGATCTCCAATGCCGCGCAGGGCTACATCGAGCATGGTGACAATCTGATTGCCCAACGGGTCGTGGCTGTCGAGCGTGATCGCGCCGAAAAATTCCTGGCACTCGGTGTAGCCGGAATTGTGCGTGCCGGTATAGGGCTTCTGCTGGGCGAGATCGATCTTTTTGCCGATGCGGCGCGAGATCTGGTCGGAATGTCCGGCGAAGAAATCCACCAGCGACTTCTCCTGCAAGCGCGCCGGTAAACGCTTGGCCGCAACCTCGCGATAGGAATTCTCGCCGACTTTGTATCCTTCTTCGACCAGGTCGAACCAGAATTTCTGCTCGGCCGTGACTCTCTTTGGCGAATCGACCGCAATCACCGAGCGGCGGATGCATGCGGTGAGCCCGTCACGTTTCGGCGCCACACCCAAGTGGACCCAGTCGCCTTCGTTGATTCTGCGATTGAGCGCGGGACCGATGAGGGTGCGATTGGCGGTATTGGCGCCGACCATAACTTGAAACCCGTCGCGCTCGGAGCCCAGCATGCGTCCGACCCAGGCGCCCCAGGCTGCGACTTCGGTTTCAAGGCGTCCGGGACGAAGCACCGCGAGCATGGCGCGCAGCATGGCATCGCCGATCACGCAGGCGTCGGCAATCAGGCGCATCTCGATCTCGCTCTTTTCATACTTCACGCGGTAATAAAGTTCCTGCGCGTCCACTACGCCGTGCGGTCCATAGATAGTCTGGAGATGTTCGACCAACCCTGCGGGAATGACCTGGCGGGGAGTCAGCAAGGCGACGTGGTCGACCTCTTGGCCGGCAGCGGCGCCGATCACGTCTTCCATGCGCTCGGCGCGGATGGGATATTTTTCGTCGGCGAGTTGCAGCAGTTCGACTTTGTGTACCGTGGCTCCCGCGCGATCGGCGAGTTGCTCGGCGACATAGCCGCCTTCGAGTCCTGCTACCACATGAAAGCCGTTGGGGCCGATGATCCCCGCCACCTGCTCGATCGAGATATTGGTATTGCCGCCGAGATACGGGACATCGCCCGCATAATGCTCATCGGAAAAGACCAAGCCTACCGTGTGGCCATTACTCTGCAGGGCTTCATTTGTGCGGCGGACGCGAGCCTGGAATTCTTCGCGGGGAGCCGCGTACTCGCGGTCGATGGAGGGGGTATCGGCAAGAATTCGCAAGACCTTGTCCAGGTCTTGACGGTGGGCTTCGGCGGGTAGGTAGGGAGGCATTCCGGGTCCTTTTATGAATTTGTGATGTCGCTGCTTTCGGCGAAAGCCCAAAGATTCATACAATCTCTTCTATTAATGTTCTTCTCCCGATCAGGTAACTTTGGTCACCCATCCGGTGGAACTTAGGGGATCTGAGCGCTGCAACCTCTTTAGTCCTGACGTCCGGAATGGATCTGATTTTGGTACCTCACCGTCTATCACTGTCGTAACTTGTTGCGCCAACCCCACCCCTGTACAAAATGTAGATCGGAAGGTGGTATTGCGAGATGAAGTCAGTATCTCCGACCTCCGAGCAACTTGCCATGTCAAAAATCGATCCATACCGGTTTCGCCAGAGGGGATTGCCTTCTCGCGCCAGCGGTTTCTCCGTGCTGGAAATGATGATCACGATGGCGGTCCTGCTGACGCTGTCGGCGCTCGCGATACCTACGATAAACGTGATTCGAACAGCCAAGCTCCGCCAGGCCGGCTCTGATTATGCCAGTCTGCTGCAGAATGCACGCATCACGGCCATTCAGAACGATGCCTACTACGCGGTAGTTACGACGACTACCAATCCTGAGCAATCGTTTATCGATTTGAACGCGAACGGCAAACTGGATACAGGCGAACCGAACATCGTTCTGCCGTCGAACGTATACGTGAGGACGTACGCGAATAATCCGCCGAATCTGGGGAACCTGGAAATCCAGACTCTGGCCAGCGCGTCCGATCTGTCGCTCGATACCGCGGATAATCCGACCTTCGGGCCGCGAGGGTTGCCCTGTAAGCCGACCCCGAGCGGCACTTATATGACGTGCCCGGCTTTTTCCGGCGTGGTTTCAGGAACTTCCTTTATCACATTTTTCCAGAGCCTGCCGGACGCAACCTGGCTGGCGGTGGTCGTGAACCCCTCTGCCAGAGTGCGCGTTTTCAAGTACGGCGGAACAATCTGGAACCCGGTGCAATAACTTATGACATTCACCAATACATGTCGGGCTGAAAAAGCCATGCGGCAGCAGGGATTCTCGCTGCTGGAGTTTTTGATCGCGATGGTGATCCTCACCGTCGGGGTGGGCGGCCTGCTGCCTTTGCTGCTGGCCTCGATCACGCTTGATAAGAAGGCTGCGGGAGATACGACCGCCGTCATGGTAGCGGAAGTAGTCATGGAACAGATGAGTTCTGCCGGTGCGAATTACTCGGGCGTGCTGCCGAATCCACTGCAAGACTGCGCCGCCCCGCCGAACTCCTGGAACATCGACATGACCTCCAACCCGCCGGGAGGCCTCGGTAGCGGCAGCGGAGGACCGAATGGCGGCAATGGCGCCAACCTCACAAATCAAGGCGCGATTGACTGGACACAAGACTATGCCACCATACCGGCGGGATACGCGATGCGGTATGTGGCCTGCAGCACGACCAATGACACGCCTGTGACCTACGAAGTGCGATGGGACGTGATCAGGACTTCTTCTTCGGATAGCACCAAAATGGTGGTGGTTTCGGCGCGACCGATGATTCAGCAAGCGTGGTCTTTGGGAGTTATCGCGCCGATCAACATGCGCACCATCCTGGGAATGTGAGGAGATGATGAAGATCGCAACCACAAACAGATTTGCAAGGCACCCGCAGCAGAAGGGATTCTCGCTGATGGAGATGCTGATCGTCATCGTCGTGATGTTCATCGTCTTCGCCGTGGTGTTTAAGTCGGCGGACATGTTCCAGCAGCGGAGTGCGGCCGAAGTCGAGAAAGTGGATAGCGTGCAGGCGGCGCGCGATTTCATGGATACGGTGAACCGCGACATTCACGATGCCGGCTTCCCTCCCATGCAGGTGAATCCCTCTAACACCGTCGGTCCCGCCGCGAACGCCTGTGCCGGCGTCGTGCCGGCTGTGGCCTGCAGTTGCGTGGGAAATCCCAATATCGCGTGCGGAATTATTTATTACACTCCGACCAAAGTGCAGTATGAAGGCGACCTCGACGGCACAGGTACGGTGTACGTGGTCACGCTCCAGGTCGCTCCCAACGCGAACGGCAACTGTCCTTGCATTTTGCAGCGCGGCGTCGTTACCAAGACGCAGTTTCTGGCCAATGTGCAGCCGACCTATTACACGGAAGTGAACGGGCTGCTGAACAGCGGCAACTGGGCAGGAGTGACGACATTCCCGGTGTCGGTGACTGGCGGCAACGGCAATTATGCGGCCTACGGACCGATCGATGTATTCGACGGGTACTACACCGACGCAACGCGGGTGACCACGAACTGCATCACGCCGGCAACCTGCGTAGGTTCGGCTACCCCCATTCGCGAGCTACAAGTGACGGCGAATGTCATCCCGAACTTTTCCGACTCGCAGACCAAGGTCTTTCCCGTCGTTTCGATTACGACGAAGGCTCGTTTGAGCAATGTATCTCCATAAATGAGGGGAGACAAACCTATGACCAAGACCAATCAGAACCGACAAAAGGGCGTAGCCCTGATGCTGAGCCTCATTCTGTTGCTGTTGATAACGGCGATCGCATTTGGCGTGATCAGCATGTCCAATACGGAAAATGCCATCAACACCAACTTCAAAGGCGAAGAGACCGAGTACTTCGCCGCCCGCGCCGGTGTAGAAGAGGGGCGCAACCGGATCTTAAGCAATGCGACCGACCAGAACGGAGTTGCGATCGGCTTGACCGCTGCTCAGCTTCCGCAGAATGTGCCCGATAGCGGCGGGAAGATTTTGTACATCCTGAATGGCAATAAGGCCGACGGCACGCCCGTGACGCTGGCCGATGTCACCACGCCGGGTACGGCATATTTCGATGACGAGCTGTGCCATGAAATTCCGGCGACGAGCCCGCTGGGGATTACCCACGTGCCTAACAACGTGCGCTGCACCAACACGCTGCCTGCGGCGAGCTTCACAACCACACCCAGCGTTGCTCCTTACCCGCTGGACTACAAGTGGGTGCGCGTTATGCTCAAGGAAAACGGCAGCGGACCTTACGTTGTGGACAACACCCAGCTGGCGACCATGGGAACCTGCTGGGACGAAACTGCGATTCCTGCGGCTGAGATTGCGACCGCAGTTACCAACTGCGCTCCCCTCCCGGCGTCCAAGCCATTAGATCGGCCGGTGTATCTGGTCACCGCTTTGGCGGTGAACTCGGGCGGCACCACGCGGCGCCTGGTGCAGGAAGAAGTTTCGCTCGGCATCAACTTTAATCCGAATTATGGGATTTACGCCACCTCCAAGCAGTGCCCATCTGTGACCTTTAACGGTAACGCTTCGACGGCCAGCTTTACCGCTGTCGCAGGCTCCGAACCTGCTTCCGGCAGCCCGCCCAACAACCCTAACTACACCACCGGCGCCGACGTCGGTTCCAATGGCGGCATCGACATGAACGGTAATGGTGTTATCGCCGGCGGCGCCGACATCCTTGGCGGAGCTTGCTTCACACCCGACAAGATGATGCAGCCTGCCAGCGCGACCAACATCACGACTCCTCCTCCCTACCGGGTGACGGCGCAGCCCAATCCTCCGACGCCTCAGGGAGCGCCGAAGAAACTTCCCAACCCCATGACGCCAGGAAACGTTTATGGAGACATTTCGCTTAGCGGCCAGACGACTTTGACACTGCAGGTTCCCGACGGACAGGGAACCGCCGCCAACCCTGCCATCTTCATGATGAACAGCTTGAGCATCTCTGGACAAGCGGGGCTCGCCATTTCGCCGAAAGACGGCGGCGCGTGCGGAGGAAGTCAATACTGCTACGTGAACGTGATTATTGGAGGCAACGGAACTAGCACTCCGCTGTCGCTGACTGGGCAGTCCTGGGGCAACCTAAGCGGCATACCCGAAATGCTGACATTCAACCTGGCGCAACCGACCGCTTGCACAACGTCGCCCTGCGGCACAGTACAGGTCTCGGGCAATGGCTCAGCCTTTGCGGTTATCAATGCTCCGATGGACAACGTTGCAGTCAGCGGCAACAGCCCGACGTACGGGTCGATCATCTCGTACGCCACTACCATCAACGGTAACGGTACGCTGTGGCACGACACCAACGGCGCGAATCAATACATTCCCGATTCGTACCTTCACCTCATCGCTTACCGCGAGTTGAACTACTAACTCGAAGAGAGCGTGTTTGAATCGTTGCGGGGGACCTTGGATATCAAGGTCCCCCGCTTCTTTTGCCCTTCTGTTATCGCCTCGTCGACTCCGGCCCCGGGGATGAACGGCTAACCGTCCATTGTTTGTTGACTTTGCCTTCCTCCGTTCCTACCATGGCTCACCGAGGCTCGGGGCGCTCCTTTGGAACACGAATCGTCAGCCATGATCGGCCAAATTGTTTCCCATTACCGCATTGTGGAGAAGCTGGGCGGCGGCGGGATGGGTGTGGTCTATAAGGCCGAGGACACGGAATTGGGGCGGTTCGTCGCGCTGAAGTTCCTGCCCGATGGCGTGGCCAAGGACCCGCAGGCTCTGGAACGCTTCCGGCGCGAGGCGCGGGCTGCGTCAGGGCTGAACCATCCCAACATCTGCACCATTCATGAAATTGGACAGCATGAGGGCCAGCCCTTCATCGCCATGGAGTTTCTGGATGGCACGACGCTGAAACACCGCATTATGGGGCGTCCGATGGGCAGCGAGGTTTTGCTCGACCTGGCCATCCAGATTGCTGACGGCTTGGATGCGGCGCACGCCAAAGGCATTGTGCATCGCGACATCAAGCCGGCGAACATCTTCATTACCGAGCGGGGGCAGGCGAAGATCCTGGATTTCGGGTTAGCAAAAGTGATTCCGGTCGCCGGTGACCGCGCTTCGATTGCCGCGGCGGCGCCGACGGCTTTGAGCGACGAACATTTGACCAGCCCGGGCAGTACGCTGGGGACGGTGGCCTACATGTCGCCCGAGCAGGTGCGCGGTGAAGAACTGGATGCGCGCAGCGACCTGTTCTCGTTCGGAGTGGTGCTCTACGAAATGGCGACCGGGCTGCTG
>Ga0209166_10001203_pt1 | contig 22354 bp, 16 predicted proteins | sample Coa_R1_3_FD_187151 | JGI IMG/M metagenome (GOLD analysis project Ga0209166, IMG submission 187151) | Surface soil microbial communities from Centralia Pennsylvania, which are recovering from an underground coalmine fire - Coalmine... | ecosystem: Environmental > Terrestrial > Soil >... | reverse complement strand
ACGAATCATTTCCAAAGGCACAAACCTGGCAAAAAGGGCGGCGCTCTCGAGTGCGCGGCGCGAGGCGCTGGCCGATCTCAAACCCAGCAGCTTGCGATCTGCAATTTCCACTTCCACGTTGCGCTCCAGATTTGCCAGCCGGCTGAAGCCGGCCACGGAATTCGCCAGTTCCAGGGCGGCGCCCAGGTAACTGTAAGGAAGCACACTGGAAGCTTCCACGATGGTTCCGCAATCGATTTCCGCGTGATGGCCGATGGAGGAAGCGCGGGTGATGACGGCCGCAGCCCGGACTCTTGCGTGCGCCCCAAGAAAGGCAGGAGCGACCACCCGCGCTCCTCGTTCGATGCGGGCCCCGTTGCCTGCCCAGACGCCGGGACGAATTTCCTCTCCCGCCGGGCGCAGTTCGGTGCGCTGTAAAAGCACATCCTGGGTCAACTTTCGGAAGTCGCGGATATCGTGCATGCGATTGATCGCGCCGCTGAAAAAATATTGCGCCGGCGGCTGGCGAAATTGGCGCAACTGATGGCGAAACAGATAGGCGGCGTTGTTGCGCCGGGAGGCGCTGATCGCCACCAGATCAAGGCCGCCCTCCGCGTCGCACAGCAAACTTATGTGCGCCCCGCGGTCGAGATGAAACTGCAGGAAGTGATCGTAGTTCACCTCCGCGTAGGCGCCGAGACGCTGCACCAGCACCATTTCGGCGCCGGTCTGCGCAAAATCATTAAAGACGTTCTCGCATGTGCTCCAAATATCTTCCCGCTCCACCATGTGCCGTACGGCATGTTGGGGAGAACATGCGCTGTGATCGAAGCTGCCGTCGCAGACAACGGCGACCTCCTCGATACCGAAGCTGCGAAGACGGCCGGCAACATGTTCCAACAGACTCTTGCCGGCGATGTCGAGCAATGCCAGGGGCATTCCGGCAAAGCGTTCTTTTGTTGGCGCCTCAGGAGGCGCGATCACTAATATGGCCCTTACATCCATGTTTGCCATCCTGGTGAAGCCGCACGGAAAAAGCTGGAGCGTGATGGAATCCATGCCGGCAGGCGGCGAAAGCGGGACAAGGGTTCCAAAGCCTTGGAGCGTTGATATAAGTCAAAGGAGCGCACGTACTGGCGCACCACCTGTGGCATGGTCATGCGCAAAGCGGCGGAAAAATTCTGCTCCGCCATCTCGCGCTGCAGTTGCGGGTCGCGCAGCAGGCGAAGAATTTCTGATGCCATGCTCTGCGGCCGGTTAAGGTCACAAAAATTAATGGCCAGGTTCTCGTCTTCCGCCATGGAGCGGAAATCGGGAATATCGGAAGAAATAATAGGGACCCCGTATTGGCATGCCAGGTGGGCCACACCGCTGGCGCCGGTGGCGGAGTGATAGGGCATGACCAAAACGCTGGCCGTGCCAAAGAGTTCGGGAATTTTTTCTTCGGCGACATAGCCAGTAAATTCCATGTTGGGGCAGTCACCGTAGCGTTTCGCCATCGATTCCACGTAGCCGGCCGCCATGGGATGATCGGAGCCGGCAATCACCAGGCGCGCCTGCGGCATTTGCGGGGCCATGCGGAAAAAAGCTTCGATCAACTGCTCCAGCCGTTTATACGTCCCCCATTTTCCGAAGGCCAGAATGCGGTGCTCGGGATTGCCGCGCCGGGTAAAATCGGGGTACTCCGGCCGCGCTGAAAAGATGCCATGGGCGCGGAAGTGCACGTTTTCTCCCCGGTATTTTTCAATCAGGGTGCGCCGGTAGGCGGGCAGCAGGACCGACACGGAATTGGCCATCAACAACAAACGGGTGGCCACGTTACCCGCCAGGCGGTAAAGGCGCGGAAAACGAACGTTGGCGTCTTCTAAATTGATGTTGTCCATGAGATGGTGCAAGGTGATGTGGGTATAGCAGCCCGCAATCCGAGTCAGCACAGGAGTGGTCAGTCCGCTGAAGGCGGCTACGGGAGTATCCCCAAAAGAAGAAAACAGCAGGTTAAACCAGAGAACATCGGGTTTAAACCGCCGAACCGCCTGTAAGAGGCGGATGGGAGTGAAATGACTGTTAAAGCGCCATACACGCTGGACGTCAAAATTTTCCAGCTCCTGTCCGTCCTGGCCGGAGTCGAGCTGGTCAGCCAGAATAATGAGGCTGCTCAAAGATTCCTGCTGCAGCTCTCGCGCGATATGGAAACCGTACTCATTAAGTCCCCGCCGGCTGGGCGGAAACGCACTTACCAAGCAAATTTTCATGGGGCCCCTCTGGCACTAAAAGAGCGTCAGACGCACTACCGGTCGTAAGAACGTCTGGCCGCGGCCAGCAAAACTTAAAAACTTCTGTTGCTCGATTCCGAACGAAAACTTTAATGGGTATTCGACCGGAATTTCTCCCGTTCCATCATTCATATTGCGATGAACGGGCTTTGAATAAGAGATGTAGAATCCACCTTGCACGTTGTCATAGGAGTGAAATCCTTCTCCACGCGCTAAGGCAACCTGAGCATCGAACGACCATCGTGGGGTGGGATTGAATTCAATCTCCCCCGCCGGCCGCAACGCCTGCGCCGCGGCGAACTGGAGGTCCTGCACCCGCCAGGAGCGGATGTATTCTCCCAGCGCCGTTACCTTCAGCTTTTCTCCGAACTTGCGCTGCACGCCGAGGTAGCTCGAAGTAGTAAAAAATTCGCGAATCAGGGGATCGAACTGCAGGTCGCGGGCGTAATAACCCGTGATCAGGGCCGTCTTCCCCCACGGACGCCCCACAACAAACTCGATTTTTGCGCCATTATCCTTGGAATTCAGTTTGCGTTCGGTAAATGGCCCCGCTTCATGGAAGGCAAAGCCGCGAACCGCCAGCCAATTCCCGAATGAACTGGTGTTTACATATAAAAATTCACGAAGCAGGTTCTGGTTCATGGCAACGGCCGATTCGTGGTCAAAACTGTCGCGCCGCCATGTATATTGCATGCCGCCATCGAAGTTAATGGAGGCATTGCCCAGACGCAATGTGGGCGCAATGCCAAAATTCCAGGTGTAGTCGTGCGTATCCCGGCGAAGGATGAGCGCTTCGCTGGGAATGGAGGTGACGCCGCGCGCATCGCGAATCTGGAACATGCCATGCATGGGCGGCAGACCATTTTCGTGGAAATGAAACACATTGGTCATCATGGTCTGCGTTGAAGCCCGCGGTGTAGGCAGCAGTCCTGTACCCAGGGCGTTGAACAGGCTGGCGTCAATCTGATAAAGCGTCGGATCGTCGTAGATAGGCCCGGTGGAAAGATCGGAGAGCAGGCTTACGTGGCCGCCCAGCCGCAGCCCTTCCGCGCCGGCCACATCCATCAGTTCGGTTTCGGCGGCTTCGTCGCTGTCTCCCGCCAGTTGATTGGCGCGGGCAAATGACGTCAGGGCATGCGCGTTGTCGCCGCGATGGCGATAAACATTTCCCATGGCCATCGCGTAGTCATAGCTGTCGGCATAGTCGGCGGAATTGCCCAGGCTGGCCATCTCAGCTTCAGCCTGCCGGTCATCGCCTTTGGCGAGATAGGCATTCGCGAGTCCAATGGCTGCCGATTCGTCACTGGCCCCGGCCTGACGCGCTTTGGCGAAATAACGTTCGGCCAAATCAAAATCCTGGGTCCCGAGAAAAATATTGGCGGCTTCAACCAAATCGTCTGCCGTTACTGGCGAGGCTTCTCCCACGCGCGCTTCGGCAAAAGCCAGCGCGACCTGCTGGCGGGCATCATCCCACTTGCCTTCGCGCACAAATAGCCTGGCGATGGAGAGCCGCGCCTCTACCCGGTCGGCATCGGGCGCCTCAAGAGAGCGCGCGAAACGCTCCATGGCGGCCTCACGGTCACCCAGGGCCAGCAGTGCATCGCCGGTGTCGAGCAAGATGGCGGAAGAGTTGTGGTCTTCCTCCTCGGCTGCCTTGACATAGCGCATGGTTTCATCGCGCTTGCGCAGGTACGCATAGTTGTGCGCCATCTCGGCATAGACATGAGAGCGGTCTTCCAGATCGAGCCGCATCATGTCATTCAAGACCGCGATGGCCTGCGTGTAGTGCCGCATGTGATACAGCGTGTCGGCCAGGGCCAGATGCAGGCTCTCGTCATCGGGCGCGTACTTTACCGCGGCACGATATTCTTTCTCCGCATTGACCAGGGAACGCATCTGCCGGTAAGCCGTAGCGCGCGCCAGGTGTATGGCGCCTGACTCGCCCATCAGCTTCTGTGCCGCATTGGCCTCTTCCAGCGCATCTTTCCCCCGCCGCAATTGCAGGTCGGCGAAAGAAAGCCCCAGCAGCGCAATGCCGTTGTTGGGATTCAATTGCAGCGCCTGATGGAAATCACCCACCGCCTGCTGCGCCTCTTGCAGGTCGTTTTCCACATAACCGCGGTTGACATAGGCTTCTACCATCTTAGGATCGCGTTCGATGGCGCGGCTGTAATCGTCCGCTGCTTGGTCCAGCAGTTGCGACTGCTTGTGCACGTGCCCGGTCAACAGCGGGAAATTCGGCTCTTTGGGCAGGACGTTTTCGTAGTGCGTGGTCAGGGCAAGCACGTCGTCGTAGCGGCCCAGATCGTAGAGCGCGTAACCGAGATACACGGAAGCGTTGCGGTCTTTGGGCAGCTTCTGCAGCACCTGGTAGCCGAGCCGCGCTGACTCCTGGTATTTCCCGATGTGGAACAAGTAGCGTTCACGCTCGCGCATCATGCGCGGATCGTCATTCATCGCTCCGGTGGCGCGTTGCACCCAGACCCCCGCAAGAGTAAACTTGCGCGCCTCGATGGCGGCATTGGTGGCATTGGCTACGACCACCGCATTCTGCGGAGCGTGCTTGTAGGCGTTCTCGTAAGCCGCATTGGCCTTATCGAAATCGCGGGTAGCAGTAAAGAGATCGCCCAAAGCAAGGTAGGCGACATAATCATTAGGATAGGCCGACGCCAATTGATTGAAGTATTCTTCTGCTGATTTGTTGTCTCCAGCATCGCGCGCCAGGTATCCCATGCCTTCCAGGGCGTAGCGGTTCCGCGGCTCTTTGCTTAGGACGCCGGCATACATCTTGCGCGCTTCATCTTTGCGATCGGTTTTCCATAGCAGCGTCGCATATTCCAACGGAACATTGATGTTGTTGGGATCAATGCTCATTGCCTGCTTCAGGTCGGCCTCGGCGCTGACCGTATCCCCGAAAGCCGATTCCAGCGAAGCCCGCACGCGCAGGAACTCAGCCTGTGCCGGGCCTTCGGCGTGAATGCTCTTCATGGCGTCTTCGGCGATGGCGATCTGCTGCTTGGCGCTGGCCTCGTCGCCCGCGTCTTTATATAGCTCGGCCAGGTTCAACCGCAGCAGCACGGGGAAGAGTTCGCCTTCGGGCGGCGTGCCCTGGGGAAGATGCGCCAGGGCGAAGTTGTACTCCCGAATGGCATCTTGCGTCCGGTTTTGCAGCCGCGCTTCATTGGCGCGCAAGGCGTGCAAGCGGTAATGATTTTCGTCCAGGGTCGCGGCGCGCTGCAGGAAGACGTTGGCTTGATCAAAATCGGCCAGCGCAATCTGCATCTGCGCGGCATTCAACTGCATGTTGATATTTCCGCGCTCGGCGTTGGCGGCGCGGGCGTAGTAGGCCGCGGCTTCTTTGTTGTCGCCGGCCAGCTCGTAGGTGTAGCCCAGGTCGCCGAGGATCTCAGACGTCATGCGCGGCGCGCTCTTGAGGGTGGCAATCGATCCGGCGTAGTCATGGTCCTCACGCTGAAAGTTGGCGACCGCGCGGAAGATCTCGATATTCTTCGGATCGCGTTTGCGCGCCCGATCAAGCATCTCTTTGGCCCGCGGCAGATCCTTCAGACGCATATAAGCGGTAGCTATCAGCAGTTCGGTGTGGGCTGAAGGCTTCTTGGCTTCGCCTCGCTGCAGCAGCTCCAAACCGTGCTGGATGTCATTGCCGCGAATGTATATCTCGCCCAGCATCAGCAGATCTTCCAGGCGGTCGGGATGCGCGCTGATCACCTCATTCAACAATTGTTTGGCTTCATCGGTCTTGCCGGCCCGGGCATAAGTTTGGGCCAGGCCTGACATGCCGTCGGGAGACCCCGGCGTAATCTTGAGTCCGTTGAAGTAGGCGTCAATGGATGTCTGATATTTTCCGGCCAGACGTGAGGTGTATCCCAGCAGAAACCAGAGCTTGGCATTTTGTGGCGCCGACTGCACCGCGCGTTCCGCATAGCTCTCTGCGGCCGCGTAGTTGCCCTTGTGCAATGCCTGTTCAGCGGCGCGGGCAACGCGTCCCAGTTCGATGCTGTTTCCCCAACCGATTCCTTCAGAAGAGGATTGCGCCGCCGATGAGGAGGAAGATTTGCTCTTCCCTTTGCGCGCCTGCCCGGGCGCATTGGGACTGGATTGCGCCGGTTGATTGCCGATCTCAAATGTCTGTGCCCTGAGCGCAGGAACATCTCCGGCGGCAAACACCCCTGCCAGCAGAAAAAATAAAAATCTCTTGGGAACAGTTGTAACCGTGGGATTACTCATGGTGGGGAACATGACCCGATTTGGAGTATGCGAACACAGAAACACTCGCACGTTACGTTCCAATCGGCAACACTCCTTTCTGAAGGCAACATTCACGTCGCGGTCAACTAAAAGGCAGCAGCTCTGCCCCAACAGAGCATTCAGATGCAATCTGTTGAGCGCGTGGTGCCCACTCTGAAAGTTAACTGTTGATGAACCTGCACAACTGATTTTCGGGCAAACCTGCAGCCCTCATCCGGAATCAAAACACCTGCTGGATTAATTGGAGGATTACCTTGAGCCTCAGTTCCCCGTCTCCCCGCCCCAGCGGCATTCTTCCGCTGAGCTGGATCGTTCTTCTTGCGCTTGCCGTCCACGGCCCTTTGCTGCTGATGCAATTGCCGCTGGGCTCCTATGACGCTAATACGCACATTTTTTTTGCTTCGCACTATGCCCAGCATTGGTTTAATCCCTGGAATGAAAAGTGGTATGCGGGATTTTCACAAACTACCTACCCGCCGCTGGTCCACCAGTGGATTGCCCTGTTCTCGCACCTGATCGGCCTGACCCTTTCTTACATGCTGGTGCAACTGATTGGAATCGTGCTGCTGGTGATTGGCGCCTACCGCTTTGCCGGCCTTTGGGTGAGCGAACGCGCCGCCAGCTATGCTGCCGTGGGCGCGATATTTTTAGGATCGCTGGCCATGCTGGTCTACCAGTCGGGCCAGTTGCCTACTACTTTTTCCGCGGCGCTGATCCTGAATGCGGTCCCATATTTCTATAGCTGGCTTCGTAAGGCCAGCTTCTCCGCGTTTCTGAAAGGTGTGGCCCTCGCCGTGGCCGCTGCCGCTGCCCACCACGTGACCTTACTCTTTGGCACGGTGCTCTTCTTTCTGCCCGTGCTTTGGCTGGGGCTTCTGGATCGGAAAACTGAGGATGGCGAAGAAGAGGCCTCTTTCCCAGGCGTGATAGCGCGTGGGGCAATCTTTGCCATGATTGCGGGCGGTCTGATCCTGGTAGTGCTGGCTCCTTATTGGCTGGCTCTGCGGGAAAATCCAATCACCCAGATGCCTATCCCGCACGGCAGCCGCGATAACTACATTCTGAACCCTATCAGCGGCATCAACTTTTGGGTTGTTCCGATGGGCGCGCTCATCCTGGCTCTGCCCTGGATCTTCCTCCGCGGCGGGAGCGAGCGCAGGCTGCGTCCGTTGTTTGTGGCTTGGTATCTCACAACCTTGCTGGGATTGGGGGGCACGACGCCGGTGGCGAGAGTGCTCCTGGGACGCGCCTATCAGGTGCTGACCTTCGAGCGCTTCACCTTCTGGGCAACGCTCATGGCGCTGCCGATCGTCGCGGCGCTGGCTGATGATTTGGTGGCGCGCTACAAGATGAAGGCCGCAGTGCCGTTATGGATTGCAGCCGTGGCCACGTTTTCCATGTCGGTGGCGTGGACCGTTTTCCGCCCTATCAACGGCTCGCCCTTCAAGGTGGACGAGGTCATCAACTTCCTGAACCGAGACGAGCACGCAAAGTTCCGTTATCTCACGCTGGGCTTCGGCTACAACTTCTCCAAAGTTGCAGCCGAGTCTAAGGCCGACAGCATTGATGGTGATTACAACTCCGCCCGTCTGCTGCCGGAGTTGACCGCTTATGGCTCCGGCCAGCTCTACAACTCCAAGTACTATGGCGCGGCCGGCATGGAGTCTCTGCGCGCCGTGCTCAAGCACGCCAATCAGTATGGATTGAAATATGTCTTCGTGCGCGACCGCTTCTACGAACCGCTGCTGGCGTTTGCCGGATGGCGGCAGGTGGAAACCTACGATAACGGGATCATAACCTTGTGGAGCAAGGAAGATGTGCCTCCGGCGCATCCGGTGGAATCGCCGATGGTTCCTCCCGCCTGGCAGGGCCTGGAGTGGGGCACACTGCCGGTGGCCAGCAGCCTGCTTGCTCTGCTGCTGGTGATCCTGCTGCCGGAGCGCCGACGGCTGGCCGAGACCGTGGAATTTCCGGCGCCGGCTGAAACCGAAACTGCCCTGCGGGAGGCCAACTGATGAGCCGCATATTCCCTGTCATCCTGATTGTTCTTGCCGTCGTGCTGGTGGCCTTTGCCACCATCAGTCCGAGCAACCTGACCTCGGCCAAATCGCCCGACCAGGCGGTACGCTCGCTCTTCGAGAGAGCGAAAAGCCGTGACTGGAAAAGCGCCTTCACGTATGTGGCGCCCATCAGCAATGTCGATGAAAGCGCCTTCTCCCGCGACTTGAACGGCAGCGACGGCAGCCTGCGAACCTATTCCAGCCTGCAGGACATAAACACCAAAACTTTGAAAGAGAGCGATAACGACGCTACCGTGCGCGCTGACCTGGAGTGGTCTTCCGCCGTGGGCGCATTGTATGAAACCCGCGATCTGCAGGTGATCAAAGATGAGAACGGATGGAAGGTGGTCTGGCCGCAGGAGAAGCAACCCAATCTTCCGCCGCAGGTGATTCCGGTCAACTACCTGCGCTGGGACATCGTGCATCGCGGCAACGACGAGGACTGGGGCGCGCAGAACGTGGAGCCGCCGCGGGTGCGCATTATTTCCATGAACGCGATCGAGCACGATGGCGGCGTTATGGTGCTGGGAGAGATTGAGAACGAAGATACTGTTCCCGGCTTTGTCTCGGTGAGCGCGACTTTGCTGGGCAAAGATGGCGGCAACCTGGGTGAAGAAAGCAGCTTCGACAAGATCTCGCATACCTTGCTGCCCAAAGAGGTTTCGCCCTTCCGCATTGATTTTCCCAATGTGAAACTGGCTGACGTGAAGAACGTGCGCATGCAGCCCAATGCGCTGCTGGTTCCGGCCTCAGCCGATCCGGTGATTGCGGTGCAGCACCAGCGCATTGAGACCGACGCGCGCGGCCATCATGTCTTGAAAGGCGAGCTGCTCAACGAGAGCGGACAGACGGTGAACATCCCGCACGTGCTGGCCACCTATTACGACAACTCGGGACGGGTGGTCTGGGTGTCTGACGGATATTCCGAGCAGGCGCTTCTGCCGCAAACTCCGGTGCCGTTCGCGGTGGATGTGCGCGACGACCTGGCCGGCAACGTCCAGAGCTACCGCGTCACGGTCAACAACTACACCCTCGACAGGCAGCAATAACCATGCGCAATATTTGCTACATCCTCCTGACCCTCGCCGTCTGCTGGTTCGCCGCTTACGTGGCGCATGCCCAAACCGGAGGCCTGAAAATTCCCGATCAGGTCTCAGCCGGCGAGGGATTCACAATTCCCACTTCGGGCTCGGGTGATGCGACGTTCTATCTTGTTGGCCCTGGCGGCGCGAGCAAGCGCAGCATCCATCTCGGCGATGAAATCAAAGTCGCTCCCGAAGAGACCCGCACCGCCGGACGTTACATTGCCGTACTGCGCCTGGGCAGAGAAAACAACAGCAAGACTTTCTTTGTCACGCCCGGGAAACCGGCGGCGCTGAACTTTCTGGCGCGTCCCTCGCGCGTGCCCGCGGCAAAGCAGGATGCCATCAGCGGCGTGGCTTTCGTCTTTGACGACTACAAGAACCTGGTGATGGCGCCGGCCCCGGTGAACTTTTCGCTTTCCCTCGAGCAGAGCGCGCCCACCATGCGCACGGTCCCCACTAAAGACGGTATCGCCTGGACGCAGATGAACTCCAGCCGTTCACAGGGCGCCGCCCAGTTTGTGGCCAGCCTGCCCGCGACCGATGTTTCCGTCCGTCGCGTGGTGCAGCAGGTTGCCGCCGATGCCTGCGACCTGCACATGAGGGCACAGAATACCGGCAAAGCCATCGTGGTGGAAACCGATCCGATACGCGATTGCTCGGGCAATGCCGTTCCTGACGGCACAATCGTCACCTTTACCGAAATCGACAACCACGGCCGCAGCACGGTGGACGCGCGCGTGAAGCGTGATATCGCCCGCGCCGAGCTGCCGCTCTCAGACAATGCGACCATCTCCGCTGCTACAGGCGTGGTGCTGGGGAATGAGGTCCACATCGGCATTGGCATCGGCGCGACGGGAGGAGAAAGATAATGCTCGACCAGTTCAAGAACCGAATCATTCTTCCCTGCGCCCGCACTCTGTGGATTCTTGCCGCCAGCTTTGCGCCCTTCGTTTTGCCCGTGCTGGCTGACAACAATCCTCCCGGTGTTCAACTGTCGACGAGCCATGCCACGCCGCGCGAGGTGGAAGACACGACGCAGAAAGCCATTGTCCGCGATTACTCGGCGGCCTGGAGCGCATTAACCGACGCGCTGATAAATAACGACGCCAGCGCCCTGGATTCCGCCTTCACCGGCATCGCCCACGACCAATTCGCCGCCCGCGTGCGCGACCAGTTGAAGACCGGCCTGCACACCCAAGTGATCGATCGCGCACATGACCTGGAAGCCGTGTTTTACTCACCGGAAGGCTCCGCGATGGAGCTGCACGATACCGCCCAGGTTGAAATACAGGTGGTGGATGGCGGCACGGTAATCCACTCCGAGGAAACCACGCTGCATTACGTGGTCCTGATGACCGTGGCAGAGGACCGCTGGAAGGTGCGGGTGCTGCAGTCTGAAAAGTAGTTCTCGGTTCTCAGTTCTCAGTCGGAGAAATGATACAAACTTGGGAACTGCGGCGATACGCTTTCTGCCCGAGCTTTTCTGCCGAGCCAAGAGAGCGGTTCAATCAGCACTCAGACGTTCGCGGGCCCGTGTCACCCAGGCTTGCTAATGCGAAAGGCTCGGCACACCCGGCAAAAATTATGGCTGCCACTGGGGGAAGAAACAGTCTGTGGCGCCGCCCGTAAGTTTGGTGACTGGACCAAGGCCTGAGCCGTTCGAATTTACCACCCAGATGTTAAAGATAAAGCCTGCATTCGGGGCATTGCTGCCATCGAAGGCGGCGCGGGAATTGAATGCCACTCGCCCATCCGGCGACCATGATGGAGGGGACAAAGAAACAAAGTTCTGGGACTGCAGGGTAACGGTCAGCCTGGTCAAAGGTTGCGGGCTGGAGCCATCGGCATTCATTACCCAAGTGTTCTCGGTCCCATTGGAAGCGCCGCTGCCATCGAGGGCGCTATTGGATATAAAGGCGATCTTGCTGCTGTCGGGCGACCAAGCCGGGTTGTGGCCTGCAACAGAAGGGTTGGTCAACTTTGTGAGAGGGACGGGACTGGAACCATCGGCCCTCATGGTCCAAATGTTCAGGGTGGGGCCGGGGCTGCGAGCATCGCTGCCATCGAGGGCGCGAATGGATTCGAACGCGATCTTAGCGCCATCGGGCGACCAGAGAGGAGCGGAAACGCTTACGTTCGTGAGCCTGGTCAACGGTTGCAGGCCGGAGCCATCGGCGTTGATCACCCAAATGTTGTCGGCGGGATTGGCGATGCCGCTGCCGGAGAGAGCGAGGTCTGAAGCAAAGATGATCTTGCCGCCGTCGGGCGACCAGGCAGGCGACCGCATGGTCCCACCGGATTGGACGTTGAGCGTGGTCAGAGGCTGAGCACCCGAGCCATCAGCCCTGGCCACCCAGATGTTGGAATTCCCAAATTGGTTGAGAGCATCGCTGCCATCGAGGGCGCGATTAGATGCATAGGCGACCCTGGTGCTGTCGGGCGACCAGACCGGATTGCCGGTTAGAAGCACAGAGCTGGCGGTGAGCCTGGTCAGCGGCATGGCGCCGGAGCCGTCGGCGTTCATGACCCAGACATTTGCGGTAAAACTCGGTTGCCCGGAAGAGTCAGTCTGCATGGCATTGCTACCATCGAAGGCGCGAACGGCGACGAAGGCCAGCTTCTTACCATCGGGCGACCAGACTGCATTGGAGTTGCTTACTCCGGCTGCTGTCAGTTTGGTGAGAGGTATGGCGCCGGAGCCGTCGGACTTTATCACCCAAATGTTGGAGGTAAAGCCGTCGCCCTGGTTGCTGCCATCCAGGGCGCGGTCTGAGCTAAAGGCAATGGTTATGGGATTACCGCCGCCACCACCCAAAGAACTGTGGCCCCCGCCACAGCCGGCTATGCCGATGGTCAAGAAAAGAAGCAGTGGCGCCAATCGTCCTGTAACCCTGGGCTGCCCCATAGCACTCCGAAAGTCAGACATTTTGCCCCCTTGAGTAAGAGTGTCTATTTCAGGGAAAGCATTGTAAGTTTTTTTTGCGCTTCCCCACAGATCCCCATGAGCACTGCGCGTTGTAAATAATGTCGTACCCGCGAAGAAGAGCAGACTAAAGCCTAAAAATAATCAGTAAGGCACTCAACGCACGGCTGAAAGAGGCTGCGGAAAAAACATTTATTCTGGCGTGACGCTTCGCGCATGCCTGCGGCAGCAGGAAGAATCGTTTTCCGGAGACTTGCGGCACGACCAAAGTCGTGCCCTGATACAAAACTTTACAGCACGGCTGAAAGCTGTGCTCTTCCACGGTAGTTTTCACGCAAGTAAAACCCACGAGAAAGCTATTTTCTCGCGGCGATTACCCGCGGGATTCCCTGCAGATCGTTGACGGTGCGAACCTCGCTCCAGGCCGGCAACAGCCGGCGGACGGGCTCTTCGATGGAGTATCCAATTTCCATGACCAGCCAGCCGCTGTTGCGCAGGGCTTCGTGCGCCTGCGGAATCAGCCGCTGATAAATTTCCATACCGGTTTCCCCGCCAAAGACCGCTACTTTGGGCTCGAACTCGCGCACTTCGCGCTGGGTTTTTTCCGGCTCGGCCTCGCTTACGTAGGGAGGGTTGGAAACCACAAAATCGAATTGCTGCGCCGGCAGGCGCTGCAGCAGGTCGGCGCGATGAAAGTGGATTTGTTCGGAGAATCCCAGGCGGGCGGCGTTGGCGCGGGCTATCTCCAAAGCCTCGGCGGAAATGTCGGTGGCGTGAATTTCTGCGGAGGCAAGTTCGCTGGCTAATGCAATGGCGATGCATCCGGAGCCCGTGCCCACGTCGATAATTTTGAAATTCTGTTGTCCCTTTGCCAGTTCCAAAACGGTTTCGATAATGTGCTCGGTCTCGGGGCGCGGAATGAGCACGGCCGGCGAAACTAACAGATCGAGCCCCCAAAATTCCTGGTGTCCGGTGATGTATTGCGCCGGCTTGCCGGTGGCGCGTTCGGCGATGTAGCCAGCAAAGCGGCTGTCTTCATCGGCAGTCAACTCGCGCTCAGGGTGCGCATAGAGATACGCGCGGTCGCAGCTCAGGGTGAACATCATCAGGGTTTCGGCATTCAGGCGGGGAGAGCCTACGCTGTTGGCGGTGAGAAGTTCGATGGCGGCGAGGACGGCGGTTTTCAATTGCATCGGAAGTTTGACGAAGTAAGAAGTCAGAAGTACGAGGTAAGAATTAGAGAGAGCCCTTGGCAATCCGATTCAAGCCGCGGGTGGCTCCAATCTCCATCGGAGATCCTTCGCCTGCGGCTCAGGATGACATTCTTTAGGTAAGAAGGACACTAAACAGATTGTACTTCTTCCGACTTCTTACTTCGTACTTCGTACTTCAATCGGCTGCGCTGGCGCCGTTCTCGCTGCCTTTGAGTTTTTCGGTCTGGTAGTGGGTGGTCAGGGCGTCGATGAAGGGTTGCAGCTTGCCATCCATCACATCGGTCAACTGGTGCATGGTCATGCCGATGCGGTGGTCGGTCACGCGGTTTTCTTTAAAGTTATAAGTGCGGATTTTTTCGCTGCGGTCGCCGCTTCCCACCATGGTCCGGCGCTCTTTGGCCAGCGCCGCCTGCTGCTTTTCCTGTTCCATCTCGTAGAGCCGGGCGCGCAGCACGCGCATGCCTTTTTCGCGGTTCTTGATCTGCGATTTTTCGTCCTGGCAGCTCACGACGGTGTTGGTGGGTATGTGGGTGATGCGCACCGCGGAATACGTAGTATTGACCGATTGGCCACCTGGGCCCGAGGAGCAGAAAGTATCAATGCGCAGGTCTTTGGCTTCAATCTTGATATCAACTTCTTCGGCTTCGGGCAGCACGGCAACTGTGATTGCCGAAGTGTGAATCCGGCCCTGCTGTTCGGTCTGGGGAACGCGCTGCACACGGTGCACGCCACTCTCATATTTCAACTGCGAGTAAACACGCTGGCCCTCGATGAGGGCAATCACTTCTTTCAGCCCGCCCACTCCGGACTCGGACGTAGAAAGCACTTCCACCTTCCAGCGCTTGCCTTCGGCAAAGCGCGTATACATGCGGAAGACCTCGGCGGCAAAGAGGGTAGCTTCGTCTCCGCCGGTGCCGGCACGAATTTCAAGCACAATATTTTTTTCGTCGTTGGGGTCTTTGGGGATGAGCAGGAACTTCAGCTCTTCTTCTACGCGGGTCAAACGCTGCTCGAGGCTGGCCAGCTCTTCCTGGGCGTAGGTGCGCATCTCGGCATCGTCCTCGCCTGCAACCATGGCCTTGCTCTCGTCGATGCCGCGCTTCAGGTCTTTGAACTCGCGGAACTTTTCAACCACGGGCACAAGCTCGCTGTGCGCCTTGGCGGTCTTCTGGTATTTCGCCGAGTCATTGATGACCTCGGGCGACGCCAGCGCCTGCGTAAGCTCGTCGTAGCGGGCCTCGATTTGTTCTAAACGTTCAAACATGAAAAAGCAGTTCTCAGTTGTCGGTTCTCAGTTCTCAGTTCTCAGTAATGAATCTCAGGCTGTCATTCGTAACTTCAGTCACAAGAAGTTCCAGGCGCGGGGGGTGAATGTTCCGAGGCCCGCGGAATCACATTGCGACCGCTAGGCTATTATGAGCTCTCCGCCGCGGGTTTTTTCCAGCTCCATGGCCTCGTTCAATGCGCGGATGGCGCACTCTACCTGGGCATCGGCCGGGGGTTGCGTGGTGATGCGCTGCAGCCACATGCCGGGCCGCGTCAGAAGCAGGAAGAGGGCAGAGCCAGCGTGGCGCAAACCACCGCCGGCGGCACGGCGCTGCAGCTTGCCGGCAAAGCGGATCATCTCGTAGGAGAGCGCGGCGATCACCGGCAGCAGAGCAATGCGAATCCCAAAACGGGCCCAGAACGTAGTCACTGGGATCACGGTATAAACCGCAATCGAGATCAGCATCACGGTCATCAGGAAACTGGTTCCGCAACGGGGATGATAGGTGGAATATTGCTGCACGTTTTCCGAGGTCAGGTCTTTGCCGTCTTCAAAGGCAAACACTGTCTTGTGTTCGGAGCCGTGATATTCGAAGACGCGGTGAATATCTTTAAAGCGCGAAATCCCCCAGATGAAAAGCAGGAACAGGGCGATGCGAATGACGCCATCCACCAGGTTGAAGGCGATCTGGCCGGAGAATACAGCAAAATGCCGCTTGAGCTCGGTGGCCGCCAGCAAGGGCACAAACTTATACATAAAGATGAAGAATGCCAGTGAGAAGAGGCCATTAACGGCGGCCATCCAGCCGCTGATTTCCAGTTTCTTGCCCGGCTGCTCGCCCTCTTCTACAGGAAGGTCGAGCGCCACATTGGCGGAGAACTTCAGGGCGCGGAAGCCCAGGCTCATAGCCTGTCCCAGGGTGGCGATTCCGCGAATGAGCGGCCAGCCCACCCACTTGTGCTTCTCGGAAAGGCGGTCGAGCGGCTCGCGATGCACTACGATTTCTTTCGAAGGATTGCGCACGGCAATTCCCCAGGCATGAGGCGTGCGCATCATCACGCCCTCCATCACAGCCTGGCCGCCAACCAGGGTCTCTTCGCCGCTTTCGAGGGCGGGGAGAAGCTGGAGCGTCATAAAGAAACGCACAAGAGTGGTTAAATATTTCAGCATATACACAGATTAGATGAGATCAGACAGTAAGATGACACAGTGATTTATGGCCTGTCCCGGCTGTATTATCGCATTTTTCCCGGCTAAACCGCGTCCCAACAATACTTTGGTGCGCAGCAAGCGGTAATCGGCATCAATATACTTGATTCAGCCATGGCGAATCCCGTTATCGTTTTGGACTACGACCCCAACTGGCCCAGATTGTTTCAGTCCCTTTGCAAACGAATTGCCGATGCACTCGGTGATATGGCAGAGGCCATTGAGCATGTTGGCAGCACTGCCGTTCCCGATCTGGCAGCAAAGCCTATCATTGACATTGATGTGCTTTTGGCATCGGAAACGACGCTTCCCGCAGCCATCGAGCGCCTTGCGAGCCTGGGCTATATCCATCGCGGAAACCTGGGAATCCCCGAGCGCGAGGCTTTTTTTGCGCCCGCCAACGATCCCGCGCATCACCTTTATGTTTGTCCGCCATGCAGTGCCGAGTTCCGAAGGCACGTGGCGTTCAGAGATTACCTCCGCGCTCACCCACAGGACGCCAAAATTTATGGCGACCTGAAGAGAGCACTCGCCGAGCAGTACTGGGAAGACCGGTCCGCATACAATTCTGCAAAGACCGGGTTTGTGGTGGAACTGACCAGCCGGGCAATCGCTACTCAGAAAAAGTGATGTATGCAGGCATTCTCTCAAACCGCCGACTCCATTGCCTGGACCAGCAAGAAAACCGAAAAAGTTTCTCTGTTAGCCGAGTACTTCAGCGCAAGGCATGTGCCTGAAGCAGCGCTGGCGGCGATCTTCTTCTCGGGGCGGCCGTTCCCTGCTTACGAAGAGACCACATTACAGGTCGGCGGGTCGCTGCTGTGGCGGTTGGCGGCGGAAATTGCCGGCGTAAGGGAAAACGAACTTAGCGACGTCTACCGGCGCCATGGCGACCTGGGGGACGCCGTGCAAGAAGTCTTCAGCCCGCGCAAAAGCAAACCTGCAACACCCGAAATTTCTGTGACTGAGTTGGCGGAGTCATTTCGTAAAATCGCTGCCGCCCGCGGTCCGGCAGCAAAGTCCGAAATTCTTCGTCCGCTCCTGGCGCGCGCCTCTGCTGGGGAAGCTAAATACATTATCAAGATTATCCTGGGCGACCTGCGCATTGGCTCGAAGGAGAGCCTGGTGGAAGAAGCGATTGCGAAAGCTTTTGGTGCACCGGTGAAAGACGTGCAGCGCGCCAACATGATGCTGGGCGACATCGGTGAAACCTTGCGGCTGGCTGCCGCGCACAAACTCGAAGAAGCCCGCATGCGGCTCTTTCATCCTATTGGCTTCATGCTGGCCAGCCCGGTGGCGTCGGCTGAAGAAGCATTTGAAGCTTATGGAAATGCGGTGCAGTTCTCGGTGGAGGACAAATACGACGGCATCCGCGCCCAGGCCCACATCGGCAACAAAGACGGCGGCCGCATGGTACGCATCTTCTCGCGCACCCGCGATGACATCACGGAAAGTTTTCCCGAATTGGTACAGCCGCTGGCATCGTTGCAGGGTGAATTGGTCCTTGATGGCGAGATCGTTGCCTGGGAACCGCTGAGCGATGCCGCCGGCCGCGCCATGCCCTTTTCCGAATTGCAAAAGCGGCTGGGGAGAAAGAAAGTGGCTGCTGCGCTGCTCACCAGCGTGCCGGTGGCTTACCTGGTATTCGACATCCTGCATTGTGAAGGCGAGCTTTTGATTGATAAGCCTTTGCGCGAGCGTTACGACCTGCTGACCTCGCGGCTGATGCTGGCGCGGAACTATGAGCAACTCGCGACCATTGATCCGCAGGGCAAGCTGGCTTTTGAGCCCACCGTTACCGACAAAGACCATAGGACGGAGATCATCCGAGCGCCGTTTGTGCCGGCGGCATCGCCCGAACAGTTGGAAGAGCTTTTCCTCAAAGCCCGCGAGCGCGGCAACGAAGGGCTGATGCTTAAAGACCTGCAATCCGCTTACACTCCCGGACGCCGCGGGCGGGCCTGGCTCAAACTGAAGCGCGAACTGGCCACGCTCGACGTGGTGGTCACCGCCGCCGAATACGGACACGGCAAGCGCGCCGGCGTGCTCAGCGATTACACCTTCGCGGTGCGAGATGAGCAGGACGGAAACAAATTGCTGAATATCGGCAAGGCATATTCCGGACTCACCGATGTTGAAATTGCCGAACTGACGCGCTGGTTCCTGGAACACACAACTGTAGACGAAGGCTTCCGCCGGCAGGTGGAACCCAAAATCGTTCTCGAAGTCGCATTCAATAACATGATGAAGTCTGACAGGCACGAGAGCGGATTCGCCTTGCGCTTTCCGCGTATTCTGCGTATCCGCACGGACAAGCTACCGGAAGAAATTGATACGCTCACGACCGTGCGCGAGATTTTTGCGCGGCAGCGAAAGAATTGATTCATTGGGTCATCGGACCATTTAATGAGTATGCCGATGACTTGTGTGCGTTTCGGTCACTGAGATTACGCAGCCGTGGGCCACTTCACACACTATATTCTCGAGCTGGATGGTGGTGTGGTAGATGTGGAACAGATCGCGCAGGCGGTCATTCACCTCGCGCAGAATAAGGTCACTGGACGAAACCGGGATATCGGCGATGCGGATGTGGCACGACAGGGCATGCGATTCCGATCCCAGGCTCCAGATGTGCAGGTCGTGCACATCGAGCACGCCGTTGATTCCCTGAATGGCCTCGGTCACGCGCTCCAGTTGCATGCCGCGCGGAGTTCCTTCCAGCAGAATGTGCAGGGTCTCGCGAATGATGCCCATGGACGACCACAGGATCAGCGCGCCGATGCCGAACGAGAGCGCGGGGTCGATCCAGTATCTGCCGGTGAGCATGATTCCCCAGCCGCCGGCAATTACGGCCGAAGTTGAGAGCGTATCGCCCAGCATGTGCAGAAAGGCGCTGCGGATATTGACGTCTTTGCCGCTGCGAAAAAGCAGAAGCGTAATCACGCCGTTCATGAGCACGCCGGCGGCGGCGGTGATCATCATCAGGCCGGAGTGTACCGGCACAGGACGCAGCAGGCGCCCGGCAGCTTCATAAAAAATGTAAAACGAAAGCGCCACCAGGAAGATGGCGTTGACGAAGGCGGCGAGGACGCCGGCGCGCTGGTATCCAAATGTCTTGGTCGAACTGGGCGGGCGGGCTTGCAGATACACCGCCAGCAGCGAGAGCAGCAACGCCAGAAAATCAGAGACATTGTGCCCGGCTTCAGAGATCAGCGCCAGGCTGTTGCCGCGCACGCCCGCAATTGCCGTGGCCAGTATGTAGAGAAAAGTGAGGAACAAGGAGACGCGCAAAATGCGCACCGCGCCCTGGCGGTTGCCGGCCTGCGGAGCTGCGCCATGCACGTGCATTTTCAGCTTAATTCTACTTTAGATTCAGCTAACTAATTTACTTGAGATTCAACCCTCATTTGCCAGGATGTCGCGGGATGCCCAAGCGCCCAATGCTGGGAAGCCAGGTTCACATTTTTGGAATTGCTTGTGCCTGCGCATCAGGGCGGCAGGAACTCTGAAATATGCCTTTCGTAAGCGCCGGTGATTCAATAACTTATACTCCCCAAAAAATCCTGGAGCTCACTCTCTGGCCCTTGATTTGCAGCTTTAGAAAGGGTCGTTACCCGTTTTCTCAATTTTTGCGCGCCCTTCGTCTGAGTGGAATCTTATGCCTTTTCGCCTACGTGCGGAACAAATCAAGAATGCAATTCTAACTTGGAGAAAACCTTCATGAAAAATTACTTTTACACAACAGTTTTAGGGCTGGCATTGTTAACGGCCTATGCTGTCTCGCAGACAGGCTCTTATCCCTCCAGCAGTTCACCGTCGAAGCAGCCGCAGAGTGGCGGCGCGGCCACAATGCCTCCGGATGCGTCGCAGAGCACCTCACCTTCCAGTAACAACCCCTCTTCAGGGACCCAGAAGGGCACAGCCGACCAAGCTGTACCTCAGTCCGATCAAACCGCTCCCGCGGACGACCAGACCTTGACCACCAAGATTCAGCAGCAACTGGCAACCAACCCCGCTCTCTCAAACGTAAACGTCACGGTGAATAACGGCGTGGCGACGCTCGAGGGCAAGGTGTCGTCGAAGCAGGACCGCAAGGAAGCCAAGAAGCTTGCCGACGCGGTGCCCGGCGTAAAGAGTGTGAAGGACAAGCTGACGGTTGAGGCTTCAAGCACATCCACTACGAATCCTCCCAGCCCCAACCCTCATTGGATGTCCCCGCAGGCAAGCACGCCTCCGAATAATTCCGGCAGCATTTCGGGCAACGCTCAGACCGGCTCTTCTTCCAGCACAAGCACGACCCCGCCCAGCTCCTCCACGTCATCGGGGACGGCATCTCAAGAGAGCGGCGGCGCTTCCACGAGCAGCGGAAGCCAGAGCTCAAGCCAGACTGGCAGCAGCACAAGCCAGAGCTCGGGGCAGACTGGTTCCTCCAGCGGAATGCCACAGAGTGACACAAGCGCAGCCAGCACCGACTCCAGCACGCTGCAGACCCAGATTCAAAACGCGCTCAAGAATGAGCCCACCCTGGCCAATGACAATATCAACGTGAGCGTAACCGATAGCACAGTCGAACTGACCGGCACTGCCAATTCGAAAAAAGAACGGCAGGCGGCCAAGCGGATTGCGCAGTCTTTCGCCAACAACCGCAAAGTGCAGGACCATATCACGGTCGCGGGCTCGAGCAGCAGCTCAACCGGCAATAGCACCACCTCGCCGGCCACAACTCCGCCCAATACCACAGCACCGAATCAGAATCCCTCAAACCCAAACCAGCAAAGTCAGCCTTATCCTCACTGAGGCGGGAAGCTGATCGCACTGACATGAAAAGGGCGGCCATGGGCCGCCCTTTTTGTTTCATCTTTTAAAAATGATTTCTTATCAGCGTGCGCGGGTTCTCCTGTGCGGCTTTCTTGTTCCCGAATCACTCCGCACAACTTTTCCTGTTCGGTAAGAGCGAAGCATTTCATCCCGCAAAAGCTTATTAGCTTTAGTTTGATAGCCTGGCCCTTCCCTTTTCAGCCACTCGATGACATCGGCGTCAAGCCTCATCGTGACCGGCCGCTTGATAGGCCGGTATAGCAGTCCGCGCACAGCCTTGCCCATCTGCTCTTCGGTAAGCTCAGGAATATCAGAGGTGTCGATTTGATCGTCTGGAATCGCCGCAATTGCCTGAATTTGCCTTCGGCGCTGTTCATTCATCAGCTTCTTCATAAAATCTTCTTTCTCGGGGTGTCGCCTTTCTTGCCGGGAGAATGCCATTATGCGGAAACGCGCGACGATTGGTGTCAATATAAAACTGTACGTACAAAATAGCCAGCTTTCTTACGATAACAGCAATTGTCCCATCGCTCCTTCGAGCCGCAACAACTTCTCTTTCATATCTAGTCCTCCACCGTAGCCACCCAACGTGCCGGCTGATGTAATCACTCGATGGCAGGGCACCACAATCGCTATGGGATTCTGGTGATTGGCCTGGCCTACGGCACGAAAACTGCGCGGCGAGCCCACGGCGCGGGCGATTTCGGCATAGGAACTGGTTTTGCCGTAGGGGATTTTCAGCAGCGCCCGCCAGCAGCGCTTTTGAAATTCTGTTCCACGCAGATCAAGCGGAAGGGAGAACTCTTTCCTCTTGCCAGAGAAATATTCCTTCAGCTCGCGCACATAAGCGGCGGTCTTCTTTTCCGACTGGATCCATTGGACTTTGGATCGGGATCGAGATGGGCCGTTGCCGTTGAAGCTCTGTTTGCGCAGGAACTCACCGCCGTGCAAATCCAGCAAGACCATGCCCTGGTCAGAGACGCCCACGTATAACACGCCTACCGGCGAATCGAGTTTGGAGTAGTAAAGGGTTTCCATGGTTCCATCTCTCCTGCTTCGAGCAGCAAATTAGTATACGTCTGAATCAACATGCGCATTTTCTCCGAACAAACCCTGAAATGCGTGGGCAGGATGCCCACACGACAGCCGGCGAGACGCCGGCGCTACTCAATTTGCCCAAACCCCTCCAACTCCGATAAAATCTAAAGGTTTGCGCATCAAGTTTTGTTCTATCTGGAGTCAGCAGTCATGGCAAGA
>Ga0209166_10001202_pt1 | contig 22355 bp, 17 predicted proteins | sample Coa_R1_3_FD_187151 | JGI IMG/M metagenome (GOLD analysis project Ga0209166, IMG submission 187151) | Surface soil microbial communities from Centralia Pennsylvania, which are recovering from an underground coalmine fire - Coalmine... | ecosystem: Environmental > Terrestrial > Soil >... | reverse complement strand
CCACGCGCGTTTACGATGACCGCTTGAAGACTTTGGCGGCGGTGCGCAAAGCGGGAATCACGGTTTGCTGCGGCGGAATCTTGGGAATGGGCGAACGCGAGGCCGACCGCATTGGCTTGTTGCATCAGTTGGCCACCCTTGAGCCGCATCCGGAGAGTGTGCCGATCAACATGCTGGTGAGGGTGGAAGGCACGCCGCTGGCTGCGCTGCCGCCGCTCGAGCCGCTGGAGATGGTGCGGGCGATCGCGACGGCGCGAATTTTGATGCCGGCGTCGCGTGTGCGCCTAGCTGCGGGACGCAAGCAGCTTTCGCCGGAAGCAGTGACGCTTTGCTTTCTCGCAGGCGCGAATTCGATTTTTGTGGGCGAGAAATTGTTGACCACGCCGAATCCGGGGCCGGATGAGGATGAGTTGCTGCTGCAGAGTTTGGGAATGAAACCGTTAGAACCGCATGCCGATTGAAAGGCCGAGATCAGAGATGAGAGATCAGAGATCAGAGATCAGAGATCAGAGATCGGACAACTCGTGACTGGTAACTCGTGATGGTTCGCGGTGTTAGAGATTTCGACCTTATTAAATCTTGTAAAAAATGGGCAAGGCAGGAAGGAAGAAAAGCGGCAGCAGAGCTGCCGCAGTCTAAAGGGCCGGGCTAAAGCCCGGCCTCTGCAAGTCCGTTAGGCGCAGCCCTTCGAGACTCAGGGTAAACAAGCTGCGCCACTACAAGAGAAGCACAAGGTGCAGCCAGGGAGAAGCGTTTGGGGAAACTCTGTAGTTTTCAGGAAAACTTTGAGCGGGAATTGGAGGCGGGGCTGCGCGAGCTGGAAGCGCGAGGGCTGCGGCGGTCGCTTGCGGAAATTCATGGCGCAAATTTTTGCTCGAATGACTATTTGGAGCTGTCGCGGCATCCGGCTCTGAAAGAAGCGGTGGAGCGCGCGGTGCGCGATGCGCGGCACGTTGGGGGGACGGGTTCACGACTGCTTTCGGGGCACGCGGCGGTTTGGGAGCAACTGGAGGAAGAGTTTGCGCAGTTCGCTGGGACGGAAGCGGCGTTGTATTTTGGCAGCGGCTACCTGGCGAATCTTGGTTTGCTGGCCGCGCTGCTGAAGAAAGACGATTTGGTTTTTTCCGATGCGCTGAATCACGCGAGCCTGATTGACGGCATGCGGCTTTCCGGTGCCCGAAAAATCGTTTATCCGCACCTTGACTTGGACACGCTTGAAGCGGAGCTGCGAAAGCATGCGAACGAGCGCGGTCGCAAACTCGTTGTTACCGAGAGTGTTTTTAGCATGGAAGGCGATATTGCTCCGGTTACGGAGATGGTGAAAATTGCGGAACGGTACGGGGCCGGTGTTATTGTGGACGAGGCTCACGCGACCGGGGTCCAGGGACCCTTTGGACGCGGGATTGCGGTCCTGGACGGAATGGCACGACAACTTGCCGCGGCGTTGCATACGTGCGGGAAAGCGCTGGCGAGCGCTGGCGCATTTGTTTGCGGCAGCGCGGCGTTGAAGGAGCATCTGATTAACCACGCGAGGACATTTATTTTCAGCACGGCGATGCCTCCCTACATGGCGGACCAAATCCGGGCGGCGCTGGGGCTCGCGCGGGGAATGGACCACGAGCGGGAAAGCTTGCTCGCCAAGGCGCAGAGATTTCGCAGCAGCCTGCGTGCGAGCGGCTGCGACTCAGGAAAAAGCAGCACCCAAATTGTTCCCTGGATCATCGGAGAGAATGAGCAGGCGCTGAGCGCTGCGGAGCACCTGCAATCGCAGGGATTCGCGGTGCGGGCGGTGCGGCCGCCGACAGTACCGCCAGGTAGCGCGCGCTTGCGGTTTTCCTTGACGAGCGGAATCCCCGATGATGAACTGTTGCGCTTGGAGAACTCGTTGAATAGCTGGCGCGAAAATCTACCTTCGTCCACAGTGGCGGCCCGCGCTTGAGACATCATTTTTTCATCACCGGGACGGATACCGGAGTGGGCAAGACGGTTCTTTCTTCGCTGCTTTGCGCGGCGCTGGACGCGGTGTATTGGAAGCCGATTCAAACCGGCACGCTCGAAGGCTCGGACCGGGTGACGGTAATGCGGCTGGCGGGAATCGGGACGGACCGCACGCTCGATGAGATTTACAAATTTGTTCCTCCGGTTTCGCCGGACCTGGCGGCGCGCTGGGCGGGTGTGGAAATTGATCTCGGCAAAATCAACATGCCCACGAGCTTGATGAACGACTGGCTCGTGGTGGAAGGCGCGGGCGGCGTGCTGGTGCCCGTGAATCAAAAGCAGTTCATGCTGGACTTGATGGTGAAATTCAAATTGCCGGTGATTGTGGCGGCGCGCAGCAGCCTGGGCACGGTGAATCACACGTTGCTGACGCTGGCGGCGCTGCATGCGGCGGAGCTTCCGGTGCACGGCGTGGTGCTGATTGGCGACCAGAACCGGGAGAACCGCGAAACGATTGAACGGTTTGGGCATGTGCGGGTGATCGGCGAAGTTCCCAAGTTGCCGAATCTGCATCGGACGGCGCTGATGCAGGTGTTTATGAATCATTTTGACCGGGCGGCATTTGCGCAGTGATTTGGAAATTTGAAAAGGGAAAATAGAAATTGGAGAAGGTAAATTCGAAAATCGAAACGCGAAACTCGAAACTCGTGAAAAGCAGATCCCTCGCTTCGCTCGGGATGACAATTAGTAGAATTTTTCAACGAGCTGTTAAGCTGCCAGTTCTAAATCGATAAGATTCTTTCAGGCTTACGCCCCCGGCGTTTCTTCAGGATGATTTCATTCGTCACTCTCTTGGGTTGTGCGACACTAGCGCAGTGAATTCGACGCTGCGGATTTGGCATCCCTTTACTCATTCCAAGCTGGACCTACCCCCATTGCAGGTGGAGAGGGCGAAAGGCGTTTACCTCTATACAAGAGATGGAAAGAAGATTCTGGATGCGATTTCGTCCTGGTGGGTGAATCTGCACGGTCACGCGAATCCGCGGATTGCTGCGGCGATTGCGGAGCAGGCGCGGAAACTGGAGCATGTGATTATTGCGGGATTCACGCATGATGCTGCGGAAGAATTGGCGCGACGACTGAGAAAATGGGTGATGCCCCAGTTGACGCATCTGTTTTTTTCTGACGATGGATCGACCGCGGTGGAAGTGGCGCTGAAGATGGCGGTGCAGCACTTCAGCAATCAGGGGCGCGGGGAAAAACGGGAAATTGTCGCGTTGGAGCATGGCTATCACGGCGATACCGCGGGCGCGATGTCGGTCAGCGATGATTCGCCGTTTACGGAGCCGTTTGCCGCGATGCGGTATCCCGTGCATCGTGTGCATGCGGCGTATTGCTATCGCTGCCCCGTGGGGTTGAAGCGCGAGACGTGTCACATTGAGTGCGTTGGGCAACTCGAAACTTTGCTGGCGGAGCGCGGCGAGAAAATTGCGGCGGTGATTGTCGAGCCTCTGCTGCAGGGCGCGGGCGGAATGATCGTGCATCCCGCGGAGTTTCTGCAAAAGGCGCGGGCGCTCTGTACGAAGCATGACGTGCTGCTGATTGCGGATGAAGTGCTGACGGGATTCGGGCGCACGGGAAAAATGTTTGCGTGCGATATTGCCGGTGTGACGCCGGATTTGATGTGCTTGTCGAAGGGCATTACTGGCGGATTCTTGCCGATGGGCGTGACGCTGTGCACGGACCGCGTGGAAGCGGCGTTTGGCAGCGAGGACCGGCGGCACACGTTTTATCACGGGCATTCGTATACCGGGAATGCGTTGGCGTGTGCGGCGGCGAATGCGAGTTTGCAGATTTTTGACGATGAGCCGGTGTTCGACCGGATTGCGACGATTACGCGGATTCACGGGGAACGGCTGTTGCAGTTGCGCCAATATGCGGTTGTGGGGGACACGCGACAGATTGGAAGCATTGGGGCGCTGGAGCTTCGCGCGGAGGATGCCGGGTACCTTTCTGCGATGCGGCCGAAGTTGTATCAGTTTTTTCTGGAGCGCGGGGTTTTGCTGCGGCCGCTGGGAAATGTGGTTTATGTTTTGCCGCCGTATGTGATCGAGCCGGAGGAGTTGCATCGGGTGTATGACGTGATTACGGAGGCGGTGGAGGCGTTGTTTTGAGAGTGGCATGAGTTTTGCACGAAGAAACAAAGACTGAGAGGAGCCGGGCTGAAGCCCGGCCTCTACAAATGCCTTTGGCGCAGCCCTTCGAGACTCAGGGTAAACAAGCTGCGCCACTACAAGTAAAGGTGCGAGGGAGAAGGGTTTGGCGTCGGGATTGAATGCATGGAAGCAGAAAGTCGTGGCGTTTGCCGGTGGCTTGGGCGCGACGGGACTTTTCCTGATTTCGTTTCTGGATTCGTCGGTACTGACGTTTCCGGTGATCAATGACCTGCTGTTGATTGAGCTTTCGATCCAGCATCCGGCGCGGATGCCCTTGTATGCGTTCCTGGCGATGCTGGGATCCGTGATTGGGTGCGTGCTGCTGTTTTACATTGCCGAAAAGGGTGGGGAGGCGCTGTTTCACAAGCATGCGGGCGACCGGGCGCAAGCGATTCACAATTGGGTGGTCCACAACGGTTTTTGGGGGATGCTGTTCGCGGCCCTGCTGCCGCCGCCGACTCCCTTCAAAGTTTTCGTTGTAGCCGCGGGAGTGTTCGAGATTCGTTTGGCCAGCTTCGTTTCCGCTATAACGATTGCACGGCTCATCCGGTATTTCGGGATCGGTTTTCTGGCCATCCGCTACGGGCACGAGGCGCTTCCGTATTTAATGCAACACCTCTGGGTTGTCTCCGGGCTGCTGATTCTTCTGGCCGCTGCGAGCTACGGGCTCTCTCGGGTGGTGCTGAGGCACAAGCCGCCTGATCATTCTTCTTAACGCTTCTTAGCGGGCGCGTAAAACTTCGGCTTAACCTTCGGCTTATTTCCACGAAAAGTTGCGGGAAGATGGAACCCAGGCGATTTCTTCGGAGAGGATTTTACCGGAGGGGTCGGTGTCAATGAGAGCTTGGACGCGGCCTGCGTCGGTCAAGGTCAAGAGGCCGGAGCCGGATTCGCGGGAGTAGGGGAAGGCGCGCAGGATGACGTGGAAGCCGGTGGGAGTCTGCTCGACGGTGGCTTTGGGGAAGCGGGCGACCAGGAGAAAGCGGCGGGCGAGCGGGGAATTGCGGGCGGCGTCGAGAGCGGGGGAGGGTTCGGGCTTGTAGGTGGTGATGGCGATGCTGGGGTCGAAATCGGCGCCAGGGCCGACGGGGACTTCGACGTCGTGGAGGGCGCGCTCGGTTTCGACGATGCCGTGCCAGCGGAAGGGAGAACTGGATTCTGCGAGGGCGGCGACTCTGCGGGGAAGTTCGCCGCGGTAGGTGCGGGATTCGAGGGCGGCGATGGCGTCTCCGTGGAAGACGGAGCGCGTCATGACGTAGAGAAGCAGTGCGACGAGCGCTAGCGAAGCGCCGATTCTGCCGCCGGGGCCTTTGCGGCGGGCGCCGATTTCTTCGGTGACGAGGCCCGCTAGCAAAGGAAGAAGGATTCCGGCGAGGAGAATGGCGAGGATCCAGAGGTCGAGAGAGGGGAGCCAGTCGAGGGCGAGGCGGCGGGTTGAGAAAGGCCAGAGAAGTTGGACGCCGGAGGCTTGGCACACGTCGAGGGCGAGATGAAGGAGGGCGGCGGCGAATGAGGCGAGGAAGATCGTGGCGCGCGAGACTGGGATTTCGGGGGATTTGGGCTTGAGGAAGAAGAAGGGAAGAGCGGCGAGAAGCGCGAAGGCAAGGGCGGCGGGGAGAGAGTGGAAGTAGGTGCGGTTGAAAGCCAGATAAGCGGAAGGGCCGAAGTACGTGCTGAGGAGGTCGGCGTCGGCAATGATTCCTGCGAGGACAACAGAGATTGTGGCGGTGCGAGAGAGTCGAGGGAAGGCGGCACGCTGAAGAGTGAAAGACGCCAGGGCGTGGGTGAAGGGATCCATGGAAGAGAGCCTATCGTAGAACACGACAATAGGTCGCAGCAAGAAAAGCGGGCCAGGCTGCCGCACTCCACCCATGGCGGGCGCAGCAGGCTGCGCCACTACAACAGAACAAAACACCGGTCTAAAGACCGGCCACTACGAAGACGGGACGAGGAGCTTGAGGGCGCGGGGGATGATGCGGAATTCGACGGGGAGGCGGGCGAGGGGCTCGCCGTCGATTTGTGCGTAGACGGGGTTTGCGTCGAGGGGTTCGCAGACGACGGAATCGGATTTGAAGAATTCGACGCCGGCGGTGCCGCGGAGTTTGTTGAGCCAGAGAGACGGCAGATAGCTGAGATAGCGGAGGCCGCTGCGCGTCGAGAGAGTCAGGATCTCGAAGCGGTCTTCGAAGAGGTCGGCTTCGGTGGTGATTTTAAAGGGGCCGCCGTAATTTTTGGTGTGGCCGACGATGACGAGAGACGCGTTGATGGTGCGGCCACCGCTCGTGACGCGGAAATGGGGAAATTTGTAGCGGAAGGCTTCGCGGACGCCTTCCCACCAGTACGCGAGAATACCGACGCGCGATTTAAGGCCTAGATCGATGGAGTAGACGATCATGCCGTCGGGGCCGGCTCCGGCGACGCTGAGAAAGTATTTTTTCTTTTCGGGTTGCTCGAGAGGAGTGGCGAGGCCGAGGGCGATTTCCTTGACGGTGCCGTGAGCGAGTTTTTCGGCGGCTTTGGGAATGTCCCAGGGGAGGTCGAGCTCTTTCGCTAGGATATTCGCAGTGCCGCCGGGGAGAAGCGCGAGCGGGACGCGATGGCCGTTTTGGCGGCCGGCGAGGCCGTTGACAACTTCGTTGAGCGTGCCATCGCCGCCGCAGGCGATGACGAGGCCGCGTTTTTCGGCGGCGGCGCGGGCGGCGATTTCGGTGGCGTGGCCGGGGCCGGTGGTTTCGGCGAGGTCGGCGTCAATGCCGCGCGAGGCGAAAATGTGGCGCGCCTTGTCGAGCAGGCGGCGACGGCCGTGGCCGCCGCTGCCGGCGTTGGGATTGTGGATCAACAAAGCATTTTGCAAGTCAGTGGTCATGAAGATTACTTTGCTAGCGCATCCGCTTCAAATACCAAAATAGCAGAATAGCAAGACCCAAAAACGCGATGCCATTCGCACAGCACGTTCCATCGGCGTTTTTGTGCCTTTCCAAACAATCGTCCAAGGTCCAAGCCAAAACAAAAACCAAAGCATGACAAAGAATGCAAGAAATGGCTCTATAATCTTCATCGGAATCCATTTAGGGCGTTGCCCCTGGGCGCTCGTAAGCCACACCAGACTCATCATTCTATATAATGTCGGACGGATTCGCGCATCGCATCCAAATTGGTGTGCTGAAGAGAGATTCCTCGCTTTGCCTGCCTGCGCAGGTAGGCTCGAAATGACAAGCGGCGGATCGCGCAAGACGGATTTGCGGCTGCGCATCAAGCTCCGAGCCTAGCGAAAAAGCGCGGCAGTAAGAAAAGCGGCAGCCGGGCTGCCGCACTCCAAGAGTTGCGTGAAATCGCGCAATAGAGGGAAGACCAAAGGATTTATGGCGAAAGCGGCGGCAGTGAGTGTGAAAAAAGAGATGGAAGAGCTGCGCGAGAAATTGCGCTACCACGAATACCGGTATTACGTGCTGGATGAGCCGGAGATTTCGGACGCGGCGTACGACCGGTTGATGGAGCGGCTGAAGGAATTGGAAGCGGCGCATCCGGAGCTGGTGACGCCGGATTCGCCGTCGGTGCGCGTGGGCGGGGCGCCGCGCGAAGGTTTCCATACGGTGCGGCATGCGCGGCCGATGCTGAGCCTGGACAATGCGTTTTCGTATGACGCCCTGCGGGAATGGGACCGGCGCGTGAGAGAGGGGAGCGGCAAGGAAAAAATCGAATACATTGCGGAGCACAAGTTTGATGGGTTGAGCATTTCGCTGCAATACGAAGACGGCGTGCTGGTGCGTGGGGTGACGCGGGGAGACGGCACGACGGGAGAAGAAGTTACACCGAATGTGAAGACGATCCGGTCGGTGCCGCTGCGCGTGGATACTTCGGCGTTGAAAAAGGCGAAGCTGCCGGTGGATTTCGAGGTGCGCGGGGAAGTGATGATGACGCGGAAGGCGTTTGAGGCGCTGAACCGGCAGCAGGAACGCATTGGCGGGAAGATTTTTGTGAACCCGCGAAACTCGGCGGCGGGAGCGGTACGCGTGCTGGATCCCACGATTACGGCGTCGCGAAAGTTGGACTTTTTCGCCTACTACCTGCTGGTGGATGGGAGAGTGCCGTTCGGCAAGCATTCGGAATCCCTGGAAGCTTTGAAGCAATTACGGTTCCGCGCTTCGGACGACTGGAAGCCGTGCAATGGGATTCAGGAAGTGATTGGGTATTGCGAGGATTGGGACGCGAAGCGCGAGAAGCTGCCCTATGAGATTGACGGCGTGGTGATCAAGGTGAACGCCACGGCGATACAAAATGAGCTGGGCTTTACCGCGAAGGCGCCGCGGTGGGCGATTGCGTTCAAGTATCCCGCGCGGCAGGAAACGACGGTAGTGAACGACATTCTGGTGAACGTGGGGCGGACGGGGGCGCTGACGCCGGTGGCGATCCTGGAGCCGGTGCAAGTGGGAGGCGTCACTGTCAGCCGATCCACACTCCACAACATGGATGAGATCGAGCGGCTGGGCGTACAGATTGGCGACACGGTGCTGATCGAGCGCGCGGGGGAAGTGATTCCGCACGTGCTGAAAGTGGTGAAAGAAGGGAAGTCGCGCAAGGCGTTTCGCATGCCGAAGAATTGCCCCGAGTGCGGGAGCGCGATTCATCATGTGGAAGGAGAAGTGGCATACCGGTGTGTGAACGCGGCGTGCCCGGCGAAGAGGAAAGAGTCGATTCTGCACTTTGCGGGGCGGCACGCGATGGATATTGACGGGCTGGGAGAAAAGATTGTGGACCAGCTTGTGGACAAAGCGATGGTGAAAGACGTTGCGGATTTGTATGCGCTGAAAGAAGAGGAAGTGGCGGCGCTGGAGCGCATGGCGGAAAAGTCCGCGCAGAATTTGCTGGAGGAGATTGAAGCGAGCAAGAAGAATTCGCTGGCGCGGCTGATTTATGCACTGGGGATTCAGTTTGTGGGCGAGCGGACGGGGCAATTGCTGGCGGAACATTTTTCTTCATTGGACGAATTGGCGGCGGCGAAAGAAGAGGAGTTGGAGCAAGTGCCGGAAGTGGGGCCGAAAGTGGCGGCAAGCATTGTGGAGTTTTTCTCAGAGCCGGCGAACCGGCAGTTAATTAAGAAGTTGGCGAAGGCTGGAGTGCGACCAACAGCGGAAAAGCGCAAGGTTAAGAGCGATAAGCTTGCGGGGAAGTCGTTTGTGTTTACGGGAGGGTTGGCGAATCGCACGCGGGAGGAAGCGGGAGCGATTGTGGTGGAGCACGGAGGAAAAGTTTCTGGGTCGGTGAGCAAGAAGACGAATTACGTGGTGGTGGGGACGGATCCGGGGTCGAAGTACGACAAGGCGAAGGAATTGGGAGTCACGATTTTGAGTGAAGGGGAGTTTGAGAAGTTGGTGGGACTCCGCTAGCTGAGCCACGGGTTAGCCGTTAGACGCGCAAGACGTACTTGATGCAAAGCATTGAGTTAGTCCGCAATGATTTTATTGCCGAAGAATTCTCGCTCGAGCTCCGTCAGCGAATATTCACTCCGGTTCCGAATGCTTTCTTCAACCATGTGCATGAGCGCTGGCGCTGTAACCAGGCTGACGCTCCTGATTGGAGAATCGGCGAGAGCGTCGGTGAGTTTCTTCAGATCACTCTCCTTGAACGACGATCCGACTACGATAAAATATACCCTTTCTATGCCTTGGCGCTGCAGCTCGGCACCGTGGTTGCGAGCGTATTCCAAAAACTTACGGTCCTCAGTTCCCAAAACGTAGCCGTTCGTTCGCACTTTCGCGTCAATGATTACGGCGAAACGTTCATGCCTCGCGAGGGCCAAGGCATCGGCATTGCGGCCGGTTCCTTGGCCAAGCGACGAGACTTCGAATCCTAGGCATCGAAACGCATCCGCGGTCCGTTTCTCGAAAAGCGTACTTACATTTGGTTCATTCGACTCAAACGGTGGGGGTTCACCGCGGGCAAGGGTATCAAAATATTGAAGCAGGGCAGGCAGGAACGGATGAAATGCTGGCGCAAGACGAAAATCAGTGGTCAAACCTGCGGTGAGATCCTCCTGTTCCGCTTCCAGCCGCCAGCCGTCAAATTGCAGAATTGGCATAAGTTCCGGTTTTGAATTCTGTAGCCATTCGTGGAAGCGTGCTTTGAATTCCTTGTAGCCTCCGTCGAACCTTGTAAAGGCGGAGTGCGTCCTTGTTTTGACCTCCCTTTGCGCGATTTGAAGTTCAGGTTTTGTTGGAACTTTGCCCAGGCGAAGACAGACTTGCGCAAAATCCTGAAAGACCACGTCATCGGGCAGTTTAGATCTGTACTCGTTGGGCTGCCCGCCAGTTTCTTTGACGAGGTCTGAGTGTCGGGGCCAATAGTATTGAACCTCGGCTGACTTGACCCCAGTCAGTTTGCAGAAGAGTGCTGTTCCTGGCGTCCTACCTAGCTTTGCTTGGCAGGCGCGGAACATATCTAGGATCTCCTCACGGCTCCGACGCTTGGCAGGTGACACGTATGCTCGCTTTTTGGCGCTCTACCTGTCTGAGATAATAATACCGAAGATTGAGAAAAGGCCAGTTCTTGCGGGGCTGCAACGCGCTCAAGCGGCCCTCTCGTAGTGATTCGTGGGGTATAATGAAGATGGCGGGTGGGCCGGGTGATCGCTGGCTGAGGCTGAGGAGTGGCGGCGTAAAGCCGCCGCTACAAGGCCGAAGCGGGAGGAAAGTCCGGACACCGTCGTGAGGCACGTTGGCCGTTTGCGGACGCCGAAAGGCGTGCGCGGAATGGTCAAGGGAACTCATGACATGGGCAACGCGCCTGGTAACGCCAGGGGAGCGGTAGCACAGACTTGAGTCTGTGCCGCTTCGGTTGTGCGATTTGCATTGCGCGGCTGAAGAGAAGAACACAGGCTAAAGCCTGTGCTACTGTTCACGGAAAGTGCCACAGAGAATAGACCGCCGGCGGAGTGGAGCTCGGTGACATCGAACAGGGAAACCTGCGAGGCGTCTTCGAAAAGCTAGCTCGGTTTGGCAAGGGTGAAAAGGTGGGGTAAGAGCCCACCGCTCCGGTGGCGACACCGGAGGCACGGAAAACCCCGCGTGGTGCAAGGCCAAATAGGAGGGGAGAGCCGGCCCGGCTCATTGAGCGCGTTTTCGAGAGAAAGCACGCTCCTTTCGCGGTGGCGCAAGCCATCGTGGATGAAAACCCTCGGGTAGGCTGCTGGAGTCACGGTGCGAACCGTGACCTAGAGGAATGATCGCCGCGGCGCGCCGACCGTTTCGCGGCTTGCGCGCTCGACAGAATCCGGCTTACAGGCTCATCCGCCAATTCTTTACTAACTCCCCGATTAAAAAGGAAACGCAAAGGTCGCCCTGGAATCGGACGTGACCCACGTGCGCTTCGTGTTCACCGTCCGAAGTGGACAGGCAAGAATGCCTGTCTCACTGTCCGGCTTACAGCCTCGTCCGCCACCAAGTTTTGCTTTCGCGCAAAACGGCCCGTCGTTCCCTCCACTTCCTTGTCTTGATTCAGTGCGATAGTCAGGAATCAAAGTCAATCCGAACGGTGAGCAGTTCTGAGCCGAAGAGTCGCACGGCCGCTGCGTTTGACGCGCTGCCGGGATGCTGCTGAGCCAGCCAGCGCTGGCGCTCGCGGGGATCGTCATCTAAAAGCAAAGAGGCGGTGCCCGTGTGCCAGCGGGCGCGGAATCCTTCACGCAGCTTGACGCGAACGCGAGGGTTCTTCGCAATATTACGAACGTAGGAGGCTTTCATTCCGTGCTCTGCGACGAGCCAGAACTGCCGTCCAACTCTTCCGTTGCCGACGGGAGTGCGGCGAGGCTTCCCGGTCTTGCGGCCGATGGTTTCCAAAAGCGCGTACCCTGGCGGAAAAAGGCTCAGAACAAATAACAGTTTAATGGGAGGATTGAGAACATACTTCTGGAGGAGATGAATGGCGCGGTGTTTCATTGCTTTTTCATTCCAGAAAAACTGGTTAGACTTTTTTCAGTGACGGCCGGCGTTGGTTAACGCCAAAACGGCGTAGGCCGTAGCCGCGTCGTTCATGAAGAGCGCGGTTTCTGGACTGAGGTGATGCTCCTTGTTTTTGTTCAAGGAGAAGGACTTCCAAGAACCTTCGGTCTTGTTCTGATTAGCGGTCAGCCACGAGAGCGCACTTTTCAGTTGGGCATTTTCGGGAGGAACACCTGATTGCTGCAATGCGAAGGTGATTAGTCCCGTGGCGTAGCCGTCGCTCTCTACTTCTTGAGCGGTCCCATCCGAGCGTTTCCACGCGCCGCTCAGGGAAGACAGGCTCCAGCCTCCGTCTGACTGCTGTTTCTCGAGAATCTCGGAAATGATTGCTTTCTGGCGGTCCGGTTCGATGAGTCCCGGCATTTTGGCCGCCGCCCACAAGAGGGCCACGCGGTTGATTGGCGTTTGCGCGGGGTATTCGCGGTCCAAGTATTCGCGCAACATCTTGATGTTATTTCGAATTTCCGGGGTGCCGCGGTATTTGGCGGGGGCGGTGCCGATCGCGACTGCGGCTAGCGTGGCTCCATAGTAGTCGGAGTCGTCCGCTTCCCATGGCTCATTGTTGAAGCGAAGCCAGACCCACGCGCCCTTCTTGTTTCCAGTGGTTTGCTGTTCTGGCCACATATTATCAAATGCCTTGTGTGCGTCGCTGCTGAGCAGCCCTGTTTGCGCATCACGAGTGGCAAGGATTAGGGCATTGAGGACAGATTCCGTCCCGCGCGACTCGACTGTCTTGTACGCACCGCGATCCGCATCGCTGTAAAACGGCGCGACCTCTTTCCAAAGGCGGACGCGTTTGGTGACATTGTCGAGGAGTCTTTGTTCGTTCGGGGAAGGGGTTTGCTCAGCAGAGCCGCGGCGAAGAGCCGAACGCGACAGCGCGTAAGGAACCGCCGTGTGACATGACACGCAGAAGGTATCGTGATCGCGCTGGGCCCTGGGCCATGCCATCCACCACTCCTGCCTACGGTCAAGATAGGCGGCTGCGGCTTTTTGATCCCAGGAGTTTGCGGCACTTGTTGCTGGTTGACCGAGGCGAGTTGCATTAGCGTGTATCGTTCGCGTGAGGGAAAAGGCTGCGATGGTTGCCGCTGCCAAACATGCCGCCAGGAGAATTGTGCGCTGCACCGTGGCATTCATGGAGATAGTCTCCCTTTGCGTATGACTCGAATATACCTCTTCGGTGCCGGCTCCTGCAGAGAATTCCGTTCGCGCTACGGCAAAGATTTTATAGAATGCGTCTCCCCAGTGCTGGTGGCGCGTGAGAGGGCATCATGAAAACGATCAAGGGACCGGCCGTTTTTTTGGCGCAGTTCGCGGACGACAAGCCTCCTTTTAACAAACTTGCGACCATTTCCAAATGGGCTGCGGGGCTTGGCTACAAGGGCGTGCAGATTCCGACGTGGGACGGGCGGCTGTTCGACTTGAAGCGCGCCGCGGAGAACCGGAAATATTGCGATGAGATTTTGAGCACTCTGGCGGCGAGTGGCGTGGAGTTGACCGAGCTTTCCACTCACCTGCAAGGACAGTTGGTGGCGGTGCATCCGGCGTATGATGCGGCATTTGATGGGTTCGCTCCGGAATCGGTGCGGGGAAATCCGACAGCAAGGCAAGCATGGGCCGTGGAGCAGCTTTTATACGCCGCGAAAGCCTCGGCGAATTTGGGAGTGAAGGCGCATGTCACTTTCTCCGGCGCGTTGGCGTGGCCGTACATTTATCCGTGGCCGCAGAGGCCGCCGGGATTGATTGAGACCGCGTTTGAGGAACTGGCGAAGCGGTGGAAGCCAATCCTGGATGCGTTTGACGCGGCTGGAGTTGATTTGTGTTACGAGCTGCACCCGGGCGAGGACTTGCATGATGGCGTGACGTTCGACATGTTCCTGGAGCGCGTAGGAGGACACAAGCGGTGCAACATTTTGTTTGATCCCAGCCACTTTGTTTTGCAGCAGCTCGATTACCTGGCGTTTCTCGATATTTATCACTCGCGCGTGAAAATGTTTCACGTGAAGGACGCGGAGTTTTATCCTACCGGGCGCCAAGGAGTTTATGGCGGATACCAGCCGTGGATTGGGAGAGCGGGGCGGTTTCGCTCGCTCGGCGATGGCCAAGTAGATTTTCGCGGCATTTTTTCGAAGCTGGCGCAATACGATTTTGATGGCTGGGCCGTGCTGGAGTGGGAGTGCTGCGTGAAAAGCAGCGAGCAGGGAGCGCGGGAAGGCGCGCCCTTCATTGCGCGGCACATTATCCAGACGGCCGAGCGGGCGTTTGACGATTTTGCAAAATCCGGCGCGGACGATGAAGCGAACCGACGGATGCTGGGACTCGCAGCGCGAAAGGAAGGGAAACATGCCGGGTGAATCCAAGACGCAGGGGAAGCGCCGGAGAATCCGGCTCGGCATGGTGGGAGGCGGACCGGGCGCGTTCATTGGAGCGGTGCATCGCATTGCGGCCCGCATGGACGATTGCTATGAACTCGTTGCTGCGGCATTAAGTTCCGACCCGGGAAAGAGTCTCGCTGCCGCCGAAGAGTTGCACATTGCGCGCGCCTATGGGCGATTTGAAGAAATGGCCGCGGCGGAGGCGGGGCGTCCGGACGGCATCGAGGCGGTGGCGATTGTTACGCCGAATCACATGCACTACGTCAACGCGAAGAAGTTTCTGGAAGCGGGAATCCATGTGATTTGTGACAAGCCGTTGACGACGACGATTGAGGACGCGCTGGACCTGGCGAAAATTGTAGAGCGAACCGGCCTGATTTTCGGATTGACGCACAATTACACGGGCTATCCGATGGTCCGGCAGGCGCGCGAGATGGTACTTGCGGGAGAGCTCGGTGCATTGCGAGTGGTTCAAGTGGAGTATGCGCAGGACTGGCTTTCGACGCCACTGGAGAGGACAGGGCAAAAGCAGGCGGATTGGCGCACGGATCCCGCGCGGAGCGGGCCAGGCGGAAGCCTGGGTGATATTGGAACGCACGCGCACAATCTTGCGTGCTTTGTTACAGGATTGCCGGTCCAGGAAGTGGCGGCGGAAGTGACGACGTTTGTTCCCGGGAGGCGGCTCGATGACAACGTGCAAATGCTGTTGCGTTTTCCCAAGGGAGTGAAGGGAATGCTCTGGGCTAGCCAAGTGGCGGCGGGAAATGAAAACAACCTGCGCCTGCGCGTTTACGGAGAAAAGGCGGGCCTGGAGTGGCAACAAGAGAACCCCAACGAACTTACTTTCATGCCTCTGGGGCAACCGCGGAGGACTTTGCGGCGCGGGGGTCCCGGAACGGGAGCTGCAGCGGCCCACGCAATTCGCATCCCGGCAGGGCACCCCGAAGGGTACCTGGAAGGCTTCGCGCAGCTCTACAAGGACTTGGCGGAACAGATTTGGGCCAGGCAAGAGGGGCGGCAGCCTGATCCTCAAGCGCTTCTAGTGCCGGGAATCAAGGAAGGCGTGGAAGGAATGCGGTTTGTTGCTGCAGTACTGGAGTCTTCTCGCAACCACTCGGCATGGGCGCCCCTTCCAGACGGCCGGTGAGAGGTAAAAGTACCTATTGCCTTGCCCGGCGCAAGCTCCCACAATAAAGTGGGAGTCTTGCCATGGATGAAGAGCTTCGTACCGCCCCTTTTGCAGAACCTGCACCCCTTAAAGAACTCGACGATTGGGATGATTTTGTAGCGACTCGCTATCAGCCGGGAAAAACGGAAGAGCAGTTCCGGAACTATCGTGCCGACGCGAACCCAACGGTCACGGAGTTCTACCGGCAGAACCACGCGCACCAAACTTTGGATTTTGTGCTGAAGAAAAAAGCGGAGTACTGCGGCCTGAAGCGAGGAAAGAAGAGCATCTGGGAGATGGCCGAGTACTTGAATACTTTGGTGGATGAAAGCGATCCGGACACCGACCTGAGCCAGATCGAGCATCTGCTGCAAACTTCAGAGGCGATTCGGAAGGATGGGCATCCGCGCTGGTTCATTCTGACGGGTTTTGTGCACGATTTGGGGAAAGTGCTTTGCTTGTACGGCGAGCCGCAGTGGGCGGTGGTTGGCGATACGTTTCCCGTCGGCTGTGCGTATTCGGATCAGGTGGTGTTCCCGGAATTCTTTGCGGCCAATCCCGATGCGAGGGCTGCTAAATATCAGAGCGAGTACGGCATCTATGAGCGCCGTTGCGGGCTCGATAAGGTGCATCTCTCTTTCGGACACGATGAATACATTTATCAAGTCGCGCGGAATTATCTCCCGGAAGAAGGTCTGTATATGCTCCGGTATCACTCTTTCTACGCGGCACACCGGCACAACGCCTACCGCCACTTGATGAATGAACACGATGAAAAGATGTTTGCCTGGGTGAGGAAATTCAATCCTTACGATCTGTATTCAAAAGGTCGCCAACGGCCGGACATGAAGGAAATTCTTCCTTTTTATAAGGAATTGGTATCCGAATTTTTCCCCGACCAGATTGATTGGTAACGAAAATCCCGCGGTGGCACCTTAAACGAAAGAATCGCAGTTAGGCAGAGCCGGGTTTTTGGTTAACGCAAACCCATCAAAGGACAACGATCGAACACTTTCCCGTCCGCTTTGAAGGCCACTCCGTTTTGTAGAGCCCACTTGTCAAACAGCGCGGGATTGTTCGAGAGGTGGAGAAGCGCGGTAGCGATTTCCTCCACTTTCGGCATGCCGTTGTGCACAAGATAAAAGCAAGTTTCCTCGTAAGGGGATTTAGGATCTTGGGGATTTTGCAGCCGCCTGATGAATCGGTCGCGAATTTGGAACTGCACTTTGCCGGCGTTCAGGATATAGACGTTGTCCTCTTTTGTGGCGCCGGTGAGCGCCAAGATGCGGCGAAGAAAAGCTTCCGCACGCTGTTCCTTGGTGACTCGTGGCGAAACGGGTCCTCGGCCCAACGAATTACCGCCAAATAGGGACAACCCTTCAGGACTCAAAGCGCGCAGGCCATAGAAGGCGATATTCATGCGTCCTTGCGGCGTTCCAGCTTGCACGAAGTCTCTACGGCGCGAGCCAGCAAGAGTTAGTCTCCACTTGAGCAGAGCGATGACGCCCACTAGTAGAGCAACTATAAGGACCGAAACAATCGCGGAAGCCATGGCAATGATACCGGTCAGATGCAGGTTGCGACAGCTGCGGCATGCGTGCCAGTTCACACGAAGCCGCGCAGGCGACGACCACATCCCGGCCGTCTATGCGCTGAGTCTAGCCGCCCGCGATGGGGTGAACCATCAAGACTTCGTTTTGCGCGCGTGTGATTTTCTCGATGCGTTCTCCGGTAGCGACGTCGAAGGGTTGCGCTCCGGTCTTCGCTTCGTACTCCGCGATGACGCGGTTCACTTCATCCATGTCGGCGGTCGCGGGATCGTACTCGAGAATGGTGGTATCACCCTGAGACGAAAACGTTACGATTTTGGCATTCATATCTGATCTCCTGTGGGACTTACATTTGGCTTCCGTGGGAGAGAAGCCGGCGGGTTGGGCCTAAGCGCCATATTGCACCCTTGTGCGAAGATGTCAAGAAGGCATTTGCCCAGTGCGGGGATGAAAAATTCATTACTCCTAGTACCGGAATCCAACTGAATAGCCGGCGGCATCGCTCGAAATTTCTTCAGCGGGCGACTGGTATTGCGATTACGTTAGTGAGTTGGTTGGGAGGAACGGCGACACCGTCGCGGAAGGCGACGACTTTACCGGAATTGGCGGCGACACGTTCACCGGGAACAATGATGCCCACAAGATTCAGCGGATCAGCTGCGGAAACAGCTGTGATTTCGCCGGACGGTAGCTGATTGCGCATGGCGCGCAACGATTCCACGGCGACGGGCAAAGCGAATTGCTCGCCCAGGAAGTTGCTTACGAAACGGCCGCCGCGCACGTCGCCACGATCTTCCAGGCGACGAAGTGTGATGAGCAACTCGCGCCATTTCGGAAGAATCGTCTCGCGGGTAAGAAGTTCGCGAAAAACGATTCCGTAGCGACGGAGCAACATCCAGCAAGTGGCCTCAAGCGCGCGGTTCCGATCGAGGTTCTCTCCCGAATAGAGCAGCGACCAGCGGCCCGCGCTGTGCCGCGGCCGCGAGGTTTTGCCGCTACCCTGGCCGGAGCGCCGCTTAGGGTCAATGAGCGCGCGCAAATTGTCGAAGCCATCGGCCGTAAGTAAACCTGCGGCCACGAGTTCCCAGAGCGCGGTTTCGACTTCCGACTTGAGCTTGCCGGTGCCACGCACGATATCGGCGAAGAAGGATGCGCCCCGCTGGCGCAAGTAGAGGTGGACGGCGGAAGCATCAGGGCTGAGGCCGGTTGCAGCGGCTTCTCCGCCTTCACGGCGAGGAATCATCCAGTCGGCATCTTCGCGCACAAAAAAGGTAATTGGCGCAACGCTGGTGGGGATGACGCGGCGCTTCCCGTCCGTTAGCGCCTCAAGCGTTGCGGGATGTGGCGAAAGGCGGCCCCAGCCGACCGCGCCGGTCAGGCAAAGCTGGTCGAGCACTTTGGGATCGTAGTCGGCGATGCGTCGCTTGAGGATTTCGCGCTCCCAGGAATTTGCGGGAGCTTCGAAGCCCTGCCCCTGTCGAATCGCTTCGAGCGTTCCGCGTTCGCCAAGGAGTTGCGTGGTGGGAGCAACATGTTGCCAGCGAAGTTCCCAGTTCATGAATTGCGCTGGAGTGACGGACTGAATCTCTTTGCGGAGTTGGCCGAGCGTGAGGCGATGAATGCGCGCGAGCAGGCGGCGCTCGCACCACTCGGTTTGGTCGGTATGCGGATCGGTGAACTTTCCGCGAAGCACGACGCCACTCGATTCCAGGCGCAAGAGAGATTTCTCTATGTCGGAGGCGGGGAGAGCCAGAGATGCAGCAAGCTGGTTCGCTGTGATTGGACCGGCGTGAGACATCCAGCCGGTGACAAGCGTCAACAGAGATTCGTCACGCGAGAGAGTGGGCGCGCCCAGACTTGGCAGCGCAGCTTCGAAATGCGCTGAGGGGAAGATTTGCGTGAAAACCGGAACACGTTCCGCTGCGACCCAGTACGTTTCGCTACCCTCGTGTGCGAGACCTGCGCGGCGTTCGGCGACAAGTTGTTCAAAGAAAGAATTCCAAGCGTTTAGCGAGTCTTGCAACTTGTCGCACAAACGGTTGCCTTGAGGCACACTTGCGTCGTGACTGGCGGGCAGCGCAATCAACGTCAGCAGGGCGTCGTGCAACTCTTCGGCGTCACGAACATCCGGCCACGCGTCATCGCAAACTTCGGCGATGGCCGCGGGATCGAGGCGCCCGATTTCTCCCAGAACGGCCTCGGGCAGCATACGGCGCATCTCGACGGCACGGGCGCGGCGTTCCTCCAGCGGCGCGTCATCGAGATACGCGTAAGGGTTGGCGTTCAAAATCTCATGCGAAAACTGGGAGGGGACGGGTGTGTCTACGGCAAGGCAGGTAATGCGGCCGTCCACGATATCGCGCAGCACGCGCAAGAGGCCGTCCACGTCCAGCGCCTCGGTAAGGACGTCCTTCATCACTTCGCGAATTAGCGGGTGCTTGGAAATCGCGATGTCGCCTTCGGGAAGATTTTCCTGGCAAGCCAGGGCCTCGGGAAACACCGCGGAAAGCAAATCGTCAGAGCGCATGCGCTGAATGGGAGGCGGCACTTTTTTGCCATTGCGAAAACGCAGCAGGGCCAACGCGCGGCCTGCATCCCAACGCCAGCGCGCGGTGAAGAGCGGAGAAGCGAGCACGGCCTGTTCGAGGACGGAGCGCAGGGAATTGGGATGGAGAAAATGAAAAACGTCCGCGAGTGGAAAACTATGTTGCTCGCTGAGGGAGATATTCAGCCCGTTGTCGGTGGCCGCGGCCTGTAGCTCGAAATTGAACGAGCGGCAGAAACGCTTGCGCAGCGCCAGGCCCCAGGCTTTGTTGATGCGCGCGCCGAATGGGGCGTGGATGATGAGTTGCATGCCGCCGCTTTCGTCAAAGAAGCGTTCGGCGATGACGGTGGTTTGTGTGGGAACAGTTCCGAGCACGGCGCGCCCGGCGACGATGTATTCCACCGCCTGCTCTGCCCCAGCTTGATCGAGGCCACATTCGAGTGTGAGCCAATTCACTGCACCAGCGACATCCAGCGTCTTTTGTGCTTCGGCGTCTGGCGCAATGCGAGGGACGAGCGTGCTGATTTTCTCACGCAAGTTAGCGACGTGAGCGGAGAGTTCATCGGTGCGCGACGGCGCTTCGCCACGCCAGAATGGCACATTGGGCGCTGCTCCCTGCGCGTCTTCTACAAGGACTCTTCCTGCCTGCACACGGCGAATGCGCCACGAAGTGTTTCCCAGCAGCATGACGTCGCCGGCGAGGCTTTCAACCGCGAAGTCCTCATCCACAGTCCCAACGACCGTGCCTTCTGGGTGAGCCATGACGGTATAAAGCGAGTTTTCGGGAATCGCGCCGCCGCTCGTGATGGCTGCCAGGCGGCTGCCGCGGCGGGCGCGAACCATGCCGTTCACGCGGTCGCGATGGAGATAGGCAGCATAACGTCCACGTGCGCTGGCGATGCCTTCGGAAAGCATCTCGACAATTTCGTCAAAGTCGGCGCGCGGCAGATGGCGATAAGGGTAGGCGCGGCGCACACTATCGAACAATTCATCCTCGCGCCAGTCTTCCGCGGCGCACATGGCGACAATTTGTTGGGCCAGGATGTCCATTGGCGCTTCTGGAATGGAGAGGCGGTCCAGATCGCCTTGACGAATCGCGCGTACGAGCGCGGCACATTCGAGCAAGTCGTCGCGCGTGGTGGCGAAGAGCCGGCCTTTGGGTACAGCGCCACGCCAATGCCCCGCGCGGCCAATGCGTTGCAAGGCCCCGGAAATCGAGCGCGGCGAGCCAATCTGACAAACCAGGTCAACGCTGCCGATGTCAATTCCCAGTTCAAGAGATGCGGTCGCAACCAGCGCCCGGATTTCTCCAGCCTTCAGTTTTCGCTCGGCATTAAGGCGCAGTTTACGCGACAGGCTGCCGTGATGGGCCGCAACAGCCTCTTTTCCGAGACGCTCGCCGAGATGATGCGCCATACGCTCGGACAAACGGCGCGTGTTGACAAAAACGAGCGTGGAATGGTGCTGGGTGGCCAGCGCTGCAATGCGATCGTAAATTTCGTCCCACATCTCGTTGGACGCCACGGGCCCCAGCTCACTGCCTGGAACTTCAATGGCCAGATCGAGTTCGCGGCGGTGACCGATTTGCACAACGTGAGCGGCGGATCGCTCCGCGCCAGTAAGAAAATCGGCCACGAGTTCAATGGGTTTTTGCGTGGCGGAAAGCCCGATGCGAGGGAGACGTCTGCCAGTTAAGCGATCAAGGCGTTCGAGCGAAAGTGCCAGGTGCGCGCCGCGCTTGTCGTCTGCTACCGCGTGGATTTCGTCCACGATGACGGACTCGACCGTCCTAAGGACTTCGCGGCTCCTCGCCGCAGTCAGCAAAATGTAGAGGGACTCCGGCGTGGTGACCAGGATGTGCGGCGGGTGAGCCAGCATGGCGCGGCGCTCGTGCGCGAGTGTGTCACCTGTGCGCACCGCGGTCCGAATCTCGGGCATGAGCAGGCCGCGCTGCCCGGCAAGTTGCAGAATCTCGCCCAGCGGAACTTCCAGGTTTTTCTGAATGTCGTTGCTCAGTGCTTTGAGCGGTGACACGTAAAGAACTTCCGTCTGATCCAGGAGTTCGCCGCTTAGCGCCTTCCGCACTAGGCGATCGATGCAAATCAGAAAGGCAGCAAGCGTTTTTCCAGAGCCCGTGGGAGCAGAGATCAGCGCGGTTTTCCCCGCGAGGATATACGGCCATCCCTGAAGTTGCGGCTCCGTCGGCGTTCCAAAGCGTCCAATAAACCAATCGCGGACGAGCGGGTGCGCCCATTCAAGGCCGGCGTAGTTGGCTTGGGAATCTTCGGTCGTCATAGGAGCGCAACAAAACAAATTATAGCCTGAACGACAGCGGCGCGCAGGGAACCGCGGCTCCTGTCCTTGCAAAGCGTCGTATCAGCTTGGGCGCGGCTTGCTTCATTTCCGTCCTTCTGCCGTATGATGCTCTCATGAGGCTTCTCCTGGTCGAAGATGATGCGCGGATTGCGCGATTCGTTGCGAAGGGCCTGCGCGAGCAGGCGTATGCCGTCGATGTGGCAGGAACAGGAGAAGAGGCCCTCTATCAGGCCGCGGTGAACACTTA
>Ga0209166_10001201_pt1 | contig 22357 bp, 22 predicted proteins | sample Coa_R1_3_FD_187151 | JGI IMG/M metagenome (GOLD analysis project Ga0209166, IMG submission 187151) | Surface soil microbial communities from Centralia Pennsylvania, which are recovering from an underground coalmine fire - Coalmine... | ecosystem: Environmental > Terrestrial > Soil >... | reverse complement strand
CCGTTGTTCCTGAACATCCATCGTCTTCCACGCCATCCCGGTTGCACCCCAGCGCGTGCTCCGCACGCGCCGGGAGTGTAAAGGATGTCCCGGGACAATGTGTAAAGGATGTCATGGGACTGAACAGTTTTTTGCGAAGGGCGGGATTCGGAAATGGCGGTGCCGAGTGGGTTTGCTCACGTGCCCACAGCAAGATCAAACAGCACATGCAGCATGGCCGCCCACCCCTTCGACAAGCTCAGGGCAGGCTCTTGCAAAAAATGCAAGGATAAGGCACCCAGCCTTCATTAGGCTCGAATTCATTCCTAAATCCCCACTCAAGCCAAAACCGGGCCTGCATGGGCCACCCGCATCTCTTCACGAACGGGAACGTGGGCCAGCCCGCCGCGCTAACCGTAGGTGAGGTCGGTGCTCTGTCCTACTTCGATGATATAGCCGTCAGGATCGCGGATGTAGCAGCGTACCTCGCCGTACTTCGGTATCGGTTCCGTGATGAACTCGGCTCCCCGACTTTTCCACAACTCGTAGCACGCTTGAATGTCGGCAACGCGGAAATTCATAAAGCTGCTGATGTGATTCGGGTCGGGGACGCTGAGCGTTACCGTCGGCTTGTCCGGGGTCGGTCCGCCCCCAACATTCAGAATCATCCAGATATTCGCCAGCTGAAGGTACGGAGGCGCGTTGCCGTCACCCATGCTCAGAATGCGAGCGCCGAAGACTTTTTCGTAGTAGCGGGCTGATCGCTCGACGTCGGCGACGGTAAGAAAATGCGCGATGCTGATCCCCTCTCGCGGCGGCATCTCATAGCTCTTTTGTTCGATTTGTACGCTGTTCATTGACGTCTCCAATTCCGATCAACAGTGGGGGCTGTCCCACCTTTGGTTTCGGTCGGCACCATACTATCAATGCTCAGCGAAAGCTCTGCCAAATCTTGTCCTCCCACCGCGTCCAATCCCGACTCTTAGTATGCGTAGGAGGCATAGCTACTAAAGTGCCAATCCTCCGGACTCGTCACCACGCCGCGCACCAGCGGATTCTGGGCTGACCCACCCTTTTCACGTGGAATTCCCAATTTGGGGTTGCCCCATCCCTTCGACTACGCTCAGGGCAGGCTCTTCCCGCGCTTTTTGCGGGAGGATGGGGCGTCCGATGCTGTTGGTACGGCTCCCATGTGTTCGCGATAACGTGCCGTCCGGCGCGACTCGATCTCTAAGCTTTCCACTCCGGTGGCGTAGTGTGCGAAGCTGCTCCGCTTCTAATTCTCTGGACAGGGCGAATCTTCGCTTCGGCGGATTTCAGATCAGCGAGCCGGGAGCGTCCCAACCCCGAGCATTGTGAGAATGCCTTGCCACACTTATGACGCTGGAGGAGAGGTAGGGATCCTTCACTGCGTTGATCTTCGCGCTACGGCGCGCAAAGATCAATCCTTGCTCAGGATGACATTTCCGTGGGGACGGATCTGGTGAACATAGTCCGCGCGGAGGCCCACCGCTTCGGCGCGCTTCGTTTGCTCAGGGCAGGCTCTCCCGCAAAAAAGCGCGGGAAGAGGGGGGCAAGCCCCTGAGGGATCTTGATTCGGAAAAGATGGGCCAGCCCCGCACAGACCCCGAGGATTATTTCTCTTCTCGCAGCGATGGGGTGAACGTGACGGCGACCAGCAAGCCTTCGGGCGAGAGGAAGCGGCTAACGGTCTGGCCCCACGGTTCCGTCTTGCTCTTGATGAGCATTCGATGTCCGCATGATTCCAGATCGGCCGTGGCCTTCTCGACATTTTCTACCTCGAATTCCAGCCATGCTTGCGGAACGGGAAGGTTGTCGGGCCAGGAGTCGCTACCGAAGCAGGATTGCGCCGCCTGCGAAAGCGGCCAGAGCGCAAAATGCTTCGCGCCTTGCAGGGCGCCCGTATAGAGATAGCCACCAGCGTCCTCTTTGAAAGGGATGCCCAGGCTCTCACCGTACAGCGCGCGACTCCTGGCAATGTCGCGATCGATTGGTCCGAAGCCCGCAATGAACAAAACCTTAGTGCCAATGTCCGCCATGTCAGTCGGGCCTCCTCGCGTCAACCATTCCACGGGATTTTATAGACGACGGATTCGTATTTCGGACTGGTGCGATGTTCGATGATCTCGCCGTGGAACCCTTCCGCGATACGCCTGCTGGCGATGTTTTGCACCGCTACGGGATACATGAAACTTTTCTTTCCCAAAGTTTTGTGCGCCCATTCAGCGACCGCCGCCACGACCTCGCGGCCGAAACCCTGACCGTGCGCGCTTTCTTTCATCCAGAGGCCCAGTTCCGGCGATTCCGTGTCGCACGCTTCCACGGCGGTCATGCCCAGACATTCCTTGCTGTCGCGCCGTCGGATGACAAAGGAAAATGTGTTTGGCTCCGGAGCCTGCAGTCGTTGTTCGCATCGTGCCAGGTATTCGCTCCATGACGGCGGCTCCCAGCGCATGAATCTGGTGATCGAGGGCGTAATGCAGGCGAAAACCTCTTTGGCGTCCGTTATTTGAAACTGGCTGAGCTGTAATCTGGGGGACTGGATAACGATCATCTCGTTCGCCTGAGACGACGCATAACGCGTCAAGAATCAACGATTATAGAACGGAGCGAAATTCACTCTTCTAGTTCTAAAGCGCGGAAGAAAAAATTTCCTAGACGATTGTCGAATTCCGGTTGGCCGTTCGACTATATCGTGAAGGCAGGCAATTGGCCCGCCTGAAGACTCAAGAATCCCGAAGACTGAAAACGACGACCGCTACAGGAGAATGAAACTTCATGCCACAATATCTGGTTTGTAATTACATCCCCGACAACTTCGACCCGTCCAGCGTAACCGAAGCGATGATGGAAGAGATCCACGCGCTCAACCGCGAATTGATTGCTGCCGTCGCCAGGAAGTTCGCCTGCGGCATTGCCCCGCCCGCCAAGGCGAAGACGGTGCGGAAGCAGTCCAATGGCAAGGTGCTCGTCACCGACGGACCGTACGCCGAGACCAAGGAGCACATGGGCGGATTTTGGATACTGGAAGCCGCCAACATGGAGGAGGCGCTCGCATGGGCGAAGAAGGCGGCTATCGCCTGCGATGTGCCCGGCGAGGTGCGCGAGTTGCTTTTCTACCCGGCCCCGGAACAAGGGGCCGGCGGAAGCAAATAAACAAGCTGGCCACTCGAAGGGAACTCAGTCATCCGAAAAATCAATGTGCTGGAATTTATGTCGCTGGATGCAGTCGCATTCAAAGTGACGGGAAGCGCGGTCACCTCGAAAGGCAGCATCATCGTGAATTGCGTGCGGGCGCGGTGCCTACCGGAGGCCTGTAAACTTGGCGCATTGCGGGCCAGTCCCTACGGTAAATTCGTCAGAACTTTCGTTTCCGATCCAAACCGGCGGTAGTTACTGAATCTCACATCCTTCAAAAAAGTCTTGACTGGACCCTGGTACCTGGAGCCCGCCATTGTGCCGCTCTGCTGCGCAGTGTGCGCCCGCAACATAGAAACGCTTCTTGCCGGGCAGATATAGGTACGGCCGCCGATATCGGTTGCTGCGTACTCGACCGCAATTCCGGCGGTCGAGACCAGGGCTCCAGCGGGCAGGTCGGCTTGCAGGGCAAGCAGCCGAATCGAACCATCCCCCGGACTGATCACGATGTCACCGTGATAGGCAGAGCGCTCATCCGATAACTGCATTTCCGGTGTGATATCCCGGTTATAACCCTTCAAACTGCAGCAGAACTTCAAGCGGTAATTCGACTTGTCCTCCGGGACCTCGAAATGGAAGACGGCCAGGGTTCCATCGTTGCCCTTCTCCCAGCGCGTCCAGGCGATTTTGCTCTTCAAGGCATCTGCCATGACCATGGAAAGAATGGGCCCGAACTCGCCGGTTGTGATCAGGCCTTCAACCCCATTTCCTTTCTTCTCAATTTTCATGCTCTTATCTTCCATCTCTCGCCGATCTCGATACGTCACCTCATCCTTTAAGCTTCCAACCCAGTGAAGGGGCAAAGGAAAAACGCTTTCGAAGCCCACGGCGGCCTGCCTCTCTTCCCTCGGCTGGTCTTCGAATCCGTTGCTAAAACGCATAGCCATAAGGTTGGGCAACTGGCGAACGGTTGCGTTCACGTAATGCACGATGTTGACCAGCATTTGCCGCTCGGAGGCGGCGTCCGGTGCGGCATCGGAGGTTATTTCATCGGAAGAAGGCGGTAGAAAAATCGACGGGCCGGCGACCAGCATGAGCGCGAGGCGCGACTTATCTCCTGGGAGTTTGCTCGTCAAGTCGGCTAAGCGGGCGCCGCTCAACCGGTCGGTGAGCTCCATCCCGGTGAGCTTCTGCGCCAGATCGGCATCGGGCATACTGTGCGATGCCGCGACTATTTGCGCGAGTTCGGCGGCCCCGACCTTCTTTGGAGTGTCAGTCGCGCGGGTGGGAATGGAAACACAAATCGACACGATCAGCGCAGCCAGCGAGCCTTGGTGCACGAAACACCTCGTTTTGCGGAACGTTCGGACCTAGCCGCTCCTGAAGAGCATGGTCAGTCGGCTATACGGGAAGTATGCCAAATCTTCGTCGCTTCAGAGTAGTTTTCCGTATTGGCGGGACGCGAAGAATTGCACAAGAAAGTTCGTCCCGGCTGTCGATATTCACCGTTCGCGACGACTATAAGATGAACAATCCAGCGCGCAAGGCTCTGCCGCCGGTTCACAAGGGGAGAAGCGCAATGAAGTACATCTGTCTGGGCTACCTCGAGCCAGGAAAATTCGAGGGGATGACCGAGGACGAGCGGCACCGCACGTTGGACGAATGCTTTGAGCACAACGACCATCTGCGGGCCAGCGGACATCTGGTGTCCGAAGTGGCGCTTCAGCCTCCGGAGACCGCGTTGACCCTGTACTGGAAAAACGGGAAAGTCGTGACCACCGACGGCCCCTATGCGGAGACCAAGGAACAGCTGGGCGGCATTCAGATCCTGGAGGCGCGGGACCTCAATCATGCCGTTCAACTGGTCTCACAGCAGCCCGGCTTCAAGTTTGGACTTGGACCGATTGAGATACGGCCGCTTGCGGATTTGAGCGAAATGATAAAGGAGAGCGAGCGGCGGCGTGGAAAGGATACTTCGGGCGCAGGGCTCGCGAGTTAAACCCGGGTTCGTTCCAAGGGAGCGTCTGTAGTCGACTGAGCCGCGGCCACCACTTTCGCGGCTTCCACCACAGGAGGCGCAACCGGCCGCTTGATGGTGAAGCGCTGAATGCGGATCTCGCCGCGTTCGTAGACGGCCAGCAACGCCGCTACCGCGGTGGGGTCGAGGCGTTTTCCCGCCAGACCTTTGATGATTTGCAGCGCCTGCTCGGGCGTGTGCGCGTTCTGGTAAGGACGGTTGGTGGTGAGCGCGTCGAAAGTGTCGGCCACGGCAATCACGCGCGGCAGCATCGGGATCTGCTCGTCCTTGAGGCCGTACGGATATCCACGGCCGTCGAGAGCCTCGTGGTGCAACTCGATGCCGGGAAGCATCTCGGCCAGCTGCGTGACCGGGCGCAAAATGTTGGCGCCCTTGGTAGTGTGCGTCTTCATCACTTCGAATTCTTCTTCGGTCAGAGCGCCCGGCTTTTTCAGGATGTGATCTTCAATACCGATCTTGCCCACGTCATGCAGCTGGGCGGAAATGCGCAGCGTCTCCATAAAGGAAGAGGGCAGGTTCATCTCTTTGGCGATCAGCAGGGAATAGCGCGTGACGCGGTCGGAGTGGCCGCGCGTGTAAGGATCCTTTTCGTCGACCGCTCCGGCGAGCATCTGGATGGATCCCATGAACAGTTCGCGGTTTTCTTCGGCGGCGCGCTTCAGGTCTTCGATGTAATGCTCGAGCTCTTCGGACATGGTGTTGAAGGTCTGGGCTAGCTCGCCAATCTCGGTGCGGCTCTTGAGATGCACGCGCTGGGAAAAATCGCCGCGGGCCAGGGCGCGGCTGGATTCAGTGAGCACAGATAAAGGATTGGTGATGCGGCGGGCGGCGAAAATGCTGATCAGAATGCTGACCAGCACCGCGATCAAGGCCAGCAGGCGGCCGATGTGCTGCATCTCATACACATCGCGATAAGCTTCCAGACTGCGCTTTTGCGCGATGACAGCCCAGTCGAGCGAAGTTACGGGACTGTAGGTGCCGAGCATGTCCACTCGATCGGCGCCGGCTCCGGCTTTGAAGTCCAGAGTTAACGAAAACTGTGCCTTGTTGCCACGCTCGACAAAGTTGCGGACGATGTCGAGATTCTTCATGTCTTGCCCGGTGGCGAACTCGGGAGTGGGTGCGGCAACCAGCCGGCCTTGCGCGTCGACGACATAGGCGGTCAGGCCTCCAGTGCTGACTTCGCGCAGGCGGCGAATCAGGAATTGCAGGTCCACCACGGAAGCGATCATGCCCAGAAAGCTTTGGCCATACTGGACGGGGGCGCTGACCAGGAAGACGGTGCGGACGTTCTTGCCTTCGCCCACGACGAGAGCCTGTCCGTTATAAACCCGGCCATCGCGGGCGGCGGCGTAGGCGCGCTCCAGTTCCCGCTGCAGGAATGCGTCGGGAGTGATGCGTCCCGCGGAGATGCCTTTGGCGTCAGAGTTGAGAAGCGTCGCGTAGGCGATTTCGTCGGAAGAGGAAACAAAATTTTCCAGCAGGGCGCGCAGTTCGGGGGCTTCGATATTCTGATCGCCGATATCTCCGCCGCTCGCCACCTGAATGGCCGAAGACAGATTGGCCAGCATCATGTGCTGCGAACGCTCGTGCTGGGCCAGATCGTCCGCCAGGGAGCGCGTGATGGCGTTCTGCAGAAGTTTTTCATTGGTCTTGAGGCGCTTGCTGTTGCTGTCCTCAACCTGCGATGAATAGAAATACATCGGGACCGTGCTGATGACCAGCAACACCCCGAGAATGACGTAAATAATCGGGATACGGGCGGGATTAGAAGCGCTGGCGGACAAGTCTCTCCCTTCACTCGTCGCAGACGCCGAAGGCGAAGTGGCGGCAGCTTTCAAGGGTATCTAGAAAAGTTTAACGGGGAAGGGAGGTGGAGAAGGAGAAAAGGTGGAGTTGTTGGGATTACGAAAGTACTCTGCCGGGAGTACTGTTGGGGCGGACCTCGGACGGCGGACCTCGGACTTCGGACCTTGGACTTCGGACTTTGGACCTTCGACCTCGGAGCTCGGACTCAGAGAGCGCAGACTGCAGGACGCGACTTCTGCCGGACCGCAGGCCTCGGACCTTGAGAGCCCAAATTCGGGCGTCAGACTTCAGACTCAGTCTTCAAGCGTGGGCACGTTCGTTCAGAGGCAGCGCAAGAAGGCTGCCGAATCCAAAGGTTGTGTCGACCGAGATCAGATGCGCAAGGCCTTAAGTCGGAGGTCAAAATTCAGAGGGCCGCGGTCTGAGGTCGAAGTCTGAGGTCCGAAGTCTGAGGTCGAAGTCTGAGGTCCAAGTCGGAGGTCTGAGGTCCGAAGTCCGCGGTCCGAAGTCCGCGGTCCGAAGTCCGCCGCCAGATTCTTATTGTGATGGCAGCACGCATTGTGGCCAAATACTCTGGAAAGGAAATCATAACTATGACTGCTCGGAAAACTGCGCTGGCGCTGGCACCCTGGATCCTGATGACGTTTGCGGCGATGTATTCCCCGGCTCGAAATTCTTCGGAGGCGGGCCAGTCGTTCGTGGGGCGTTGGGATCTGACGCTCAAGGCCCCGGATCGGGAGTATCCGTCGTGGCTGGAGGTCACGCGCGACAACGGGCACTTCAAGGCGCTATTCGTGGGCCGGTCGGGAAATGCGCGGCCGCTTCCGAAAATTGAAATCTCGGGCGATCACATCACCTTCGTCTCGCCCAAGGAAGAGGAAGATCGAAAAGACGACATGGTGTTCGAGGGCAAGCTGAGTGGCAGGACGCTCTCCGGCACAACGACCGGGCTCGACGGGACTCCGTGGAAGTGGACGGGAGTGAGAGCGCCATCGCTGAAAAGAACCACCACGCCGAAGTGGGGCAAGCCGGTGCAGTTGTTCAACGGCAAAGACTTGAGCGGTTGGACGCCGAGCGATCCCAATGCGATGGCGAAATGGAAGGTGGAGGATGGAACGCTGATCACTCCCGGACGCGGGCCGGAGTTGATCAGCAACGAGAAGTTCAACGACTTCAAGTTGCATATTGAATTCAATTGCGCGAAAGGATCGAACAGCGGTGTCTACTTGCGCGGCAGATACGAGCTGCAGATCGAAGACGACCCGGCGCCGGAAGGGCCGAGCATGCGCACCGGCGGCATCTATGGATTCATCGCGCCCTCGCCGGAGCAGCCGCGCAAGCCCGGAGAGTGGCAGAGCTACGACATCACGCTGGTGGGCCGCACGGTCACCGTCCTGCAGAATGGGCACATGATCATTGATAAGAAGGAGATTCCGGGCATCACCGGCGGCGCGCTGAATAGTCACGAAGCCGAGCCCGGCCCGATTTATCTGCAGGGCAGCGAGGCGGGGCACGTGTCGTTCCGCAACATTGTGATTACGCCGGGGAAATAAGGAGTTGGGGAATAGAGGTGCTTAAGCGGGTCTCTGCGGTCCTCTCGTTGACTCCTTCGACGGGACGGCGGAGAATGACTTGGCACGCTTCGGCCTCACCCTGTGCAGGTGGTGATTATGCGGTGGGTCTTCCGTCACCCGCTTTCTGGTCCGCTCAAATCTCTTGAGTGCTCGGTGATGGCGGGAATATTTCTTGGCTTTAGCTGGGGAATGCCCGCTCATGCCCAGTTAATCGCTCTCAACCCCGCGACTCCCGCCGATTCGTTTGCCCAACTCGATTACAACCAGCTGTATCTTCAAATCCTGGGAGAGTCCGATCGCGCCAAGCAGCAGCAGGACTCTGCCCGGCAGGAACTCGTAAAGTCGGGAGTCGTTTCATCCCTGGACCTGCGCGCGCCGGGAAAAGCCGTCGACGAGTTCAATCGCGCCGTAACCCTGATTAGAGAGCAGAAGTCCAAAGACCGGTGGCTCGAATTGTCTTCTCCATCGGTCAGGACCAGCCTCAAGCAGACTTTGCGCGAGGCCGAAGACGCGGGTGTGACCATTTATCCGGTAAGCACCCGGGAAGACTCCGGGCCAAAGACTGATGCCGATCGAATTCTCGATGCGCTGGCGGAGCGTACCGGCGGCGAGTCGATGTTTCCGGGATCCATCTTCGCGCTGAATGGATCTCTCGATCGGCTTGGCGATCTCATCCGCAGCCGCTACCTGCTGGCCTACAAACCTGCCGGGTTTCAGCCGGATGGCAAGTACCGCGCCATCGCCATCACCGCTGCGAGAGCCGGCAAACGGTTGCAGGTCCACGCGCGCAAAGGCTATTACGCTCGCGCCGAAGCAAGCCATGACTGAATTCCGTCTTCGCGGAACTGATCGTCTTTCTCAAACACCATCGACCTTGCAACTTCTTGCATACAGTCGGCTGTGTATGCGCAACTGAGCGCGCGCGTGCACATTTTGTAACCTCGCATGTCTGATTCGATGGTATATTTACTCCCCTGCCGGTTACTGCCGGCTGATTGAAAACCCAAAGTCCTGCTCCCCCCCGGGAATCGCAAATCGTTTGGAGGTTCCGATGCACCGCATGCTGATCCTCGCCTTCCTAGCTGTGTCCACACTCGGCTTCGCTCAGAAGGCATCGCTCGCACCGTCGCCGGCTGGAACGGTGAATGTTGTAACCCGACAAAACGACAACTCGCATACGGCGCAAAATTTGCAGGAGACGATTCTGACGCCGGCGAACGTGAACTCCAGCTCGTTCGGAAAAATTTTCAGCTACACGGTGGATGGGCAGATCTATGCGGAGCCGCTGTATGTGTCAAATCTCACCATGGCGGGCGGCAGCGTGCACAACGTGGTGTTCGTCGCCACGGAATACGACAGCGTTTATGCCTTTGACGCCGACAGCGCGGCGTCGAATCCGAACCCGCTTTGGCATACGAACTTCCTGAATTCTGCAGCCGGCGTCACACCGGTGCCGTGCGCCAAGGGCGCCGGCATCTGCCAACTGTTTCCCGTGGTCGGGATCACTTCGACTCCGGTGATCAATCTGGCTACGAACACGCTTTACGTGGTGGCGCGCACCCAGGAGACTTCGGGCACCACGGTCAGCTGGGTGGTTCGGCTGCACGCGCTCAACATCACCAGCGGCGCGGAACAATCGGGCAGCCCGGCGACGATCTGCTCCAGTAACGGAACGACGAGAGGATGCACTCTCGCCGGCGGCACGACCATTTTTGGACCGCAACATCAGCAGAGCCGCCCCGGTCTGCTCCTGGTTCCGCAGGCCGGATTTCCCCAAGGCGTGCTGGTCATTGGCTTCGCCGGAGATTCCGGTTGGGTGCTCGCCTATGACCCGGTGTCTTTGAAATTTCTGGCAGGCTTCTACACCGACGACGAGAAAACTCACTCCATCCCCGTCAAGGTTCCCGGCATTCCGGGCGCAGGTCACGGAGGCATCTGGGGCGCCGGCGGCGCCATCGTGGCTGACAGCAACGGCAACATCTATGCAATCAGCGGTGATGGTTATTGGGACGGACTCAATAACTGGGGCGACAGCCTCGTCAAGTTAGTGTTGACGCTGAATTCCTCGACGGGAACCTACACTCTGGTTCCTGCCGACTATTTCACGACCAGCGATGAGGCCTGCCGCTATTCCTACGGCAAAGATTACGGATCGGCGGGGCCATTGCTCCTGCCGCCGCAAGGTGGAGCCACTCCGAATCTCATCTTCACCACCGGCAAGCAAGACTCCAGATGCGAGACCACCTTCGCCGGATACGTCATCAACCGCGACAACATGGGACACGTCGGCGGGCAGGTCTCGCAAATGACGCTGCCCCTGGGCGGCGGAGAGCAGTCGCCAGCCTACTTCAACACTGGAACCACGCAATACGTCTATAACGGTGGAGACAGCGATGCACTTCGCGCATTCACCGTGTCGTCGGCGGGAGTCAGCACGAATCCCGTGCTGGCCACCACGCACGTGTTTGACAATGGGACCTCGCCCTCAGTCTCAGCCAATGGAACTTCGAACGGAATCGTGTGGGGGCTGGAGCAAACGGACTCGCCGGACATTCTGCCCTCGATCCAGCCCGTGGTGCTGCATGCTTTCGATGCCACCACTCTTGCGGAGCTGTACAACTCGGCGCAAGCGCCGTTAAGCCGTGACAAGGCGGGGCCTGCGGTCAAGTTCCAGGTTCCGATGGTCGCCAACGGCAAGGTCTATGTCGGGACGTCGACCGAACTCGATGTCTACGGCTTGTGCCCGTGCGGGGGGCAGAGATGAGAACTGCAAGGGAGCCAATGAGCCAGTCGAAAACATTTCCGGCAGGACGCCGGCCAGGGTGCAAGGAGACTGTTATGTGCTTTCGGAAATCGTTTAGCTACGCCGTTTTGATGATGCTGATGACTGTTGCCTTCAGCGTGCTGTCGAGCGGACAAACAGAGAGCACCATCTTCACATTCGCGGAATCGACCGACTTCTGGCCTCAGGGCGCGCTGATCGAAGATTCCGCCGGCAATCTGTACGGCTCCGCGAAAGGCGGCGGCGTCTACGGAGTCGGAGCATTCTATGAGTTGTCTCCTCCCGCGGTTTCCGGCGGCTCCTGGACGCAGACGATTCTCTACAGCTTCGTTCCCTATGGAGGTGGCGGATACGTCCCCATTTCCGATCTCGTGCGGGACCAGGCCGGCGCTTTTTACGGAACCTTCTTTGCCGGCGGCGATCCGAGCTGCAACTGCGGAGGCGTTTACAAGTTGACTCCGCCCGCGGTGCAAGGGGGCGCCTGGACCGAGAGCGCAATCTACAACTTCAAGAGCTCTGACGGACATCTTCCCAGCTATGGCGCGCTCGCTCTCACCAAAACCGGAACCCTCTACGGGACCACCATCGCAGGCGGAACCTACGACAGCGGCGTGCTCTATCAACTCACCACCAAGAACGGCATCAGCTATACCGAAAGCGTTTTATATTCGTTCGGGAACGGAGGCGATGGCGACACGCCCAACGGACCGATTCTTATCGACTCCCTCGGTTCTCTCTATGGCGTGACTTCCTTAGGCGGCGCCTACGGCCAGGGAGCGCTCTATAAATATGTGCCCGCGGCCAATGGAAATCCGGCCACCGAGTCGATCCTGTTTTCCTTCGGCGGCTCTAGCACCGCGGGGAGCACTCCATCCGGCAATTTGATTTTCGACGCGTATGGAAATATCTACGGCGTGACCACCAATGGCGGGTCTACCGCCGATGCTGGAGTCGTGTACGAGTTGTCGCCGGCCAGCCCGACTTGGACAGAAACAATCCTTTACACCTTCAACACAACCAGCGGCATCAATCCGATCGCCGGGCTCTCCTGGAACCACAAGAACAATAATCTATACGGCACTACCAGCAACAAAAACTCGCACCCCGCCGGAGCGGGAACGGTCTTCAAACTTGTTCCTCCGGCAGTGAAGGGCGGAGCCTGGACCCTGACCACCTTGATGCAATTCACGTACAAAATAAACGGCGGCTATCCGACCGGAGCGGTTACGCGAGATCCCAACACCGGAACTCTGTACGGCACCGCCCAGCAAGGCGGCATCGAAGGCTGCGATCTTTACTGCGGCGTGGTCTGGCAGATCGTGAATCCGTAGGCGGATCGCCAGTTCTGGTAGCGGCGCGTTCGGGTAGCGCCGGCGTCCCGCCGGCTGTCGCGGGGCCGTCTCGGCCCCGCCTCGCTCCCTCTTTTATTGAATCAGCTTCTTAATATCACTCCAGTGGACGAGCACGACATGATTCTCCTCCAGCGCTTGCTTGAATTCTGCGCTGGTAATCACGTTGTAATCGCGCTGCCGCCAGGCCGCGCCGTAGTCGGGATGATCCACAGTGACAGCCTGCATCTCCGAATCATCGTGCGCCAGGTGGACGATCAGTTCAGTCAGCCCGGGCTTTAGATTCTTGATGCTGTTCAGATAAAAATTCTTCCAGTCGGCGGTGGCGACTTCGGGATAAGCCATCAACACGTTATCGAGAACCACGTCGTTGGGCGAAAGTTGCGACGACAGCGCCTTGGAAGTGTTCGGCATGAGCGCCGCGAGGAACGGCAGCTTGTACTCGTGGGCGACCTTCAAGTAGACGGCGAATAGATCGGGGCGATCGAAAAATTCGCCCATGTGGCTGTCCACGTGGGTGGGATGAATTCCCATGGACATGGCTTTTTCGATCTGGGCGCGGATCTCGCGCTCGGCATCTTCCGCCTTGATGTTCTTCGTGGCCGGCTCATTGTCGGGCCACAGGTATCCATCGCTGTCGAGCAGCGACGGAACCTTGTCTTTGGAAGCGACCGGGCCCCAGCGGTAGGTCTTCCATTCGCTCGTCACGGTAAGATGCAGTCCGAGGTCGGCATCGGGATGCGCCTTGGCGTACGCGGCGACCTCGGTCAGCCAGGGGCAGGGAACCATGATGCTGGCCGACGATGCGGCGTGCTTGTCGAGCGCGTCGAAGCTGGCAATGTCTTCGGAGTGGGCGACGGCCAGGTCGTCGGCGTGGATGATCAGCAGCTTGGCGTCGCGCGGGTAGCCGAGCCGCTCGGCGACGGTCTTCGTTTGGGCTTGCGAGAAAGAAACCAGAAGCAGAATGGAGATGCTAATTAGGCTGAGGCGCATGGGGGGACTCCGGTATGAGTTGGAAAACTGTAAAGGGTAACACGGTGGGAGCTTGCCTGTTGCGGGTGTCGCGGCGAGGACGCCGCCACGACAACCGGCGGGACGCCGGCGCTACCTAATTACGCCCGTAGCGCCGGCATCCTGCCGGCTGTCCGGGCGAGCGTCCCGCCGCCCGGCCCGGCGCGAGAGATGTCCTACAGTGATCTGAGCGACTCGCTCTTGCCCGTGCGCGTCATCAATTCCTGAATCGCTTCCCGCGGCGACTTGCCATGATGGAGGATCGCGTCCATCTGCTCGGTAATCGGCATCTCCACGCCGCGTGCGTGGGCCAGGCCGACGGCGGCGGTGGTGGTGAAGACTCCTTCAGCAACCATGCCGTGCATGCCGGCGATAATCTTAGGCAGCTTCTTGCCACGGCCGAGTTCCACGCCGACGCTACGGTTGCGCGAAAGGCCTCCAGTGCAGGTGAGGACGAGATCTCCGAGTCCGGCGAGTCCGGCCATAGTTTCCGCGCGGCCTCCGCAAGCGACGACGAGGCGCGTCATCTCGGCCAGCCCCCGGGTGATCAGCGCGGCCACCGAGTTGTGGCCGAAGCCGAGTCCGTCGCAGATGCCGGCGGCGATGGCAATCACGTTCTTGAGCGCGCCGCCGAGTTCGACACCCACGACGTCGGTGTTCGTGTAGACACGGAAGCGCGCGTCGCTGAATTCCTGCTGCACGGTGCGGAGAAGCTCGCTGTCGCTTGAAGCAACGGTGATGGCGGTGGGATCGCCGCGCGCGACTTCCTGCGCGAAGGATGGACCGCTGAGGGCGCCGACACGCGCCGCTGCTGCATCATCGCGCTGGAGCGCGTTGACAATCACTTCGCTCATGCGCATCAACGACCCTTCTTCCAGGCCTTTGGTCGCGCTCACGATCAAGGTTCGCGGGGCGATCAAGCTCCGCATGCCGGCGAACAGCTTGCGGCAATGCTGTGAGGGCATCACGCTGACGATGATCTCAGCGCCGTCGAGCACGGCGGCCAAGTCGTTGGCGGCGGAAACCGCGTCGGGAATGCGGCGCCCGGGAAGAAACATTTCATTGATATGCTGATGATTGATCGCGTCGCAGACTTCGCTTTCGTGCGCCCAGAGCCGAACCTGGTGCGTGCCTTTGCGTCCTAGAACGATGGCGAGGCCGGTGCCCCACGCGCCTGCCCCGATCACGGCAATCTGGCTCATCGATTCCCCTGCTGTGCAGCCTGCTTTGATCCTATGCGATTTTCTCTTCCCGTGAGCAAGCGGTGAATATTTTCGTGGTGCTTGACGACAATGGCCAGAGAGGAGAGCGAGATGAAGGCGAGCGCCTGCCATCTTGCGCCAAACTCGCGCAGCGTCCACGTGATCGTGGGAAAGAGCGCAACCGCGACGATGGAAGCGAGAGAGACGTAGCGCGACAGGAAAACGACCGCGATGAAAATCGCGCCGCAGGAAAGGACCGCCCACGGAGCGATCATGGCGAAGGCGCCGAGTCCGGTGGCGACTCCTTTGCCGCCGCGGAATTTCAGCCAGACCGGGAACATGTGTCCGAGGATAGCGCAGAGCGCGGCCAGTGCCGCCCACGGCGCGAGTTGCGGCGAGACCGACGCGGGGAGGACTTCGCGCCAAGGGACGTCAGCCACGGGAAAGCGCCCAAACACGGCGGGGCTCAAAATGATGCTGAGCGCAACTGCGGCCGACCCCTTCAGTGCATCGAGCACAAGCGTGAGGATGCCGAGCGCCGGAGATTTGCGCGAGACGTTCGTCGCTCCAATATTGCCGCTGCCGGACTGGCGCACGTCTTCCCCGCGAAAGATGCGCACCAGCAAATAGCCGAAGGGAATGGATCCCAGCAGATAGCTTGCGGCGATGATCGGGAGCGCGTGAGGCATAGGTCAGGGATTTCAGATTTGCGATTTCAGATTTGAGATTTCAGATTGCAGATTTAAGAGCTAAGAATGCAGAAGGCAGAAGTCAGAATGCAGAATTGTAGAGACCTGAGTAGGGACAGGCTGCTACTCGCGATCAGGCATCTAAAATCTGCAATCACAAATCTGAAATCTACAATCTGCAATCTGCAATCTGCCTTCTGGATTCAGGCGTCCAGCCTAAATCCCGCCAGCTTACTGTATTTCGATCCTTCCGGCGAAAGTTGGCTTTGATACAGAAAGAACTCGCGGGGCGTCATGGTACCAAACTCCGGAGCGGGCAGCGCGGAGAGTTTTTCCTGCAGATGCTGGAAGGCGCGGTTGGGCCGATCGCCGCGTAATTTTCGTGGCGCACCTGAGCCGCCGGCAGCCCGCGCCAGCGTGAGATGCGGGCTGAAGGCGCGCTCTTCTTTCGGAATTCGTAGCATAGACATTTTGTCGTCGATCGCCGCGGCGAGCGCGGTGAGTTGGGCTCCCGCTTCCATGCCGATCCAAAAGACGCGGGCAGATTTCGCGGTCGGGAAAAAGCCGTAGCCGCGGAAGCTGATTTCGGTTGTTGCTGCGGCAATCGTACCCAGCGCTTGCTTGATTCTTTCAACGGCCTCATCGGGCTGCTCGCCGATAAATTTCAGCGTGACATGCAGCGACTCCGGTTTGACCCAGCGCGCGTCTGGGGCGAAGTTCCGCACGCCTTCGACGAAGCGGGCAAGCCGTTCGCGGATGGCATCGTCAATGTCGAGAGCAATGAAGAGGCGCATTGAGCAATGAGCTGTGAGCAATGAGCAATGAGCGATGAGCAATGAGCCCATGATCGCTAGCTGTGAGTCATCCTCTATGAGTTCGGCTCGACGCTGATTGCTCACAGCTCACTGCTCCCAGCTCCTTACATCAGTTTCTTCCTCACCATGTCCAACGCCATCGTAGACGCGAAGCGGCGGATGCGTTTGCGGTCTCCCGGGAAATTGCGCTGGACAACTTCAGTCCCCGAGTCGCTGGCGATGGCGTGAAACACCAGGCCCACAGGCTTCTCGGGACTGCCTCCGCCCGGGCCCGCAACGCCCGTGATTCCCACTCCGAGTGTCGATTCGCAGCGGTAGCGGATGCCCTCGGCCAGAGCCGCGGCCACTTCGCGGCTGACCGCGCCGTGGCGGTGGATCATCTCCACCGGCACGCCGGAGAGTTCGGTTTTCAGTGGATTCGAATAGACGACTGCGCCTCCGAGAAAATAGCGCGAACTGCCCGCAACCGAGGTGATGCGCTCGGCAAGCAGGCCTCCGGTGCAGGATTCGGCGACGGCCAGCGTGGCGTTGCGCATCTGCAGCCAGTAGCCGACGATCTGCTCAAGCGACTCGCCGTTGCGCGAGTAGACGGCATCATCGAGTTCATCTTCGACCAGGCCCGCGAGTTCGTCAGCGCGGGCCTGCGCCGCTTCCAACGTGGTGGCGCGGTTTTTGAAGTGAAGTTCAATTTCTCCCGCGCCCGCCAGGATGGTGGTTTCGACATCGGGATAGCGCTTGTAGATGGGGGCAACCCGCGCGTCCACCGCGGATTCGCCGAGCATCGCGACCTTTAACGTGCGCACAAAAAGATGTGCGGGCGGAACCTTGGCGCGCAGGCGCTCGCGGACTTCGCCCTCGAACAGGGCTTTCATTTCGTGCGGCGGTCCGGGAAGAAGAACGATGATGTGCTCGCGTCCGTCGAACTGCCCGTTGAGCCACTGTCCCGGCGCGGTGCCGTTGGGATTGGGGAGCATGGTCGCGCCTTCGATGACGTCGGCCTGCTTGGAATTGTTGGCCGTCATCTTCCAGCCGCGCGCGGCAAAGCGTTCCTCCAAGGCGCGAACGATTTCAGGATCGCGACGGAGGCTTACGCCCAGTGCTTCGGCGACCGCTTCGCGGGTAAGGTCGTCTTCGGTAGGACCGAGACCGCCGCTGAAGATCACGATGTCCGAGCGAAACAGCGCGTGCTGCGCGGCCGCGACCAGCCGCCGGAGATCGTCTCCAACAATGCTTTTGAAGAGAACATCGACCCCCAGCAGATTGAGTTGCTCGGTGAGGTACAGCGAGTTGGTGTCCATGCGATAGGGGGTGAGCAGTTCGGAGCCTACCGCGATGATCTCGGCATTCACGCGTTAGCAGTTTAAATGAAAAAGAGGAGCGATAACCGCACAGGGAGCCGATGGGGTACGCCGGAACACAGAGCTCTAGAAAAAGTTTATTCGGGCACCAGTTGCAGGCCCGGGATATTCCAGGAAAGATGATGCACTGCACTGCTGGTGGCGAGGATGACGGAGCGTCCCGGGGCGAAGGCCAGTCCGACCAGGCCCTGGCCGGAGACTTCCAGGCTCGCCTTCGCGTCCGGCGTGATCTTCACGATCCCACGCGTGCCGTTGAGCGATGCGGCGACGTAGAGATTGCCGTCCGCGTCAAACGCCAAGCCTTGCGGCCGTCCCAGGCCTTTATAAAAAGTAGTGACGGTGCCGTTGGGATCGATACGGTAGACGCGGTCGTTAGGTCCGGTGACGAAGAGGTCGCCTTTGGGGCCGAACGCCAGGTGATAGGCAGAGACACTGAGTTCGAGCGTGGCGAAAACGAAGACCTGCTGGTCGCGCGCGATCTTGAAGATGGTTCCATTGCGGTCGCCGACGTAGAGGCTCTGGTCGCGATCGAAGGCGATGCCGGTGGCGACTCCCATGCCCTCGGCGTACGTGCTCATGCTGCCACTGGGCGCCACCTTATACACTGCGCCGTCGTAACGCGACGAGACGTACATCTGTCCCTCCCGGTCGAAGGCGATCGAGGTAGCGTTCATCAACTCGGAGACGAACGGCTTCACCCCATAGTTGGTGTCGATCTTGAAGATGGCGACCGGTACTTTCTGTCCGCGCGATCCCGAAAACGTGACATAGATGTTGCCTTCCGCATCGAGCGCGGGATTGGTAACCGGATGAAGATTCTCCGCAATGGGGACCGCGACCTTGACGTTGTGCGGGTTGCTGGTGTGACCGTCCGTGGCCACTACGACCGGGCCGGAACTGGCGCCTTCGGGAACGCGCGTCACCAGGAAAGCATCGGAGCTCACGACGACAGGAGCTTCGAAATCTCCAAACTTTACTTTCGGGCGCAGCAGTTCTTGCGGGCGCAGGCCGGAGCCAATGATGCGGAGTTCGCCCCCAGCCAGTGCGCATGAGGGGGCGACGGCGTCAATGCGTGGACCGCCGTTCACGTTTTTTCTGCCAAGGATGCGATCGGAGAATCCCATGAACTGAAGTACCGAGAACCGGGTTGCGAGTACCGTGTCGGCTGAGCTTTCGCGCAACGCGGTACTACTTTATTAGACCAGATTTATTAGACCAGAGCGGAGCAGAAGTTGCATTCCCACCAAAGCGAAGATTCCGGCTGCGACATCGTCGAGCACGATTCCGGTGCCTTCGGGAAGCTTTTCCAGTTGGCGGATCGGAGGCGGCTTGAAGATGTCGAAGACTCTAAAAAGTATAAAACCGGCGAGGAAAGTTTTCCACGAGAGGGGAACAGCAACGAGCGCGATGAGCTGTCCCGCAACTTCGTCGATCACTACAAATTGCGGATCCTTCGTGCCCGACGCGCGGCAGACCCGGGTAGCCGCAGGGATGCCGATCGCACTGACAATGCAGGCGAGCCCAATGGCAACGGGCGTGCGCAAGGGGAGTGGGAGCGCATGCGCCGCCGCCGCCCAGAGCAGCACGGTAGCAGCCGAGCCCCAGGTGCCAGGGCCGGGATGCACGTAGCCGATCCCAAAAAATGTCGCGATGAGGGTCGCCCAGAGTGGGCGGGGGCGAGACGCCCCCGCGACAGCCGGCGGGACGCCGGCGCTACGGTCAGACCCGGCGCTTGTGGTCATGGTTCACTCTGGTTTGGTAGCGCCGCCATCCCGGCGGCCGTCGTATCAGCATCTTGGCCGCACTGCCAGACCCATTTCCAGTCCTTCAGCTTCGCTTTCTCAGGATTCCCGGCGACATATCCCATTGCCCGCTCCAGTTCCGCTTCATCGCGAATAAGGTGGTCATAATACTCCCGCTGCCAAAACCTGCCGCGCAGGCCGACGATCCCGTTTAGCGATTTGGCGGTGAAAGATTTCCACGAATGCACGATCTCGGCCAATGTGTGCCCGGGAAAAATCTTAAATACCACGTGCACGTGATTCGGCATGATGCACCAGGCGAATAGACGATATCGCTTTTCATGGAAGTGGCGCAGCGCGCTTGCGATTTCCTTAGCGACACAGGGTTCGCTCAGCCGGCAGGCTCCGGCGCCACTGTCCAGGTATTGCTCGATGATCGGGGTGGAAAGCTGTTGGATCTTCCGGCGCTCATCGAGGCTCAAACCACGATGCAATTGATTGGCTGTACGAACTATGGCCTGGCGTTCTGACTCGATTCGCTCCAGCACCGATTTCGGCAGCGAGTCCGCGAGCCGAAACGTTACGAAATACGTTCCGCCTTCTTTTTCCCAGTGTGGCAGATGACCGCGATCGTGGATTGTCACACTGCCGAAGCGGGGGCGAGACGCCCCCGCGACAGCCGGCGGGACGCCGGCGCTACGGTCAGGCCCGGCGCTACCCGAGCTGGCGCTCTGAGCGGAAGCGGTGTTTCGATCGATGGCGGTGTTTTGATCGAGATTGCCCATACGTGATGCAGCGGTTTCAGTCTGGATTGCGGCCATCGTTTGACCGTAGCGCCGCCGTCCCGGCGGCTGTCGTGCGGGCGTCTCGCCCGCACTGCTTTAGGCTACTCCGCTCCAGGATCCTTTTAGGAGTCTTTGTCTGAATTTTCCGGCAGATCTTCCCGAATCGACTCTTCCGCGTCCGTGACCGGCGAGGAGATCTTGTAGCCGCCGCTGGCCCATTTGCCGAGATCGATGATGCGGCAGCGCTCGCTGCAGAATGGGAAATCCGGGTCGGTGTGCTTTACCGCTTTTTTGCAGATCGGGCAGAGCAGCTTGACGGTGCGCTTCGGGGGCATAGGAACATCTATTGTAGATTGCAGATTTGAGATTGCAGATTGAAAAACACGGCTACACGATCCTGGCGACCAGGTCGTAGTCGTGCGATTCGGTGATCTGGCAGCGGTAGAACTGGCCGGGTTCGGGCTTTTCGTCTTCGGGGAAATCGTTGACGAAGACTTTGCCGTCGATTTCCGGGGCATGCATGGCGGTGCGGCCTTCGAGAAGCAAATCGGTTTCCTCCGACTCGCCTTCCAGCAAGAGATCAAATTCGCGGCCGACCAACGCTTTCTTTTTCTTCTTGCTGATCTGGCGCTGGATCGACATCAGGTGCTTGCGGCGGCGCTCGATTTCGCGCGGCGATAGCTTGTCTTCGAGCGCATAGGCTGCGGCTCCATCCTGATCGGAGTAGGAAAATGCGCCCATCCAGTCGAACTGGGCTTCACGCACGAAGTCGCAAAGTTCTTCGAATTCTTTCTCGCTCTCGCCTGGGAAGCCGACGATGAACGAGGTGCGCAGGGTGAGATCAGGCACGACGCGGCGCATCTTGGCGATCGATTTCAGAAAAACGTCGGCGCCGCCTCCGCGCTTCATGCGTTTCAACACCGAGGCCGAGGCGTGCTGCAGGGGGACATCCATGTAAGAGCAGATTTTCTCGTGAGCGGCGATGGTGTCGAGCAGACGGCCGGTGATCTTGTTGGGATAGGCGTAAAGAAAACGGATCCAGCGCAACTCTTCGATGGCGGCCAGCTTTTCGAGCAGCAGGGCTAGGCCGTCCTTTAGTCCGAAATCTTCGCCGTAGCAGGTCGTGTCCTGGCCGATGAGCGTGATTTCGCGAACGCCGGATTGCGCCAGACGCTCCGCTTCGGCAATCACGGACTCGAAACGGCGCGAACGGAATTGTCCGCGCAACTGCGGAATGATGCAGAACGTGCAGGGATGATCGCAGCCTTCGGCGATCTTGATGTACGCCATGTGGCGCGGCGTGGCGAGAATACGCGGGGTGGAATCGTCGTAGAGATAGTTCGGGAGATCGCTCACGCTGCCGTCCCACGACTCGCGAGAGAAGCGCCCTTGCATCGCGCGTGCGTCGCCTTCCGGGCGCGACGGCAAGACCACGAAAGGAGACTCCGCTGGAGCAGGCGCGGGCGCGATGCCCGTGGCCGAGAGAATATTTTCCAGTTCGCCGGTGCCAACCACCGCGTCAACTTCCGGGATATCTTTTTGGATCTGGTTGCGGAAACGCTCGACCAGGCATCCGGCAACGACCAATTTTTTCGCCTTGCCGGAAGTTTTATGCCCGGCCATCTCGAGGATGGTGTTGACCGATTCCTGCTGCGCGCTCTCGATGAATGAGCAGGTGTTGACGACGATGATGTCGGCGTCCTCGGCGCGCCGCGTGAGTTCGGCGCCGGAGCGCGCCAGCAGCCCCATCATCACCTCGCTGTCCACAAGGTTTTTGGGGCAGCCCAGGCTGACAAAGCCTACTCTCTGCCGACGGCTCGAGGGCGGCTTCTGGGGCGATTTTTTCTGCTGGGAGCCGCTTACAGTGAGGTTCTTGACTGGCATGCAATCTTTCTATTTTAGCATCCAGGGGCTAGGGGTCAGGGGCCAGGGGCTAGGTGTGATCTTTCAACACGTTGTTCCTTAGAAGTGAATAGTCCATTCAACTCAAACCGGAGAAGCTGAAGGTGCGAACCAATCCGCTTCTTGGGGAGAGAGACGAATGGACCTCCATCAGAATGCCCGA
>Ga0209166_10001199_pt1 | contig 22400 bp, 21 predicted proteins | sample Coa_R1_3_FD_187151 | JGI IMG/M metagenome (GOLD analysis project Ga0209166, IMG submission 187151) | Surface soil microbial communities from Centralia Pennsylvania, which are recovering from an underground coalmine fire - Coalmine... | ecosystem: Environmental > Terrestrial > Soil >... | reverse complement strand
AGCCCAAGCTTACGATCGCGCGTTGCGCCCCGCAAGGGAGGCGACGAGAGCAGGTCGAGCGAGGGTCAAACGCGAGCTACTGGCCGAGACGAATGGATCCTACACCACCTCGGAACTCTCTTATTTTTGGGCTGTGATTGTAAGCGCCGCACCCTCAGTACCCAGTACCCTTCTCACATTTTGGACTTCCGTCCTAGAACTACCTCCAGACATTTAGAGTTGCACTGCCTTCGCAATCTAGCTGACGGCTTTCTTTTCGAATTGGCGCAGGCCGACGAAGAGGAGCACGAGGTCGAATACGAATAACACCACCAGAATCGCGGCGGTCGACAGGTGCGGGAATTGCGGGACCAGGGCAGCACGCAGGCCTTCGCTGGCATAGACCAGCGGATTTACGAGAACGGCTTTCTGCAGGATGGGGAACGCTTTCAACGCGCTCCAGGGATAGTAAGTGCAGCCGAAGAAGATCATGGGCGTGATGACCAGGCTGAACATCAGGCCGATGTGCTGCTGATTCATGCTGCAGCCGAGCGCGAGGCCTCCGCTGGCGGCGAATAGAGAGACCAGCATGATCATCACAACAAATTTCAGCGGAGCGTGGATGCTGATGTCGACGCCCGGGCGCAAGACCAGCCAGGCGAGTGGAAGGACTACAAGTCCCGCGACCAGCGCTTGCAGCATGCCGGCGATCACCTTTTCGATGGCGATCCAGGAGAGGTCGATGGGGGCGAGAAGGCGATCTTCGATTTCGCGCGTCCACTGAAATTCGGCGATGAGCGGCATGGCCACGGCCCAGATTCCGGTGAAGACCATGCTGATGGCGATGATGCCGGGAAGCAGCAAGCTCTTATAGGAAACGGGCATGTAACCGCTGCCGACCATGACGCGGCCGAAGATGAATACGAACAGAAGCGGCTGCAGGAACGTCTGCAGGAAAAGTTGAAGGGCGTTGCGGCGAGCCACGTGGGCGTCGCGGAGCAGCATGGCGCTAAAACATTTCCAGTTCAATCGCGCAGGCTCCTTCCGGTGTGGTGCAGAAACAGATTCTCCAGGCTGGGCTCGGAAATGTGGACGTCGGAAAGCTCGGCGCCGGCCGCGACTGCGAGGGCAGCAATTTCCGGGATGAGCGAGCCCCCGCGGTCGGCGTAAATATCGGCGCCAATGGTGTCGGACGAGCGCACCTCGCGCACTCCGGTGAGAGACTGCAGGCGTTGCAGCAGGTCTGGCGTTTGCTTCCCGAATTGCAAGCGCAACAGAAATCCTCCGGGAATCGACCGCTTCAGTTCGTTGGGCGTGCCCAGCGCGATGATGCGGCCATGGTCGACAATGGCCAGGCGCTGGCAGAGGGCGTCGGCTTCCTCCATATTGTGAGTGGTGAGCAGGATGGTTTTGCCGAACTGGTTGTACTCGCGAATGATCTCCCATAGCAAGATGCGGGTCTGGGGATCAAGGCCGGCGCTGGGCTCGTCGAGAAACAGGACCTGGGGATCGTGCATCATGGCGCGGGCGATGGAGAGGCGCTGCATCATGCCGCCGGAAAAGCCGCGGACCATCTGTCCGGCGCGATCGGTTAACTTGAATTTTTCGAGCAGCGAGTCGGCGCGCTCGATGCGCTCCTTGGACGCAATGCCGAAGTAGGCGCCGTGGAAGATGAGAATTTCGCGGGCGGTCAGCGAGAAATCCAGATTCGGACGCTGCGGTACGACGCCGATCAGGCGCTTCACCTTCGCCTGTTCCTGCCAAACTTCGTGGTCGCCGATCCAGGCTTGGCCGCTCGTGGCACGTACACGCGTGGTCAGCACCCCGATGGTGGTGGACTTGCCCGCGCCATTCGGGCCTAAAAGGCCGAAGATTTCTCCGGCATGGATTTCGAGCGAAAGCCCGTCGAGCGCTGCGATCTGCGGCTTGGGCTGTTTGGAATCCTTGGCAGCGGCGCGCATGACGAATCCTCCTGCGGCCGCCAATGGAGGCGCGGAGGTGTACACCTTGCGTAAATCCTGAGTGCGAATGCCGACTGCCATGGATGAGATCCGGAGTTCAGGCAGTATAGCGCAGGTTCCGGGAATGGTGGACCGGGCAAGATTCGAACTTGCATCTGCGAGCGTCAACCGGGAAGTGACGCTCGCCGTGTTCCTTACACCACCGGCCCATTGGGGCTAATCCACGTGCTCGCCTTCCGCCATGAAGCTTTGCTCGGCTGGGGGTAGGCGGTCTCCGGGGCGCGCCCAGAAGACGTAAAGTGTCGGCCAGAGAATTACGCTGACCAGAAGTTCGACGATAAGTCCGCCGACGATCACGATGGCGAAGGGACGCTGCGAGTCCGAGCCGATGTCGTGCGACATCGCGGCGGGCAGCAGACCCAGGGTTGCGACCAGCATGGTCATCATGATGGGGCGGAGGCGGAGGGCCGCGCCTTCTTTGGCGGCGTCGCGCACCGGCATGCCACGGGTGCGGAGTTGGTTGATGTACTCGACCATGATCACGCCGATTTCGACGGATACTCCGATCAATGCCAGGAAGCCGAGGCCTGAGGACACGCTGAAGTGGGTGCCGGTGATCAGGAGGCTGAGAAATCCGCCGAGGGGCGAGAGCGCAACGACCGCGAGAATCAGGCCAACCCACTTCCAAGATCCGAAAGCGGAGTAGAGGATGAAAGCCATCAGCAGCAGCGTGACGGGAACGATGATGGAAAGGCGGCGGTTGGCGCGCTGCTGGCTTTCATACTCGCCAGTCCAATCGAGGTGATAGCCCTCGGGCAGTTGCACCTTTTGCCCGACTTCATCGATGGCCTGGCGCACGGTGCTGCCGAGATCGCGCCCGCGGACGCTGTACTTGATCGCGATGTAGCGCGAGTTGCCCTCGCGATAAATGGTGGAGGCGCCGTCGTCGAGGGTGATCTTGCTCAACTGGGCCAGCGAGACTCGCTCGCCGGACGGGGCCAGCAGGCGGATATTGGAGATATCTTCGACGCTGCGGCGAAACTGGGGCTGATAACGAACGGTGAGATCGAATCGCTGCTCGCCGATCAGGATCTGGCTGACGGCTTTGCCGCCGACCGCAGTTTCGATGGCGTCCTGCACATCGGCGACGTTGATGCCGAAGCGGTCGGCGGCAACGCGGTCCACGTTGACGTTGACGTTGGGCTGGCCGCGAACCTGGAACGTGCCAAGATCGGCTACGCCGGGGATCTGGCTCATCACACCCTGAATCTGGTCGGCTTTTTCTTCCAGGACCTTCAGATCGCGGCCGAATAACTTGACGGCGAGTTCGCCTTTGACACCGCTGACCGCTTCTTCGACGTTGTCGGAGATCGGCTGAGAAAAGTTCCAATCGACTCCGGGAAATTGCTGCAGCTTCTGATCCATGACGGCAATGAGTTCGTCTTTGTTGCCATGGAATTGGGAGCGCCATTGCTCACGAGGGCGCAGGTCCACAAAAAACTCTGTGTTGTAGAAGCCGCTGGCATCGCTGCCGTCATCGGGGCGTCCGACCTGGCTGACCACCTGTCTGACCTCGGGGAAGTCGGCAAGCACGAGGCGGGCGCGCTGGGCCATGTCAATGCTGGAAGAAGGTCCGGTGCTGGGGGCGAGGGTGCCGCGAACCCAGATGGCGCCTTCATCGAGATGAGGCAGAAATTCGGAGCCGATGATGCCGCTCAGGGCAAAGAAGAGCATGAGGCCGAGCGCGAGCAGGCCCATCCCCAGGGTGAACTTCATGTGATCGAAGCACCAGTCGAGCGAGCGGGCGTAGGTTCGGTTGAGCCATTCGAGAACCGGGTTGCGCCACTCGTGGATTCCTTCTCGAAAGAGGTAGGCGCACAGCACGGGCGCAATGAACAGCGCGAAGACGAGCGCTCCGAGGAGAGCGAAGGCGACAGTCCAGGCCATGGGGCTGAACAGGCGGCCTTCGACTCGCTGCAGGGTGAAAATCGGAAGATACGAAACGATGATGATGATGCGGGCGAAGAAGACCGGCTTCTGAACTTCGTGAGCAGCGGTACCGATAATCTCGCGGAAAGATTTCTTATGGTCGCCAAACGAAGTGTGGCGAAGGATGTTTTCAACCATCACGACCGAGCCATCGACGACCATGCCGAAGTCGAGCGCGCCGAGAGAAAGCAGGTTCGCCGGAATGTGCCGCAGATCGAGGAGGATGGCGGCGAAGAGCAGCGAGAAGGGGATGGTCACGGCGACGATCAGCGCGCTGCGAACATTACCCAGGAACAGAAAGAGGATCAGTGTCACCAGGAGCACTCCGTCCGTGAGATTGCGCAGGACGGTGTGAGTGGTGTGGTGCATCAACTCGCTGCGATCCAGGTGAGGAACGAGTTTGACTCCGATGGGGAGCAGCCCGGGCTTCCCTTTGCTGCCATTGAGTTGATCGATCTTCTGGTGAAGAGCGCCTAACGCAGTTTCGGCGACGGCTCCTTTGCGCAGGAGGACGATGCCTTCGACTACGTCGTCGTTGTTGACGATGGTGCCGTCGAGCTTGCGGATCGTTTTGCCGAGTTGGCCCAGGCGGACTTTGGGGGCCTGCACCACACTTCCGAGATCGCGGACCCTCACGGGCGTGCCGTTCTGGACTTTGACCACGGTGGCACTGATGTCGTCGGTGGTCTGCATGAGGCCGACGGCACGGACATTGAGAGCTTGCTGACCGCGCTCGATGAATCCGCCACCGGCATTGATGTTGTTGGCCACGAGCGCCTGCTCGACTTGAGGAAGCGAAAGTCCGTAGGAGACGAGCTTGGCGGGATCGAGTTGGACTTGATATTCGCGGGTGGGACCGCCGAACGGGTTGACGTCGACGATATTCGGAACCGACTTCAACTGATTGACCACGAACCAATCGTTGAGCGCCTTCAGTTCCATCACGTCATATTTCGGATTGCTGCTGGTTAACGTGTAGAACATGATCTGGCCGATGGGGCTGTAGTCGGGGCCAATGCCGGGATTCACCCCGGGGGGCAAGGTCACAATTTGCAGTCGATCGAGAACTTCCTGGCGGGCATTGAAGGTGCTGATGTCGTCGTCGTAGATGATCGTGATCACGGAGAGCCCCATCAGGGACACCGAGCGAAGGTGCGTGAGATGGGCTACACCATTGAGTTCGACTTCCAGCGGGACGGTGATTTGCTGTTCTACCTCTTCGGCCGCGTGACCCGGCCATTGCGTGATTACCTGCGCGTAGGTGTCAGCGACGTCCGGGTAAGCCTCGATGGGAAGAGCGTGGAACGAGATGATGCCCCAGACGAAGAGAACGAGAGCCCCGCCAAGAACCAGCAGGGGATTGGTCAGGGCAATATCGATGGCTTTACGCAGCATTCCCTAATCCCCTGACTTCTTTTCCGCCACGTCGGTGGAGAACTCCAGGGCGTTGGTCACTAACTCGTCGCCGGGCTTCACCCCTTCGCGAATTTGCTGCATGCCGTCGGGAGTGAGGCCGTCCGCCTGAACGGCAATCTTGCGGAACTGCTTGTCTCCTTCTTTGCGGAAGACCCAGTCTTTGTCGTGCAGACGCATAATGGCCGTGGAAGGAACAATCACTCGGTCGATCAGCTTGCGGGAGCGGAAGGTGGCGACGGCGAACATGCCCGGGCGAAGAGATCCGTCAGAGTTGGGGAGCACGATGCGAACTCGGGCAGAGCGAGTGTTGGGATCGAGCACGCGGGAGATATCTGCGACCGGTCCTTTAAAGACACGGTCAGGGAAGGCGCTAAGGAGGATTTCGGCCGCATCCCCAACATGAACATCGCCAAGGTCATTTTCGAAAACATCGCAGACGATCCAGACTTGGGACAGATTGGCGATGGTGAACAGGTTGGGAGTGTTGTCGAGGCTCTTCACGCCCTCCGATCCGGCGACGTTTTGCTCGACGATGGTTCCGGAAACCGGGGCTTTCAGCTCGAGCTGCGGGCCGGGATGCGACGGATCGCCGCCCAGAATCCGCACGCGGTGGTCCGCGGTATCGAGGTCGACCTTAGCTTTGTCCTCGTTATCCTGAGCTTGCTCGAGATCTTTCGCGGCAATTGCGCCGCGATCGAAGAGCATCTGGGCGCGGTCAACAGCTTTCCGGGAGAGGACTTCATCGGCCTTGGCTTTTTCATAGTCGGCAAAGGCGGCGGCGAGGTCGGGACTGGAGATTACGAGAAGAGTTTGACCTTTCTGAACGTTGTCGCCGAGTTTGACTTTGAGATCGACAACTCGCCCGCTGCCGAGCGAGGTGATGTGGATGGTGCGGTTCACGTCAGGGGAGACGGTGCCGTTGGCGGTGACTACATTGGGCAGAGCACGAGTGAGGGCCTTGGCCGTTCTGAAGAGGTCAGGATGGTCAGTGGAGAAGACGTCGGGGTCGATGGTGACGGGCGGCTTGCTGGTGGCAGCAGGGGTGTCCTGGGAGCAGGCGGTTGCGCCGGCGAGAATTGCGAGCAGAACAATGAGCGGAATCCAGGCTGCCGCTGGCGAGGCAGCCTGGTTCCGCTTTCGGCACGGAATGAGGGGGTTAGTCGCATTCGTGCCGCAGGGGCGCGCGAACGCATATTCACGCTGCGCTCCTGAGCTTGAGAAATTGTGCTTACAGATCTTCATGGGATGACCTCACGCCCTACCGCCAAATTCAGCTGTGCCGCTGCCGTCAGATAGGCGCCGATCAGGTTGACGTAGCTCAACTGCACGGCGCGGTATTCGCTCTCCGCGTTGAGGAAATCCAACAAGGCGGCGCCGCCGTGCTGGTAGGAGAAGAGAACGGTGTCGCGGACGCGAACTGCCTGTTCGAGGTATTGGCGCTTGTAAGGCTTTAAAAGATTGATGTTGCTTTCGAGCGTGGCGTAGGCAGAATCCACGTCGGCGTATACCTGGGTCTCGACACCATCACGAAGCTTCTCGTTGCGCCGGATGTCAATTTTGGTACGCAGCTTTTCACCCTGGTTCGTGTCGAAGATGCGCAAAGGAATGCTGACGCTGGCGCCGATCGTGTTCAGGGCGTCGGGGTTGTTGAATGAGCCGTTATGGGTAAACCAGAGGCTCAGAGTGGGATCGGTGGATCCATTGGCCTCGGCGAGCCTGTAACTGGCCTGCGCCTGCTGCAGAGAGAAGACTGCCGCTTTCAGATCGGGACGGGCGTCGAGGGCGTCTTTGCGATAGTCATCCAGCGGAAGAAGTTGTTCCGCGAAGTCGAAGGGACCCTCGAGGTCGAAGCTGTCGACGGGGCGGCGGTCATCCAGCAAGGCGAGGAGATTGATCTTGGTGGTGCGCAGGTTGACCAGCGCAGTTTGCAAATCGGACTCGTACTGCAGGCGCTGGAGTTCGAGGCGGTCCAGGTCGATGCGCGCAAGGTCTCCGGCCTGGAAGCGGTCGCGGCTGACTTTCAGGATCTTGTCGTAATAGTCGAGATTGTCCTGGGCGAGACGGAGTACGGCCTTGGCCTGGAGCACTCCTACAAAAGCGCTGCGCAGGTTGAATAAGAGGGTGCGCTCGCTGTCGGATTGCTGGGCCACGCCGATGGCGGTTCCTTGCTTAGCAACTTCGTAGCGGAGGCCGCGTTTGTTGCGGCGCTCGAATAGATAGCTGACGCCGGGGGAGACAAAGGTTCCGGCAAAAGGCGTCCAAACGCCGTGGCTGGGGGCGATCTGGGTACCGTCGGCGGAGAGGGTGAAGTCTGGATTGGGGCGGAGGTGGGCGGTAATCTCCTGAGCTTTGAGTTCGTCGATATTCAGGCGGCTGGCCATCAGGGTCGTGTTGTTGAGTTCGAAGCGGTTCTTGACCTGATCCCAATTCCAGATCTGAGTTGGCGACGGGGAGATAGCCTGCGCGCATAGGCCGGCAGCGAGCGCTTGCACCAACGCCAAATTAAAGAAGAACCTTCGCATGCAAGAGCTCTAACTCCGGTTGAGCCGCGTCTAGGAAACAGTCAGAACTGGCGGCCTTGCGGCAACGCCTTTGCTGTGACTGATCCAAATGCAGCTTGGAGAAAACGGACTAACGACCACCCGCTAGTGAGAACGAATGGTGCTGGCAGCGGACTACGCGAGGAAAGGCAGCGGAGGACCGCGACCGGTGCGTGCGATGGCGGGAAGTGATGGAAGTGAGAATCCAGAAGTGGCGACGAAATGCCAGACTTCGTCATGCGTAGCGAAAAAGTTGGAAGTCGAGATGGCAGCGGGCTGGGCGTGCCAGGTGCTGAAAGGCGCCTTATCCGCACTTTTGTGGCAGGCGCTGCGCTTCGTGGAAGGCGACTCTTCCATTTCGGCGCGCATGACGCGCAGATCGTCAGTGGCCGAAATTACAGGGAAGAGGATGACCAGCAAACAGGCGAGTGAAAAGAGGCGCTGTAACGAGCCAAGCCTGCGCCCAGTCGCGGCATAGCGGGAACTGCGCCAGAGCCAATACGCCGGCAGCGCCAACAGCAGCCACGCTAAATTCAGCAGCAGTTCCATGAACTGGAATTGATCTAAAGGGGTACCACGAGTGCGCGAAGGGCTAGTTTTGCAGAAAAATCGAATTCAAGTCAATGTGACCGGAGTTTAGGAGCAGGGCGGTCAGTATGGTCTGGGTGCAAGACGGGGCCTACGGAACATTCCTATAGAGGAGAGGCTTGGACTGTGGGAGAGTAGGAGATGGACCGACTTCTGCTGAGCTCGAGGAGAATTCGACCGTTCCCGTGAGATGAGATGGAAAATACTCTAAATACACGGCTGCTATTGACGTTGTTAGCAATTCTTGGCACGGGGTGCCAGATCGAGCACGTCGCTGCGGTCGCAAGCGATGGGCTGAGTCAAAGGTCGGATCAAGCGGCGCAGAGCGAGCCGGGGCTGGTCATCGAGAACGATGGGGAGCTGCCGGAGACCTATCCACGCGCGAATTACGAAGTTCGATTCCGAGCTCACGGGGGTGTCCCGGTTCTGCATTGGACGCTGGAGAAGGGAGCGCTGCCTCCGGGGATCAAGCTTGAGGACGATGGATTGCTGCATGGCGAGCCGCAGCGCACTGGAGAGTTCCAGTTCATAGTTTCGGTCAGGGATGGCAGCCAGCAGGCGGTGCAAAAAGGATTCCTGCTGCGGGTGCTCTCGGCACTAAGTTTGAATTGGAAAACCGCCGCCCACGTGGACGGGAACCGGATCGAGGGGAGCGTCGAGGTAACGAATACGACTGCCGATGATATGGATTTGACGTTCATTGTGATGGCGGTGCCGGGAAATGGGCGGGCGACCGCGATTGGCTATCAGCACTTCCTGCTGCGGCGAGGGACTATTGCCAAGGAGTTGCCGTTTGGGGAAAAGTTGCCCCGTGGGGGATACATGGTGCACGTGGACGCGGTGGGTGAGGTGGCGGCGAAGAACCTGATCTATCGGGACCGGATGCAGACGCCCAAGGCGTTGCAGGTGATGGTCGGACCATAGGGACACCCTTCCGAAGGCGTCGGGGGCGGAGAAGAGGGAAGGTGCGAGGGCGGGGACGCCCTCGCGACAGCCGGCGAGACGCCGGCGCTACGAACCGTGGTGCTACTCCTTTCGTCAAAAATCACAACTGCCAGTGATGCAGATCACACAGAGGTGTGAGGGAAATAACCCAAATCGAGGCCTATTGGACGGTCGCGGCTTAGCGCGCCTTAGCTCCATTTTGCATTAAGTGTCTTATTATCTGTGAGATATACAACGCTGGCATTCGCTCTCGGTGCCATGAGGAAATGGCGCACTGCTTGCCCCTCTCATGGGTGGCTAATGCGAAAGGGTTGGGGTTCGATGGAGCCTTAACCGATTGGAGAGTCCCAATGCGAGCTCCTTATGGTCTAAATATTCTGGATAATTGCGTGACGTGCCCGGTTCGAGGCGAACACCTTTTCTGCAATGTTTCCCTACAGGCAGGGCAGCGGCTGAATGACATCAAGTCGACGGCGGTATATCCCAAAGGCGCCATGTTGTTCATCGAGGGGCAACAGCCGCGTGGTGTGTTTGTGCTGTGCGCGGGAAAGGTGAAGCTTTCGACTACCTCGCGCGAGGGCAAGACGATCATCACCAAGATTTCGGATGACGGGGATGTGCTTGGCCTGAACGCGGTGGTTTCCAATCGTCCTTACGAAGTGACTGCGGAGATGATGGAGCCGGGGCAGGCGAATTTCATTCCGCGGGATTCGCTGCTGCATTTCTTGAAGGACCATCCGGAAGTGGCGATGAAGGTGGCGCAGCAGTTGAGCCGGAATTACTACACTGCCTATGAAGAGATCCGGACACTGGGGCTGGCGGTTTCACCCTCGGAGAAATTTGCCAAGCTGTTGCTGACTTGGTCGAGCAAGAACGCGGCCGAGGACGGATCGGCGCAGGTCAAATTGACTCTGACGCATGAAGAAGTGGCGGAGATGATCGGGACGACGCGGGAGACGGTGAGCCGGTTGTTCTCGGAATTCAAGAAGAAGCAGCTGATGCAGTTGAAGGGCGCGACGCTGGTGATCCGCTCGCGCATGGCGCTGGAGAAGATCGTGCAGTCGTAGTGGCTCGGCGGGATTTTGGAGAGCGTGATTGAGCGGCGCTTGCCGTATGGGGATTGCGGGCCGCCCAAAACTTGGTAGGATCATTCCGCACCAACGGATGGAGCCTGCCACATGATCAATCGCCGCGCTTTCCTGATTGCCAGCGGACTTACCGCGCTCGCCTCGACGCGAGTATTTGGCGCGAACGATACCATTCGCATCGGAGTCATCGGAGCCGGGCACCGCATGAAAGGCCTGCTCGACTCCGCCGACCAGACTGGGGCCGCGTACCAGATCGTGGCCGTGAGCGATGTGTATGGTCCGAACCGAGATGCCGTCGTGGAACGGTCCCACGGCCTGGCAACGGCGCATTTGGACTATCGGGAAGTTCTCGCCAAGGATGTGGATGCTGTGATCATCGCGTCGCCGGATCACTGGCACGTTCGAATGGCGGCGGACTCTCTGGCGGCGGGCAAGGACGTCTATCTCGAAAAGCCTGTCACCCACACGGTGGATGAAGGCGCGGCGCTGACGCGAGCGGTTCGTTCCAGCAAACAGATTGTGCAGTGTGGCATGCAGCAGCGCAGTTGGGCGCACTTCCGCGATGCAGTCGATCTGATTCAGGGCGGAAGCCTCGGGAGAGTCGTACAGGTGCGCACCTACTGGTGGCAGAACTATGGAAGGAACTGGCGAACCAAGCCCATCGATCAGCAGGCACTGGACTGGAAGCAGTGGCTGGGAGCGGCACCCGATCAGCCCTTCAGTGACGAGAAGTTTCAGCACTGGCGCTGGTTCTGGAATTTTGGCGGCGGCGCGATGACCGACCTGTTCACGCATTGGATCGATGTGGTGCACTGGGCGATGAAGGCGGATCAGCCGCGCCAGGTGCAGATGCTGGGCGACAAATATGTTTTCGATCAGTGGGATTGTCCAGACACGGTGCAGGCGGCATTGCGCTATCCGGGGTTTGATGTTGTATATGAGGGAATGATGCATTCCTCGATCGACGATGGCGGGCTGGAGTTCCGCGGGACGGAAGCCACGTTGAAGATCAACCGCGGCGGCTTCAGCGTCTATCGCGAGCGCGTAGAGGAAGAGAAGAATCCTGCGGTGACGGCGCACAGCGTGCTCGATGGAACGATCTCGCACGTGGAAAATTTCTTCGACTGCATCAAGTCGCGCAAAGAACCGAATGCTCCGGTAGAAACCGGGGTAGCCGCTGCACGCGCGGGCCAGATTGCCAATCTGGCGCACCAGCGCGGCGGCCAGATCGCCTGGCCGGCGAAGGCCTGAAAAGCCCGAGATGCTCTCGCCTATGACGGTGCAGTCTTAGGTCCTTCTGGATGTTGTCAGATTCGGTGCGTGGCAGCACAATGAAGCGGTTGAGTCGTCGAGATGGCGAAGAAGTCCCAGAATACCGCCATTTATTGAACGAACATTGAGCAGTTTGTTGTCGAGTAACGAGCGGGCCGCAACGATCTTGCCTTGGATCGGGGGTAGGCGAGCGGCGGGGCGGCCCGATTCGCAACCCCTTTCCATACGGAAAATCCTGCATTCGCTTCGATAACCTTTTGTTTTCGCCTGATGCCGTGCGTTCAAGGTGCTCTCCATCCCAAGGAAAAACTATCTACGGTTATCGCCCCAGAGGCATCTTATCCGCGCTACTGAGCTTCCGGAGAGCAAGCGGCAAGTTCCGGACATGAATGCGATTGCCAATGAGAAGGTCCTTCCAGTTCGCGGCTGGCCTGGTGCTGCTGTGCGCGGGTGCGATCGCTTCGTTTGGACAAGTCGACACGGACGTTGAGAGTCCCAAGCACAAGGCCTGGGACATGCTGTGGACCGCGGCGTTCTCGAAGGGAACGGTAGAACGCACGGATGGAATTCGGGCTCTCGGTCTTGTGCCCGGTAACAAGCGGGCGCGCGAGCTGGCGGAAAACGCTCTGAACGATCCGAATGCGAACGTACGCGCGGCAGCCGCGACTGCGTTGGGCCAGATGCATGCGAAGGAATCGATTCCGAAACTACAGAAGGCACTTTCTGATAAGAAAATCCCTGTCGTCATGGCTGCGGCGCATTCGTTGCGCGAACTCAAAGACGATAAAGCTGCCTACGAAATCTATTACGACCTGCTTACCGGGGAGCGCAAAAGCAGCGACGGGCTGATTGCCGCGCAGGTCAATACGCTGAAGGATCCCAAGGAACTGGCGAAAATCGGTTTCTCAGAGGGAATCGGGTACATTCCGTTTGCCGGCATCGGATGGGATGCGTACCGCACGTTGCACAAAAAAGATCCCAATCCGGTGAGGGCGGTGGCGGCGTCGTATCTGGCGCACGACCCCGATCCGGCCAGTGCCAAGGCGCTGGTCAAGGCAACCAATGACAAGGATTGGATCGTGCGGGCGGCGGCCCTGGAGGCGATTGCGGAGCGTGGTGATGCGAAGCTATTGCCGAAGGTGCAGGAGAAATTTGTCGATCGAAATGCCAAGGTGCGGTACACCGCGGCGGCGGCGGTGATCCGGTTGAGCGAGATCGAGCAGAGCAAGGAAGTGAAAGAGACCTTATCGTCCTCGTCCGGAGAGCATTCGACGCCCTGAATCGCCGCTAGGGGGTCGCGGTTGTCAAGACAATAACGCGATCGGTTTCGTCTGATTTCACCGCCGGCAGGTGCAGGATTACTCCGTTCGGGTTTTGTGTTAGTTCGACCGATGCACCGCCGAGCAGTGAACGGGCTGCGGTTATTTTTTTCGTGATTGGCGGAAGCGCCAACAGCGGGGCGTTCCAGTTCAGAACATGCAGGTAGATTTTGTCATCCTTTTGAGTGGTGACTCCCCAATCTCCGGGCGGGATGGGGCCGCCGCGAGTTCCGTAAATTGAATCTCCGTATTTCGCGAGCCACTCGCCCACGGCGTGCAGCCGGGTGACGAACTGCGGGTCGATCTCGCCGTTCGGATATGGGCCGATATTCATCAGCAAGTTCGAATTGTTCCCGGCGGCACGGACCAGGCGGCGCTCGACTTCGGCCGCGCTTTTGTAATTGCTGTCGCCGATGTTGAATCCCCAGTTCTCGTTCAGGGTGTCGGACATTTCTAACGGCAGCTGGGTGCTTACATACTTCGTGTTGAAGCCGGCTGTATTTTGGCCGGGAAGATCGCGCTCGAAGGTCTGAACGTCTTCACCGGGCTTGGGCGTCTGATGATGGTTGGGAATGATGAGGGCGGAGGGCTGCAGCTTGTGAATGAGAGCGTAGGTTTTGGAGAGATGCCAGTCGGTGTCGGGCTTATCCCACATGCCGTCGAACCAGATGCCCCCGATGGCGCCATAGTTGGTGAGGAGTTCGGTGAGTTGGCCATCCATGTAGGTGTCGAGGTAGGCGTTCCAGTCACCGTGGTCGGGACGGCCATTGTCCCAGCTAGTAACGCCGCGCGGGTAGTAGTCCGGATTATGCCAGTCGAGCTGCGAATAATAGAAGAAGAGCTTGATGCCCTGACGGTGGCATTCATCGGCGAGCATTTTGAGCGGATCTTTCTTATAGGGCGTGCGCTGGACGATGTTCCAGTCGGAAACTTTCGAGTCGAACATGGCGAACCCGTCATGATGGCGCGAGGTGATGGTGATGTACTTCATGCCGGCAGACTTCGCGAGGGCGACCCAGGTTGGTGCGTCAAACTTTTCGGGATCGAAAAATAACGGCAGGCGATTGTATTCGTCGAGCGTGAGCTTGCGGTTGTGGAATATCCACTCTCCGTCGCCGAGCACGCTGTAAACACCCCAGTGGATAAACATGCCGAACTTCATGTCCTGAAATTCGCGGCGTGCCTGGAGGTTTTCGGGGGGCGGTTGGTAGTCGGACTGTGCGTGGAGTCTTTGTGAGCTGAGGAAGCTGCCGAGAAGGATGAAGCTGATTGCGTAATTTATGATTTGTCGGGAGGAAGGCATGTTTTTCTCCGCGGGTAGTCTACCCTGCAAGACGCCTGGGATGGACAGGAAATTGGGGTCAGTCGAGAGCGGCCATTAGACGGAAATATCTGCGGCATCGGCAGGAGTTGAAGAATCTGGCCGGGGCGGAAGCGCTGATCGCGAAGGCTGTGGAATAATGCTGGCGGCATGGGGGAGCGGGTGGTTGAGGATACAAATCCGAACCGGGCGCGCGATCATCTCGCCAACGAGCGCACCTTTCTCGGGTGGGTCCGGACCGGTGCGGCAATTGTCGTGTTCGGCTTTGCCATTGGGCGGTTCTCGATTGCATTGCGGCAGTTGACGGCGCTGGAAGGGCATCCACTGCACCGCAGCGGGATTTCTGTGTGGATGGGAGCGGCTTCTATTGTTCTGGGGGCGATGCTGGTGGTGGCGGGGCTGGTGCGGTACCGCCAGACGCGGGCGCGGCTGGATCAGGGAACGTTTGAGCCGGCAGGATTCGTGCTCGATCTGGTTACGGCTTTGACCGTGCTGTTTGGGTTGGTATTGGCGGGGTATTTGATTTACATCGAGAAGAGTGTGGGGTGAGCCAAGACGCGAAAGGACGAATGGCGAACGATTCGGAAAAAGAGGCGGCGGCGCGGGCCAGTTTGAAATTCGTGAAAGATGGCCAGGTGGTAGGACTCGGAACGGGCTCGACGGCAGGGTATTTCATCAAGCTGCTCGGCGAGCAGGTTAAGAACGGGTTGCGGATTCGGGGAATTCCAACTTCGGTGCGGTCGCGAGAGCTGGCTGAGGGCCTCGGCATCCCCCTAACGACTCTGGATGAGTGTCAGGAGATCGCAGTGACAGTGGACGGAGCGGATGAGGTGGATCCGCAGCTGCGGTTGATTAAAGGAGGCGGTGGGGCGCTGCTGCGGGAGAAAATTGTCGCGTCCGCAACCCGGCAGATGATCGTAGTGGCTGACGCGGGCAAGCAGGTGCAGCGGTTGGGGAAGTTTCCTTTACCCGTCGAAGTGATCAAGTTTGCTCAGGCATTGGTGGCGAAGCGGATTGCGGCGATGGGAGCCGAGGTTCAGCTGCGAACTGGTCCAGACGGCAACGCTTACGTGACCGACGAGAATAATCACATTCTGGATTGCAGGTTTGGAGAGATTCGGGATGCGGAAGGTCTAGCACGCGAGTTGAGCGAAATGCCCGGCGTGGTGGAGCACGGGCTGTTTATCGGCATGGCCAGCGTCGCGCTGTTTGCGCGCGGGAGTGAGATCGAGGAGTGGAGGCGGTAAGCGGCGCCTAAGTACGGACAGTACTGAGGGTGAATGGCGGAAATCTATGGCTGCCGATGCACATATCCAAGGCTGGCGTGGTCCGTCGCGAAGGAGAGTGCCGCGGTTTCGCATGGACACGCCGCTGGATGTTACGGTCTTGCGGTCAGGGATTCCCGATACGGTTCCAGGCAGAGCGGTGAATGTTTGCGAGCGCGGGATCGCGGCGGTCCTGGCGGGGGAGTTGACGCCGGGAGAATCGGTGGGACTCGAGTTGCAGCTGTGGGCGGCAACAGAGCCTTTGAGAACTAAAGCGACGGTGCGATATCAGGAGAATTTGAGACATGGGCTGGAGTTTGTGTCGATTTCTCCGGAGCAGCGTTCGTCCATTCGGAATTGGGCCAAGGAAGCGAAGGCCGAGACGGAGATCAGCGTGACACCAGCGGTGGAGCGAGGCCCCAGGAGAGACGATCGAGCGCCGACTGCCCGCCCGATATCGGGAGGCGGAGGTCCGCCGGGAAAAATAGGAAAGAAGCGGAGCGGAACGGTGTGGGTGATTATCCTGCTGCTGCTTGCAGCCGCAGCCGGATTTTTCTGGTGGAAGTGGAACCGCGGCTGGGAGGAACTGGAGTCCGGGCTGAAGAGTTCGGACACGGTTGCGGCACAAAAGCCGCAGGTGCAGGTTCCAGCGGAAGTGATGCAGAAGTTGCTTGTTCATCGGGTGGAACCCGTGTATCCACCGGAAGCCCGCAAGCAGAAGCTGCAGGGAATAATCGCGGTGGATATCGTGGTCGGGCGAGATGGATCGGTAGTGAGTATGCGAGCGGTGAATGGTCCGGATGTGCTGGCGCGCGCAGCTATGGACGCATTGCGATGGTGGAAGTTTGAGCCGTATCGCGTGAATGGCGAGCCCGCTGTGGTAGAGACGACCATGGCAGTGGAGTTTAAGAGCTAGAAGTCTTCTGAACCTCGGGCCTCGGGAAGCATTCCCAAAATCCTCAACCCTACTCTCACATCAATTGAAAAATTGGCGGCGGCGCATAAAGCGGGAGCGGGGAACTGGGCGGCTTAGGTTCGCTGTTTGCGAAGGGAGTGAATCACCTTGACGCCGCTGATTGCGAAGCAGACGACTGTGCCGAGGGCAGCGAGGATCATGACGTTAGGGTGCAGGTGTAAAAGATCCGCAAAGACCGCCGCAACGGCGAACAGCAGGCCGACTGCGTTGAGCCACAACGGCGCTCGCACGGCGGCAGTCTGATCTTTACGGAATCGAAGCTGAAGCAAGAGCGCAGCCATGCCAATTGCAGCGACCACCACGAGCGCCATGGGACTGAAAAATGCGGGGCGTGTCGTGTAAATGACGACGATTGCCAGAGCGAGCAGAAGCAGGCCCGCGGCAATGACGCTCCAGCGGCGCGGCTTGGGCACGGGCGGGTTGGATAGGTCCTGGGACAAGGAAATTCCGCCCCAAGTTATACAGCGTATTGGCGAGACTTTCAAGGTCGCAAAATATCAGGACCCGGGACGAGTGTGCTACCCATCATGGCGGCATTATGGTTGGCGATGGGCCACGTAACGCTTGCCATTGCAGGAGAGTTGTAGTTCGCGCATTCTCGGACTGGCGGCGCCGTCGCCGGGCGTGAATTCGATCCAGCAGTTTTGGAGACCTTCGACTGTAAATTTCGTTTTGGACATCGGGGTCAGGCCGAGCCTCGGTTGGCGGGAAATGCTCATCATCAGGCTGTCTCGTTCTGTGGCAATCACAATCGTTATCTTGGCGGGAGAATCGACGACGTACGTGCCTTCATAAGACTCGAGCGGAATTTCGGCCTCGCCAATCGTTTCGGCAGACCACTTCGAAATCGGCAGGTTGCTCTGAGGCTTCACTGCGTTCGTATGCCCGGAGTTTCTGGCGGAGCGAAGGCGCGATACGGTCTCAACGGGCGGCGGAATTTGCGGGAGTGCGGGCGTGGCCGGGACCGTCGCGACAGAAGGCGCTTTATAGACGGGCGGTGGCGGCGCAATCGGCTTTTCCATCATTGGGCTCATGCCACTCGTGCGGGGGTTGGGAGGAATCCCGGAGGGGCGCTCGAATTGAACTTCGGGAATGCGCACGTGAAGAACGTGAATCCAGCTGTAACGGATGGCGAAACAGGTCAGGCAAAAGACGGCGAGCGACAGGGCCAATCCATTGAGCAAAGCCGCACTGCGAGGACGGAAAGGACTTATTGAAGAGAAGGATGGAACGCCATCAAAAACAGGGGTCGGCGCTGCCGATGGGGAAGCATCGTGCCAGAACTCGGGGCGCAGCGTCCACTGGCGCGAAAGGGACAGCAGAGCGTCGAGAAGAAGTTTGAGGGCGGCAGGATTTCCGTCTGCCTGGTCGAAGATCGAATCCATTTCATCCGCGAATCGCTTCCGAAATGCAGGAGGATGCAGGCGCAATGCGCAACGATAAAGAGAGCGGATCATTCAGGCCCTCCGAGGTTTTGCGATTTGCAGGCGCAAACGAGCTTCGCGGACCACGCCGGCCAAGCGGGCGGTTTCAGCCGCGAGGACACCCCGGCCAAGGGAACTGAGGCGGTAGTAACGGCGGCGAGGGTCGTCGTCGCCACGTCGATGGCCGAGTTCCTCGACCCACTCGCGTTGAATCAGTTTCTGGAGATTGTCGTAGAGAGTCCCCGGGCCCAGCTTGTATTTTCCCTCCGACTGGCGGGCTACCTCTTGCATGATGGCGTAACCGTGGAGATCCTCGCCCGCGAGGGACAGGAGGATGTGCAGCGCCGCGGGAGACAGGGGCAGGAAACTGGTGAAATCTTCCTTCATAGATCGGATATTGGTATATCGGAATCCGAGTTAATTGTCAAGAGGACTCCGTAACAGTCAAGAATCCATAAAGCAGGCTGCGCGACTACGCAACCGGCATAATGCGAGTGCTGCGGGCGAGCCACTCGGCCTGCCGGGGGGCGCCATTGTTGACGGCGTAGAGCGCGAGTTCGACACGGCTGGAGACCCCGAGTTTGTCGAAAATGCGGAAGAGGTATTTCTTGATCGTGTGCTCGCTCAGCGTGAGCTCTCGAGCTATCTCGCGGTTGCTCATGCCCTCAGCGACCAGAGCCACCACCTGCTCCTCGCGTGGAGTCAAGAGGCCGTCACCATTCGCGTTGACGACTCGCAACGAAGGAACCTCGGAGATGAGATCCATCAAATAGTTCAGTTGCTCGGTATTGGTCCAGATCTGGCCCGAGGCCACGCAAAGAATGCTCTTGCAGAGCAGGCGCAGGTTGGCGTCGCTGATTGCGAAGACTCCTCGGGCGCCAGAGCGAAAGGCGCTCACGACCAGTTCGCGGTTGCAGGAATCCACAAGCAAGAGCTTGGGCAGTTCGGGATGAGCGAGATGAAGCCGGCGCAGGGTCATTACAGCTTCTGAGGCATTCCCGGAAGAGTTCGCCGCCAGAAGCAGCACACGGGGAGACTTGGCGGCAACCGCCTGGAGGATCGAGACCGTGTCCATGCGGCAGGCGCTAATGCGGAAGGCCGGATGCCGGCGCAGTGCACCGACGAGCAACTGAGACTGCATCCGATTGGAATCGGCGATAAGCACACTAAGATCCTCTGAAGTTGCGGCGGACGTGCTCATGAATGCAAGGCTCCCAACGAACTTAGGAACGACTAGTGATTGTAGGTAGGCGGAAAGCGCACCAACAAGGGAATTGCACAGAAAATGTGAACCTCAATTTCAAAATGGGAATGAAGCCTTTGCGCAGCGAGCGCTCCAGTCAGAATGGCTGTGGGTGTGGAAAGTGTTTAGGTCAGCATTCTCATTCCTTGTGGAGTGATGCGGCGACGTAGGAGAGCCGCCGATGACACAGCGGCATGGACATTCGGTTTCGGGTGAATTGCTGGGAAGAGTTCACATGGCGGGCATGGGAAACAAATCCCAAGCCTGTGATCTGTGAAACATGCAAGTCCACCTTTGTGGGTAAGCCGCGAGTGGGTGGCGTGGGCGGTTTGTCTTCGTGCTTTTTTCTTAAGAATGGATTCCATAAGCAAATGAATTTGATTGGTTACCGAGCGTGCCGGCGGTACCTTCCGCCGAGGGATGGAGAGAACGCCTGCAGCGGATCGAAGAACAGATAGCGCGCTCGCTACGCTGCTTCCGTCGCCCCTACAGAGTCGTTCCGGGTGGAGGTGGTTGAGGTCTTTCGCTGCCGACTGGGCGCTGGTGGCGCTGAATTGGTTGCTGCTGGGAGCGCTTCTGGTACCGATGCGGATGATTTTTCCGCAGGCCACGTTCTTTGAGTATGCGACTGGGGCGCCCCTTCCTTTGCTCGGTCTGGCGGTTTTACACGCGGCTTTGATCACTTTGGTGGGGCATACGGAAGGTTTGTACGCCACATGCGATTTGCGTGCGCAGCTAAGAATCCTGCAGAAGTCGATCTCATTCTCGACAGGGCTGGTGTCGCTGGGAGCCGGATTGCTTACAAGTCGCTGGGCAACGGCTGGGTTGTGCTGCACCGCCGGATTCATGCATCTTGGCGCGCTTTGGATGTGCCGCCGGATGAGTAGGCAGCGGGAGCAGGGCGATCAGCGATGGCGAAATGTGTTGATCGTGGGTGCCGGCTCAGCGGGGCGTGCGATTGCAGCGCATCTGCAAGCGAACCCCGAGAGCGGGAGAAGGCTCTGCGGCTTCCTCGATGAGGACAAGCCCGTCAATGGAGAGATCATTGGCAGGGCGGCGGACCTGGCGCGCCTGGCGCGAACCAGATTCGTGGACGAAGTGATCCTGGCCGCGCCGAAGAACAGCAACCTGGCTTCGCAGGTCCTGAGCGAAGCTCGCCGTTTGCGGTTGGATGTGGCGATTGTGCCGGAGCTATTCGGATGCCGGCCCGTAAATCAAGAGATTGAACGAATCGGGGAAGTTCCCCTTATTTGCCTGCATGCAGAAGAGCTTCCGGCTTCAGGTCTCGTGCTCAAGCGGCTCATTGATGTTGTGGGGGCCAGTCTTGCATTGATGGCCCTCTCGCCCGTGCTGGCCGTGATTGCGCTTCTGATCAAGTTGGATTCTCCGGGGCCGATCCTCTACCGCGCGCGTCGCGCGGGACGCAAGGCGCGTCCATTTCATTGCTGCAAGTTTCGAAGCATGGTCAATAACGCAGAGGAGTTGAAGCTGGATTTACAACAGCGAAATGAAAGGAGCGGCCCGTTCTTCAAGATCGCGAGCGATCCCAGGGTGACACGGATTGGAAGGCATTTGCGCCGCTACAGCCTGGATGAATTGCCGCAGTTCTGGAACGTAGTGCGGGGCGAAATGAGCCTGGTCGGGCCGCGACCGCATCCGCTGGACGATGTGGAAGGGTATGAGATTGAGCACCTCGGGCGGCTGGATGTGACTCCTGGTATGACTGGATTATGGCAGGTGACCGCGCGACGCGATCCATCGTTTCGGCGCGGCATGGAACTGGATCGCGAATACATACGTGGCTGGAGCTTAGGGCTGGACATGCGCATTCTCATGAAGACTTTTCTGGCCGTGGCCCAAGGGAGCGGGGAGTGACGGCGGGATCTTTGCCACGGGCGATGGTGCCGGCATTGTGGGGCGAGCACGCCTCAGTAGGCGTAGCCAAGACCGTTTTACGTCCCTTTCAATTACTGATTGGATCTCCATCTTTCTTCTTTCTGGCAGCGCTTACTGCGATGCTGCTGCGGCATCCGGATGTGCGGTTCTATCAGATTGATCGGGTGGCGTTTGGGCTTTTGCTGCTGGCCGTCGTGAGCCGTGCGGTCGTTTTACGGCAGCCATTAATCGTGGTTGAGCGGGCGACATGGCCAATGCTGGGACTCACGTTGCTGGCCTTGATCGACATTGCCGAGCAACCGTTCGATCATGAGACGTGGAGTGTGTTGGCCTCTAAGTTAATCGTCCCATTTACGCTCTTCCATCTCGCGCAGCTGGTGTTCACGAGCGAGAAGCATCTTCGCCAGTTTGAAGGGTTCGCCCTTGTAATCCTCGCTTACCTGAGCTTCACGGCGATTGCCTTTCTTTGCGGTGCGCGCTGGCTGATTTTTCCACGATTCATTCTGGATGAAAGTCTCGGAATCCAAGCTGGGCGAGCACGAGGACCGCTGTTGCAGGCGGTAGCCAATGGCGTTTCGCTGAACATGCTGGGCCTGCTGGCTTTGCACGCATATCACAGAAAAATGGGAAAAAATATAGGCCTCGCGCTGCTGTTGGCGTCTGTGCCGATTGCGATCCTGGCCACGATGACGCGAGCCGTGTGGTTAACATTCGCAGGAACGCTGGTGGCGTTGGCACTTTTCTCAGAGAGGGGAAAGCCTAGGCGTTCGTATGTGACATGGATGATGGTAGCTGCGATGGGCGTGGGAATGCTCTTGGGTTCGAGCAGATTTGGTGAAGAATTCAGTGATCGCCTCGAAGAGCGTGGTCCGGTGGACTTCCGACAGGCCGTTTATGCCGCAAGTTGGCAGATGTTTCTGGATCGCCCATGGACCGGGTGGGGGTTTCATCGGATGCCGTCGGAGTTGCCACGGTACGTCAGTGGATACAAAGAGAAAGTGTTTTATCCGCACAACACTTATTTGGAACTGCTGGCTGAGCATGGGGTTAGCCTGCTTAATTCACCAGAACTGAGATTTGTTGGCGAGGATGTGCGATCGGGCATTGATGAAGGGCAGAGTCGTCGAGGTCATGAGCTTGGTGCGGGACAGTTCGGCGTCAAGACCTGAGAGAAAGGA
>Ga0209166_10001197_pt1 | contig 22427 bp, 16 predicted proteins | sample Coa_R1_3_FD_187151 | JGI IMG/M metagenome (GOLD analysis project Ga0209166, IMG submission 187151) | Surface soil microbial communities from Centralia Pennsylvania, which are recovering from an underground coalmine fire - Coalmine... | ecosystem: Environmental > Terrestrial > Soil >... | reverse complement strand
GGCGGCCTATGCGGCGCGGGGAGGAATGCGCAGCCTGGTGCTGGTTCCGGAAGGAAAAATTTCATGGAGCAAACTGTCGCAAGCGCTCGACTACGGTGCGGTGACGTGCCAGTTGCGCACCGATTTCGATGGATGCCTGCGGCTATTGCAGCAACTGGTGCTGCGCGCTCCGGTCTACCAGTTGAATTCGATTAACCCGTTTCGGTTGGAAGGGCAGAAGACGCTTGCGCTCGAACTGCTCGAACAACTGGGGTGGGAGCCGCCCGACCACATTATTGTTCCGGGGGGAAACCTGGGAAACAGTTCTGCTATTGGCAAGGCCTTGCTGGAGATGCGGGAACTGGGCCTGATTCCGCGGCTGCCGAAGCTCTCGGTGATCCAGGCGGAGGGCGCGAACGCGCTGGTGCGCACGTTGCGCGAGGGCGCGGGGAAGCGGCTGATCAGCGTTTCTGCCGACACTCGGGCTACCGCCATTCGCATCGGCAATCCCGCTTCATGGAAGAAGGCGGCTCACGTGCTCGAAGTCACGTCCGGCGCGTGCGAGCAGGTGACAGAAGTCGAGCTCGCGCAAGCCAAGGCGGAAATCGGCGCCGAGGGAATCGGGTGCGAGCCTGCGTCGGCGGTGACGCTAGCGGGGTTGAAGAAGCTGGTGAAGCAGGGATTTGTGAAGGCCGCTGAAACCGTGGTTCTGGTTCTGACCGGAAATCTGCTGAAGGATCCCGACTTCACCATCGATTTCCATCGCGGCGATTTGTTCAAGGGAACTCGCGACGAGGGGGCCGCTCCCTCGTTGGAGGCATTGCGCCATCCACCCATCGTGCTGGATGCCACGCTGGATGCTGTGATTCGAACGCTGGAGCAGGCGGGGGAATCCTGACCCTCATGCCATCGCGGACCAAGAACAAAAGCCTGAAGAGTTTTCGGATCGCGCTGCCCGCGACCTCGGCGAACCTCGGTCCGGCCTTTGACGCCGCTGCCCTGGCCATGGATTTCTACGTCAAGATCGAGGCCACAATAGCGGAAGAATTTGCCATTCGGGCTTCCGGGCGGGATCAGGAAATCTGCGGAAAGCTCGAGAACCATCTGATCCTGAACACCTATCGCGAGGTGCTGGAAAGCTCGGGGCGTGAAGTCGTTCCACTCTCATTGCGGATCGTCAACGACATTCCGATCGGGAAAGGCTGCGGGTCTTCGGCTGCGGCGCGCCTGGCGGGGATCGCCTTGGCGGTGCACTTTGGGCAGTTGCGCTGGACCGACAGCCAGATTATCGGCGAGGCGTCGCGGCGGGAGCATCATCCCGACAACGCGTCGGCCTGCTGGATGGGTGGGCTTACGGTTGCGCGCATGTCGGGCGAGGCCGAGGCTCAGGTCGCATCCATCCGCCCGAAAGGGAAGTGGCCCCTGCTCCTAGCGGTGCCGGAGCAGAGTCTGTCGACCGAAGCGGCCCGGGGTGTGCTGCCGGTGCAGTATTCGCGGGCGGATGCGGTCACCAACATCCAGAATTCCATGCTGCTGCTGGCGGCCTTCATGCAGGGGCGTCCGGACCTGCTCGCCGGCGCACTCGCGGATCGCATCCACCAACCCTACCGGGCCGCGCTGTGCCCGCTGCTGCCGTCGGTTGAGAAGTTGAAAGGGAAAGAGGGCATCCTGGGGGCCGTGCTGAGCGGGGCGGGGCCTTCAGTACTGGTCTTTGTCGATCCACGGGCTAGCCTGCGGCGGGTTCAGAAAAAGGTTGCTGCCCATCTCACTGCCAAGGGGCTGAAGGCGGAACTGCTGGCCACCTCAATTACCTCGCGCGGAGCCCGGTCATAGGGCTTGGCGCTGCCCTAACAACTACTGCTTGTGTGGCTCGAAAGTGCTATTTACGCTTCTCCGCAGTAACGCTACCTTCTTTTTTCCCCCTCCAAGCAACTAATTCCTGCAGGCTGTGTTCTTACAGCCGGCGGAATAGGCGCTAACCATCCCCAGGTCAGGCCGGTTCCAGACCAGGTGGTGGGCTGCGATGAGAGCCAGGGAACCTCACCGGCACAGTGAGAGCCGTATGTCGGGCAATGAACAGGTTCGCGCAGAGATTGAAATTTTCCTGCAGGCGCTGGATTCCTATCCTGCGCGCTTCGCCGCCAATCCGCAGATTACATTTGAGGAGCACCGTGCAAGCTTGATGCTGCCGAGCCGGACCACTCCGGCAAGTGGGCAGCGGAGTGTTGCCGCTGAACAGTAATCCCTCTTCAAACTTCCTTCGACTCGCCTCTCAGCCTAACCCCCAACGAAGCTTGCCGGGCTACTTTTGCGAAGGAGTGAATCCGTATTTCCGAAGCACTTCTGCCGCTTCCTTAGTCTTGATGTAAGAGACAAAGCCGGCGGCCTCTTGCTTGTGCTGCGAGCGCGAAAGCACGACTACCCCTTGGGTGAGGGGAGGATATTCGTCGGCGGGAACTTCCCAGTATTTGCCTTTACCTTGGACCTGCGGAGCGAGCGCGTGGGCCAGAGCGATCAATCCGGCTTGCGCGTTGCCCGATTCGACAAACTGAGCTGCCTGGGCGACGTTTTCGCCGGTGACCAGGCGGTCGGCCAACTGATCGTAGATTCCGGCATGCTTCAGCGCGGCAACCGCAGCGCGGCCGTAGGGAGCCTGTTGCGGATTGGCAATAGCGATCTTTTGCACTGAGGGATCGAGCAGGGCTTTCATGCCTTGGTGCTCAATATCGACCTGGGAGCCGGCAGGAACCCACAGGACCAGCTTGCCGACGGCATACTGATAAAGGCTGTTGGGATCGGCTTCGTGTGCGGTGATGGCCTGGCGTGGGTAGTCCATGTCGGCGGAGAAGAAAATATCGAAGGGGGCGCCGTTGTGAACTTGCTCGGCAAGCACGCCTGAGGCTCCGGAGGAAACCAGCACCTTCTGCCCGGTTTTCTTCTCGTAGGCGTTGCCGATTTCCTTCAAGGCGGGGCTTACGTCAGCGGCGGCTGCGACGATTAGAGGAGGCAAGCTCTTTTTTTCCTGCTTTTCTTGCGTCCACGAGATTGAGGTCAGAGTAAACAGTGCCATCCAGGAGCAGAGAAGAGTCTTCATCCGTGCATGCCTCCGTGCGCATTTACTTCTATCACATCCCAGAACATCGGTGGCATCGCGGGTAGCGGCGGGTTTTTCCCAAAGTGGGCCAAGATTTCCGTTCTGGCGCGCTTTTGGATTGATTCGGCGTCCCGTCCTTTCGATACTGTCGAGTGACTGATGTTGTCATCCCAAGCCGCAGGGTTCTCCGCTGGTTCCGAGGGCTGGTTCTCGTCGTCCTTCTGAGTTTTTCTTCCTCGATTTGCCGGGTGCAGGCGCAAGGCACGAAACAGAGCTTTCCTGAAACTCCCATCTCCGATCGCGACGCCGATCACGTGAAACAGCGCAACGAGTGGTTCTACCGCGGGCGGATTGTGCGCGGTCTGCCTTCGGCGGAGCTGCGCCGGCGTGCGGTGGAGATGAAGCTGAAGTTGCGGGCGCAACGAGCGGCAGCGCTGGCCGCAGGAACGGGCACCGGCGCGATCTCGTTATCTTCCGGTTCGTGGCTACCGCTCGGGCCCGCGCCTCTGGCCTCCGACGCCAGCGGCAACGGCACGCAGGATTATCACCAGGTCGCAGGCCGCGCGACCGCTATCGCGATCGATCCTGCCGATCCTACCGGGAACACCGTGTACATCGGAGGCGCGCAGAGTGGAATCTGGAAATCTACGAACGCGGCGAATGCGACCGCGAACAGTGTGATGTGGAGTCCGGTTTCTGACGACCAGGCAACGCTGTCGATCGGGGCTATCGCGATTCAGCCGGGAAGCGGAGATCCAGCGAAGTCGCTGGTTCTCGCGGCGACGGGCGAGGCCAACAATTCCGGCGACTCGTATTTTGGACTCGGTATTCTGCGCTCGGCCGATGCGGGAAATTCGTGGACTCTCATTCGGACAGCGAATGGGGGCGCTTTGTCGTTCAGCGGGCTCGGTGGCACGCGCATGGCCTTCAGCAGCGCGAACACTGTGGTGGCGGCGATGGCTACAAGCTCGGAGGGAATGATTGACGGTGCGGTTACCTCCGGCACTACCCGCGGGCTCTATACGTCGCTGGATGCTGGACAGAGCTGGACGTACAACGCGCTGACCGATGCCGGCGTGGCGACCGACGCCACTTCCGCGACTGCCGTCGTCTACAACGCGGTGGCGGGAAAGTTTTTTGCCGCAGTGCGCTATCACGGATTTTATTCATCGCCCGACGGCGTCACCTGGACGCGTCTGGCCAGCCAACCTGGGGCAGCTGTGCTCAGCACGGTGGCCTGCCCGCCGCAGTCTACGTCGAACAACCGCGCCTGCCCCGTCTACCGCGCTGAGATAAGCGTCGTTCCGGGGCGGAATGAAATGTACGCGTGGTACATCTATCTTGCGTCGAACGGAAGCGTGGTCGATGGCGGCATCTGGCAGAGTGTAAATGGAGGGATCTCGTGGACTGCCATCTCTGACACAGGCATCACGAACTGCGGAGACGTGGAGGGCTGTGGTGTTGGGCAGGGCGCCTACGATCTGGAATTGCTGGCTACACCCAATGGCGCCGCGACCGACCTTTATGCCGGGGCGGTCAACCTCTACAAATGTTCGATGAACACGCAGAATCCGACGTGCACGTCGGCGCCCTTCCTCAATCTCACGCACGTTTATGGCTGTGTCCCGATTGCGGCGCCGGCGCACGTGCATCCCGATCAGCACGCACTGGCGTTCATGATTCCAGCCTCCGGCAGCGATTCGGGGAACGCGCTGCTGTACTTCGCCAACGACGGCGGCATCTACCGGGCGTTGGATGGCTACACGGGACTCACCACAGGTGCGTGCTCCGGCGTGAACCAGTTCGACGATCTGAACCAAAACCTGGGCTCGATGACGCAGTTCGTCAGCTTCTCGCAACATCCGACTGACCCGAACACGATCCTGGGAGGCGCGCAAGATAACGGCTCGCCCGCTACGAGCCAGGCCACGCAACCAAGTGTGAGTTGGATCAATGTGCTGGGCGGCGACGGTGGATACACCGCGATCGATCCGGCCTCCGCGAGTAACTGGTATGCCACCAATCCCGATGTTCCGCCCGGCGGGTTGGGAGTGCAGCTTTGCACCAGCGGTGTGAACTGCCACAACAGCGGATTCAGTTTTGTGGCGACCAGCAGTACGCTGGGCGGGGACGACGGCGGGTTTTACTTTCCGTATATTCTCGACCCGCGCACGTCGGCGATGCTGATAGGGACCTGCCGGATTTGGCGCGGACCGCGTACCGGCGGCGCCTTTACCGCCCTGAGTCCGAACTTTGACACACTGGGATCGGGAACCTGCTCAGGCAGCGAAGTGAACCAGGTTCGCGCCCTTGCCGTCGGAGGAATCGCGGATTCGCAAGGGTCGAGCGTCATCTATGCGGTGACCAGTGGATTCGGCCCGCTCGATGGTCCGCTCTATACGCCTACCGGCGGACATGTCTGGGTCACGACTGATGCCACGACTGGGTCGACTGCTTTTGGCGACGTGACTAATAATGGGCCGCAGGGCAACATCAATGCCAATCAGTTCCCAGTCTCCTCCGTGGCGATGGATTCATCGGACAACACGGGGAAGACCGCTTACATAACCGTCATGGGATTCACGGGCGGAACAGGACATGTGTGGAAGACCACCAACGCGGGCGCCACCTGGACCGATTTCACTGCGAACCTGCCGGACTCTCCAGCCAATGCCATCGTGGTTTACCCTGCGCTGTCCCAGGTGTATGTGGCCACCGATGCCGGCGTATTCGGAAGCGCGACCGGCAGTCCCAATTGGACGGAGCTGGGGCCGAATCCCACGACCAAGCAGTTTGGATATCTGCCCAACGTTGCGGTCACGGCGCTGGGCGTGTTCGCGTCAGGTGGACAGCAACTGCTGCGGGCATCTACCTATGGGCGAGGAATGTGGCAATTCAATCTGGTGCTTACCCCGGACTTCAACGTGGCGATCAGCAATTCGTCCCAGAGCACGTTTGCCGGGCAAACAGCCACGTTCAACGGGACGGCCAGCGCGCTGAACGGATACACAAGTTCGGTCACACTCAGCTGTGCCGCGGGCACGACGGCGCCGCCGAGCACTTGCACGCCATCTCCAATCACGCTGACTCCGGCGAACAAAACGCCATTTACGATCACGGCGGGGGGAACAGCCGGGGATTACAGCTTCAACGTGAAGGCCGTGGGATCTGACAGCAAGCACATCACCCACACAGTCCCTGTGACTCTGCATCTGCTCAGCTTCGGTTTGACAACGCCGTCGCCTGCAAGCGTGACCGTGAACCGGGGGAACACCTCGCCGGCGGTAAGTTTCCAGATCACGGCCGCCGGGTCGTTCAGCCAGAGCGTAACCGTTTCATGCACGACCGGGATCGCGGGGGCGACGTGCAACCTGACACCGGGATCGACGGTGAACCCAACTCCGGCCGCTCCCGTAAATATGACTGCGAGCGTGACCGTGCCCGCCGGGACCGCGGCCACAAGCTATCCCGTTACCCTCCAGGCGTCGACGGCGGGGGCGCCTTCGAGCTTGACCGCATCATTCACGCTGAATGTCACGGCAAATCCGGACTTTGTGCTCAGCGAGCCGGGCGCATTTCCGGAGGTGAATGTCGGGAGTACCGGGATCAGTGGACCGATTTCGATTGCATCGCAGGACGGCTTCAGCGGCACAGTTATTCTGGCCTGCCCAACGACATTCGGAGCCGGCAGTTGCAGCATCGGCCCGGGTTCGGTGAATTCTTTTCCGGCCACAGCAACGCTGACGATCAATGGGGCGAGCTTCACGGCGGGGAATTATTCGCTCACCATTACGGGGACGTCCGGCGCGGTCGTGCACACTCTGGTTGTGGCATTCAACGTGGGGGACTATGCCCTCTCGGGAACTCAGAACGTGACGGGCGTTCCGGGCGCGCAGGTGACTGAGAATCTGAAGCTGAGCTCGTCTTTCTCTTACGTCGGGAAGGTGAATGCCACCTGTGATGCCAGCGCGCTTGCGGCGGCGATGTGCACACTGACCCCGGGCAATCCCATTTCTGTGGCAAGTGGCGGCACGACAAACCTGACCGCGACCATTAACATCCCGAACGACGCGACCCCGGGAGCGTACACGGTCATCATCAATACGCAAGACACGTCGGGAGCGCCCACCCACTCGGCCAGCTTCACTTTGACGTTGGCTCAGGATTTCCGCGTTACTTCCTCTACCTCGAGCCAAACGGTAACCGCGGGGCAGACTTCCGGCCCTTATGCGCTGAGGATTCTGCCTGTTGGTTCGTCATTTACCGGCGCGGTCAGCCTGGCCTGCACGGCGGGGCTGCCGGCGCAGGCACAATGCAGCTTCAGCCCTTCGGGAGCGGTCACGCCCGGCAACTCGGCAGTGGACGTGGTGATGAGCATTTCCACCAAAGCGAGCATGGCATCAACAGGCGGCCGGATGACGATGTGGATGTTCTACGCGATGTGGCTGCTGCCGGGAATCGTGATTGCCAGCAGCGCTGGGAAAAATCGCGCTGGCAAACGGCTGGCACGAGTAGGAGGGCTAGCTCTGTGTCTGCCAATCGTGCTGCTGTGCCTCTCTTGCTCCGGTGCCAGCACCGGCGGGGGCGGCGGAGGAACCCCGCCTCCAAATCCTGTGACTTACCACGTCACGGTGACGGGTACCTCAGCGGGAACCGCGCCTGATCCGGGCCAGAGCACAACCGTGACGCTCATCGTAAACTAGGAGGTCCCAGCAAGCTGCTCGCGGGTTGAGCCCGGGGGTTGGCCGTGTCTTAGCATGCCCGATTCTCGCTACAACGTAATCATCATCGGTGGCGGCGCCGTTGGCCTCGGTGTAGGGCTGGAGATCACCCGCCGCTTCCCGCGCCAGCGCCTGCTGGTGCTGGAGAAGGAAAGTGGAGTTGCCCGCCACCAGAGCGGGCACAACAGCGGCGTAATTCACTCCGGCGTCTACTACAAGCCCGGTTCGTTGAAGGCGCGGCTGTGCGTGGCGGGAGCCGCCGCAATGGTGGAGTTCTGCCGCGAGCATAGCGTTCCTCACAACGTGTGTGGAAAAGTCATCGTCGCCACACGCGAAGACGAACTGCCCCGGCTGGAAGAATTGCGCAAGCGCGGAGAGGCCAACGGGCTGGCGGGTCTGCGGCTGATCGGTCCCCAGGAACTGCGCGAGATCGAGCCGCACGCGGCGGGTTTGCAAGCGTTGGTAGTTCCATCGACCGGAGTCACGAACTACGCGCTGGTCTGCGAGAAATACGCTGAATTGATTGCTGCGGGCGGTGGAAGTGTTCTCACCTCGGCCGCAGCGACCGGCATCAGGCGTTCGCAGAATGAAATCACGGTCGAGACGCCCCGCGGCGCGTTCGCAACGGACGCACTGATTAATTGCGCGGGACTTTACAGCGACCGCATTAGCCGCATGGCGGGAGACGAGCCAACCGCGATGATCGTCCCATTTCGCGGCGAATACTATGATCTGGTTCCCGAGCGCGCCGCGCTGGTGCGTGCGTTGATTTATCCTGTCCCGGATCCGCGCTTTCCGTTTCTCGGCGTCCACTTCACGCGGCGCGTCAGCGGGAAAGTGGACGCGGGGCCAAACGCGATCCTTGCTCTCGCTCGCGAGGGATACAGGCACACCGACATCAACGTCCGCGACCTGGCTTCCTCCGCGGCATTTCCTGGATTCTGGCGCATGGCCCGGCAACATTGGCGTAAAGCTCTGGGAGAATGGCATCGCTCGTTATCCAAAGCTGCATTTGTCCGAGCCCTTCAGGAGTTGTTGCCGGAAATTGGAGAAAAAGATCTGCTGCCCGGCGGTTCAGGTGTGCGGGCGCAAGCCCTGAAGCCTGACGGGGCGCTGGTGGATGACTTTCAGTTCGTGCCCTCCGGCAAGGTGCTGCACGTGCTCAACGTGCCGTCGCCGGCGGCGACAGCCTCACTCGTGATTGGCAAAACCATCGTTGATCTGGCGGCGGCGAATCTGGGTCTCAGCTAGAAATAAAATCAATGGAACGCAGCGGAAAAAGAAGCGTGAAGAATCGCGGCGACCGTGCTAGTTTGAGCTGCAGAGAGAGGCTTGCTGGGGAGATTGTTGATGAGAACTTGCGCCAACAGGAAATGCGCCGCCTTTGGGCGGATCGTCTATTCACTTGCCACACGCTGTCCGTTGTGCAAGTGGGATCTGAAGAGCATTCTTCCCGCCAGCGAAGTTACCGTTCCAGCAAAGCCGGAGCGTCATTTGCCGGCGGCCCGCTGACAGGCGGCAAGGCTTACTTCCCGATATCTTCATTCCACAAATCCGGGTGCTGTCGGATAAAATCGCCCATCAGTTGAATGCACTCCGCATCGGCAAGGACCGACAGTTCGACGCCGTTCTGCTGAAACCAGTCCTCGGCTCCCTTGAAATTCTGATTTTCACCGATCACGACCCGTGGAATGCGGTAGAGCAGGGCGGTCCCCGTACACATCATGCACGGACTGAGGGTGCTTACCAGTGTGAGCTCAGCCCAGTCGCGGCGGCGGCCGGCATTACGAATGCACACCGTCTCCGCATGTGCTGTCGGGTCGCCGGTCTGCACCCGCAAGTTGTGGCCGCGGGCAACGATCCGGCCGCCGCGGTCTGCCAGCACAGAGCCAATGGGGAGCCCGCCTTCGCGTAACCCGGCTTTGGCTTCAGCCAAGGCTTCTTGCAGCAATTTTCGATCGTCCATCGTGATGTCTCGAAGAGGAGTCTGCTCACATGCAGGCTATGTGGTGCGTAAGGCGTACATTGTAGTACGCCCCCATGTCAGGGCAGACGAGTATGTCTCAAGTTATAGCGTCCCAGCTATAATGCGAGTGCGTCAGAGGGCCCATCAACGGCATGCCGAAACGGAATCTCCACATTGTGAATCCGAACAATCCCTTGTTCGGCATCTGTGAGCGCTGCAACGCACGCTTCACCTCGTTTGCCTACAACGAGCAAGAAGCCCAGAAGCAGGTGGTGGCGGCCTTCGACGATCACAAGTGCTATCCCGACGCCGGGCAAAACAATCCAGGGCTCAAAGTACCGGAGGGCGGCTCGTAGAACCACACACGTCGTTCCCCAAACTCCGACAAGAAAATTGTGGAGCGGCACCGATCCCGCCGAGCACCGCTCCAGACAATCGCACTGAAACCTGCTTACTCGTACGATAAGGTCAGGTTATCGAGATACACCTTGTAGGAATCCTGCTGAAAATTGCCATCCATCTGGAAATTGACGGTCACGCCATACCAGTTGGGGGCTGAGCCGTGCGGTAACGACCAATTCAGATTGGCGGTCTGCCCGTTGAGCGTAATGGACTGATACGTCAGATGGTTGTCGGAAGTGCGCTGTACCTTGATGGTCAGGTGATTCCATGTGCCGCTTTTCGGATAGCAGGGAATACCTGTCGGCACCCACGCGCCTTTCTGATTATCGAAAACGTCCCACTGATTTCCGTTAGCGATTCGGCATTGATGGCCATAAATGAAACCCATGCCGTCGAAGAATTGATTGATATCGAACTCCAGGGCTTCGGAGGTTCCGAGATCATCGCCATAAAAATACACGTCATAGGTGAAATTGTAGAGAGTTGGAACCAGACTCTGGTCAGCGTCGAATGTGCCCTGGGAGGAAAATGGCCCGATCAGAGCGTTGTGAAACAGGGCATCAGAATAAAGGGTGGTCCCTCCGATCCAGAACACGGTTGCGTTGCCGCTCATCGAGGGATCGTTGATGCCCTGGGTCATGGAGAACTCGATGCCATTGCAGGGCGAGGGAGAGCAGTCGACGAAGTTCGGCGGTCCTTGCCCGTCCTGACTCCAGCCACCGGCTTGCTGCACGTTGGAGAAGGATTTTCCTGAGCTGGTGCTTGCTCCGCTGGAGGTTCCGCCTCCGCTGCCACTACCACTACCGGAGCTAGTTCCGCTACCGGAGCCGCTTCCGCTACCACTTCCGCTGCCGCTACTAGTTCCGCTTCCACTACCGCTTCCGGAGCCGCTTCCACTGCCTCCGCCGGTACTCGAGGTCGTGTTATCTGCGACGGGGATTTGCAGGGCTTTTTGCTGTGAGACGCCCTTCGAATCTGCAACGGACACAGCGAAATTAAAGGTTCCCGCCGCCGAGGGAGTTCCGGAAATCGTCCCCGTGCTCTCACTCAGTTGCACTCCAGTGGGCAGTGCTCCGGAGGCCACAGAAAATGTGTACGGCGCTGTGCCACCCGTCACGGTGAGGGCCGCGTTATAGCCCGCGCCGACGGTTGCTCCGGGAAGGGAAGCAGAAATATTTAAGGCCGCAGTTGAGCCGGGGACGGAGCCATTCATATTGTTAGGCTGTGAGTGGCTTCCACAAGCGCTGGCAAAGGCCAGGCAGGACAGGAGGAAAAGGCCTTTCACCAATTGAAAAGCTTTGTTTGGGCAGACGTACGTTTTTTGCGCCTGATTAGGTAGGCGTAGCATTCGATTTACCTCACGAATCGGGATTGAAGAGCTCCGACGGAGACTCCCTTTTTTCAGTTTTTGATTTGGACTTGTCCCACGCTGCGGGATAGCGACTCGATCACCAACGGCCAGGAAGCGCTACTCAGAATTTAGCGAGCGCTTGTTTTTGGAAACCTTGTGACGTGCCACACCAAGGGACGTGCATCCCACACACCACTGATCAATCCGGTCTGCTAAAAGCGGCTGATGACCGCTGATGCAGGCTGTAATGCTGAAGGGATTAAAGTGATTCTATCCGCTTATGAGGCTTTTTGGAAGGCTGGAATACAGAAATATTTGTATTTTTTATGTAAGGAAACAGTATCTAAAACCCGCTACGCGTGACGCGGAAAAGCCCGCCAGACGCGGCAATCGAGCGCGCCCTAATCCTGACTCTGCAACACCAGACTCCGCACATCCGCTTCGAGCTCAACTTCTTTCGAGCGCGTTCGTTTGAGAAAGACGGCTGAGGCGAGATACAGGATCGCTGCTAGGATGGTCAGCGACTTTAGTCCGAACCACATCGACGAGGACTCCAGCAAACCTCCCAGCAAGGCGCCAAAGAGATTCGATCCGAGAGCGCTTCCGCGGAATCCTGCCCGAGCGAAGCTGGAAATGAAGATGATGCCTGCAAAAAACACGGGTGTACAGAGAGCCAGCGTGGCGACGAAGGCTCGCAGAATCCAAGACTCATAGAACAGGTTCTCGAGACGAACAGCCAACATGACTCCCAGCGCAGCAAACAGTCCGACATAAGCAACCCGCAGCGGAATGCGCGGGAAAGCGCCATAGACAACATTGGCCGCAACGATCAAGCAGAGCAGTCCAGAGACCACCACCGCGTTCACCACCCAGGTGGTGCCGAACAGAAGGGCCATTTTGCTCACAATCTGGGCTTCGAGCAGCATGAATCCCGCTCCCAGGAACATGAAGTGAAGATCGATGCTGTTTCCACCTTCGCCGCTGGCCTGGCGAAGGAACCAGCCAAAGACGATCAGCACGGCGAGAGAGACGAGAATCACGATGATGGGAAGGCCCGGCGCATGCTGATAGAAGTATGGCCAGTCGTCGGTAGTGGGCATGGCCGCCTGCATGGGCAGGGCGCCATGTGTCGCGAGATAGGCCGCGAGTGAAGGATCAGAAGTTGCTTTGGCAAGGCGTTCGGCCGATCCGGCGACGAAGAAGCGTCCGGACATGTCGTAGCCGCCGAGATCGCCCTGAAACTGAATCGGTTTCTGTGCGAAAGTGTCCTGCATGAGCTCGTAAAGGCGGCCGGCGATCCAGGGAGTCTCCACCTGAAACTTCACAACAAACAGGCCATCAGGCTTCAGCAACTGCTTTGCGCGAGCCAGCGCTTCGCGCGTGTAGACGTAGTTATCAATGCGAATGTTGGTGAAGTGCGAAGTAGTGGTGTGGGAATCGAGCAACGAGAAAACGATGAGGTCAAACTTCTCGTGACTGTTCTCGATGTAATTGCGGGCATCATTCACAACGACGTGTACCCGCGGGGACTCATAGGGGTGCTCGAAATGCAGTTGCTTTCCGAGTTGCAGGATGAGGGGATCGATCTCGACGGCCTCCACATAGCCCGCACCGTTGCGCAACGCCGCGGCCACGTCGTTGCCCATGCCTGAACCCAGGACGAGCACGGAGGGCGGCGAAGGATAAAAGCGGTAGGGCAAGTTGTAGGAGTTCTGGTCGAGCGGATGCTCGTGGAAGACAGCAGCATGCGCCTGAACGAACTCCGGCGAGAGGTTCACAATTTTCTGATAAAGGGAACTATTGGTGATTAATGCATAGGACACCAATTGGTCGCCGTCATATAGCGGCACAATGGTGAGCTTTTGATAGGGCGACCAGTAGGTCTTTGAATTTCGATCTTCAGGAAGAGCCAGCAGGGCGACACACACCAAAAAAGTAAGGACGAGAATCCTCCTGGCCTTTGCATCACGCCAGACGTAGGCCAAGCACAGGACTCCTGACACCAGAAACCAAACCCAGGGCGGCTGGTTGAGGAAGCAAAGCAAGGTGAATCCAGCGATGCCCGCAAGACTGGCAAGGACATTGACGCTGTAGGCGGCAACTCCCTTTGAGGCGTTCTCCAGATACCAGCCGACAAATTGTCCGAAAGGAATGAACGCGGTGGCAATCAAGGCGAATAGGGGAACGACAAAGATCATCGCCAGCAGCATGCCGCCCCAATTGGCGGGCGCCGCCGGAACGCCCCAGGTGTGAACTTCAACACTGGCTCCCAACAACTGAGGCAGATCATCAATGCAGCGTTGCAAGGGCGGAATCGGAAGTTTCAAAATGAGGGCGAGCAACAGAAGTGGGTTCAGGAGAGCCGCCAACTGCACTCGCCGCCGGCACAGATAGCAACCCAGCCCGAAACCGAGGAAACACGCCACCAAAACGAAGTTCTTGAAGTACGCGAAAATTCTGATCTCCGAGGAGACCCATCGGATCATCAGCATCTCGACAAACAGACTGACCAAACTAACCAGCACTAACTGGCGGTAGCTGAAGCCGCCAAGTGCCGCGACGTCAATCTCCAGTCGTCCCGGAGGTGCGGCCGTGGCTCTGAGCCGATTGAAAACCTGGTACACCAGGAAAATCGACAGAGCTGCAATCAGCACTAGAAACGCCAGCGAGCTAAGCGGCAGCGGGAGCGTCTGCAAGATTTCAGGCCTCAGTTGAATTCCATTCCCAAGAATGTGGTTGGGTATGGGTTAACGCCAGCAGGGAAGCAAAGTTGCGGAAGCCATCGTCATCACCATCATGGTCTGTGACGATATGGTCCGTCAAACACTCTGCTGTGCTCCCCGATTGTCGCTGACCGCCGCGCCGGGAGGATAATTACCGAAGTTTTTCCGCTGATGCGAATCTGAGAGGGGATGCCGCGCGAATGATTGGTGCGAAAGGGGGGACTCGAACCCCCACGGTTTTACCCGCCAGATCCTAAGTCTGGTGCGTCTGCCAATTCCGCCACTTTCGCACGCTGGGCGACAACGCGGTATCGCATTTGATCCTAGCAAAGATAGCGGCAGCAGGGAAGATTTCGAGGCTTCGGGAGCAGTTTCGATCGCGGCCTAGTGCGTCAGCTCCGCGATCTGAACGTGATAGGGCTCCAGCAATTCTCCCGTGGCGCGATCGACGCCGGCGAGTGCAATCTGGTAGCCGACTTCCGCCTGCAATAAACTCTGCTCGGCCGCCGCCACTTCCGTCTGGGCTTCCAGAACCAGGAAGATGGTTCCCGACCCCAATTCATACTTGCGCTGTTCCGACGCCATGGTCTTGTTGGCGAGATCGAGCGCCTCTTTGCCGGCGACGATGGTCAGCTTCGCCTGCTCCAACTGATGAACCGCATTCCGCACATCGAGTGTGACCTGCTCTTGCAGTTGCCGTTGGTTGTACAAATCGTTGCGGCGCGAGACCAGGGCAGTGCCCATTTCGGCTTTGGCCGCGCGATTTCTCAGCGGAAAGCTGAGCGACAACTGCGCCTCGTAGGTGGGATAGTTGAAGCCAAATAATTGATTGATCGAGGAACTTGAAAGCCTCTGGCCGGCGGTATTGAACTGCGAGCCACCCAGGCCATTGCTCGAGTAGAGACCCTGCAGATCGAGCTCAGGCAGCAAATGATTATGGGCCAGGCGGATGCGTGTCTGGTCGTTGGCCAGGGCGGCTCGGACCGCGTCGAGTTCCGGACGTTTGCTGAGCGCCAGCTGCAGAGCGGTCCCGGCATCGACGCTGCGCAACTCGCCTTCGGGTTGCGCTTTCTCGGTCAGGTCGAGATCGAGGGCTTCGAAATATGGGTCCTGATCCGCGCCGATCGTCATCCGCAACTGGTCTTCCGCCTGCTTCAGCGCGTACTCACTTTGAATCACCTGCACGCGGCGGGAGGCCACCTGCGATTCCGAGCGGTAGATATCCAGGGGCGGCAGGGCGCCCAACTCGAGCGCTCGCTTGTCGCGCTTGTAGGTGGCTTCGGCAGCATCCATCGAACTACGCGCCACATCGAGATTGCCGTGGGCTTCGACGACCGCCCAGTACTGCTCCACCGCCAGCAGAATGTTGTTATTCACTTCTGCGGCGAAGCTGGCTTGCGATTGCTGCAGGTTGCGGCGCGCGATCACCAGTGGCGCCCGGTTGGCAAACAGCCAGCCGTTGCGCAGCAGGGGCTGAGTGAACTGCAGATTCAAGCTTGAATTGATATAGGGATCGAGGATGCCGACGTTATTAATAGCTGTATTGTTGAAAGAATTTCGAATGCTGCTGAGTCCCGCCTGGAAAGTGGTGCCGGTCTCGAACGTCTCGGTGTAATTGATCGCCGCATTTTTCGTGATGCTCTTACTGGCGGCCGTCACCCCGGTGCCGACGATTGTGCTTTGCGGCGGGAAGGTTGAATTATTGGCATTGTAGGAACCGGTCACCACCGGATCGAAGGGGGCATGAGCGCCCAGCAGCGCAAACTTCGAGAACTCCACGCCGGATTCCTGCACCCGCACAAAGCTGTTGTTTTCGAGCGTCAGCACGACGGCGTCGCGGAGGCCGAGGCGCAGCTTGCCTTCGAAGACGTAGGTACGCAGGTGCTCCGGCGTGCTGAGTTTGCCGGAGCGAACCTGGGGCGTTAGTAGAGCGCCGTAGCTTTCGCTCTTCTGCGCCCATCCCGGCAGCGTGAAGACCACGAGAAGACAAAAGACGAGGGCCAGGCGAGAGTGTCCCATTGCTCAGTTCCTCCGAAGTTGTAATGACGTAATGACTCGGGCCGTGAAGACTATGCGCCGTCCGCTACTCGTAGCGAATCGCTTCGACTGGGTCGAGGCGGGCGGCCTTAACTGCTGGGTAAATGCCAAACACCAGTCCAACACTGATTGAAACGACGAAGGCGAGCAGGATGGAACTTGCCGTGACAATGGTGGACCATCCGGCCAGCCATGCGATCAGCCGCGACATCACAAAGCCGAAGACGATGCCGAAACTTCCGCCGACAAAGGAAATCAGGATGGCCTCGACGACGAATTGGCGAATGATGTCGGACTGGCGGGCGCCGACCGCGCGCCGCACGCCGATTTCCCGCGTGCGCTCCAGAATGCTGGCCAGCATGATGTTCATGATCCCGATGCCGCCCACCAGCAGGGAAATGGAGGCAATCGCGACCATAACGGCATTGAAAAGGCGCTCGGTCCGTTTCTGTTCGGCGAGCAGTTCTGCGGGAACGATCACGCTGAAGTCGCCCGCCGAATGATGCGAAGAATCGAGAATCGCGCGCACCACCTGGGCTACAGAACCCATGTCGGCGCTGTCGCGAATGTTGAGGTAGATGCCGTCAATCTCGTCGCGCACGTCGCTGTAATTGTCTTCCAGCCGCAGAATCGCCGAATTCAGCGGGACGTACATGATATTGTTCACATCCTGCGACGGCACGCCCGCGACTTCCGTTTGCGAACTCAATTGCGGGGAGACCACGCCTATTACGCGAAACCAGGTTTCATTCGCCTTGACGTATTGTCCGACCGGGTCGGCGGAGCCGAACAGGCTCGAACGGGCCGCCGCGCCCAGTACGCAGACCGGGGCCCCGCCCTTTTCTTCGTTCTCGGTGAAGAACCGGCCCTGCAGAACGTTCAGACCGGCGATCTTCGCGTACACCGGATCAACCCCATAGATGGTCGGCGGATCCTGCTGCGATTTGGGAAGCGTTTTGGAAGGAACCATGCGCTTGCGCGGCGTGCCCGCGAGAACGTCATTCACATCGTCGCGAATCACGCGATAGTCCTGGAACGTCAGTCCCTGGGAAATCTTGCGAACCTTCTGATGAGCCTGCCACTCGGTGGTCTCTTTAGCTTCCACGATGAGATTGTGCACGCCCATCTGCTCGATCAGAGCCATGACTTTCTGGCGCGCGCCGGCACCGATGGAGAGCATGGAGACTACTGCCGCGACGCCAAAAATCATGCCCAACATCGTGAGCAAGGAGCGCAAGCGGTGCAGCAGCAGATTCTGCAAGCCAAGTTGCAGGTCGGGCAGCCACTGCTGATAGCCGTGCGGGACGCGTACTGTTGGAGTTGAGGCGACAGTTGCCACTACAGGGTGCCTCCTGCACCGCCGGGCGCGGATGCTGTGGAGGCCGCAGCCTTTCGAGGCGCTGTGGGATCGACGAGCGCAATCTCGGTCCCGACGCCGATGCCTTCAATCGCGGCACGGCTCTCGTTCTGCGCCTGGATCTTTACTTCGTGCGGATCGAAACTGCCGCCGTTCCTGATATAAACGACGCGCTTGTTGTCCTTTAAGAAGAGCGCCTGGCGAGGGACGTAGAGCACGTTCTTCTGCGGTTCACTGTTGATCGAAAGGTGAGCGGTGAGTCCTGGCCGCATGCGCGGATCCGAAGATGCCAATGTGATCGTGACTTCAAATTTGCTGGCTGACGCGCCCTCCCAGAACTGACGCTTATTGCTGCCTCCAATGGTCTTCACGGTACCGTGAAATGTGGTGCCGGGGAAGGCATTCAGTTGGAAGTCGACCGATTGCCCCTCTTTAATGCTATTCCGCTCGAGTTCGCCTACCGTCGCGCTCAGGTCCAGCCCATTGGGATCGATCACCTGACCGATGGTCCTACCCGGTTGGACCTGGTCTCCTTCGCGGAATTCAGGCACGGACATTCCTGAGAAAAAGAAGTCCCCGTGATTTCTTTCGATCGAGACCAAGCCATCCATCGGGGCGAGCACGCGCATTTTCTTGATGTTGCCGTCCGCCTGGTCCATGGCGAGCCTGGCTTTATTACGCTTCTCTTCCGCCAGGGCGATGGACGCTTGATTCGAAACACTTCGCGACTTTACGTCCTGTTCGAGTTCGGCGAGCACGCGCTGTGCTCCCTCGAGGGCGAGTTGGTTTTTGCGCGCATCAATCGTACTCACCAATTCGTTCTTCTGGACGTCAAGTTCGGCGCGACGTACATCGAAACGCGCTTTGAGCAGCGCGACCTTGTCCTGTGCGGCTACTACCGCCGCGTCTGCCTTAGCCTTGGTGATCTCCTGCTCCGCCTGCAACAGTTCCGAGCGGCTCTGATCGAGCTTGTACTGCTGTTCGGAGGGATCGAACTCCATCACCAGGTCGCCTTTTTTTACCACCGAACCCGTACGCAACAGATGCGTGATCTGGAGCGCGCCTCCGCCGACCGGGGGAGCACTCAGCATCTCCGTGTGGCTGGCCTTGAGTTCTCCGGTGACAAAAACCTTCATGTCGAGGTCGCCGCGCTTCACCAGTCCAGTCGGAACGTCGCTGGCGGCGGTGGATGGCCCCGCTTTACGAACTGCTGCCACAACGCCGACGACGGCGCAGAGCACCACAGCCACAACCGCCCACGTGATGGACCGCCGGCCTCTCATGTCGTTTGCCTTTACTCTTTCGCGGTAGGATCCCGCAACGCCACTTGTTCGCCGGGACGCACACCCTTGGCGACAAGAATCTTGTCGCCGCTTCGTCTTCCGACCTCGATGGTGCGCTCTTCAAACTGTCCGCCTTGCCACACATAGGCAACGTTTTGGCCAGACTTCTGAAACAGGGCCTGCGCCGGCATCGTGACGGCGTTTGGAACTTTGTCGACAACGACCGTAACTTCGCCCGTGACGCCCGGTTTGAATCGGGAATCCGTCTGATCAAGCACGATCTCGAGAATGAAGTTGCGGGTGATGGGCCAGCCACTTGAAAAGTCCATGCTGGCAATCGCGCCAATTTGCTCGATGTGGCCGGTGAACTGCCGGTCGGGAATAGCATTCAACTGCACATTGACCGGCTGTTGCGACGCCAGCCTCCCGCGTTCGGTTTCGTCGACGCGCGCCGTGATGCGCAAGCTGGTGGCATCGGGCAACTCGGCAATTGCAGCTCCGGGCCACGCGCGGTCTCCCGGACGATAGGTGGTTTCGGACGAACCGTCCCAGTGCTGCAACAAGCTGATTGTTCCGGCGGACGGGGCGCGCTGGCTCATCTTGGCCAACGCCCGCTCTGCCCGAGCGACATCGTATTTCGCTTTCTCGCTGGCTTGTTCCTTGCTCTCGACGGTGGCCTTGTTCAGGCTCTCGTCGGATTTCTGCTTGGTCTCGGCTTCGTGCAGCTTCTGCTCAGAATCGGCAAGCTTCAGCTTGGCCTCTTCGCCTTCAATTTTGGAGACGATCTCCTGTTTGCTGGCCTCGAGCTTTGCGCCTTCCACGTCATAGCGCGCCTTCAAGACCTCCGTCTTGTCTTGTTCTTCCGTCAGTCGCGCTTGCGCCTTGGCCTGGCCAATCTCAGCCTCAGCCGACTTCAGAGCGGACCGGAACTGCGCGAGATCCTGTTCAGTTTTCGTGCCGTCGAACTGGACGACTACGTCACCGGGCTTTACCACCGTACCTTCCGTCAATATCTTGACGATCTGGAGATCTCCGGCTTCAGCTGGCGCGCTGATCGTGATTGACTTCAGCGCTTTGACTTCCCCGCGAAATTGGAGTGAATCGAGAAACTCGCCGCGCTGGACTGCGATCGTGGGAACATTTGGCGTGCGCTTTGCCAGACGCACTGCGCCGGTCAAGACACCGCTCGCGGCAAGCACAAGAATGGCGATGGCAATTGACTTGCCGCGAATCGAAAGTTGCCGGAAGCGCCGCATCATTACGAGCCGCTCCTTACTGGCGCATTCGGGGAAGCGGCCGCCTTAGCGGGCTCCGCCGCCGGTGTCGCGGTTGTGAGGTCTACATCGACTGCGGCGGAAAGGTCGGGCATTAATTTGGGATCATTTCCCTGAATCGAAACCAGGACTGTGAAGCTGCGCAGCTTGTTGGAAAAATCGCCCTCCTCCCCGATCGGAGATACTTGCTCTACCTTCGCCGGAAACACCATCTCAGGATAAGCATCCAGCCGGACCTTCGCTGTTTGCCCGGATTGCAGGGCAGGAAAGTCCTGCTGATTGGCCGCTATCCGCACCTGCATGGTTGCGGGATTCACCACCTGCATGAAAGATACGCCCGCCCGCACCTGATCGCCTTCCTGCACCTCGCCCATCGTGCCCTGCTTCCAGATCGTATTCAGCACGACGACACCATCGAGAGGGGAGTGAACCTGCATCAGGTCAGCGTTGGCTTGGGCGTGCATCATGGTCTGCTGGGTGCGGTCGCGCTGGATCTCGAGAATTCGAATCGCCGCCTGGGCCGCCTTCCGCTTCAGGTCAAATGTTTCCCGCAGCTGATCGTAGGTGGCTTTGGCTTCGTCAAGGTTCTCCTGATTTTTCTCCGCGTCGATCCGGGAGACAATCTCCGCCTTTTGAATCTCCAACTCAGTTTTGCGCAGGTTGTCCTCAGCCGCCTTCAACTCGGTTTCATCCTTGGCCTTCGCCGCGCTCTCCTTTGCCTGCTCCTGCGCGACCTGGTCGACCAACTTTTGATATTCCGCCTGCTTGTCGACGTAGTCTCGCATTTGATCCTGCCGGTCAAATTCGACCAGCAGATCGCCTTGCTTTACCCTCGTTCCTCCTGGGGTAAGCCGGATGATCGTGAGTGTATGAACCTGCTGTCCCGCCAGCAGCGGCGCGAGGATGGCGCGCGATTGCACTGCCTCGGTCGTTCCCTTGAGGCGGAGGATTTCTCCAGGTGTAGTTGAAACGGCGGATGCAAGCTTCGCGGCGGAATGAGTGCGGCTGCGGATCACTACCAGCAGAATGCCAGCCAGAACCAGAGCAGCCAACGTGCAAACAATCCAGAGCCGCCCGCGAGAGGGAGGTTCTTGAACCGGCGGCAACGCAGGTTGTAACTCTAACTGATCGAGGGTCGACTCTGGGTCAGGAGTTACTTCCGCAGGGGCTGTATTCATTGCTGGGATACTCCCGCCGTAGGAATCAGGTTGTATCTGAAAAGTTGCCCACGGTGTACGAACTTACTAAGTTACCTGAAGGGGCCCTTCTTTCCAAGCATCGATAGATCGCAGAAGAGGTTCAGGCTTGCGGAACTTTATTTCGCAATTTCTGATTGGGACGAGAACCACTCCGTGCCCGCTGGCAAATTCGGAAGTTGACGGACGGTCCCACGCGGCCAAAGCCTCATTGAAATAGACGGGAACGTTCGACGTGCGTTAGCTGCAAATGCGAACCTGTTCAGCGGGCCAGCCGGACACAGAAACGGCGAGCACGCACCGCTTGGCGCGGCAATGCGTGCGGACGCTGATCCGAACCAACTCTCCGTCTGCCTTTATTGGACTTCGTTCAGCTTCTGGTAAATCAGCATCGCCACAAAGGCAAGCAGAAATACTCCTGAGCCGATGCTGAACACGCGCATCGGGATCGTCAGCTTGTTCACCTTGACCAAGAGTTCTGTTTGCTCTTCCTGCATGTGCGAATTGGCATCATCCAGAAACAGCTGATCATCCTCGTGCATGGTGAGCGTGCTCCGGTAGATGAGAAGCACAATCAAACCAACGGCGAAGAGTCCGAACAGACCCCCCACGATTTCAATCGGCGTCATAAGCCACCTCGGCTGAGTCGACCCAAGTGCAGCGGCTTTCCACATCGTGGCGGGGGCGAACAGGAACCCCGCAACCAGCCCGGGGAAGGCCCTAACGGCACGATTATAGCCCCGTTGGCAAGCCCCGGCGACGAATAAATCCGTTTGTTCGGAAGCTGTTACAAAAAGGGGAAGCCTGCGACCTTGAGGGTAGAATCGGCATCCAATAAATGCCGAGATTTTCACAGGCGGAGCGACAAGAGTCCGCTCCAATTCATAATTCTGATATAATCGAACAGCTTTAAAGCCAAGGAGATACGAATGGCCACCACAACCGTCCCGGAAGTCAAGAAAGCCGCACCCGTTACCCTGACCGGCAATGCCGTTGCCAAGGTGAAAGAGATCATGGCGCAGCAGAACCCTGTTCCTGCCGGAC
>Ga0209166_10001194_pt1 | contig 22461 bp, 15 predicted proteins | sample Coa_R1_3_FD_187151 | JGI IMG/M metagenome (GOLD analysis project Ga0209166, IMG submission 187151) | Surface soil microbial communities from Centralia Pennsylvania, which are recovering from an underground coalmine fire - Coalmine... | ecosystem: Environmental > Terrestrial > Soil >... | reverse complement strand
ATCGTCGGCTCGAAATACGAGCAGGACGGCATCGTCAAGCACGGCTCCAAGATGGTCAACGCCGTCGCCACCTCGACGGTGCCGCAGTTCACCGTCATCATCGGTGGCTCGTTTGGCGCGGGCAACTATGGCATGTGTGGCCGGGCATATGACCCGCGCCTGCTCTTCACCTGGCCCAACAGCCGCATCGCCGTGATGGGCGGCGAGCAGGCGGCTGGTGTACTCTCCATTATTCAGGAAGATGCTGCCCGCGCCAGAGGCCGCGAACCCGACCAGCAGCAGCTTGAAATGCAGCGCAAAATGGTCATCGCCAAGTTTGAGGAAGAAGCGTCCCCGTATTACGCGACGGCGCGCATCTGGGACGATGGCATCATCGACCCACGCGAGACGCGCACAGTTCTCTCGATTGGTCTTTCGATGGCTTATAACCGCGATTTTGTCTCTGAAGGCGCGCCCCGCTATGGGGTCTTTCGCATGTGAGGCTGGCGGTTAAAACCGCGCCTGGAGGCTGCGCCGCGAAGCCCGCCTGCGCGGGCTGGGACGAAGACCTGATGGAATCATCAACTTCCATCGTTCGCCGAATCGTTTAGCAAGAGGAGGTTCCCAGCCATGTACTACAGCCCAATGTACTTTACCGAAGAACACGAGATGTTTCGCCAGAGCGTGCGCGCATTCGTAGAAAAAGAGATCAATCCCCATGTGGATGAGTGGGAGGAGGCGGGCATCTTTCCGGCCCATGACCTCTTCAAGAAGATGGGTGATCTGGGCTTTCTGGGGCTGAACTATCCCGAAGAGTATGGCGGCGCGAACGCGGACTATTGGTATACGGTCGTCTTTGCGGAGGAGCTTGCCCGCGCCAACTGCGGCGGCGTGCCGATGGGCATTGTCGTGCATACCGATATGTGTACGCCCGCGCTAGCCCAGCATGGCTCGCACGAACTCAAGAAGAAGTTTCTGGAGCCAGCCATTCGCGGCGAGATCGTCGGCGCGATTGGCGTCAGCGAGCCAGACGCTGGCTCGGATGTCGCTTCGATCCGCACGCGTGCTGAAAAAGACGGCGACGACTATATCATCAACGGCACGAAGCTCTATATTACCAACGGCACGCAGGCCGACTTTATCTGCCTGTTGACGCGCACAAGCAACGAGAGCGGCTATCGCGGCATGTCACTGATTATTGTGCCCACCAAAACGCCGGGCTTCAGCGTGGGGCGCAAGCTCAAGAAGCTGGGCAATCTCTCCAGCGATACGGCAGAACTGGTCTTTGACAACGTGCGCGTGCCCCAATGCAATCGGATTGGCCCCGAAGGAATGGGCTTTATCCTCCAGATGCAGCAGTTCCAGAAAGAGCGGCTGATCGCCAACGTGATGGCGCACAGTTCCGGCGAACGCACCGCGCGTGATACCATCGCCTATACGCAGCAGCGCAAAGCCTTTGGGCGCCCGCTGATTGAGAACCAGTGGATTCACTTCAAGCTGGTCGAACTGCTCACCGAGCTTGAGGCGCTGCGCCAACTGAATTATCATTGCGTCCGCATGCTAATGGCCGGGCAGGATGTGACCCGCGAAGTCTCGATGGGCAAGCTCAAAGCCGGGCGCCTTGGGCGGGAGATCAACGACACCTGCCTGCAATTCTACGGCGGCATGGGTTATATGGAAGAGACGCCCATTTCGCGGCGCTTCCGCGATGGGCGGCTGCTCTCCATCGGCGGCGGCGCCGACGAGGTGATGATCGGCATCATCGCCAAGCTTGAGGGGATGATTCCAAAGAAGTAGGTGATCTAGAATGACCGATCGCATCGGCCAGCAGTTGGGCAGCTATCGCTTGCTGCGGCTGCTAGGCAGAGGCGGCTTTGCCGAGGTCTATTTAGGTGAACATGTCCACCTGCACACCCAGGTCGGCATCAAGCTGCTGCATGCCAGCCTGAACAATGAAGAGATGGAGACGTTTCAGAGTGAGGCGCGCATCGTTGCCCGGCTGGCGCATCAGCATATCGTGCGGGTGTTGGATTTCGCCATCCAGGATGAGACGCCCTATCTGGTGATGGAGTACGCGCCGGGTGGCACGCTGAGGGCGCGCCATCTCAAAGGCGCGCAGCTTCCGCTGGCAACGATTGTCAGCTATGTGCGCCAGGTTGCCGAAGCCCTGGATTATGCCCACCATCAACGGCTGATTCATCGGGATGTGAAACCAGAAAATATGCTGCTCAACGCTCGCAACGAGGTCGTGCTTTCGGACTTTGGCATTGCCACCTTTTCGCACAGTTCGCGCTCGCAAAGCACTGAAGAAGTCGTCGGCACAGCCGCCTATATGGCGCCAGAGCAGTTTCTCGGCAGGCCACGCCCGGCCAGCGATCAATATGCGCTGGGGATCGTGGTCTATGAATGGTTGAGCGGAAACCGTCCCTTCCAGGGATCGTTTCTAGAAATCTCCGGCCAGCACTTGCATCTGCCGCCGCCACCGCTGCGGGCGCAGCGGCTTGATCTCTCATCCGAAGGAGAAGCGGCAGTGCTGCGCGCTCTGGCAAAAGACCCCCATGATCGCTTTCCAACCGTCTTGGCATTTGCTGCTGCTGTGGAGCGATCCAGCGGGGCAGCAATAGAGCCAACCATCCCGATCCAGGCCAGCAGCGCGGCGCTTTTGGAAGCAGCAGAGGCGGCCACTTTCCGGCCTGGCGCCCCGCTGGCGCTCCTTGAAGCCTCAACACTGGTTCCGGCCACCATCCCCACCAGGCAAAGCAAGCCGCTGGCAGTATCCGGCCCACCAAAACGCTCGCGCCTTGAACGGAAACGTCGCCCGCTTTTGCTCTCGGTGAGCGCCCTGACACTGTTGATGGTCTCATTTGGTCTGCTGTTTGCGTACTGGCTGCCGGCTCAACGCGCCCAGCAAAGCCTGGCAGCGAACCGCACCGCCAGCCAGGATGCTACCGGAACAGCCATGACGCACGCCTCTGAAACTTCATCTGCCCAAAGCGCGGCCACCGCCACTGTGCAGCAGGCCACCACCATTGCCCAAAACGCCACTGCCACTGCCCAGCAAATCCCGCCAACCCTGCCCTATCGCGTACAGGTGCCCGGTCCCTGTGGGGCAAGCAATGCCGCATGGTCCAACGCTGAACCCAGCAATCAGCTTGATTGCCAGGCAGACAGGCTCACGCTCAAAGGCGATACGAACGGCTCCAGCGAGATCATCTTTACCTTGAAATCGTTCCCCCAAAACTTTCTGGTCAGCCTGGATGTGAGCCATTTCATCGGCTCCGGCTCCTATCTCATCTTGCAAATCAATGGAACGACACAAGGATTTTTCTTCGCTTTTACCCTGGGGCCAAATAACTCGATGTCTCTCATAGCAGGGATGGGGAATAAAGGCGGCGGGCAAAGATTTTTCGCTGATCTCTCGCGTACCAATACGATTGCTATCAGGATGCAAGGCGCTACCGGCAATTTTTTATTGAACGGCTCCTTTGTGTATGCGGCTAGTTTGCCGCAAGTGCTGACCACCACTAACATCGGCATTCAGCTAGGGGGGAGCGCGGGTGATCAGGTTGACCTGCAGAACTTCGCTCTTCTTCCGAATTGATGAGGCTTGCTGAAAGGAGGACGGGCTATGCTGCGCATCGGCTCAGCGCAGGGCTTCTATGGTGATGATGTCACCAAAGCCTTGCCGATGATCGAGGGCGGCCATGTGGATGTCGTCTGCTTTGAGGCGCTGGCCGAACTCACGCTGGCGATTCTGCGCAACGATATGCTCAAAAACCCGGCGCGCGGGTTTACCTGGGATATTCCCATTATCGCCGAGCAGATTCTGCCCGCCGCCTTCAAGCGAGGCATCCCGCTGATTACCAACGGCGGCGGCTTGAACCCAACCGGCGCTGCCGAGGTGGTGCGCGCCAAAGCCGCGCAATTGGGGCTGCACGGACTGAAGATCGCCACCGTGACGGGCGACGATCTGCTGCCCAGGCTGCCCGATCTGATCGCCGAGGGCGAGCGTTTCACGAACATGGATACGAGCGCGCCGCTCAGCCTGGATGGCCCGCCCATCGTCACGGCCAGCGCCTATCTGGGCGCGTTCCCCATCGTCGAGGCGCTGCGCCAGGGCGCGGACATCGTGATTACCGGGCGCGTGGCCGATCCCTGCCTGTATCTCGCGCCGATGATTCATCGCTTTGGCTGGGGTGCAGACGACTGGAATCGGCTGGCGGCGGGCATCGTTGCCGGGCATCTGCTGGAATGCACCGGGCAGGTTGTGGGCGGCAACAGCCTCGCGCTCGTCGATGAGATCGAGCCGGACGCGCTGGCGCACCTGGGCTATCCTATCGCGGAGGTCAAGGAGAGCGGCGAGTTTGTGCTAACCAAAGTGCCCGGCTCGCCCGGCAAGGTCTCGCTGGAGACGGCCAAAGAGCAACTGCTCTACGAGATTCACGACCCGAGCGCCTACATTACGCCGGATGTGATCGCCAATTTCACGACGCTGCGACTTGCAGCGGATGGCCCGAACCGCGTGCGCGTGACTGGCGTGACAGGCCGCCCCAGGACCGATTCGCTGAAGGTCAATGTCGGGCGGTTTGAGGGCTATAGCCGCGAACTGATCTTCACCCTCGGCTGGCCGCAGGTGCGGCGCAAGGTTCAGCAGCTTGAGGGTATGATACGCGAGGCATGGGCGGGGCTGGCGATTGAACGCTGCACGTTTACATATCTCAGCGTCAACAGCCTGTATGGCAGCCTTGGCGCGCTGCCCGATGACCCGCTGGAACTGGCTGTGCGCGTCACGGCGACGGCCCGCGATCCCCAGACGCTGAAGCAGGCCGTGCGCCGGATGATGGCGCTGGGGCTGAGTGGCCCCGCCGGGATGTCTGTTTCTGGCCTGACGGTTGGCGCGGACCCGCGCCCGATCCTGGGCCTCTGGCCCGCGCTGATCAGCCGCGACAAGGTACAGCCCAGGATAGACATCTGCGAGGTCGAAGTATGAACAAGCAGGAACAGCCCGTTCGCCGCCTCTATGATCTGGCCTACGGGCGATCAGGCGACAAGGGCGATATTTGCAACGTCAGCGTGATTGCGCGCTCGTCGGAAGCCTATGCTGAATTGAAAGCGAAGCTGACGCCAGAGCGCGTCAAGGCGCATCTGGCGTCGCTCGTCAAGGGCACGGTTGAGCGCTTCGAGCTGGATAACATCGAGGCGTTCAACTTTGTGCTGCACGAGGCGCTGGACGGCGGCGGCACGCGCTCGCTGCGCATCGATGCTCTGGGCAAGTCGATGGCAGGCGCATTACTCTACATGGAGTGGGAGGAATAACCGGGTAATGGACTACGAAACCATTGCTGTGGCCCTTGATGGGCCAGTCGCCACCGTGACGCTCAACCGGCCAGAGGCGCGCAACGCCATGAGCCATCAGATGGTTGAGGACATGCTGGCATACTTTCAGAGCATCCGCGATAACCGGGACATTCGCGTGGTGATCATTCGCGCGGCTGGCAAGACCTTCTGCGCGGGCGGCGACGTGCGCAACCTCAGCACGCCACGCACGGAGGCCGAGGAACGCGCTGCCATCGGCAAGCTGGATGTCATGCTGCGCGCTGTCAATCGCGCGCCGCAGGTGGTGATCGAGCGCATTCACGGCGCGGTGATGGGCGGCGGCATCGGCCTGGTTTGCGTCGCGGACATCGCCATTGCCAGCGCCACTGCCCGCTTTGGCTTCCCAGAGGTGCGCCTGGGGCTGGTCCCCTCGCTGATCTCGCCCTTTGTGGTCCAGCGCCTTGGCCTGACGCGCACACGCCAGTGGATGCTGACTGGCTCTCAATTCGATGGCAGGTCTGCGCAGGAGGTCGGGCTGATTCACGAGATCTGCGACGAAGAGGCGCTGGATGGGCGCGTTGCCGCAACTGTCGGCGAGGTCTTGCAGTGTTCGCCCAACGCGCTGGCCGAATGCAAAAAGCTGCTCTTTGAAGTGCTGGAAAACAACGATACGCTGGCCTATAGGGTTGACCTGCTCAACCGCCTGCGGCGCAGCGAAGAAGGGCAGGAAGGGATGCGGGCCTTTCTGGAGAAGCGCCCGGCGCGCTGGGTATCACAGAGCGAGGCGCGGGGATGATTGAGGCCGTCACGTTTATCACCGGCAACCCGGCAAAAGTGAGGCTGCTCAGCCAATACCTGGACTTTCCGATGATTCATAAACAGCTTGATCTCATCGAAATCCAATCCCTCGACCTATCCACCGTCATAGAATACAAAGCCAGAGAGGCGTATCAACATGTTCTCTCACCAGTGCTTATCGAGGACACCTCGCTTCGATTTCTCGCCCTGGGGAAATTGCCCGGACCATTGATCAAATGGTTTTTAACGGAATTAGGGACAGATAAGCTCTGTCATCTGCTTGATCACTACCCAGAGAGATCGGCGCTGGCTGAGGTGCAATTTTGCCTGTATGATGGGCAATCCTTCCAAACATTTGCAGGCGCTCAAACAGGCCAAATTGCCCTGACACCACGAGGCTGCAACGGTTTCGGCTGGGATCCCATTTTTATCCCCGCCGGGTATGACAAGACGTGGGCCGAGATGACGGATGAAGAATCGCACGCGACTTCCATACGAAAAAGCGCCTTGAAAAAAGTGGAAGCCTATCTCAAGATGCAAAAGACTCGTTGAGTAGCTGCCAACAAGGATAAAGATGGGTATCATTCGCAAAGTTCTTATCGCCAATCGCGGTGAGGTTGCCTGCCGCATTATGCGAGCGTGCCGCAGCATGGGCATCGCAACCGTTGGCGTCTTCTCCACCGTTGACGCGCAGGCGCGGCACGTCCGCGAAGCCGACGAGGCCATCTACATTGGCGATAATCCGGCCACCGCTTCCTATCTCAACATCCCGGCGCTGATCCAGGCAGCGCGGCTCAGCGGCGCAGACGCCGTTCACCCTGGCTATGGCTTTCTGGCAGAAAACGCCGACTTTGCCACTGCCTGCCTGGAGGCCGGGCTGATCTTCATCGGCCCCACACCAGAAGCCATCCGGCGCATGGGCAGCAAACGCGAGGCCAAGATACTCATGCAGGCGGCAGACGTGCCCACCGTGCCCGGCTATCAGGGCGAAGATCAAAGCGACGCCACGCTGATGGCCGCCGCGCAGAAGATCGGCTACCCGCTGATGGTCAAAGCGGCGGCAGGCGGCGGCGGCAAGGGCATGCGCGTCGTCGCCGAGGCAGAGGCGCTGCCCGATGCGCTGGCGGCTGCCCGGCGCGAGTCACTCGGCGCCTTTGGCGACGACACGCTCATTCTGGAGCGCGTGATTGCGCCCGCGCGGCATGTCGAGTTTCAGATTTTCGGCGATCAGCACGGCCAGATCATCCACCTGGGCGAGCGCGAGTGCAGCATCCAGCGGCGGCATCAAAAGATCATCGAGGAGACGCCCTCCACCGCGCTCACGCCGGAACTGCGGGCGCGCATGGGCGCAGCCGCTGTGACCGTTGGCCGCCAGATCGACTATGTGAACGCTGGCACTGTCGAGTTTATTCTCGATGAGGCGGGCAATTTTTATTTCCTCGAAGTGAATACACGCCTGCAAGTTGAGCATCCCGTCACCGAATACGTCACAGGGCTTGATCTGGTGCGCTGGCAAATTGAGGTAGCCGAAGGGCGACCGCTGCCTTTGAGGCAAGAAGAGGTACGCTTTCGCGGCCACGCGATTGAATGCCGCGTCTATGCCGAAGACCCGGCCAACCACTTCCTGCCCGCCACCGGCGACATTCTGCTCTGGCGCGAGCCAACAGGCGACGGCGTGCGCGTGGACGCGGGCATCCTTTCGGGCGGCACGGTTTCAGTCTACTATGACCCGATGCTGGCAAAGATCATCACGTATGGGGCTGACCGCGCCGAAGCCCTACGCCGCATGGACCGCGCTCTGAGCCAGACCACCCTGATGGGTCTGCGCAATAATATCGCCTTCCTGCGCCGCGTCCTCTTGCACCCGGAACATGTTGCCGGGCGCCTGAGTACCAATTTTATCGAACAGCATCTCGCATCACAGCCAGAAGAGGCTGCTATTCCCGCGCCAGCGATACTCGCTGCGGCATTAGCGAGGCAGTTGGCAGATCACTCCCCAGGCTACTGGCGCAACAATCCCAACGCGCCGATCACCACGCGCTTTCGGACAGAAGCGGGCCAGGAGTGCCTGATCTCGTTGTCTCCCGGCAAAGGCGCCGATCTCCCAAGTTTCCCCACTTTGACCGCCCCCCCAGGTTTTCCCACTTTCCAGTGTCTTCTTGAGCAACGTGGGGATAAAACGGCGCATACGGTCAGCGCGCTGGAGCATCACGCGCCTGACTTGCGCTTCTCCATCGATGGGCACACGCTCAAGGCTATCGTCGTGGAAGCGCCGAAGCATCGCTATTGGGTGCAGGTCGATGGCATGACCTGCATGCTCACCTGGCTTTCGCCGCTGCCGGAGCCGGATGAGCGCCGCGAGAGCCAGGGATCACTGCGCGCCCCGATGCCGGGCACGGTGCGCGCCGTGCTGGCTGTCCCTGGTCAGAAAGTGCGCAAGGGCGAGACGCTGATGATCCTGGAGGCCATGAAGATGGAGCATAGCATCCGCGCGCCCTATGATGGCGTGGTCATAGCCATTGCCCATCAGCCCGGCGCGATGGCGCTGGCCGATACCGTGCTGCTGGAGATTGCGCCAGCAGAAGAAAGCGCCAGCGGCGCTCCAGTCGATGAATAGCTGGTGATCTCCCTGGCATTTCTCGCTTGCCAGTCATTATTGCGTTCAAACCTGCACAGGCGTATACTCTACCCAATCAAGCGTACCGATAGCATTCTAACAAAGCATCTCGCTTCAGAGAGGGGATTTCCACTGTGGGTATGCGCAACGATGGCCTCTCCTATTGGGAGGCAGAAGCCGAGGGGTTCCAACTGCTGAATACGACGATTGGCGACCTGCTGGATAAGCGCGCCACCAGCTATCCTGAGCGGGAGGCGATTGTCTATTCGGCGTACCCAGAGTTTGGCACGGCGCTGAATCTGCGCTGGACGTATCGGGAGTACCGCGAGCGCGCCAATGCTGTCGCCAAAGGCTTGATGGCCCTGGGCCTGCAAAAAGGCGAGCATATCGCCATCTGGGCGGTGAACTTCCCCGAATGGATGCTCCTGGAGATGGCCGCCGCCAAGGTGGGCTTGGTGCTGGCAACGGTCAATCCCACCTATCGCGCCGCCGAACTGGAGTATGCGTTGCGCCAGGGCGATATTGTCGCGCTCTTCTTCCAGGCGAAAGTGCGCGATCACGACTGCGTAGCAACAGTGCGTAAGCGCATCACGCCAGCCGAAAGCTCTGGCGCGGTGCGCAGCGAAACGCTGCCCAAGTTGCGCTATGCTTTTCTCATCGGCCCGCCGCCACCTGCTGACGCGCCCTGGCAGCCGACGCCGTTCCGCGAGTTGATCGCGCTCGGCGCCAGCGTCAGCGATGAGGCGCTGCAAGTACGCCAGACGGAGGTGAAACCCTCCGACCCGGCGCAGTTGCAATATACCTCCGGCACGACCGGCTTTCCCAAAGGCGCGCTGCTCACCCATCACAGCATCCTCAATAATGGCGCGGTGGTCTCGTACCGTCTGGGAACATCAAAAGACGACCGCTTCTGCACGGCCATGCCGCTCTTCCATACGGGCGGCTGCGTGCTGGGCGTGCTTTCGGCCCTTTATAACGCAGAAACGCTCCTGCCGCTGCTGGCGTTCGATCCAGTAAAAGCGCTAGATACGCTCGCCAATGAGCGCTGTACCATTTTTGGTGGCGTGCCCACGATGCTCATCGCCATGCTGCAACATCCCCACAGCAAGGAAGTGGACCTGAGTCACTTACAGAAGGTTTTTAGCGGCGGCTCGCCCGTACCTGTCGTGGTCATGGAGCAGGTCAAGCAGCACTGGGACGCGGATGTTGGCATTGTTTTCGGCCAGACCGAGGCCAGCCCGACGATCACCCAGACACTCAAAGATGATTCATTTGAACTGAAGTCGGCGACTGTCGGCACGCCGCTGCCCCATACCGATGTGAAGATCATCACCCCCCAGACCGGCGAGGTCGTACCCTGCGGCGAGCGTGGCGAACTGTGCTGCCGAGGCTATCTCGTCATGGCTGGGTACTACCAGATGCCGGAGAAGACTGCCGAGGCTATCGACAAAGACGGCTGGCTGCATACCGGCGACCTCGCCACGATGAGCAAGGATGGCTATGTGAATATCGTCGGGCGGCTCAAAGATATGGTCATTCGCGGCGGCGAGAATCTCTTCCCGACTGAGGTTGAAGAGTTCCTGATGCGCCATCCCAAGGTCGCCGACGCCCAGGTGCTTGGAGTGCCCGACCAGTTTTTTGGCGAGGAGTTGCTGGCCGTCGTTCTGCCCAAAGCAGATGAGACGATTACTGAAGAGGAGCTGCGCGCCTTCTGCACGGGCCAGATCAGCCGCCAGAAGATTCCGCGCTACTTCCAGTTCGTGAGCGCCTATCCGATGACCGCCAGCGGCAAGGTGCAAAAGTTTGTGCTGCGTGAGCAGGCCATCAAAGAGCTTGGGCTGGAAGCCATTGCCAAAACGCGCACGGCTTGATAAGAGATAGCGTGAACTCTAGAGCGAGGTACCAGGGGACATAGCTGTTTCAAGAGGAGAAGAGTTCCCCCCAGGAGACAACCGCCTCTGGCACTATCCGCACGACAGGCTGCTGGTCAATCGCCATCGATTCGTACTGCGGATATTTTGCGCGCAGCAGGCGGATAGCAATTGTATGCTCCTCCGTCCCCACCGGCAGCAGATCAGCCTGCCCACGTACCTGTATAAAGGCCAGAGCGCGCCAATCCTCGGCATAGTCATCGATGACCAGGGCCACGCGGGGATTGGCCTGGATATTGTGTACGCGCTTGAGCCGCGTTGGCGCGACGCGCTTGGGCTTTTCATCCAGCGCCGAGTAGAAGTTCCGGCCATCGAAGGCGTAGCAAATAGGCACAACAAACGGCTGGCCCTGCGCATCTGCCGTCGCCAGTCGCGCGACCCGCTGCGATTGAATAAACCAGTGTTCCCTTTGCGAGAGTTCGCGCATGGTCGCCCTCAAAACCTCAGTTGAAGCGAGCCAACCGAGAGAGATGACGAACTGTCCAAGACGGCGGTGAGTTTTTGAGGGAGATGACGTATATCGTAAGAACGGACGCCCCGGTAGGGCACCGGCTGAGAATGAAGACCATACCCCCTGCCTGAGGGTGCTGAGAAAGACTCTGCACCAGGCCGGATGCACAGGCGGACACGCCAGCAAGGCACGGCGCCTGAACGTTGCCGCTGAGCAACGGGGCCCAGCGCGCCCGGCGAGATTCCACAAGGAGAGACATAGTGCAAGACGGTTGGTTGGATGAGAACCAATTCATTCAAGGATTGCACGCGCGCGACCCCAGATTCTGGAAGCGCTGATTGCCCAATACTCGCGTGAATTATTTTATCTGGCTCGCTTGATTCTGGAAGGGGTCGGTTCAGCGCAGGACGCCGAAGAGTGCGTGAACGATCTCTTCGTCACTGCCTGGCAAGAGTTCGATGCCTTCGACCCGGAGCGTGGTTCGCTGCGCACCTGGCTCACCATACGCGCCAGGTATATTGCGTTAGATCGCCGCCGACAATTGATACGGCACAGCCCATCAGATCGGGTGGCGAGCCTCTCTAAAGAACGTACCCTGGCCCACGACCAGCCCATCTCTGCCGACTTAGAGCAGGAAAAGCAACCCAACCTGCCAATGGCTGCCGGTATAGATACCCTTCTGGAGCAACGCGAGCAGCGCCAGGCTATGTACGCCGCGCTAAAACGCCTGCCAGAGTTAGCATGCTTCAGGGAAAGGCCAGAAAGCAGGATGGCTTACTGAATGGACACAATCTTCCAGGCGTCTACATCCAGCACGCCAAAATCGGTGATTTTAAGCGTGGGGACGACGCTGAGCGCCAGGAAGGAGAGGAAGCCAAACGGATGGGCAATCTCCACGCCCAAATTCGCTACGACCCGATCCAGGCGCTCCAGTGCCTCAGCGACATCTGCTGCCGAGAGGGGCGAAACAATGCCCCCTATGGGCAGGGGCAGACGATCTACCACCGCGCCATGCTGCGTAATCACCAGCCCGCCCTGCAAACGTTCGATCTCGCGCACTGCAAGCGCCATATCCTCATCATTCGCGCCAACCACCACAATATTGTGCGCATCGTGGGCAACCGAGGAAGCCATAGCGCCTGCCCGCAATCCCAGGCCATGCAACAACCCAACACCGACCCGGCCATGCCCGTAGCGCTCAACCACCGCAATCTTCAGCAGATCACGCGCCGGGTCAGCAACAAGCAATCCATCGACGGCCTGCGCCTCCATCGGGCGATCTTCAGTGACAATCTGGTCGGGAATTAAGCCGATGACACGGGCCGTCCCGCTGGAGCCAGGAAGACGCAGACGCTCAACGCTGAAATTGTTCAGGCGCACCGTCCGCTCAATCGTATCGCCCCAGCCAGTGGGGAGTGGGCGCGGGGTAAAGAGCGTCCGGCCATCCTCTGCTACTAACTCACCGCCCACATACGTCTGACGCGGGCGGAAGTCGCGCAGATCAGGCACGACAAGCAGGTCAGCAAGATAGCCAGGAGCGATAGCGCCACGATCCTGAAAGCGGAAATATTGCGCAGGATGCAGGCTCGCCATCTTAATGGCCTGAATGGGCGCCAGGCCACGCGCAACGGCCTGGCGAATCACATGATCCAGATCGCCCTCACGCAGCAGATCCCCCGGCGTGCGGTCATCAGCGACAAAGCCAGCGCGCTCTGGCAGATGCGCCAGCACCACAGGAAGCAGCGCCTCCAGATTGCGAGTTGAGCCTTCACGTACCCAGAGCCACATTCCCAGGCGCACCTTCTCCAGCGCCTCTTCCGGGCCAACCGTTTCATGATCGGCCTGGACGCCAGCGGCTACATAACCACAAAGGTCAAGGCCACGCAGTTCAGGAGCATGCCCATCGACTGGCAGGCCACGCGGATTGGCGCGGCCCGGCTCGCCCAGGGCAATCATATCCAGCAGAACAGGATCGCCCTCCAGCACGCCCGGATAGTTCATGACCTCGCCTACCGAGGCAATATGCGGGTCGCTGGCAATAGGAAGCAGGTCGTCAGCAACCAGCGTCGCTCCTGCGCTCTCATACGGGCTGGCAGGCACACAAGAGGGCAGCGTAAACATCATGCGCAGCGGAATACCTTCAGCCGCCGCCAGCATCCAGCGCAACCCAGGGACGCCGGCTACATTGGCAATCTCGTGCGGGTCGCTGACGCAGGTGGTGGTGCCATGCGGAGCAAGCGCTCGCGCAAACTCACCCGGAACCAGCAGCGCATCCTCGATATGGGTATGCGCCTCCACCAGACCTGGCGCCAGATACTGCCCGCCCAGATCAACCTCACGTATCCCGCTGTAGGCGCCACGTGGACCGATGCCCACTACGCGCCCATGATGCACCGCAACATCAGCCTCATAGACCTCATTCGAGAAGACATTCACCACCCGACCATTGCGAAACACCAGGTCTGCGGCTTGTTTTCCACGCGCTACCTGGATACGCTGGCGTAGCTGCTCGAAAGAAGCTGACCGATCAGCCAGAGGATGAGCAGAGGGCGATTGACCATTCATGCGCAAGGAGACCTTTCTATCATCTCTCAGCGAAGATGAGGGAAACCACTCACAGAAGCCAGCGCCGGAGGCGGATTAACTGGTGAGTTGGAGAACCAGAATCATCATATCGGCCAGGCCCAGGGCAATCAGCCCGCTCTGCGAGGCGCCCGCCATCGAACTGGGCGCCTTCTCCACTTCGATAGGCCGACCAATCTGCTGGCCGGGAGTTTGGCGCATACTCCAAAAGCGCAGCCGACGATCAGCCGCAGCCGTCGCCAGCCAGGCAGAATCAGACGACCAGAATACTCCAACGACTTCGCGGGTATTCCCGCTGAGCGATGCCAGACGCTGGCCGGTCTGTGCGTTCCACACACAGACGCGCAGGTCTTTTTTGCCCGCAGCGGAAGCGATACAACGGCCATCAGGACTCCAGGCCAGATGGCATATTTCATCGGTATGGCCTTCGCAGGTAAGCACGCTCGCTCCGGCCAGGGGATCCCAGAGGATGATCTGATGATCTGTGCCCCCGGAAGCAAGGTGTCTGCTATCAGGAGACCACGCGAGGGCTGACACCCCTCCACGCCCATGCGCTTGCCAGGCGATAAGCGACTTTCCTGCCTTATCCCACAGGCGAATTGTGCGGTCCGTGCCACCCGATGCAATGCGCGTGCCATCTGGCGACCAATCGAGGGCTGCCACCGACCCATCGTGGCCCCACCAGGCGGCCTGCACCTTATAAGCCCCAGTTGAGGCTCCTCCCCTGGGTTGCCTGGTTATCTGAGACACGTCCCAGATACGCAGTGTGGCATCTGCCGCCGCTGACGCCAGCATCGTACCATTGGGCGACCAACTGAGCGCGAGTACCGCGCTGGTATGTCCCTCCAGCGTTGCTACAGGCGCGCCAATCTGCTGCTGGATCAGCCACAGGCGCACGCTCCGATCAGCGCCTGCTGAGGCAAGATAGGTGTCACCGGGCGCCCAGCGCAAGACAGTGGCTTCCACCGTATGCCCAGGAAGGAGGCAAAGGGGCACTGCGCCCCCCGGCGGAGGGGTCTGAACCCGCACCATCACAGGCGCGGCTGGGGGTGGTTGAGGGTTTTCCAGGGGGCGCACTCCACGTGGGAAATCCGGCGATGATTGAACAGCTTCTGGTGGGCGCGCTCCACGTGGCAGGCCCGGCGTCGGCTGAGCGGTTTCTGGCAAGCGCGCTCTACGGGGAAAATCGAGCGGACCTGTCGCGCGCGAACTAGTTTCTAGCCCGCTCTGGAGCGCCACAGCAAAGGCAAGGATGGCGGGGAAGCGCTCATGAGGCTGCTTACTCAGCGCGCGCCTGATCGCCATATCCACCTGGCGCGGCAGGTCTGAGCGAAACGTACTGATTGGCAGGGGGTCGCTTTGCAACTGCTGAGCCATCACGGCGAGAGGTTCCGTTTCAGGGAAAGGGAAACGCGCCGTCAGCAGTTGGTAGGTGATTACTGCCAGCGCATACTGATCTGAGGCAGGCTCTGCCTGGCTGAGAAATTGCTCAGGCGCGACAAAATAGGGCGAGGTGGTATAGTCCTCATGCGCCAGGAGGCTGTGGTAGAAATCGCAGACTTGTATCGTTGCCGGAGCCACAATCAGACAATTCTCAGGTTTGAGCCGACCATGCACAATATGCCGCTCGTGCGCATACTGGAGCGCTTCGGCAATCTGGCGCACGATACCAGCGACAGCCAGCGGTGGAAGACGCTGCTGAAGGCCCGACTGGTGCAGGAGCGAACCTTGCTCCTCATACTGGGAGAGCAGATAGAGCGAACCACCCTGGGCAGTCCAGCCAAGCCCCTGAAGAGGGTGAATATGGGGATGGTGCAACGCGCTGAGTTGTTCCAGGACGGCCTCCATCCTCACAGGTGGCTGGGTGGTAGGGGCACGCAAGACTTTCACCAGCATGTTCAAGCGGTCGGAACGCCCTCCGCTCGCATCGGTAGCCAGATACAGATCGGCGGCAGGCCCCTGATTCAAAAGAGTTGTGACTTGCCAGTGATCAATCATTGCCCCTGCCAGGAGAAATCCACATCCAGGCTCTGCGCAGACGAGTTGCTGCTGGGTCACATACCGCGCTGGATGACCTCCCTGTGGACGTAAGCAGGCACCCATAGGCTGGCTCCTATTCCATCAACTATCTGCTTTCAGCAGAAAGGGTCTCAAGCCCGCCGCCCTGGTCATACGCCTTCGTCTGAAGCCAGACCTCCTGTAAGAGAGACTGGTTACTATCTAGCTTTTGCTCTACCTGAAAGAGCGCCTCCTGGGCCGCCAGCACCTGTTGATTCATGGCGCTTTCCTTGAGAAGCAGTTGGGCCTGGTGGACCGTATCTTTGGCTAGCTTCCAGCGCGTTCCAACAATATCGAGCGCCTCACGCATCCGTGAGAAACGCAGCGCAAGGTACCGTTCAAGGCGCAGCATCGAGACAAGCGCAGCGCCCGTGGGCAGGGTGCTGCGTGCGACGGGCAAAGCGGCAAGACGCCCCTCACTCAGTTCATCCAGCGCCTCGCGCAGACGATTTGCTTCACTCTCTAAGATTCGATTCGACTGCTCAAATTGCGCCCAGCGCTGGAGTCGCTCAATCAAGAGGTTGAGGCTCTGGGCGACAGGACTCAGCGGCCCGTCAACATGGGCACGCACGCCGAGATCACCGCGCGCCAGTTTCGCATGCACGCCCTGCAAATCCTCAATCCCCTCGCGCAGTTCATCATACTGCTGCGCGCGAGTGCTTGTACGCATCAACTCCTGCTGGCTGCGTTGAAAGGCCTGCTGCGATTGATCGAGCGCTATACGCAGACGGTCATTGAGAATCAGGTTATCAACTAAGGTGAGCAACTGGCGAATTACGGGCAGCAAGAAGAGGCCCGCGCAGACCAGCATGATCTGGACAAGCGGCGCATTTCCTTTCAGGGCCACTTCCAGAATCAACACCAGGCAGGTAACAAGCGCCAGCACCATTGGGGTCGTCGCCCGCAGCGCGGCGCTGGCGGCGCCGAGTCTGGTTTTGCGCCCAGACGCTTCATCGGGAAGCCGCTGGCCCGTTAGGCGCGCCAGACCAGCCGGATAGGTCAGCGCCGCCCAGCCAACGAAGAGCCAGGCCATCGGCCACCCCCCATCCTGCAAAAAGCCAGTGTGATAGGTGCCCTGAAGTTGGAAATAGCCATAGAGCGAGTCTGTCACAGCTAGCCAGGTAACGCCAATACCAAGCCGCCAGATAGAGCCTGAGAGAGCCGCTGCGCCAGATGGGCCGAAGATCAGCAAGGCCGCTGCAATACAGAGCGAAAGGTCTCCCAGCGGATAGGCCAACGCCACGATTTTTTCGATAGGTCTCCCACTGAGACCGTTGATGGTGGGAGCAAGAATGAAATACCAGGAGATTGCCAGGGCAGAGGCAACTGCGATGCCAGCATCCAGCATCAGGCGTGTGCGGCCAGCCGCCGAGCCACTGCGGGGAATCAACAAGGCAACTCCTACCCAGCCTAATGGATAGACTGCCAGGTAAAAGTAATCATAGGTGGCAGGGAATGGGAAATTAACAGTGTACGCATCATAGGTCGTCCAGATAATCTGACCTATCGAATACACAGCAGCGGCCCCGCTCAGGCAGACCCAGCCGATCCACGCGCGCCCGGCCATAAGGCCAGCAGAAGCGGCCTGCATTCTTCTGAGCTTGATCGCTGTGTGCAAACAAACAAACACGGCAACAGCCGAGCCAGAAAAGGTGAAGAGGTCACCAATGGCGCGAAGCAGCCCATTATTGGGCACATCATTCCTGGTCTGAAGGTAGAGCAAATATCCAAAGCAGCAGAAGAAGAAAACGACGATAAAAAGCTGATAGAAATTTGAGTGTCCTAGAAGGGGCTTTTCGCTTTGAGAAGTCGGCCTCATCATCGACCCTCGCGCACGAGCAGAGGTGGCCGTCGGTCGGTTACTGGTGGCTATTGGCTCTCCCCCTCCCCCTGGCGCCCTATCTTCCCATACCTGCATCTCTGCTCCACCAGGTAGAGGGCGCGCGGTGGGGGCAGAGAATTGAGGACGAGAAAACGGGTCTCTTGCAGGGCCTGGTGAATAAGACATACAAAGTTCCTCCTCCTAAACTCCTTTTCTTAGCCAGACTGATAGTAATAGCACGCTTGACTTCTGTCAAGCCTTAGTAACGGCGAGCGGTACTTATAGATAGCTCCTGAGATTGGCAGAGAAACGTGTTTCACTGCCTGGAAAATGGTTCCAATCTCACTGATCATGTTGTATACTATGTGCGGATGCCATATCCCTTCCATTGTTCACTTACGTAGCAATTTCTCCCGCACAGTATGTCGTCGAAGCAATCTTGAAAGAGGTTACTGCGACTGGCGCACCATTGCTTTTCTTCTCATACAGAGCATGCCAGTTGGTTGCTCTTATTATGTTCGGCTCGCTCTACTCCGCGCAAAGACGTAGAGCGTAGGGGTTGTCTCCTTCTTTTTATCCATGCTGGCTCAGGGATGAGGCTCTCCTGAATGGAAGCTCCAGAGAGCCAGCATTTCGTTGTATTCGCGTCGTAGGGCGTCTGCACATCTTCGCGGGCCTGGAGAACCCGTGAAATCCAGAGGTCTTCCATCAGGGAAGACAGCCTCGCTCTGGAGAGCATCTGCCAACAGCGGACTTATTCACCTCACCTTCACCTGATGAAAGCGAGAGTTGTATGGCTGTCACAACCGAGAATCAATCCACAACCTTTGAGGTATCGGGTATTGAGCGCGTTGCCGAAGACAACCGCCAGCACACCCAGCTCTGGGATACCATGTGGCTCTGGTGGTCGGCAAACTCCGTGGTTGCCACCGTTGCGTTAGGAACACTTAGCGCCTTTTTCGGCCTGGGGTTCTGGGGTTCTGTCCTGGTCATTGTCATCTTTAACGTGCTTGGCGTCTTACCTGTCGCCTTCCTAAGCACCCTTGGCCCCAAGACCGGCCTGGCCCAGATGCCTCTCTCGCGCTTCGCGTTTGGGCTTCAGGGCGCCAAGCTCCCGGCCATTTTTAATGCCCTGGCCTGCATTGGCTGGAGCGCCGTCAATGCCTTGATTGGCTCGCAAATCATTGTCACCTGGAGCGCTAACACGATTCCACAATGGGCCGCGCTGCTCTTTCTAGCAGTGATCACCACAGCCGTCAGCGTCTTCGGCTACTTCATTGTCCATCGCTACGAGCGCTTTGCCTGGATCGTGATGTTTATTCTGTTTGCCTATGTCTTCATTGCCGCGTCGGGCAAATTCAACACTGGTAACATCGGCGCGGGCGCCCTTGGCAGCGGCCTCCTGCTGTTTGCTGGCATTGCCACCTTTGGCGGCGCAGTGTTTGGCTATGCCGTTGGTTGGTCTTCCTATGCCGCAGACTACACGCGCCGCCAGCCAGTATCGACCCCTGCCAACAAGGTATTCTGGTATGCCTTTTCCGGGGTAGTGGTTCCCTGCATCATCCTGGAAATCCTGGGCGTCCTGCTGGCTTCTGCTGTTCCTGCTGACATCTTTAATAACGCTCCTGCTGGCACCGTGATTGCCGACTCTATTGGCACCGGCGGCATCGGTGGCCTGGTTGTCGTCTTGCTGGCATTCAGCACTATTGCCAACAATGTGCCGAATGACTACAGCTTTGCGCTCTCCACCCAGGTCTTGGGCTTAAAGAACATCAGGCGCTGGATTCTGACCGTTATTGGCGCGGTGGTATATGTACTCGTCGCGCTGGCCCTCGAAGCCAACTTCAACTTCAAACTAGAAGGCTTCTTGCTGCTGATCGCCTACTGGCTCGGAGCCTGGAATGCGGTGGTGTTGCTTGAACACTTCGTCTTCCGCAAGGGCAAGTACCCGGTTGAGGATTACGAAAACGGCAGCAAACTCCCGGTGGGCATTGCGGGTGTTGTCGCAATGGTAGTTGGTATTGGCGTTGCGTTGCTTGGTATTCAGCAGATAGCAACATTTGGCTACGAGGGGATCATCTCTAAACAGATTGGGGATGCCGACATTGGCTTCCCGCTTGCTATTGTGGTCGCGGGAATACTCTACTATGGGCTGCGCCGCTGGGAACTCTCGAAGTACAAGCGGTAGCGCTCTCTCTTAGGAGGCACACAGAGCGGGCGGCATGACATGTCATGCCGCCCGCTCTGTGTGCGATGCCCACTCCTGGCGCATACGTGTACCGCCAGCTTTCGCTCTACCAAACGATGCGCCAGTACGGTGGCTGGCGCTACAAGCCCCACCCCGGCCAGCGGGGACGCTGACGGTATAGCCTCATTCTTTAGCTGGATTGGTTTCAAGTGGAAGGCTGGCCGGGTACAAAGGTAATCGTTTCCTCGGCGCCCGCGCGGAAGAGGCGGCTCTGGCTGGGCGTCGTGCTGGCAACGACGCGCCCATCTTTGATGACGTGCAGCCGCGCGGGCACGAGCCGCAGGGCGTCGTGCGGATCGGCGGCATCGACGATGATCAGGTTGGCAGGCTTGCCCTCTTCGATGCCGTAGCGGTCCGCGACGTTGAGCGTGCGGGCGGCATTGGTGGTGATGAGATCGTACATCGTGGCGATCTCGTCGTGGCCGCTCATCTGCGCGATGTGCAGCGCCAGATTGGCGGCGGCCAGCATATCGCCCCGGCCCAGCGGATACCAGGGGTCCATAATCGAATCGTGGCCCAGCGAGACGTTGACACCCGCCTGCAAGAGTTCTTTTAGCCGCGCCATACCCCGGCGCTTGGGGTAGGTATCGAAGCGGCCTTGCAGAATGATATTATCGTAGGGGTTGCAGATCACATTCATGCGGCCACGCGCCAGCAGCCGAATCAGCTTGAAAGCGAAAGCGTTATCCCAGGAGTGCATCGCCGTGCAGTGGCTGACGGTGACGCGGCCATCCCAGCCGTGTTGCAGCGTATCGGCAGCCATCACCTCGGTGAAGCGCGAATGCGGGTCATCGGTCTCGTCGCAATGACAATCGATGTCGCGGTTATAGCGGCGCGCCAGTTCAAAGGCGATATGCACATCCTCCACGCCCATCTCGCGCGTCCACTCATAATGCGGGATGCCGCCAACCACGTTTGCGCCCAGCCGCATGGCCTCATCCATCAATTCCCTACCGTTGGGAAACGAGAGGATGCCATCCTGCGGGAAGGCCACGATCTGCAATTCGCAGATGTCCTTGACCTCCTGCTGTACCTCCAACATGGCGCGCAAGGCCGTCAGCCTGGAGTCGCAGACATCCACATGCGAGCGGATGAAAAGCGCGCCCTGCGCCACTTCCCATTTGATCGCCTGGGTGGCGCGGCGCTTCACATCCTCGTGCGTCAGCGTTGGCTTGCGCTCGCTCCAGATTTGGATACCTTCAATCAGCGTTCCGCTCTGGTTATGGCGCGGCTGGCCGACGGTCAATACTGCATCCAGATGCACGTGACAATCAATCAGCGGGGGCGAGACCAGCCTACCTTCGGCATCCAGTTCGCGGGTCGCCGCCTCTTGCAAACGGGGGCTAATACGCGCAAAGACACCGTCTTGAATAGCAATATCAACCAGGTCCACACGATGAGGCAACCGGGCATTACGGATGATGAGGTCCAGCGCCATAGTGGCTTTTCTCCTCTCGCAGATCAATCACCGGCATCGTGCGCGCATCATACGCCACTGCCTGCCCGATTGTCCAGCAAGGGCGACCTGAGTCTTCTTATTCCTGCTTGCTGACGCTACTGGCCCGCGATGGCGTTCGCGTCCACAATGAGATTCGGCCCAAAGCTGATGACGCCCGACAGGAGCAAGACCGTATTGGCACTCCCCAGCAGCCGCTGCTTGAGGCCAGCCCCCTCTGGCTTGATTTCCAGTGCCAGCAGCATTCCATTGTTTTGGTCAAAGCGGGCATCGTCAACAGAACCGATCAGCTCGCCAATATTGGTCAGCACGTTGATGCCAATCAACTCTGATACCTTAGGCAGCGCTTTGAATATGGCGCTATCTTGCTCCGTTTGTGCGGTTGGTTGGAACGTGATCGCGTCTATGCCAATGTTGGCATTTGCGAGTGGAACATAGGTTGGGCCATGCAGGTGTACTAAGCCCACCTTGCTCACAAAGGCTTGTACCATCCGCCGATGCTCATCAAGCAAAATGTCGCCGACCTCGCCAATCTTCTCCCCAGTGCTTATATCGACTAGCGGATGCCCGCGAACTTGCGAGAAGGTGAACCACTGGGCGGCCCCAGGAGCCTGCTGCGCAGGTTGGACGGGGAGAGCAGGTGGCCCACCAGGCTGCTGCATGGGCGGCGGCTGAAAAGAAGGCTGCTGATTACCCTGCTGATACTCCGGGGGCTGCATGGGTGGTTGTGGAGGCATATTTTGCATAAGAGGCTGCTCCTTGTTTTCTGGCGCTGAGACAAGCTGGCGCTCGTCTTATTACCTACAAATCGTCTATAAACAGGATGGGCAAGATGTATACCCGAAGAGGCATTGCCTGGAGCAAGGCGTTGTCAGCGGATATAATCAAAACTGCGGTGACGTATCGATGTCCTGAAACAGCGAAGGAGAAGAGTGTTGCCTTATCCTGCTCCCCGGCCAGGATTCTATCCGGCCAGCTTCACACCAGAGATGATTGCGCGCCTGCGCGCGCTGAGCGAGCCACGCTGGGCAGCGGATGCCTCGGCGGCCTTTGTGCTAGAAACGCACGACGCGCGCGGCGACCTGCTGATGCTGCCGCTGAATGGCGGCCCCATCCTGCGCCTGACGTCCGCTCCCGCTCCAGCGCCTGCCGGAGCCTATGCCGGCGGCTTCTACAGCGTGCGCGGCGACGCGCTGGCGTTT
>Ga0209166_10001193_pt1 | contig 22476 bp, 8 predicted proteins | sample Coa_R1_3_FD_187151 | JGI IMG/M metagenome (GOLD analysis project Ga0209166, IMG submission 187151) | Surface soil microbial communities from Centralia Pennsylvania, which are recovering from an underground coalmine fire - Coalmine... | ecosystem: Environmental > Terrestrial > Soil > Unclassified... | reverse complement strand
GCGATATCAACTATATTTTGGACCCCAGCCGGCTCGTCGGGGGCACGAACAACTATACGGAGTACCTCAATAATTTTCCCAGCTCCGCAATTGCGGCAGGAGAGACTTGGCGCATCGAGGAGACCAATAGCCTCGTCAGTGGGGGCGAGACAGGCGTGAGTGACGTGTATACCGCCACGCTTTGGGGACTCGACTATATGCATTGGTGGGCCCAGCAGCACAACGCCGGCGGGCTCAATTTTCATGAAGGCGCCACGTCTGTTTACAACGCCTTCAGGCCCACTACGCTGAGCAGCAGCTACACCGCGGAGCCTCTGGCTTATGGAATCAAGGCTTTCAGCCTTGGGGGCGCGGGGCAGAACGTCACGACCACGGTCAGCTCGAATCCAGATAGCGTCAATATCACCGCATATGGCTTGCTGGATCCCGTAACGGGAAACCTGTTTGTGACCCTCATCAACAAGGAACACTTTACAGGAGCGAAAAATGCGACGGTGACCTTGAACCCCGGAGCAAGTTATACCGGCGGAAAAATGTGGACTTTAAATCAAACCAACGGCGATGTCACCGTTGCTACCGGCATTACTCTCGGCGGAGCCACCATCGGCGGCGATGGGACATGGAATGGCACAGCATCCACGATCTCACCAGCGAGTTCCGGAGATTTCATCATCAGCGTTCCCTCTGCCAGCGCAGCCATCCTGGAGCTGACCGGCAAAGGCACTCCGCCGCCACCGCCGCAGCCACCCTCAAATCTGGCGGCAATGGCGGTCTCCAGCAGCCAGATCAACCTGAGCTGGACAGCATCCCCGACCTCCGGTGTTATTTACAGCGTCTTCCGCAGCACAACCTCCGGATTCACGCCCGCGAGCAGCAACCAGATCGCGAGTGGGGTGAGCACGACGTCCTTCTCGGACACGACGGCGTCGTGCAATACCACCTATTTCTATCTGGTGGAAGCCGCCAACGTAGGCGGCTCATCCGCGCCAACCAACCAGGCCAGTGCGACAACCCAAGCCTGCATTACTACAACCATTCAGATCAACTCCGGCGGTCCTGCGGTGAGCCCGTTTGTAGCCGACGAAGACTTCACGGGCGGCGGCACCATCAACCACGCCAACACCATTGACCTGAGCGGGGTGAGCAATCCGGCGCCGATGGCGGTTTACCAAACCGGACGCACGGGGAATTTCACCTACACGATTCCGGGCTTTAACCCTGGATCGAGCCAGACCGTGCGGCTGCACTTTGCTGAGACCTTCTTCAACTCCGCCGGTTCCCGGGTCTTCAACGTGAGCATCAACGGCACACAAGTGCTCACCAACTTTGACATCTTTGCGGCCGCCGGCGCTATGAACAAGGCTGTCATCGAGCAATTCACAGAAGCGGCGAATTCCAGCGGCCAGTATGTAATCACCTTCACCTCGGTAGTCAACAACTCACTGGTGAGCGGAATCGAAATCACCGCGGGCGCCACTTGCAACATACCCACAGTGCCCACCGGTCTGACCGCGACGGCGGTTTCCGCCAGCCAGATCAACCTGAGCTGGACTGCCAGCACATCGAACTGCACGCCGACTTACGATGTGTTCCGTAGCACAACTTCGGGTTTCACGCCGTCAAGCAGCAACCAGATCGCCAGCGGGATCATAGGCACATCTTTCTCTGATACTGGATTGGCCGCTTCGACAACGTACTTTTATTTAGTAGAAGCCAGTGACTCGGCCGGCACATCAGGACCATCGAACCAAGCCAGCGTAATCACGCTTGCCTCTTGCACAACCGTGCCCACCGTGCCCAGCGGACTGGGAGCGACAGCAGCTTCCAGCAGCCAGATCAACTTGAGCTGGACCGCGAGCACGGCGTCGGGATGCACGGTTAGTTATAACGTGTTTCGCAGCACGACTTCGGGCTTCACGCCGTCAAGCAGCAACCAGATCGCCAGCGGAATTACGGGTACATCCTTTTCTAACACCGGGTTGGCAGCTTCGACGACGTACTTCTATTTGGTAGAAGCCACCGATTCGGCGGGCACATCCGGACCGTCGAACCAGGCCAGCGCAACCACTCTTATTCAGCAATGCTTCTGTATCAATGCCGGCGGTCCGGCAGTGAGCCCGTTCCTCGCCGACGAGGACTTCGCTGGCGGCAGCACCATCAACCACGCCAACACCATTGACCTGAGCGGGGTAACGAACCCGGCGCCGATGGCGGTATACCAGACGGCGCGCGTGGGGAATTTCAGCTACACGCTACCGGGCTTTACTGCGGGATCAAGCCATACTGTACGGCTGCACTTTGCTGAGACCTATTTCTCCACCGCCGGCTCGCGAACATTCAATGTGAGCATCAACGGCACTCAGGTATTGACGAACTTCGATATTTTTGCGGCCGCCGGCGCCAAGAATAAGGCGGTGATCGAGCAGTTTACGGAGAACGCGAACTCCAGCGGGCAGTATGTGATTACGTTCACTTCGGTGGTCAACCAGGCGCTGGTCAGCGGGATCGAGATTCAGTAGCCGCGGACGATTAACTCAAATTGGAGAGCGCATGAAAACGCAGTTTGGTTCTTGTAGCACCACAAAGCGGGCGGGTTTGCTTCTGCTCATCATTGCCATCGCTGCTGCTCCGGCGGCGGCCCAAACGCGCACGTTCACGGTTAAAAACAATTGCTCCGAAACCGTTTGGGCGGCGTCGTCCGCCACCCAGGGGGGCCTCGTTTTCAACGGTACTTCGCCCGGGGGGATAGAATTGCTCCCCGGCGCAACCGCGACCGCGACCGTTGCAATACCGTGGTCTGCGGGAAGGATCTGGGGGCGGCGGGAGTGCACCTTCGATAGCAGCGGCAAGGGATCATGCGCGACCGGAGATTGCGGCGGCGTTCTGAATTGCACGCATTCCGGGGCGGGGAACACTACGCTTACGGAGTGGACCCTTGACGGCGGCACCATCCCCGACAATTATGACGTCAGCATCGTGGATGCCTTCGATTTTCCCATTTCGATCCAGCTCGACGACCCTAACCCAAACCACTGCGTTAATTCCGCCTGCTCGGCGGATCTCCGCAGCTTTTGCACGGGGGATCAGCGGACCCTGGATTCGGCGGGCAACGTGGTGGGGTGCAAGAGCCTGTTCGGAAAATACCTGACGCCGAATTATGGCTGCACCGGCCTGTATGGAGTGCCCGCGTCCTGCAACAACGTCTCGTGGAACACCAATTGGCGGGGGGCGGTCGTCAAGAAGCACTGTCCCTCCTCTTACGGCTATCCGTATGACGACCCTTCAAGCGACATCGCTTGCCTTCCCGCTCCGGCGACGGGCTATATCGTCACGTTCTGCCCGGCTTCGACGGTTCCCAACGGCGATCCCACGGTCTCACCGAGTTTTCTGATTACGGCCAGCAATGACGGCCAGACGGTGACCCCGGGCAACTCGGTGACGTACAACCTGAACCTCACGGCCAGCAGCACGTTTACCGGAACGGTGGCTCTAAGCTTCAACGACGCGCCGTCGAGCTGCACGTGGTCGTCGCCCTCTGCCGGTAAATATTCATCGAGTTGCAAGGTGGCATCGACCGCCACGTTCAGCACGACGTCGGTTTCGCTGACGCCGAACGCGGTGGTGCCTGTGACGCTGACCATCCATGCGAACACCAGCCCTGCCCCCAGCCTTCAAACCAGCGGTATTGAGGTGATGGGGCGTAGCGGCGCTTATCAGAATGTTTGGGAAGGGCAAATCACGGTGGCGGACCCTACGGCGCCGGATTACACGCTTCAAGTTACTCCTACTGCTCCGCAAACCATCGCGCCGGGCAGCTCGATTACCTATAACCTGACGCTCACGCCGGTGAACGCATTCAGCGGGACGGTGAGCCTGGCTTCGTTTGGTGGCGTTCCGGGCACAGCCACGTTCAATCCGGCCACGGTTACGCTTTCGGGGTCAAGTTCCCAGACGGCTACGCTCACCCTTGCCACTCCGTCTACGGCGACGAAGAAGACGTATTACCCGCTCATCAGCGCCTTTACCGCGAATCGCCTGCATGATTTCCAAAATGCTCTGACGCTATCTACGGGCGGAACCCCAGACTTCACCATCTCGGCCACGCCAAGTTCGCAGAGTGTCGTAGCAGGGAATAGCACCACCTATACGGTGTCAGTCGGTGCGCAGAATGGGTTTACCGGGAGCGTGTCGCTGGGCGCCAGCGGATTGCCCTCGGGCGCGACCGCCAGCTTTAATCCCGCCTCGATCAGCGGTTCCGGCACATCCACGCTGACAGTTGCAACCGCCAGTGCCACCCCAGCGGGAACCTACACGCTCACTGCAAAAGGTACGAGCGGCAGCTTGTTGCATTCTGCGAATGTGACGCTGACGGTAACTGGGCCTGTCCAGCCGCCGCAACCGCCCTCAAACCTGGCGGCAACTGCGGTTTCCAGCTCTGCTATCAACTTGAGTTGGGCGGCATCGCCAACCTCGGGCGTCACCTACGATGTCTTTCGCAGCACGACCTCTGGTTTTGCACCCTCGAGCAGCAACCAGATTGCGAGTGGGGTGATGGGTACATCTTTCTCGGATTCGGGGCTGAGCTGTAACACCGCGTACTTCTATCTGGTGGAAGCGGCAAATTCAGGCGGCACTTCGTCGCCTTCGAATCAGGCCAGCGCAACTACCCAGGCATGTGTGGTTACGCCTGTTCAGATCAATGCCGGCGGTCCAGTCGTGAGTCCGTTCGTAGCCGATAAAGACTTCGCCGGTGGCAGCACCATCAATCACGCCAACACCATTGACCTGAGTGGAGTGACCAATCCAGCGCCCATGGCGGTCTACCAGACCGCGCGCGTGGGCACTTTCACCTATACGATTCCGGGCTTCACTGCGGGCTCAAGCCATACGGTACGGCTGCACTTTGCCGAGACCTACTGGACAGCCGCAGGACAGCGGGTTTTCAACGTGACCATCAACGGGACGCAGGTACTGACCAATTTCGATATCTTTGCGGCCGCCGGCGCCAAGAACAAGGCGGTGATCGAACAGTTCACGGAGAACGCAAACTCCAGCGGTGATTATGTAATCACGTTCACGTCAGTGGTTAATCAGTCCCTGGCGAGCGGGATCGAAGTCCAGTAGGAGTCACACTCGAGCCTGGGAAGCTAGCCCTCCCCCCAGGCTCCTTTTTTGTGGCTGGGTGATGTTTGACCTGCAATTTGCTTGTGGAGGGGATAACCGGTTTCGATATTTTTGCGGCCGCTGGCGCCAAGAACGGTGATCGAACAGTTACGGAGAACGCTAACCAGGTGCTGGTGAGTGGGATCGAGCTTCAGCGGCAGCGACAAACTAACTCAATTTTGGAGGAGTGCATGAAAACACAGTTTGGTTCTTGTGGCACCATAAAGCGGGCGGGTTTGTTTCTGCTCATCATTGCCATCGTTGCCGCTCCAGTAGCGGCGCAAACCCGCACGTTCACGGTCAAGAACAATTGCTCCGAAACCGTTTGGGCGGCAGCCGCTGGTACTCCCGTTCCTGTCTTCAACGGCTCTTCTTCCGGGGGCATAGAATTGCTCCCGGGCGCAAGCGCGACCACAACCATTCCGACACCGTGGTCTTCAGGAAGAATCTGGGGGCGGCGGGAGTGCACCTTCAACAGCAGCGGCGTGGGATCATGCGCGACGGGCGACTGCGGCGGCGTTTTGAATTGCACACATGCCGGCGCGGGGAACACCACTATCACGGAGTGGACGCTTACCGGCACCACCACTGGCGCCGACAATTATGACATCAGCCTGGTGGATGCCTTCGATTTTCCCGTTTCGGTCCAGCTCGATGACCCCAGCCCATCCCACTGTATTAATGCCGCATGCCAGGTAGACCTGCGAAACTTCTGTACCGGCGATCAGCAGAACAAAGATTCAGCCGGGAACGTGGTTGGATGCAAGAGCCTGTGCGGAAAATACCAGACGCCGAATTATTGCTGCGCTGGCCTGTATGGCGCTCCCGGTTCGTGCAACAACGTTTCGTGGAATACAAATTTCCGCGGAACGGTGGTCAAGAATTACTGCAACTCCGTCTACGGTTATGCCTATGATGACCCTTCGAGCGACTTTAATTGCTCGCCCCCTCCCGCAACCGGTTACACAATCACTTTCTGCCCGGATTCGACTGTTCCCAACGCGAATCCAAATACGAATCCTACCTTTACCATCACCGCCACCAATGACGGCCAGACGGTGACCCCGGGCAGCTCCGTGACCTACAACTTGAACGTCACGGCCAGCAGCACCTTCAGCGGGACTGTGAAACTGAGCGCCGCCCATTTGCCGCAAAGCTGCACTTGGTCCGGCGGAAAATCAACCTGCACGACTGCGGCATCAAGCGCCACCTTCAGCCCGGCATCAGTCTCGTTGACGCCAAACGCAGTGGTGCCGGTGACATTCACCATCAACACCAGCGCCACGACACCACCCATCCTGCAAACCAGCAACATCGAGGTCATCGGGCAGAGCGGCGCTCTGCAGAATGTTTGGGAAGGCCAAATTACAGTGGCGGATCATTCTGCGCCCGACTACACGCTGCAGGTGACTCCGAACACGTCGCAGACAATAGCGCCGGGCGGCTCGATTACCTACAACCTGACTCTCACGCCGGTCAACGGATTCAGCGGCACGGTCACCCTGGCTTCGTTTGTTACCGTTCCGGGTACAGCCACATTCAATCCGGCAACAGTCACCCTTTCCGGGGCCGGTTCCCAGACGGCCACGTTCACAATTGCCAGTTCGTCTACGGCGACGAAGAAGACTTATTATCCGCTCATCACCGCATATAGCGGGAATCGCCTGCATGATTTCCAGGCTAACCTGACGCTCTCTACCGGAGGAACACCGGACTTTACCATCGCAGCTACGCCCGCCTCGCAGAGTGTAGTGCAGGGGAATAGCACCACTTACACGGTGTCAGTCAGTGCGCAGAATGGGTTCACTGGAAGCGTGTCGCTGGGCGCCAGCGGATTGCCCTCCGGCGCCAGTGCCAGCTTTAACCCTGCTTCGATCAGCGGCTCCGGCACATCCACGCTCACAGTTACGACCGCAAGTTCGACTCCGGCAGGCAACTATACACTCACCATCACGGGCACGAGCGGCAGCCTGTCGCATCCTGCCAATGTGACACTGACGGTCACCGGCGCGCCACCTCAACCACCCTCAAACCTGGCGGCGAGCGCGGTTTCCAGCTCTGCGATCAACCTGAGTTGGACAGCGTCGCCGACTTCCGGCGTTACCTACGACGTCTTCCGCAGTACGACGTCTGGGTTCACGCCTTCGAGCAGCAACCAGATTGCGAGTGGTGTGACGAGCACGTCCTTCGCCGATTCAGGGCTGACCTGTAACACTGCTTACTTCTATCTGGTCGAAGCTGCCAACTCGGGCGGTACATCGACGGCTTCAAACCAGGCCAGCGCCACCACCCAAGCCTGCGTCGGGCCGAACATCGCTATCAATGCCGGCGGGCCGGCAGTGGCTCCCTTTGTTGCCGACGAGGACTTCGCGGGCGGCGGTACGATTAACCACGCCAACACCATTGACCTGAGCGGTGTGACCAACCCAGCGCCGATGGCGGTCTATCAAAGCGGGCGCGATGGTAATTTCACCTACACGATTCCGGGCTTTGGCCCCGGGTCGAGCCAGACCGTGCGATTGCACTTTGCTGAGACCTTCTTCAACTCCGCCGGTTCCCGGGTCTTCAACGTGAAAATCAATGGCACGCAGGTATTGACCAATTTCGATATCTTTGCGACCGCTGGCGCCATGAACAAGGCCGTAATCGAGCAGTTTACGGAAGCGGCGGATTCCAGCGGCGATTACGTGATCCAGTTCATCTCGGTGGTCAACAACGCCCTGGTGAGCGGGATCGAAATCACGTCGGGCTCCACCACGTGCACTGCGCCCACCGCGCCCAGCGGGCTGAGCGCAACCGCGACTTCCAGCAGCCAGATCAACCTGGGCTGGACGGCGAGCAGTTCGTCATGTGCGGTCACTTACGATGTGTTCCGCAGCACGACCTCCGGCTTCACACCCTCGAGCAGCAATCAAATCGCGAGCGGAGTGACGGGTACGTCGTTCTCGGATAAAGGTCTGAATTGCAACACCGCATACTTCTATCTGGTGGAAGCGACCAATTCGGGCGGCACGTCGGCGGCGTCGAACCAGGCCAGCGCAACCACGCAAGCCTGTCCTCCTCCCACGACCATCCAAATCAACTCGGGCGGGCCGGCGGTGACTCCGTTCGTGGCCGACGAGTTCTTTGCCGGCGGCACCACTATTGATCACGCCAACACCATTGACCTGAGTGGGGTGACCAACCCGGCGCCAATGGCGGTGTACCAAACCGCGCGTGTGGGGAACTTCACCTACACCATTCCGGGGTTTACCGCTGGATCGAGCCATACGGTGCGGCTGCACTTTGCCGAGACATATTTCTCCTCCGCCGGTTCCCGAACGTTCGACGTGAGCATCAACGGCACGCAGGTATTGACGAACTTCGATATCTTTGCGGCTGCCGGCGCCAAGAACAAGGCCGTGATCGAGCAGTTCACGGAGAATGCGAACTCCAGCGGTGATTATGTAATCACGTTCACGTCAGTGGTTAATCAGTCCCTGGTGAGCGGGATCGAAGTCCAGTAAGTGTCACACTCGGAGCCTGGGAAACAGCCCTCCCCAGGCTCCCTTTTTTAGTCTTAAGGATGTTTGAGTCGCAGTTTCGATTGCGAGGTGGCTAAAAAAGGGTGGGAGAGCTTGTTAAATTAACATTCAAAAGAAGTTAATTTAACCGCATGAAACTTGACTGCACTCTGGAAGCAGCAGAAACTCCTCGGCGGACATAGTTAGGCTTTTTTTAGCTCTGTAAAAGCATGCGCGATTAAGGGGAAGGGATCGTAAGGGGGAAATGAAGCAGCTATGCAGTTTCTGCACTGTGCTTGCGCCTGGCGCTCTGTTTGTAGCGCTCAGCGCTTCCCATGGGACTGTGCTGTGGGCCCAGACAATTCCCGTTCAGCTATGGACTACGACCTCCAGCACCACCGGGGTTACCGCCGGCCTGAAGCAGCAACCCAACCTTAGATTCGGCCCTGATGCCAACGACAACGTGGCCGCTATTGATGTGGACGACAGCAAGACCTTCCAAAAAATGGAGGGCGGCGGAGCTTCCTTTACCGATGGTGCCGCCTGGCTGGTGAACGAGAAGCTGTCACCGGCGGTCCGCGACCAGGTCATGCAGCAGCTCTTCGATCCAAAAGCCGGCATCGGCCTGAGTTTCCTGCGGAATCCTATGGGGGCTTCAGACCTTACGCGAACCGAGTACACCTATGACGATGACGCAAGCGACAAGGCTGATCCGAGCCTGCCCCACTTCAGCATCGCTCACGATCTTGCGGATATCCTGCCGCTCACCAAGACGGCGCGGCGGCTCAATCCCAGCTTGCGCCTCATGATGGTTCCCTGGAGCCCGCCGGCCTGGATGAAAGACAATAACAGCCTCGTGCATGGCGACATCATGCCGAAGTTTTATCCGCATTTAACCAATTATTTTCTCAAGACCATGCAGGCCTACGAGGCCCAGGGTGTGCACATTGACTATGTGGCTCTCAACAACGAGCCCACGTGCTGCCCTGAGATTGACTATCCTTCAGCCAATTTGCTCGCTGCGGAGCAGATCACGATTCTGAAGAACTATTGGTTCCCGGCCTGGGAAAAGAACCACATTCAGACCACCATCTTTCTGCTCGACTTTAATTGGTGCAACAACGCGCTGGTTACTCCCCTGCTCCAGGAGAGCGCCATTCGCACCTCGCCGTTTGTGGCTGGTGTGGCCTATCACGGCTACTGTGGGAGCCCGACAGTGCAGAGCGATAATCACAACGCCTTCGGAGCTGAGGCTTTCTTCACCGAAAGGACAGGTTCCATCAAGAACAACCCAGCCGTCCAGCACAGCAAAGACATGAATTTAATGATAGGCGTCTTCCGTAATTGGGGACGTACCTTTGTTAAGTGGCCGGTGGCCGCCGACGAAAACCAAGGCCCTCATCTCGGCGGCTGCGGCACCTGCACGGGATTGATCACCGTGCACACGGCCGATGCCCCGGGGAAGGTGGAATATGGCGTCGAGTATTACGCCATGGGGCACTACACCAAGTTTGTTCCCGTAGGAGCGTCTCGTATTGATTCGACTGCCAGCAACAATGTGCTGAACGTGGCTTTCAAAAACCCGGATGGCTCGCTGGCGCTCATCGCTTACAACAATACCAACGAGGCGCAGCCCTTCAAAGTACGCTGGCACTCGCGCGTGTTTCGCTACACGCTGCCGGTAAGTACCAGCGTGACTTTTCGTTGGCCAGGGGCGCTCGTTAGTGCCGGGATGCGCTCCAGTTCGGAGCATGACAGACCCGCAATCAGCGGAAACGAAATTCAGTAAGCCGGCCCGCGCAGGTCTCGGCGTGGACGGCTGCATGAAGCACGAAGTAGGGGAAGACAGAAAATAGAGACCATACAGATAACTTTGCAGAACTCTGGAGGAGAGAACAGCCATGAAGACGAATCAAAATCAGTTAAAACAAGAGGCACATGCCGGCAACCCCAATCGCCCGCATTTTCAGACCTCACTCTTTTTACAAACGGGGAAACAATTTCGCTGGTTTGCGCTGGCGGCCTGCGCGGTCATAGTGACAGTTTTGTGTCTGGCCGCATTTGTACAGCCTGCCGCTGCACAAGACGTCTTCGGGCGCATCTCCGGCACGGTTACAGATACGCAGGGCGCCGTTATTCCTGATGCGACTATCACCATTACCAACGAGCAGACGCAGCTCTCACGTACCCTGAAGACCGATGCTCACGGCTTCTACGTCACCGATGATCTGCCGGTCGGGATGTATACGGTGAGTGCGTCCGCACAACAAGGTTTCAAGGCCTTCAAAAAGACGGGCAATGATTTATCTGCCGGCGCGCGCCTGACCGTTGATATGAAGCTTGAGGTCGGCTCCAACACTCAGGTCGTAGAGGTGACCGCGTCGGGCGAAACCGTCAATACCGTCTCCGGTGAACTCGCGCGAACTGTGGATTCTCAGCAGGTGCAGAACCTGGCCTTGAACGAGCGCAACTACGTGCAGTTGGTTTCACTCGTCCCCGGCGCGGCCCTTACCGCCTTCGATCAGACCTCGCTGACCACCGGCATGTCCACCACCTCCTCCAGCGTCAACGGCCGCCGCGCCGATGGCAACAATTTCACGGTGGACGGCGGCTTCAACCTGGACTCCGGCTCGAACGCCACCCAACTGGATAACGTTGGCATTGATTTCATTCAGCAGGTCTCCATCAAAACCTCCAACTTTTCGGCGGAGTACGGGCGTAATAGCGGTGCGTCGGTCAACGTGGTGACCCGTAGCGGAGGCAATCAGTTCCACGGAACCGCCTTTGAATACCTGCGCAATAACGTATTCGATGCCATCCCCCCGAACAACAAGGTGAACATACCTCCGGGTACGCCAACCAAAAATCTGGAAAGCATTCTCCGGTATAACGACTTCGGATGGAACTTCGGCGGGCCCATTATCCATAAGAAATTGTTTTTCTTCGTAGGGGAGGAATGGAAGCGGATTCGTCAACTTGCCGCTTCGCAAAAGCTCACGATTCCTACCACGGCCGAGTTGGCTGGTAACTTCAGTGCTTCAGGGCTGACACCGGCACAGTCACTCAAGCTGCCGACGGCTCCGGGCAGTCTGCCACCCGGCTGCACGCTTATCGCTCCCAATGTTCTTTCACCGCAGTGCATCACGCCCGACGGCGCCGCCATCGCTGCGGTCTATGCCAAGATGGCGACGGTGGCTTCCACCTTCAGCAACGCGGTCCAATCCCAAAATGCGCTTTTTCAACCCAACGATCCGCAAAACTGGCGGGAAGATATCGTTCGCCTGGATTATCAGCTCAACAGCGCCCACAGCATATACGGCCGCTATATTCACGATGACCTTAACCTGATTGACGCCTTTGGGACGTTCGTTCCCGGGGGCAGCCTCCCCACCACTCCCACCAACCGTATACGGCCTGGGTATAGCTACCAGGTCGCCGACGTATGGATCATCAATCCGCATCTCATCAATGAGGCGAAATTCAACGTCTCCTGGAACAAACAGCGCATTCCCCCCTCGGGTAACCTCTGGGAGCGGTCAACCTATGGTTTCCAATTCACCCCGCCGTTCGGGTTCGTGGGAACTTTTCCTAATGGAATTCCTCACATTAGCTTCACCGGGATCGGGAATGGTGCTCCAACCGCGGGGCCTGCCCAGTTACCAGGTCCATTTTTCTCGTTGCTCGCGCCCACCGTGGATATCAGTCCCTCCGATAACCTAACTTGGACCCTGGGAAGCCACACCCTGAAATTCGGGGTGATGTATGCTCGCAATCGCAAGGACCAGAACTCGCGTACTGATTCTTATAATGGCAGGATAAACTTCCAGGCTGCTGGCAACCCGAACACAACAAACGATCCTTTCGCCGACGCGCTCCTGGGGAACTATCAGAGCTTCTCGCAGCAGTCAGCCGATCCGGTCGGCCACTTTCGTTATAACAACACCGAGGCCTACATTAACGACAACTGGAAGGTCACCCGCAATTTGAGCCTGGAAGCGGGCCTTCGCTATCAGTACATAGGACCGACCTACCTTCAGGGCAATAACGTCGCAAACTTCGACCCAGCCCTGTATGTTCCACTTTCCGCGTCTGTCCTGACAAATGCGCCTGGCAGTACTAACTTCAATTCCATTGTTCCTGGCACTCCCTTTCTTGACAATGGATATCTGATTGATGGATTGGTGCGCCCAGGCAGCGTACCTGCAGACCAGTTGGTCCGCGTGCCGGGCGGAAACAGCGCTTTTGTGCAGGCTGTGCCTGCGGGAGGTTCGCGTGGCCTCTATGGAGGGAAAAACCTGTTCGCGCCGCGTTTTGGTTTTTCCTTCTCGCCATTCAGCGACGACAAAACGGTCATTCGCGGAGGCTTCGGAATTTTCTACGACAAACCGGAGGGCAACATCATCTTCGGACAAACTGGCGTTGTGCCCTTTCTGCAATCGGTGCAATTCAACAATGGCAATCTGGCGGCTTTTACCCCTAGCGCAGCCGCGGCCGGAGTAGCTCCGACCACCTTTGGCATGAGCGCGGTAGACCCGAATTTCAAAAACGCCATGAGCATGCAGTACAGCTTCGGCTTACAGCATGAGCTTCCCTACGGCGTGCTGGCGGAAGTAAATTATGTGGGAAACCAGGGGAGGCATGAGGTTCGCCAACCTAACATCAATGTGCCCACCTTTGCGGTGGTCACCGCCAATGGCCCTGGTGTGAAGACCAACCAGGAACGGCCATTCATTGGTTATCAAGACATCACGCAGTTTCGCAGCGATAGCAACTCCAACTACAACGCCCTGCAGTTTTTTGCCACCAAGCGTAAGGGCAACCTGCTGGCCACGGTCAGCTACACATGGTCGAGAGTACTGGGTGACACTGGCGGCATCAATGACAACCCTGAACCTGAATGCGCATTTACCTGCGTTCTTCCTAACGGTCAAGCAATAACTTGGCGGCAATTCAATTACGGGCCGCTGAGTTTTGACCGGCAGCACATCTTCGTAGTTACCTACAACTATGAGTTCCCGTTCTTCCGCAGTCAGCAAGGTCCAATCGGCGTTCTCCTGGGAGGCTGGCAGTTGGGCGGCATAACCCGCGCCCAGACCGGCCAACCCCTCACCGTAACCGCTGGCAATTTACCGGTTGGGAACTTGAGTTTCACTCGCCGTGCAGATTTCGTCCCGGGCGCACCTCTCTATTCCGGGTATACCTGCCCGTCGGTAACCAAGTGCTGGTTTAACCCCGGCATTGTCACTGATCCTATTAGCAAGGCCAAGATTTTCAACCCAAACACTTTCCTGACGTCGACAACAACGGATTCGACAGGGGCAGTGGTGGATCCTGGGCTTGCCACCAGGGTAGGCGATGCCCCAACGGGAAACATCATCGGCCCAGCCTACTACGACTGGGACATTTCCGTGCGCAAGAGATTTAACCTGCCTCGGGAAGGTATGGGTCTGCTGTTTCAGGCCGACTTCTTTAATGCCTTCAACCGCGCGAATTGGGGCAATCCGGGCACAAGTGCTTCAGGGGGCCTCGGAATCATCAACTCGGCTGCTCCTCCGCGCCAACTTCAGTTCGGACTGAAGTTCGCCTTCTGAACGGTGGTAAGGGCTCTGTTGCGAGAACTCGCAATTCTCGCAACAGAGTTCCAGGTTAGCTGTTTCAATATTGAACGGTTCGAGATCGCAGCGCCGGTGGAGAAGCCTTTAAAGCTTGCGGGAACTCCGGGGCAGGAGACGACAAGTATCAGGGCACGAGTTTACTCGTACCGCAAGTCGCTAAAAAATATTTTGGGGCTTTAGAGAGCGTGTGAGAACTACCGTGGAAGAGCACGGCTTTCAGCCGTGCGTTGAGTGCTTCATGATAGTTTCGGGCTTTAGCCCTTGTGTTCTTGCGCGGTCCAAACAGAAACTAAAACAGCTTGGGGAAGCGGCAACGGGCAATTGCGACAGAAAGATAAGGGACCCAAATAATGAGAAGACTCTGGTATTTACTCGCAATCATGTTGCTGCTTACGCTCAACGTTTTTGCACAAAATAATTTGTCCTTTCCCCGTTCCCAGTCTGAGGTCGAGCAGAGAGTTGATTCGATTCTCAGCAAGATGACCCTCGAAGAAAAAATTGACATGATCGGGGGCCAGAATGCGTTTTACATTCGCGGATACGAGCGCCTTGGCCTGCCGGCTTTAAAAATGGCCGACGGACCGGTTGGGGTCAGAAATTATGGCCCTTCGACCGCCTATCCCGTGGGCATTGCGCTGGCCGCCTCCTGGGACCCCGATCTGGTCAACCGCGTAGGCGCGATGATTGGACAAGAGGCCCGCGCGCGCGGCGTCCATTTCATGCTGGGGCCGGGGGTGAATATCTATCGCGCGCCCATGGCGGGCAGAAATTTTGAATATTACGGCGAGGACCCGTTCCTGGCGTCACGCACCGCGGTAGCGTATATCAAGGGAGTCCAAAGCCAGGGTGTCATTGCCACCGTCAAGCATTTTCTGGGAAACAACCAGGAGTATGACCGTCACAATGTCAGTTCAGACATTGACGAGAGGACCCTGCGCGAAATCTATCTTCCGACCTTCGAAGCCGCGGTCAAAGAGGCGCACGTCGGCGCCATCATGGATTCCTACAATCTGGTCAACGGTATCCACATGACCCAGCAAGATTATTTCAACAATCAGATTGCAAAAAAGGAGTGGGGCTTTGACGGGGTCATCATGTCGGACTGGGATGCCACCTATGACGGCGTCGCCGCCGCGACCACCGGGCTCGATTTGGAGATGCCCTCCGCCAAATTCATGAATCGCAAGAACCTGCTTCCTGCAATCCAGGAAGGGAAGCTGTCGGTTGCGACGCTGGACGACAAAGTCAGGAGAATATTGCGCAAGGCCATCCAGTTTGGCTTTCTGGATCGTGACCAGACCGATCTGACCATACCGCGTTATAACCAGCAGGCCCGCCAGCTTGCACTGGAAGCGGCCCAAGACAGCATGGTCCTGCTCAAGAATGAAGGCAATCTCCTGCCCCTCGACAAGAGCAAGATCAAGTCAATCGCCGTGATTGGACCGGATGCATATCCCGCGGTCCCCGGTGGCGGGGGCAGCTCGCGCGTAGTACCGTTCAAAGCTGTCAGTTACCTGGAAGGACTCAGCGATTATCAGGGCGCCAGCGTAAAGGTCTATTACGACCGCGGCATTCCCAAATTGGACGACGCCTTCGACACCACCGATTTCATGACCGCTGAAAGCGATGGTCAGAGGGGGCTGCGGAGGGAATATTTCGACAATATCAATCTGCAAGGTGAACCGGTCATGACCCGAACCGACCGGCATGTTAATTTTCACGGCAGCCTGGGAGGCGGCTCAGCCGCCAACTTCTCCGTGCGCTGGATCGGCTATTACTCGCCGCAAAGCACAGGTGCCTACCAATTCTATGTGTCCACCAAGGGCGGCTATAAGTTGTATGTAGATGATCGACCGGTTCTCGACTATTGGCAGCAGCAGGAAAGTGAAACCATTCATACCTGCCACGAAGTGTTGCACGCGGATCGGGCCTACAAAATCACTCTGGAATATTTCGAGAAAAGCAGTGACGCCGATATCGGCTTAGGGATTATCGGCTCTGAAAACCTTGCCGACCCGGCGGCCAAAGCTCTGGCGGCGCAGGCCGATGTTGCGGTTGTTTTTGTAGGATTCGATCCCTCCAATGAAAAAGAGGGAGCAGACCGCACCTTCCAATTGCCTGCCGGTCAGGACGAACTCATCAATCAAGTCCTGAGCGCCAACAAAAATACCATTGTCGTGGTAACCGCGGGCGGTAACGTTGATATGACCCGATGGGTTGACCGCGTTCCTGCCTTGGTTCACGCCTGGTATCCAGGACAAGAGGGCGGCACCGCATTGGCCCAGCTCCTCTTCGGCGATTTCAACCCGTCGGGAAAGCTGCCCGTGAGTTTTGAGCGTCGCTGGGAAGATAGCGCAGTCTTCGACAGCTACTATCCCCAGGGTGACGCCAAAAGTGTGGCCTACAAAGAGGGTGTTTTTCTGGGATACCGGCACTTCGATAAGTCTTCGACGAAACCGCTCTTTCCTTTTGGTTATGGATTGTCCTATACCAAGTTCAAATACAGCAATCTGGCGGTCTCGCCTGACATCATGAAGGAAGGCGACACCGTCACAGTTTCTTTCGATGTGACCAATACAGGAGAGCGCGAGGGCTCTGAGGTCGCTGAGGTTTATGTGGGGGACCGCCACGCCAGCGTCCCGCGTCCCATCAAGGAGTTGAAAGGATTTGCTAAGATTCATCTCATGCCCGGCGAAACCCGCAGGGGGAGCGTGACCCTCGATCGCAGGGCCTTGTCGTTCTACGACGTGAACAGCAAGCAGTGGAAAGCGGAACCGGGCGATTTTGATGTCTATGTCGCCAGTTCTGCGGAGCAGATTAATCTTCAGGGAAAGCTCACCCTGCAATCCGGAGAAGCGGGGTCACGGGTCGCAGTTCGTGTGGCACAGCCGTCCTCGGCTGTGCCATGACGCGTAACTTTCGAATTCGCATAAAAGTGGTATCAAATCATTGGTCTTCGAGGAATTGTCGCTTATCATTTTCCCGAGGTGTGCCTGGGGCACGGCTTGCCTGTTTGTGGCTTTGAAGTCAGTAATTAGGAGAAGGGACGAAAGAACATTACATGGAAACTACTCGGGAGACGCCCGCATGCTATTGAATATAGGCCGGTTAGTACGGCATGGACTACTCAAAGTAATACCCCCACCCCGCAACTACTTCATAAGATCGTTTCGCAAACCTGTTGTTTACTTAGTGGCTGTGCTTGCCGCCAGTGTCGCAGTTTGGGCACAAGACCCGGAGACGCGCGCGCGCGACCTCGTCAAGCGCATGACTTTGGACGAAAAGATCCAGGAACTGCACGGCGTCCGTGAACCCAATCACTATCGTTATGTGCCGCCGGTTCCGCGTTTGAGCATTCCAGCCTTCCAGATCACCAACGGTCCAGCCGGGGCTGGGCCGGGCGGTACGCGTCCTCAGGCCAAGGCCACAGCGCTTCCTGCTCCCATCTCGCTCGCCGCAACCTGGGACCCCGAGCTAGCCAATCTTAACGGTACGATCATTGGCGCCGAGTCCAGGGACTTGGGCAGCAGCCTCGTCGAAGCGCCGACCATTAACATCGCGCGCGTTCCGCAGAATGGACGCACCTTCGAGGGCTACGGGGAAGACCCCTATCTCGCTGGTCAGATTTCGGTCGGAAACATTATAGGAATGCAGAGCCAGGGCGTGATTGCCAACGTCAAGCACTATGCCGCCAACAACCAGGAGACGAACCGGTTTACGGTAAACGAAGAAATTGACGATCGCACATTGCGTGAAATTTACCTGCCTGCCTTCGAGGCTTCGGTCAAGCAAGGGCATGTAGACTCCCTCATGTGTGCCTATCCCAGAGTCAACGGCACGTATTGTTGTGAAAACGACCTGCTGCTCAACCAGATTCTCAGGAAGGAATGGGGATTTGAAGGATTTGTTACCTCCGACTTCGGCGCCGTCCACAGCACCGTCGCCTCGGCCATGGCTGGACTCGATCTGGAAATGCCGACTGGAAAATATTTCGGAGATGACCTGAAGGCTGCGGTACAGTCAGGGCAGGTGCCGGTTTCAGTGGTTGATGACAAATTAATCCGCCGCTTCCGGATCATGATGCGTGTTGGCGTCTTCGATCATCCCCCTACGGTGAAAGATCTTCCGGCGCAGCCCAACGGCGCATCGGCGCGGCGTCTGGCGGAGCAGGGTATGGTGCTGCTGAAGAATGATGGAGGCGTGCTTCCCCTCAATGCCTCGCGCATCAAATCCATCGCCGTGATCGGCCCTGCGGCAGTGAAGGCGATCACCGGAGGCGGAGGCAGCTCACGTGTTGTACCGCTCTACACCGTCGATCCGGTAGATGGCATCAAGAACCGGGTCGGCGAAAAAGTTGCGGTCAACTTTATTGATGGCAGTGATATCTCCCAGGCACTTTTCGTCGCTGGCGCTGCCGATGCGGTGGTGGTGATGGTAGGCGATGTGAACACTGAAGGATTTGACCACCCGCTTACATTGACTGGAAATCAGGACCAGTTGGTACAGGCCATAGCCGCCGCCAATCCGCACACCGTCGTGGTCGTTAAGAGTGGGGCGGCAGTTCTGATGCCCTGGGTGGACCAGGTGGCCGCCATCCTGGAAGCATGGTATCCCGGTGAGGAAGATGGAAACGCGGTGGCCGATGTGCTTTTCGGCGATTATAATCCTTCCGGGAAACTACCCATCACCTTTCCAAAGAACCTGGAGGATGTTCCCGCCAACACGCCGGAACAATATCCAGGATCGGGCCCGGTTGCACCTTATATAGAAGGATACGAATACGACATGCAAAAGAAAGCGGCTCCCGGCATCGGCGGGGTTGCGCATTACTCTGAAGGCGTCTTTGTTGGCTACCGCCATTACGATGCCAAGGGGATTGCTCCTCTTTTCCCCTTCGGCCACGGCCTCTCTTACACCAGCTTTTCCTATAAAGATTTGAAGGTCTCCCCGAACGAGGTCTCATTTGACAGCAAGCACGAGCCAACTGTAAGTGTGGACCTAAACCTGACGAATACGGGAAGTGTCGAAGGCGCAGAAGTAGTACAGTTCTATGTGGGTATGCCCTCCACCAGCGCGGTTCCGCAGCCGCCCAAACAGTTGAAGGGGTTTCAAAAGGTAACGTTGAAGCCCGGCAAGCAAGCCCACGTGCATTTAGTGCTCGATGCCCGCGCGTTGTCTTACTGGGATGTCAAGAGTCATGGCTGGAGCGTGGCGCCAGGCGATTATCAAATCATGGTGGGGGCATCTTCCCGCGATATCCGGCTCCATAGCCAGTTCACTGTGAAGAGCGCGGCAGGCGCACAACCTTCCACTCAAGGGCCGGAACCAGGAAATAAGGTCTTATCTCAAGAAGTTAAGCAATAATTTGGACGATAATTTCACTAGAGCTTATTTCAAAAATAGGTTTTGTATCAGGAATAACTTTTGTATCAGGAAATAGTTTTGTATCAGGGCACGACTTCAGTCGTGCCGCTTAGGCCCTAAAAAATGCGGGCTTTAGCCACTGAGGTCGAAACGGTTCGAACGAAAAATAAACGGAGAGTCTCTACATGCAATTGACCAGCATCGACTGGATCATAATGACGGTATATTTCGTCTTCGTGTTGGGCATCGGAGTGGTGCTTAAACGCCACACTCGTACCAGCACCGACTTTTTCCTGGCCGGGCGTTCTATTCCCGCATGGGTTTGTGGTCTGGCTTTCCTCTCGGCCAATCTGGGCGCGCAGGAAGTGATTGGCATGGCGGCTTCAGGCGCCAAGTACGGCATCGCCACCAGCCATTTCTACTGGATTGGAGCTATTCCCGCGATGGTATTTGTGGGCATCTTCATGATGCCGTTCTATTACGGCTCGCGGGCACGCTCCGTGCCGGAGTACCTGCGGCTGCGCTTTGACGAAAAGACGCGGGCGCTCAATGCCATCTCCTTCGCCACCATGACGATTTTCTCCTCTGGGATTTCGATGTACGCCATGGCCAAGCTCATCCAGACCCTGCACATCCTCGATGATCCCTTTCGTCGTTTAGGACTCGATCCTTCGTGGATATTTCACGTCGGTGTTGTGGCCTCGGCTGCAGTGGTGCTGGCTTACATCCTGCTGGGCGGATTGACCAGCGCCATTTACAACGAGGTGCTGCAGTTTTTCCTCATCATTGCCGGATTGTTTCCCCTGGTGTTGTTGGGACTGAAGAATGTAGGAGGCTGGCACGGCCTGACCCGGACATTATCCCCTGGCTACGTCCATTCGTGGGCGGGAATGGGAAGTGCGCACACCAATCGCCTGGGCGTCGAGTGGTTCGGGTTGGCGATGGGGCTGGGCTTTGTGCTCTCGTTTGGATATTGGTGCACAGATTTTCTGGTGGTGCAGCGCGCCATGGCTGCAGACTCGATGAACTCGGCCCGGCGCACCCCGCTGATTGCCGCTGTTCCGAAAATGTTGTTTCCCTTTATCGTGATCCTGCCTGGCTTGATTGCGATTGCATTGCCGGCGCCTCCACAGAGCAACGTTCTGGCCAGTACCCAGGCCATGGTGCCGGCCGCCAGTGCGGGAATGGGTTTGATTCCACCCAAGCTTGAGCCTGGGACCAACCGTCCACTGCTCGATAAGAATGGCAATCCGCAATTGGATTACGATCTCGCCATTCCCCAGATGCTGCTGCACTATTTTCCAACCGGCATGCTAGGCCTGGGATTGACCGCCTTGCTCGCTAGCTTCATGTCGGGGATGGCAGGGAATGTGACCGCATTCAACACGGTGTGGACCTACGACATTTATCAGTCCTATCTGCGTCGCGGGGCCAGCGATCAACATTACTTGTGGATGGGACGCATGTCGACAGTTTTCGGCATCGGCTTATCCATTCTGGCGGCCTACATGGCCAGCCGCTTTAACAACATCATGGATATGCTGCAATTGGTCTTCGCTTTTGTGAATGCGCCGCTGTTTGCCACGTTCTTGCTGGGCATGTTCTGGAAGAGAACCACCGGGCACGGTGCCTTCCTCGGCTTGCTCTCGGGGACATTTGCTGCCGCCATGCACCACGCCTTCACTCTGCCGGAGGGAGCCATTCCCGGCGTGAAGGGCGGCTGGCTGGGCAACGTGCATACCTATCCCAGCGAGATGGCGCAGAACTTCTGGACGGCAATTTTTGCCTGGACCGCTTGTTTTATCGTCACTATCGTCATCAGTCTGGCCACCAGGCCTCGCGATCAGGAAGAGCTGAAGGGGTTGGTATACTCGCTGACGCCGCGTCCGGCACAAGAAAATATGAAGTGGTATCTGAAACCGGGTTGGCTGGCGGTTTTCGTGCTGGTTGCGACGGTAGTGCTTAATTTTATTTTCTGGTAAACGTTTTTCATTAGTGAAAAAGTAGGAAGAAAGGTTCGCACATGGGACTCGACATTCGTTTGCCGATTGGCGTGCTATTTACGTTGTTTGGGATTGTTCTGACCGTGTTTGGCGCCCTCAGTAACCGTGCCTTGTATGAGCGTTCTTTGGGCATCAACATCAATCTGATGTGGGGAATAGTGCTGCTGCTATTCGGACTGGTGATGCTCATGCTCGGGCGGAAGCGTGCTTTGCCCAAGGACGCGGAAGAAACGGCGAGTTTGCCTCCCCAGGCCCGGGAAAAACAAAAGGTGGCAAGCAACTGACCTGATGGCGATACGTCGCTCGCAACGCCACTCCCTCAGGCCGCTTTTCTTGCCGCCTCCTCGAGTGATTGCCACTCCGCTTCGCTCAACTTCAACTCTGCCGCGGCGACGTTCTCTTCCAGATGCTTGACCCGGGATGTGCCCGGAATCGGCAGCATTACCGGTGAACGGCGGAGCAGCCATGCAATCGCGACTTGCGAAGTTGTGGCATTGTGAGCTTTGGCGAGCTTATCGAGAGCCCCGCCCGGCTTGGTCAGCTCTCCGGCTGCGAGCGGGAACCAGGGGATAAACGCGAGCTTGTTCTTCGTGCAATAGTCGACTACGTCTTCGTATGCCCGGTCGGTGATGTTGTACTTATTCTGCACGCTCACCACCGTGACGATCTGCTGCGCCCGCTGAATGTCGGCCACGCTAGTTTCCGAGACTCCGATGTAGCGAATCTTGCCTTCTTCCTGCATCTTTTTCAGCTCGCCCAGCGATTCTTCCACCGGGGTCCTGGGATCGAAGCGGTGAAGCTGGTAGAGATCGATGCGCTCCAATTTCA
>Ga0209166_10001192_pt1 | contig 22484 bp, 15 predicted proteins | sample Coa_R1_3_FD_187151 | JGI IMG/M metagenome (GOLD analysis project Ga0209166, IMG submission 187151) | Surface soil microbial communities from Centralia Pennsylvania, which are recovering from an underground coalmine fire - Coalmine... | ecosystem: Environmental > Terrestrial > Soil >... | reverse complement strand
AGAAAGCTCCGAGCAGCGCGGTCGCTAGCCCTCCCTTAAAGGAAGCCATGCCGAGCAATCCACCGGCAATCGCCTGGAAGAGGTAGACGGGAGTCTTTCCCTCCAGAGCGGCAAGGACTAACGCTGCCGTTATATCAAGAGATCCCGCCAACAAACCGGCCCACCCGATGGCCCGGTAAGGTTGAGAGGATCGCGGTAGAAGCGAAAAGGCAGACCCCGTCATAGAGCCCATGTCTGGACCGTCCCCATAGTGGCCGTCGTGGCTCGCCGCGGCTGCCTGTCTTTAATTTGGCAACTCGGAAGCCTGAAACGTGTTCAAGTAAAACAAAGATGAATTACGGTAGTTGTATCTGTCTTGAATCCATTTGACTTGACCGATCAGGTCTACACCGGGCTATCCTTTTCCTTGTCTTTGCGTCTTAGGGTTCACGTGTCGCCAACGATTGATAACTCGCATTTTCGCCACATTAGGCCGGGCATTGAGACCCTTCCCTGCAGCTTCAGCTTACCGCGTCATCGCCATTTGCACGCCTATGCGACGGTCGTGTTGGCGGGGTGCTTCGAGGAATCGGGATACAACGGCCGGATACTAGCCACAGCGGGGGACGTGCTCATCCACTCGGCTCTAGATTGCCATGGGAATCAGATGGTCTCCGCCGGAGTCAAGCTGATTAGGCTTGATTGGCAGGACGCGGGCGACATTGGCGGGTTGTACCGTTTAGACGACGTGGACGAAATTGCTCGAACCGCGGAAAAGGATGTTGTTGGGGCGATGCATTTATTGAAATCCGCTCTCGGCAAAAGATGCGAGCCTTCGCCTGGCCAAAAGAAGGATTGGCCGGATCTATTGCTGGCGGATTTGGCGCGGGATCCTGCGATCGAGATCGGTGTGTGGGCAGAGAAAAAGGGTCTGGCGAGGGAGACGGTCTCACGTGGCTTCGCTGTCGCGTACGGGGCGGCGCCCTCGATTCTGCGTGCTGAACTTCGCGCGCGTGCAGCATGGCTTCGCATTACGAGAGGCTCAGAGTGTCTGTGTGGGATTGCGGCAGATACGGGCTTCGCCGACCAAGCTCACATGACTCGCTGGATTCAACGAATGACTGGAGCGTCTCCCGCAGTGTGGCGACGGAACTTTTCTGGAGCGTGCTCTCGTTCCTTTTGACAATCACAGCCGCTTCGCAGCAATCCTTCAATGGTCGCTTTAGATTGTTGCGCTGGGGCATCGGTCTTGGATGTGCCTTTCACAGCTTGGGGCAATGCAAAAGCCGATATCACGCCAAAACAGACAAGCGAAAAGAGATTCAGGAATTTTCTCATCAGCTCTCCTTCACCTACTGCTGAAAACTGCCGACCAGTTCGCCACTTGCCAGGACATGCCCCTTCATCGCCTTCAGAACTTGCCTCTTCGAAGCTCTGGGTGGCAGGTTGAGTTTGTTGTCCAGAGCATAGAGGTCGAACACGTAATGGTGGGGCGAATGTCCCGGTGGACAGGGGCCGACGTAGCCGATCCTGTCATAGTCGTTAGGACCTTGGCGCGAACCGTCGGGCAACTGTTCCTGTTTGGCCACGTCCTCCACCAACCCGCGCTTCTCCGGCGGGATGCCGTAGAGAACCCAATGCGTAAACTTGAAACCGAAAGGGGAATCCTTGTCATATACGATCAGAGCGAAGCTCTGCGTATTTTGGGGAGGCGCACTCCACGAGAGTTCGGGGGAAGCGCCATCCTGTTGATTACAGGAAGAACACTTTTGCGGAATCGTGTCGCCGGAGAAACTGCTGCTTCTTAATTCCAACGAAACGACCCCATGTTCGCCTGCTGCTTGGTCGCATCCAAGTAGCACCGCCGCTGCGGAGAGAAAGAGCAGGCGAAACAGCGACAAAGGCCCGTGAGAACCCATCGTATACCTTCACATGATCTTGTACGACTTAGGAAGCATGTCAGGATATCTCTACTATGTCTTGAACGAGAGTGACGTTCGCTGCGGCTGGCCTGGCTACGTGGAGATTGCACTGGAATAGGTTGTTTAACCAGAGAGGCGATATCAGCTCTGGCAAAGATTGCGTGCTCTCATTTCCGCACAGAAGGCATACGCTGGGTGCCCTTGGCATCCTGCCAGAGAATCTCGTTTAGTTCTTGCGCGTTGACCGCGTCGGGGCGAGAAAAGTCCATCTTGGCGGATTGACCGGCCCCTGGACTCGTCTTGTCATTCATTTCGTACAGAAGCCCATTGCGGAGGTTCCTATCGTCCGCTTGAAAAGGCGGCTGCGTTCCCTTCCCTGATAATGGCGCCACCATGAGTGGGGCGTGCCCGTCAAACAGGTTCATCGGAGGAAGCCCGAGCAGCTCCTCCATGGTGTGGATCATGCTTACGGTGGTGTAGAAATGGTGGTCGACAAAGGGTTTGTCTGAACGGGGCGAATACTTGCTGATTACCAACGCAATCGAACGATGTGCATCGACATGATCGGCGCCATCTTGCGCGTCATCCTCGAGCACGAAAATTGCCGTGTCATCCCAATAGGGGCTATGCGATACCGCATCCACCACGCGTCCGACCGCCAGGTCGTTATCAGCAACGGAGGCTCGCGGTGCAGGTTTGCCAACCCGGGTTCCGCCAGTGTGATCGTTAGGCAACCACAATTGAATGAACCGCGGCAGTTCGTTTGCGCTGCCACGAGCTTTTACAAATCCGTCAAATTCGCGAAGAAACTCGTCGGCACGGAGCTGGTCCGGGTATTCAATCGCGAAATCCGGGTACAGAGCGTCAATGTGATCTCGTTGAGCCCCCTTGGTCGGCCGAATGCTTTTCAACCTCGGAATTGGCCAAGGCCAGGGGCTCGGCCCAGCATTAGGATTGCTGGCGCTTGCGGGCAGCCGCTCTCCCGGTTTGATTTCGCCAGACGGGCACGTTGCAGAAACCGGCGATGGCGTGCCCTCCCTTGGCGAAGTCTCTTTTTCATCTTTGCACCAAGCGGCATCCAACATCTCTCCATAAATGCGAAAGGTCAATTTGTGCTTTGCGAGATTGTCCCAGAGAAAGCCGGTTCCTGGATCATCCGGCATCGGAATACCTTGATCGAGAGTGTTTCCCGGGTTCTGCGGACGCTCGCTCCCGCGATAGATGATTGGCCAGATCTTCTCGATGTAGTCGGATGTGGCCGAGGCATCGGACCAAAGATGGCCATTTGCAGACACATCTCCGCTGTCATAGAAGTTGTCCAATACACCGAACTGCAATGCTAGTTTGTGCTGGTTCGGCGTCGTCTCAGCGCCGTACATTGTAAGTGAGGCATCCCCGTCACCCACCCCCAAATCACCGAAAATTTGATCATAGGTGCGATTTTCTTTGAGAATGTAAATCACGTGCCGGATCGTATTGTGGCCGGTGACGAACTCAACCTTCTCGGTTGCGCCGTGATCGCGATTGTTGTCCTCTACCAGCCGGGTATAGGCGGCCAGATTAGAGTTAAGCTCGGCAACGTTGACTCGCTGGAGAGATCCGCCGATCAATGTCGCGATATATGGATGCGGGTTGGTGTGCAAACCGGTCTGTACTTTCGCTCCCATGTTGTTGGGCCCGCTGCTTTCACCTTTGGCGCTGGCGATAAGCAAGTCGTTCCCAGCCATCGCAAGTGCACTCGGATACCACTCTGTTGGGATGAAACCTATTGGCGACTCGACGATAGCCTCATTTGAAGCATTGTCGTTGGGTTTGGTCGTGTATACGGCCACGGCGTTGAGCGATGCAGCCGCGACGTAGAGATGTTTTTCATCCGGAGAAAGTGCCATGGCGACCGACGCTGCGCCAGGTTCATCGTTGCTGTCGAGGGCTGCGCGGTAACATCGTTGCGCCGTCCCCCGCTTCAAATCCACGGCTACCACGCCGTCGGCGGAAGCGGTGGCCGCGTTCGCCAGGGCGATGTAAAGGGTATCTTCACTGTGATTGAGAAGCATCGCAGTAGGATGAGAGCCTGGCGCAACGACCTCGGCGGGACGCCATAGCTCGATTCGGCGCCTGACTCTTCCCCTCTTCAGATCCAATTCGGCCACAGCCGAGCCGTTCCACAAACTTACCCACGCAGTATGGCCCGCGCGGTCAGCCACGACGGTGTAAGGGTACGCCGCGGGAACATATTTACTCGTGCTCACATCGAAAGACTTCAAGATTCGGCCGGACCCGACATCGAGGAGAACGACATTGTCGGAGAGATTGTTCGCTACTAGCAGCTGATTCCCTTTGCTCGAATTCAAAACAGCCAAACCAGCAGGATAGGCCGGCGCAGTTCCAACTGTAAGATTGGCGCTGTCAAGAATGATGGTTTTCCCTTTTGCCACTCGCTGTTCCGAATCGTGATGAATCGCTCCTGCGTAACTACTCCGTCCGCGAATTGGTAAACCGCGATACCGTTCTTGGTCGCCGACCCCATCGATGCGTAAAGATGTTTGCCATCAGTCGCAAACGCCAGTCCAATAAAGTAGCTTTGCAGGGTAGATTTTTCGTCACGTCGGAGTCGGTCATCAGGAAAATCGCGCCATTGATTGCTGTTAAGATCCAAAATCGCAATCTTTGTTCAGCGCATCGGCAAGCTTCTGCGCCTGTGCAAGGTCCCCGGAACGCGCGAGTGCGAGCGCGGCCAGTATCCTCACGCCCAGACCAGACGATAGATTGAGGGCTTGAGATGCCTTCTTTCGCGCAGACATGGTGTCACCGAATTCGGCGGTCCGCAGGGCCTCGTTGACGAGCCAACCTGCCGCAGTTTCCGGGGCGCTTGCAGTGAACAGGGCGGAATCTATTCCCTTCACCCATTCCCTTCACCCATTCCCTTCACCCATTCCCTTCACCCATTCCCTTCACCCATTCCCCTTAGCCATTCCCCCTTAGCCACTCCATTTCCTTTTCCCTTGGAGTGTGGAGAATGTCGAACAAATTTGAGAAACCGAATGATTCCAACTGTGTAAACGGAAGTGCGCTCCACCTTGCAGCCGATCAGCGAACCGATAGAACGCACGATCAACTTTTGACCCCTGGTGCTATCATCGCTGGCGAAGGCCAACGTTTCGACGGGCAAGGAGAAAGCATGGCCCGTCGTCGTTACCAGAAAGGAAGAGTAGTCCTACGCGGCAAAGCGAATCCCGTTTGGGTGGGGCGCTGGCGAGAGGACGTGATCGGTGCCGATGGAGTCACGCGGCGCGTCGAGCGTTCCGAAATTCTCGGCAGCAAAGAGGAAATTCCCACGCAGCGGCTTGCGCTCCGGCGCTTGGAAGTTCTGCTTGCCAGAGTTAACGCGCCGGATTATCGGCCAGGCCGCATCACGACTTTGGCCGAGTTTGCCGAAAGGTGGAAAGAAACGGTGCTCTCGCAGCACAAGCCGAGTAGCCAGAAGGCTGCGCTCTCGAATCTGCGGTGTCACATCTTGCCGCAGTTTGGGAATGTGCGCCTTGATGCGCTCGGAAAGGAAGCGCAGCAGGTGTTCGTGACGCGGCTTTCGCGCACCGTTTCTCGCAAAACCGCCCGGAACGTGATGGACACGCTTTCCGCGATCCTACGGAAGGCGAAACAGTGGGGATACGTCTGCGAAGGCGTGGACTTCAGAACCTTGCAGTTCGCAGAGAATGCAGTCAGGCGCGAGCCTCGATTCTTCACCGCGAAACAAGTCCAGCAAATCATCGAAGCGGCTTCCGAGCCATACAAGACGATGTTCACGGTTCTTGCCATGACCGGGATGCGCGCAGGCGAGATGCTGGGCTTGCAGTGGGAAGATATCGATTTCGCGGCTGGGTGCATCCACATCCGACGCTCGGCGTGGTATGGAAAGATTCAGACCACGAAGAGCAAGAGCAGCACGGCTCCGGTGCTTCTACCGGAATCTTTGGCTGCGACTCTGCGAGCTTACCGAGAGCGATGGAAGCCGAATCCGCAAGGATTCTTGTTTGTGACGCGGAACAACCGGCCTCAGTCATCCAATAAAGTCGTTCAGTACGGTTTGTGGCCCGTGCTGGACGCGCTGAAGATTCCTCACTGCGGACTTCATGCATTCCGGCACACGCACGCAAGTTTGCTTTTGCACACAGGAGCCACGCCGAAGGTTGTGCAGGAGCAGTTGCGGCACGCCGATCCACGCGTCACGCTTGGAATGTATTCGCATGTGATCGGCGAGGATCGTCGGAACGCGGTGGAACGCGTAGCGGCGTTGTTGCGCCCAAATGCGCCCAATTCGGGAACCCAAGAGGAGTGGATTCAATATGAGCGGGCGATGGGAATCGAACCCACGTCCGAAGCTTGGGAAGCTTCTATATTGCCATTATACGACGCCTGCTCGGTGTTTTTGATTATATTCTACTGACTGTCTGTATAGCGGTTTGAGTAATTCTGTCGGTGTATTCTGTGTATTCAAGATTGCAAACCCAGTGAAGACGCTGGGCGTAGGATCCTTCTTCCCTTCATACTCTTGGGCGTTTTAGCTGACTATTGCTGCCAGCCTCCGCCGAATGCTCTATAGATTTGCACGAGGCTTTTGTATTCGTTGCCGCGGGCTTTCGCGAGCGTGAGCTCGGCGGAGAAGAGCGAGCGCTGTCCGTCCAAGACTTCGAGATATGCAGTATTGCCTCCCTTGTTGCGTATGTTCGATAGGCGGACGGACTCCTGCAAGTCCGCGATTCGTATTTTCCTGGGGAACCCGTACTCGACGGAATTTTTGATAACCGATCAACGCATCGGATACGTTGCCGAACGCGTGCTGAAGGTTTCCCGGTAAGCGATCAGCGCTTGCTAATGCTGGGACTCGGCTGGGCGAAGATTTCCGCGAAGGGCTCCCGCCGTGAAAATGGGCTGGCTGACCTGAGCGCCGTAAGACCAGATTCCAAGTAAACGTTTATCCAACGGCGATTAAGAATGTGATTCGGCAGTTTCCTTGCGCGCTTCGAGCTCAAGGCCCGGCGCTTTCGCAAGCTCGATTGAATTTCGGAGCCTGGTCTCGATTCATCAAAACACGTTGTTTGCGCGGCGCGGGTAGATTTGGACCCGCAAATGAAGGTCTTGCAGACCAGTCGGAAAACGCGAGTAGTTTATTTTCCCGCGCGATTCCGTCGATTTTGAATGCGGAAATAGGGCTGACAGGCACAGCTCTGTTAGCAACTTGTTAGCAGGAATTGGACTAACTGAGGATAAAGCGGCCCTCACCTTCAGACCAGCTTAGATCACACCTTCGTTACGGAGATCTCGGATTTCCTGAGGGGCGTATCCGAGTTTGCGCAACCACGTTTCGGTATGTTCGGAGAGCCGCGGCGCTGGAGCCGATGGGCTTGGGCAATAGTCTGAAAACGTGAAACCACCCCGGGTAATGGTCTGCTTTCCAGTCGCGCAGTCAAAGCTAGTGACGAATTGCCGTTCGGTCAAATGGGGATGAGACAGGACCTCAGGAACACTCATCACGCAACCTGCGGGAACGCCTTCTTTGGTTAACAGGACTTCCCATTCGGCCGCGCTGCGGGAGGTTAAAGCTTGCTCAATTTCGCGATTGATGGCGGCGCGATTTTTCTTGCGAATGTCGCGATCGCTAAAACGAGGATCGGTCTTCAAATCGGGCCGCCCGACGAGATCGCAAAGCTTCTCGAACTGATAGGTTTCATTTGCAGCGATATTGAGAAGGCCGTTCGCTGTTTGAAACGTGGCCGAAGGAGCGGCGGTGAAATTTTCATTGCCCATGGGCACTGGAACAGTTCCTGCATTCAGAAAATTGGAAACAATCCAGCCCATGGAGGCAAGCGCGGATTCCAGCATGGAAACATCAATCATGTGACCTTGCCCGGTAGCGCGAGCTTCCACCAGGGCAGCACAGATGGCGAGCGCTGCTGTGAGACCGCCGACGGTGTCACAGACGGGATAGCCGACGCGCAAGGGCGCGGTTTGCGCATCTCCGGTTACGCTCATGATTCCCGACATTCCTTGAATAATCTGGTCGTAAGCAGGCCGCATGGCCAGAGGCCCATCCTGCCCAAATCCGGAAAGAGAGCAATAGACGATACTGCGATTGATTTGAGAAAGAACTGCGTAATCCAATTGAAGCCGCTTCATCACGTCGGGCCTGAAATTCTCGATCACTACATGCGAAATGGCGGCTGATTTCTTGAATATTTCTTTGCCTTTGGCGGTTTTCAAGTTCAGGGTAACCGACTGTTTGCCTGCGTTGACCGCCACGAAAGAAGCGCCCATCAACTTCGCCGCAGCCGCCGAATCAGACCCGAGCATTCGCGCGAGATCGCCCCGCCCAGGCTGTTCGATCTTAATCACCTCGGCGCCAAGCAGCGCAAGTTGATAGCTACAGAACGGCCCGGCAAGAACGTTGCTGACGTCCAACACCCGGATGCCGGCCAATGGAAGGGTCATCGTGTATCAGCTTTGCGAAATGTTTAGCTGAAATGTTTTCATGCTACGAAACTTCGGCTTTGGCAGCAGTTGGCGTAACGCCGCAGGCACCGGCCTTTCTTGCTCGGAGCAAATGCCCCTGATACGGCCTGAAAGAAAAACGGCTGGCGAATTCAGCGGCGTCCAGCAATTTCTCCAGGTCGATCCCGGATTCATATCCCATTCCATCGAGGAAGGCGACCAAATCTTCCGTGGCGACGTTGCCGCTGGCGCCTGGACAATAGGGGCACCCGCCTAGGCCAGCGGTCGTGGCATCGAACTCACGGACGCCCTCCTTGAGACCGGCAAGGGTGTTAGCAAGTGCGCGTCCGTACGTGTCGTGGAAATGTAGGGCCAATTCGCTTGGTGGAATCTTCAGGTTTTCCTTTAGGAGTACTAAGGCTTCCGTGATTTGATCCGGAAAGGCCATGCCGTCGGTGTCACAAAGAGCGACGCGCCACGTCCCTAGTGCGCGTGCCGAGCGAACAGCATTCAGGAGCGCGCGAGCGGAGATTCTTCCTTCAAACGGGCAATGAAAGCAGGTGGAGAATCCGACGCGAAGCACAACATCATCCCTTTCGGCTTTTTTGCCCACATCGGCGAGTAGTTGCAGGGATTCAGCCATACTCCGATTCAGGTTCTTGCGATTGAAGGTGTCACTCGCGGCAATGACGAACTCCAGATGACGGATGCCGGCGGCGACCGCCCGTTCGTAGCCCCTCAGATTCGGAATCAGAGCCGAAAACCTGACCCCAGGGAACCGGTGGAGCTGCGCGGCGACGGCTTCGGCATCCGCCAATTGCGGCACCCATTTGGGGTGAACAAAACTGGTAGCCTGAATGTGTTTGGTGCCGGAAGCGACGAGCTTTTCGATCAACCTAAGCTTGTCCTGCATTGAAACAGGGTTCGGCTCGTTCTGGAGGCCGTCGCGCGGCGTTACATCGACAATACGGACTCTTTCACTCATGGAAGGTACCCTCTGCCTGTGATGCTAGGACCAAATGTTCGCCCGGCACCGGGCAGAATCGAACCGCAGAGATAGTGCGGTCCAGATAAACAGTTTACAGCTTTGTTGGTCTTCCGCCTCATAGTTCAGCCCGACTGCGATGCTTCTTCAATGGTCCGGCCAGCATTCACAGCCGAAAAGAGCAATCCGGAGCCGATAGTGACCAGCGCCGCAACGTCCAACGCGCGGCTCCATCCTTGATGGACAGCCAGGTACGCCGTTGCAGTAGAGGAAATCGCCCCGCCTATGTTGCCAACGGTATTCATGAGCCCTGAAAGAGAAGCCGAAAAGTCAGGCGCAAGGTCGATGCAGGAGGCCCAGAAATTTGACGTGGCAAAATAATTGAAGCCAGCGGCAAGAGCAATCATGGGAAGAGCAATTACGGTGATTGCCAGATGGCTTCCCAGAATCAACAGAACCGCGGAGACACCCATGCCGAGCCAAACTGCATAGATGCGTCCTTCCCGACGTCCAGAGCGCCGCGACAAGCGGTCGGAGAACCAGCCACCGACGGGAGAGAGCAGAGCCATCGCCAAAAATGGGGCTGAGGTCCAGGCCGCGGCTTGCATCATTTGCAAGCCCCGAACTCTCACTGCATAAAAATAAAACCAATTGTAGTAGACGTAGAAAGCGTAACCCTGACAGCCATAAGCAAGAATCAGACCCCACACGGACGTACTGGAAAGCATTTTTAGCCAAGGCACGGTTTTGGCGTTCATCATCAGGCGGCGCTGATCACTGCCGGCGCGAACTGCGGGGTGAATCTCACCGAGCTCTGCGGCGTTGACTTTCTTATGTTGCTCGGGCCAATCGGTTGCATTCGCCCGCCAAATCGCTACGGTGAGAAGCGCAAAGGCGGAACACAAATAGAAGGAGATACGCCAGCCGTAGTGGATGGTGGCCCAAGCGATGAGAATTGGCGTGAGCGTTCCGCCAAGGCCAAGGCCCGCACTTTGCAAGCCGCTCGCAAAGCCCCGCTCCCTCACGCTGGTCCATGAAGCAATCACGCGAACACAACCGGGGGAAACGGCCGCTTCGCCTACGCCCGTAAAGAAACGGATGACCTGGAAGGCCAGCAGGACGCTGAATCCGGTGCTCACGGCAAGCTGGGGTGCAACCCCCATCAGCCCTGCACCGAGGCCGAAGCACAACATCGAGGCCGTCAATGTGCGCATGGGGCCAAGGCGGTCGCAAATGTATCCCCAGGGTATCTGGAAGAGGGCGTATCCCCACAGGAAAGAGCCGAAGGTGCGGCCCATTTTGATGGTGTCGAAGGCGAACTCTTCCTCAATGGTCTTGCCGGCGATGCTCAAGTTGAGGCGATTCAACGCCGTTACCGCCATGATCAGCATGACAATGCTCATGACGCGCCAGCGGAAAGTGGTTGCGGCGCTGGAGCTTGGAGCGCCCGTGGCCGCAAGAGTTGTTGAGGAACTGCTGTTCGAATAATTCAAGCGGTTCTTCCATTCGCACGGATTGCAAATCTCGAATCTTGCTTAGGAACAACGCAAATGCAACGCCGGCTCAAAAGGACAGCAATTGCGAACGCAACTTGAGACCAGCAATCACTGCACTCTTGGAGAAAAAAGTGACTTACGTTGGAGAAGGGGCCGGGCCTCAGCGACCCGGCCCTTTCTTGCTGCAAAAATGATTCTTACCAGACCAGCTTCACGCCGAACTGAATATCCCTGCCGTCGGTAGCAGTCTGACTCAGAATAACGCTGTTGCCGCCAAGAATCGTGCTGGTTCCCGCATCGATATTCGGCGCTTGGAAATTAGCATGATTGAATAAATTGAAGAACTCTGCGCGGAACTGAACCTTAAGCTTTTCAGTGATATTGGTGTCCTTGAGAACGGTGAAATCGAAATTCACCAGAGCCGGACCGACCAGGGAATTGCGCCCGTTGTTGCCAACGATGGGCCCGTTCGCAGTAACCGTGAGCGGCGTGAAGCAAGCATTATTCAGGTACACCATTCCTTGGCTCCTGAAATTAGGAACGTAGGGATTGCAGCCGGCCACACGATTGGGAAAGGACCATGGATCGGTGCTGTTCTGCCCAAGATCATCTGTCGGCGTGACCACAGTGAAAGGAGTTCCCGTGCTCGCAGTCACAATCAATCCAACTTGCCATCCTTCACCTACCCGGCGGAAAGCCGAATCCGTCTTGGGAGCAGGGATAGCGTAGAGACTGTTTATGGAGAGGTTCCTGCGAATGTCGAAGTCGCATGGACCACGCCGCTCTTGCTTATCGAAAAAGATGAGCGATGGGACTGAAGTTAAGAATGGATCCCCGAGTTGCGCGCCGTCTCCGTCGGAGAAGCACCTGCCCCAGGTGAAGGAAATCTGGCTTTGGAAGCCACCGAAGTTCTTCACCTGTAGTTGAGATTGCAGGCTGTTGTAGTTCGACGAGCTGTCAAAAAAGATCGCCCGGATGTCGCCCACGTTTGGATTCAGCCTCGTTCCGCTCCCAACCGGCAGTGGCCATGTATAGACCCCATTGATCAACTGTACGGAAGGAGGCGCGACCTGGTTGCTGTCATCAGCGGTAAATGCTTCGTGAAGAGTGTGGGAACCGACATATCCCACCATTGCAGCAATGTGCGATGTGAATTCCCGCTGTACGTTCAAGTTCCAGTTTAAAGCGTAGCCGCGGTGCGGATGCTGCTCGACAAATCTTGACAAGGCGCTATTGCCCAAGCTAGTTGGATCAAAATTGGAGTGATATGTTCCCGTGCCGCTCAGTTGCTTTGCAAACGGAACGGACAACGAATCGCCTATGGTGTAAACGTAAGGAAGCGGCAAGACGTCAAAAATGCCAAATCCACCACGCACGGCTGTCTTTCCGGTCTTGAATGGATCCCAAGAGAAACCTACGCGGGGAGAGAAATCGTGAGTCGCGGGATTCGATTGCCACATGGTATTCACGGGCACAGTGCAGCCTGGAGTGTTATTCGGGGCGATCAATGATGCGCAGCCACCCGCGACAGCAGGCGCAAACAATTGATTGATTACGCCGAATCCATTGTGGGCTTCTGTCGGCAGCGTCAACATTTCATAGCGCATGCCAAGGTTCAGTGTAAGGTTGGACAGTACACGCCAATCGTCCTGGACGTATCCGCCGAAAAGGCTGTCGCGGCTCCCTGTTTCTTTGCGAATCGCAGGATCAAGAAGTGCGACGGTCGTTGGGTCGTTCGCAATAAAACTTTCGACGCTGGGATAGCGCCCGAATCTTCCGTTGCGATTGAGTTTGGAAAGAACGTCATATTGCATCCTTTCAAACGCGAAACCGAACTTCAAAGCGTGCTTCCCGCGCGTCCAGAAGAGATCGTCATAGGCTTGGTAAGAATTGTAGTGATGGCCGAAGAAAGAAGGATTGCCTAGGCCGCCTGCAGAGGTAATACCTGCCACGTTTATTAGAGGAGCGAAAAGACCGGGACTAACTCCTAAAGCCGGATCCTGTGCTGCAGGGTTGATCGCTCTTACGGGCTCATTAACCAGGCCAACGACCCGGTTAAAGCCTACCCTGGCGACGTTTGCAAGCGCTGGGCTGAAGATATGGCTCTCGGTGAGCGCGACCATTTGCCGTTTGGTGAAAACTTGATGAACCACGTTATTCAGGCTATCCGGCAGGTCTTGCGGTGCCTTGTCAAAGAAATAGCTGCCATTCAGGCTGTCGTTGCTGGAGATTTTGTGGTCGGCCCGGATCGTGAAGTAGTCCTCGACAATGGTTTGTAACCCCGAGGTGGCGTACGTGGCAATGTCTCCGGTGGTGACTGCGTTGGCCGGCAACGGGTAAAGCGCTAGAAGCTTGCTGGTGTTCGCATCCGGAACTATAACGTCCCCGTTGGCAAAAATCCCATTTCTAGCATTTGCCGAGGGTACACGGACATTCGCGGATTGACTCTTGGTCTGACGCACCCCTTCGTAGTCGCCAAAAATAAACGTTTTGTCCTTGACGATAGGTGCCCCTGCAGAACCTCCGAACTGGACACGTCTGAAGGGTGTTTTCGTGGATGCAAAGAAGGGTTTCGCATCGAAGATTTTGTCGCGGTCGAAAACGTATGCAGAGCCATGAAGGTCATTGGTCCCGGATTTCGTGATGGCGTTAATTACCGCGCCAGACGTCCGCCCGTATTCAGCGGTGTAGTTGGTTGTAACGACGGAAAACTCCTGCACCGCATCAACACCCAAGCTTGCCCCCAGCACGCTGCCTGGTGATCCGTTCGAATAATCGTTGATGTTGATGCCGTCGATGCGGTACGTATTTTCATTGGGGCGGTGCCCACTGTCCGAGAGTTGGTTTCCGAAACCGCGGTTGCCGCGGTTGGCGGTGCTGGCGTTCGAAGCCTGCGCACGAATGCTGATCACGCCCGGCTGCAGAGTTGCCAACTGTGTCCAGTCGCGCCCATTTAGTGGCAAGTCCACTACCGTCTTTTGCTCCACCGTTGCGCTCAGCGTGGAGCTGGTTGTGTCCACTACCGGAGGGGCTTCGCTAACTGTGACGGTTTGTCCGAGTTCACCGACCTTAAGGGCCATGTTCAGTGCTTGCTCTGAGCCTACCGTGAGCGTAACAGCCTTGTGTACGAGAGTCTGGAAACCCCTGGCGGTCACGGTTACTTCATAATTGCCCGGCAAGAGGTTCGGCGCAGAATACAGACCATCCGCGTTGGTGGTCAACTCGCGTGTATCGCCTGTCGCCACATTCTTAATGACGACCTTTGCCCCTGCGACGGCTCCCCCAGATTCATCAGACACCACACCCGACAGCGTTGCTCCGGCTAGCTGGGCGTTTGTTCGGGTCCCCCACAATAAAGCAATGAGTAAAAAGCAACCGGCAGCTAATGCCATTCCCAAAGGTTTCCGGCAATTGTGTTTCCTCATCGTCTCCCCCTAGACGCAAGTTTTCCCAACCCCGAAGTATCCAATGCGGCGGCAGCTTCCCCTCTGGGATCAGGTCGCATTCCAGTAATAGTACTTGCTAAAGCGTGATAAGACAGGCCGACTCACCCTTGTGCGGATTGGAGACGGCTTGCCGTGCCGGGCACTGTGTTTCCGGGCGGGAGTGAATTGCAATGCTTTCTCTGTCACATCAAAAACATTTCCAGGTCACGGGCAGAGTCACACAAAAATCAAGGGTTACGACCTGTTGTAACAAAGCTTTGACCTGCGATTCTTCGGCGGTATACTCCTTCGCACAGTTCGGCAAAACCCGATGAACCCATCTCCTCATCCGTCGAAACTGTTCCGCTTCGGCGTCTTCGAGATAGACCCGCAGGGAGGGGAACTCCGCAAACAGGGCCGGCGAATCAAGTTACAGGAGCAGCCTTTTCAGATTCTTGTCCTTCTGCTGCGGCATCGCGGAGAAATCGTCAGCCGGGATGAACTTCGGCATCAACTCTGGCCCGACGATACCTTTGTCGATTTCGACCACAGCTTGAACACAGCGATCATGAGGCTTCGCGAAACGCTGGGGGACTCTTCGGAGAATCCGCTGTTCATCGAGACGGTCCCAAAGCGGGGATACCGGTTTATTGCTCCGACCGTGGCGGTGAGCGCTAAACCATCTGAGGACCAAGGAGGGACACTGGTTGAGGAACCTTTAACGGGTGTTCCGCTTGCAGCCATGGCGTCATCTGGGCACCGTCCCATGTACGCTGAAGCACAACCAGCAGCTTCCACAGTGGCGGCAAATCACAGGAATGGTTTCAAGCTCAGGGCAATTATCGCAGCCAGCGCGGCAATTCTTTTCGGCCTCATGGCGTTATATATTCATAAAGTCAGTGCCGGTAAACCCAGTTCGCGACAGATTGCTTCCCTGGTCGTCTTGCCCCTTGAAAATGTGTCGGGCGACAGGGAGCAAGACTATTTTGCCGACGGCATGACCGACGAACTGATCGCTCACCTTGCCAAGATTCGGTCGCTCCGCGTCATTTCCCGGACCACTGCCATGGCTTACAGGGACAGCCGCAAACCGCTCTCTGAAATTGCTCGTGAGCTTAACGTGGATGCCGTCGTCGAAGGTACAGTACTCCACGCGGGGAATCGCGTGCGCATCACCGCCGAGCTTGTGCAGGTCTCCACTGACCGGCATCTGTGGGCGGAAACGTATGAGAGCCCGGTTGGAAACATCCTCACTTTGCAAGCTCAGGTCGCTTCCGCCATCGTCAACCAAATCAGCGTCAAGCTGAGTCCCGAAGATCAAACCCGCCTCGCGAACACTGCTGCCGCGCGCGTCAACCCCGAAGCATACGAAGACCTGCTAAAAGGCCGCTACTACTGGAACAAGCGGTCAGACGAGGGGCTGGCAAAAGCGATCGAATATTTTGAAGCCGCCACAGCGAAGGACCCCAACTATGCTCTTGCGTACGCGAGCCTGGCGGATTGCTATAGTGTCTTTGGCTCTGCAATTGTCGGCACCATGCCGTCTTCCGAGGCCGCACCGAATGCCAAGGCTGCTGCTCAGAAAGCGCTGGAAATCGACAATTCCCTCGGCGAAGCGGAAACCTCGCTGGCAAGCGTGCGGTTCAACTATGACTGGGATTGGCCCGCTGCCGCCAGCGGATTCCAACGCGCCATCGAGTTGAATCCCAGCTACGCGACGGCCTACCAACGCTATTCCCTGTACTTAATCGCCATGGGCCAGGCCCGGGAGAGCCTTGAACAAATCAACGTCGCGCGCCGATTGGATCCCCTCTCGCTCAGCATTAATTTCAGCTACGGTTGGCGCCTTTACATGGCGCGGCAATATGATCAGGCCGCCGAGCAGTTGCGCAATACGCTCGAGATGGACCCAAACTTCGCGCTCGCTCACCTGGTTCTTGGCGAGACCTACGAACAAAAGGGCGATATTCCGCGAGCAATCGCCGAACTCGAGAAAGCGACGGCCACCTCTCCTAATACGCCGCTGATGACCGCCGGCCTCGGCCACGGTTACGCTGTGGCTAAGAAGACTTCTGAAGCGCGCGCTGTTCTCAACGAACTTCTCGAACAGTCAAAGCGCCAGTACGTTTCGCCGTTTTACATCGCGCTCATTCACGCCGGTCTAGGAGAAAATGACCAAGCCATGGATTGGATGGAAAAGGCTTATGCCGACCGCTCGAACGGGCTGGTTTTTCTCAAGGTCGATCCGGAATTGGACTCGCTGCGTTCGAATCCGCGATTCAAGGAGCTCCTGGTCAAGATGCGCTTTTCCGACTGAGGGTAGTCCTTGATTGCGAAGGTCTGCGTCTCTCCGTGCTTCTGCAAAGATGTGCTCGTCGGATTTAGCCTCTGTTTAGATTTGGTAAGTTAGGTTCATCGGCGCAACTCTTTTGTTCAAACTTATGATGACCGGCTTGTCATTGCTCCAGCGCCGGCGAGGATGAAACCATGATGAGACGCGATCTGCTGAAGGCATCTTTGGTCACAGGCGCGGCTACTCTGTTCAACAAGTCAGGCGGCGAACTAGCCGTTGCGGGACAGAATCCTTTTCGCGAGACGACTGGTCTCTCAAAATACGTCGCGCAATTCGTCCTGAATACAAAATACGAGGACATTCCGTCTGACGTCGTCGCACTCGGTAAGAAATCGATTCTGGACGGTTTTGGCTTGGCCCTCGCCGGCTCCATCGCGGAATCCGGTCCAATCAGCCGCAAATACATTCAGAGCCTGGGCCTTTGCGAGGGGAAATCTACGGTAATTGGCTCCTCTCTGAAGTCGGTGCCGCGATTCGCAACTTTCGTGAACGGGGTTTCCATTCACGCGGATGATTTTGACGACACACAGCTGGCCGTGGCCAAAGACCGCGTCTATGGTTTACTTACGCATCCGACGGCTCCCGTGTTGCCGGCTTCCTTTGCCATTGCCGAATTGGAGAAGGTCTCGGGCAAGGATTTCCTGCTCGCCTACCACCTCGGGGTTGAAGTGGAAACCAAGCTCGCCGAAGCAAGTTCTCCACGCCATTATGAAGACGGATTTCATTCTACCGGCACGTTTGGGACGCTTGGTTCCGCGACAGCGTGCGCGAAGATGCGGGCGCTTCCTCTTGAGAAAATTTTAGTCACGTATGGAATTGCTGCCGCCGAAGCAGGGGGTTTGCGCGAAAACTTTGGCACCATGACAAAACCGTTTCACGCTGGGCACGCAGCGGAAAGCGGAGTTGTCGCGGCGGATCTAGCAAGTCTCGGTTGGACTGCGGCCGAGCAGATACTCGAAGCCCCGCGGGGCTTCTTTCACGCCTACAGTGGAACCTACGATCCCTCTGCAATTATGAATAGGTTGGGCAATCCATGGACCTTTGCAAATCCCGGTGTTTCTTTGAAGCCTTATCCCTCGGGCTCCCTCACCCATCCCGCAATGACGGCTCTCCTGCGATTAATCCAGAAATACAATATCGCGCCTGCGGATGTCGAAAAGGTGGAAGTCGGCACAAACCACAATATGCCCAACGCGCTGATTCATCACCACCCCCAAACTGGTCTGCAGGGGAAATTCAGCATGGAATTTTGCCTTTCTGTTCTGCTCCTGGAACGCAGAGCCGTCCTGAGCCAGTTCACGGATGAATATGTGCGGCGCCTCGAAGTGCAGGACATGATCCGCCACATCAATTTTTATGTCGACCCAATCGCCGAAAAAGCCGGGTATGACAAAATGACTTCGCTCATTACCGTCCACCTCAAGGACGGAAGAATTTTGAAAGATCAAGCAGATTTCGCAAAGGGCAGCCCCGCCGATCCGATGACCTTCGAAGAAGCAGCAGAGAAATTCCGAGGCTGCGCCGAATACGCGAAGTGGCCAAAATCGAAGACGGAAGAAATCATTGATTTCGTAAAGGCTCTGGAATCGACACGGGATATGGGCGTATTGTCACCCTTGCTATCATCGGAAAAAGGATAGAAAGCTCTATCCATGCGAACTTTCAATATTTCGGTTATCCCCGGAGACGGCATCGGCAAAGAGGTTGTGCCCGAAGGCATGCTGGTTCTGGAAGCTGCAGCAAAGCGTTTCGGGTTCGGCATTACCTGGAAATGCCTGGACTGGAGCTGCGAAACCTGCATAAGAACCGGAAGAATGATGCCTGCGGATGGCATCGCGCAACTCCGGCCGTTTGACGCCATTTTCCTCGGCGCCGTTGGACACCCTGCCGTTCCTGACCATGTTTCTTTGTGGGGGCTGCTCATCCCCCTTCGCCGCAGCTTCCGGCAGTACGTGAATCTGAGGCCGGTGAGACTGTTTGAGCGGATTGAGAGCCCGCTCAAGCACTGGATGCCCGGTCAAATTGACTTTTGCATTGTTCGTGAAAACAACGAAGGGGAATACTCGAACATCGGCGGCCGCCTCTATGAAGGAACAGAAGATGAAATGGCCGTGCAACAGACGGTTTTCACGCGGCGTGGCGTCAATCGCGTGTTGCGCTACGCATTTGAGTTGGCGCGAAAGCGAAACAAACATCTGACTTCAGCGACCAAATCGAACGGGATCATCTATACCATGCCGTTCTGGGACGAATGCTTTCATGCCATGGCTGCAGAGTACCCGGACGTGCGTACCGATCAATTTCACATCGACATCCTGACCGCTCATTTTGTACGCCATCCCGACTGGTTTGACGTCGTTGTGGGCTCGAATCTCTTTGGGGACATTCTCTCGGACCTCGGGCCCGCGGTCGTGGGATCGATTGGCATTGCACCCTCAGCGAATTTGAACCCAGAGAAGGAATTTCCCTCTATGTTCGAGCCAGTTCACGGTTCTGCCCCAGACATTGCGGGAAAAGGAATCGCCAATCCCATCGGGCAGATTTGGTCCGGGGCGATGATGCTCCGGCACTTGGGGGAACTACAGGCCGCTGACGCGGTGGAAGCAGCAATTGCCGATGTGTTGGCTCAAGGAAACGTGCGGACCCCCGACATCGGAGGCACGGCTTCTACTAGAGAATTGGGGGCCGCGATTGCTTCAGAGGTGAGCCGAGAAAAGTAAGCTTCCCAGCTGAGTCTGGCTTGTACGATGCCATGCGGACAGCTCAGTGCGAGGCGGTATCACCAGGCATCTTCTTGTTCGCATCAGTCGTGCAGAGGAGAGCTACAAGGATGCAACTCAACCCCCTGGAGAAACCCAAAGAGCCGCGTGCGAGTCTGTCTCTAACTCGTCGCGATCTCTTCGAGATGGCGGCGTTGGCCATCGCAGCTGCCGCTCTCCCGCCGAGGATAGCGTTCGCCGACGAGCCTCCCACTGGCCAGGGCGCCACGCAAGAAACTAGTTCGGTCATGGAACGCCTCAGCACATACATGAGCGAAGCACGGTCCCGCGCGCTGCCAGAGGAAGTCGTTGAAAAAACCAAACAGCATGTGCTCGATACTCTGGCAGCGATGATATCTGGTTCCGAGTTGCCCCCCGGACGCGCGGCAATTGAGTTCACGCGCTCCTACGGCGGCCGGGACGTTGCCACAGTTGTGGCATCGAATTTCTCGTGCGGCTCGATCGAAGCGGCTCTGGCGAACGGCGTGCTGGCTCACGCGGACGAGACCGACGATTCACACTCACCTTCGCAATCGCATCCCGGTTGTGCGGTTGTTCCTGCAGCTCTGGCGGCAGGCGAGCGTTTTGGCATCAACGGAACACATTTTGTGCGCGCTGTGGCGCTGGGCTACGACATCGGTCCGCGCTTCACCATGACTTTAGGCGGGCAGCGTTTTGAGGCTGAGAGCCACTGGAGCACGCACAGTATTTCTCCACTTTTTGGCGCTGCTGCGGCCGCAAGTTGCGCCGCAAGCTTGAACGCCCAGCAGATGCGCTGGATGTTGGGCTACACTGCGCATCAATCCTCCGGTCTCGGAGCATGGAATCGCGACACCGAGCATGTTCAGAAAGCCTTTCACTTCGGCGGCATGACGGCGCGCAGCGGAGTGACTTCTGCGTTGCTCGTGCAAGCGGGTTGGACCGGCGTGGACGACATCCTCTCTGGAAAAGATAACTTTTTCGCGGCATACAATCCGCATGCCGATCCAGGGGGGCTGATCGGCAAGCTGGGCGAACGCTACGAAGTGACGCGCACCAACATAAAGAAATGGCCCGTGGGTTCGCCCATCCAGGCTGCGCTTGACGCGATAGTGATTTTGCGCAAGCAGCATCCTTTTGACTCCGCTCAAGTGCAACAAGTATCCGTGCGCCTGGCGACAGATGAAGCGGCCATCGTCAACAACCGCGAAATCCCGGACATCTGCTTGCAGCACATGATCGCGGTGATGCTTCTCGACAAAACGGTCACTTTTGCTTCAGCCCATGACAAGGAGCGCCTGAAAGACCTCACGACGCGTCGCGAACGGGCCAAAGTACAGCTCCTCCCGGACGCGGAACTGGAATGTCTGATGCCGTTACGTGTGGCCATTGTCGCCGTTACGTTGACGGACGGCACTCATCTCACTCAGCGCGTCGACAATGTTCGTGGCACTCCAGAAAATCCAATGACTCGTGACGAAGTCATTGCCAAGGCCAGCGATCTCATTGCGCCTGTTCTCGGTTCGGCGAAATGTTCGAGTCTGATCGAAAAACTCTTCCATCCGGAAAAAGTCAGCGATATTCGAGAGCTTCGGCCGCTGCTGCAACGCAATTAACTGGCTTTTTTTGTAGCGATTTGTTGGAGAGAAGCGACCACTGTGCGCATCGTCGATATCCGCGAAACAGTTGTTCCTATCAAGTCGGATATTCGTAACGCCTATATCGACTTTAGCCAGATGACGGTGAGTGTCCTTGCGCTTGTCACCGACGTCACGCGCAACGGCAAGCCGGTCATTGGCTATGGCTTCAATTCGAATGGCCGCTATGCCCCCAGTGGGTTGTTGCGCGATCGCTTTATTCCCCGCCTCAAAGCCGCGGCCTCTGAGTCGTTGCTCGACGAAACTAGCGAAAACTTCGATCCGCATCGCATCTGGGCCGCCGTCATGCGCAACGAAAAGCCCGGAGGTCATGGCGAACGGTCCGTAGCCGTCGGCGTCCTAGATATGGCCGTTTGGGATGCCGTCGCAAAAATTGCTGGCCTGCCCTTGTATCGCCTTCTGGCGAACCGCTACCGCGGAGGAATCTTCGACGCTAAAGTGTTCGTTTACGCCGCCGGTGGCTACTACTACCCCAACAGAAACCTTCCCGCGCTGCAGGACGAAATGCGCGGCTACCTGACGCTGGGCTATTCTGTCGTGAAGATGAAGATTGGTGGCGCGCCGCTCTCTGAAGATTTGCAGCGCATTGAAGCCGTGCTCAAAGTCCTGAAAAGTCCCGACCAATTGGCGGTCGATGCCAACGGCCGCTTCGACTTGGACACCGCCATCGCGTATGCGCGAGCACTGGCTCCTTATGGCCTTCGCTGGTATGAGGAACCCGGCGATCCGCTGGATTTCGAACTTCAAACCAAGCTCGCCGATCATTATTCCGGTCCTATGGCCACCGGCGAAAATCTTTTTTCCTTGCAGGACGCACGCAATCTTATCCGCTACGCGGGCTTGCGGGCCGATCGCGATATTCTGCAGTTAGATTGCGCGCTGAGCTATGGCCTGGTGGAATATCTGCGCATCCTCGACATGCTGAAAGAGTACGGCTGGTCTTCAAGGAGCTGCATCCCACATGGCGGACACCAGATGTCGCTCAACATCGTGGCAGGCCTTGGGCTCGGCGGCAATGAATCCTATCCCGGCGTCTTCCAGCCTTTCGGCGGATTTGCTGACGGTATCCCTGTAGAAAACAGCTACGTCGGATTGCCGGAAGTGCCCGGTATCGGTTTCGAAGCAAAGAACGAACTGTATCGCGTCATGAAGGCACTTGCGGAGTAGTCGAATAGTAGTTGCAGCTAAGTGAAGCTCGGAGGAAATAGCCTACTTTCTAAAGAAAAATTAATCCTTTTTTCAGGTACTAAATTTCCCGGTGACATATTGTCGGTAACTAACAGAGTTATCGGCATGTATAGCAGCTAGAAATGAATTGGCTCTGTTGACATCCTCAGGAAAAGGTGACGATGCCTCAAGCGGTACAGATTGAAACTCAGGCCGAGCAGCAGGGCTTGGCGCACTTGCATGGGCAGGCTGCGGCCTGGGGCTCGCGCCGAGAG
>Ga0209166_10001190_pt1 | contig 22498 bp, 17 predicted proteins | sample Coa_R1_3_FD_187151 | JGI IMG/M metagenome (GOLD analysis project Ga0209166, IMG submission 187151) | Surface soil microbial communities from Centralia Pennsylvania, which are recovering from an underground coalmine fire - Coalmine... | ecosystem: Environmental > Terrestrial > Soil >... | reverse complement strand
ACGAGGCTGCGACGCAGGGCATCGTCGCCCGCGCCGCGGCGAGCCTCGAACCGTACTACCGGCCCGGCGTCGCCGCTCGCCTCAAGCAGTACGGCGTGACCTATGTATTCGTCCACCGCAGTGATTACGAGGCGGACGGCTGGGCGCTTCCGACACAGGTCGACGGATTGAGCTACGTGATGACGCTCAATGGCGTCGACATCTACCGCGTCACCTGACTGGGGCGGACCGCCCAAAGAACGCCCAGCGGCAGGTTGGGGCGCGCTACGGCAAATCCCTGGCGCTCGAGCAAGGCGTCGAGCTCCTTCACGTCGTGGCCTGGCTCAGGGTGATACTCGCAGGCGATCGTCTTGATCGAGCCGAAGGTTTCGGCATCCATGCGCGCGAAGACGTCGTATTCGCTGCCCTCGCAGTCGATCTTCAGAACATCGGCACGGTCCAGGCTCGCCGCCTCGAGCAGCGCCGACAGCGTCTCGACGCGCACGGAAACCTCGCCGGCGCCGCTCCGCGCGAGCCGTGTGCCGAGCGAGTGGTCGACCAGTTCCAGGCGACCCGATCCGGCTGCCGGTCCGATCGCCGCGTTGATGGCCGTAACGCGTCGGTCTAGCCCGTTGTCTTTCAGGTTCGCTTGCAGCAGGCCGAAAGTCCTCGGGTTCGGCTCGACGGCAAGGCAGCGCGCCCGCGGGGCGCGGCGAGCCGCCCAAACGCTGAACGATCCCACGTGCGCGCCGATGTCCACGACCGTGTTGACCTGCGACCAGTCCACCCCCGGAATCTCATAGTCGCGGTCGGCGTAGACGGACAGGAGTCCCCCGCTGTCGGCGATCGCGCAGCGCATCAAAGCGCCATCCCGCATGCGGAAGCGGACCACGCGGCGCGCGACGCCGCTGGTCGCGAGGCGCGATCGGAGCGGGACTTGTCCGGAGGCGGCTTCAGCCGCGGTCTTCACCTCATGGATGCCCTGGCCCCGGCGACCCAGGAGCCAGGCGTAGAAGGCGACGCCGGTCAGAACCGCCGCCGTCGGCAGATCGCCTGAGCCCGCCACCACACGGCGCAGGGACGTCAGTGCTGCCAGCCCTCTCTGGAATGCGGAGCGCGGCGGACCATCGAGCGGATGACGGCCCAGCCATAGAGTGACAGTGTCAGCCAGCACACCGGTACGTGATAGATCCAGGCGATGTCACGCTTTTTGGCAAAGCCGCGAGCGACCTGGACCAAGAGCGGTATCACCAGCACCGTGTAGGCCGCAAACCGGACGATCGACGAGCGGCCGGATGACAGCCAGGGATAGCGCCGGCGGTCACGCCAATAGAGGAAGTCTTCGATTCTTCGTCTCGTCTTACGGCGAAACGCCTTCAGGTCGCGCGCGAAATGGTGCCCGAGCGCGACGTCCACCTTGGCGACGCGAGCATGACCTCGGCTCACAAGCTCGTTGACCACGTCGATGTCGAAGTAGAAGTCCGAATCAGGAGCCTGTCTGAGCACCGCGGTGCGCACGAGAAACCCGTTGGCGCCCATCGTGGGCACGTGTCCGGTTTCCAGCTCGGCCACGAGGTAGCCATCGTGGCTGACTTCACGGTGAGGCATCTCGGTCCACTTGCCCGTCAGGTAGCTGAAGCGTCCGTAGTTACCCATGAACAGCGACACCGGATCGTTTATGCCCGTGAGCGCGAAGTACCTGTTCATCGGTGGATCGTTGAGGGTGTAATCCCAGCGCAGCGGCTCGGACGCGAAGACGTCAGGCTCTTCCTGCAGAGGCCGGACCATGCGCCGCAGCCAATCTTCACCCACCAGGTAGTTGTCCGAGTCGATGGACAGGATCAATTCTTTGGTCGCGATTCGATTCAGGATTGCCCGCGCGGCCTCTCCCGTGACGCCAGGATTCGGGACGATCTTGTCGACCCCATGGCGCTCCAGGATCTGGAGCGTCGAGTCGACCGATCCAGCGTCGGCCACGACTATCTCGATGAGCTCGCGCGGGTAGTCCTGCTGGGCGATGGACGTCATGCAGCCCTCGAGGTAGCGCTCGGCGTTCAGCGTCGGGATGAGGATGCTGATACCAGGCAGGGACCTCATCGCGCGAGCTGTCGGGTCAGCAGTCCTCGCACAAATCGAACTCCGTAGGTCAGGTGGGATGCGATCGCGACCAAAGGCAATGCGAGTGCGACCGATGGTTCGTTCCCTTCGGCCAGACCGAGCGCGGCGCCGCCGACGAAATAAGCGCCGAGACCAACGCCTAGAAGCGATCGCGCCCGACCGCTGACGAGCGCCCCGATCACCAGAGCACCAAGCGCAATCGTGCCCGCAGTAGGCAGGAAATAGGACGGGCGGAGCGAGGTTTTCGGGTAGGCCTTCACGAAATAGCCACGATGCATGCCGACGTTGCCGACCTGGGCGAGATGCTTGCGGAAAACGGGGCGCCGCTGGTGATAGACGACCACGTCCGGGTCGTACACGATCCGCCAGCCGGCATCGACCAGCGCCAGGCAGATGACCGTGTCCTCTCCCCCGTAAAACCCGGTGCCCCAACCATTGACATGCTCGGCGGCGCTGCGCCGGACAAAGAGGTTGTAAGCGGGATAGTCGTCGACGTCGCGCGAGCGGCCGGGCCGGAAGCGGTAACGGTAGGGGCCGCTCCCCAGCCACGATTCGTAGAAGGCGCCGCCGGCCCGTTCGGCCCACGGACTGCCCGGCGGCGTGACACCGGGGCCGGCCACCGCTCCCACGTCTTGCGACTCAAAGACACGCACCGCTTGGCGCAGCCAGTCCGCGCGGGGGACGGCGTCGTCGTCGATGAACGCGAAGAAGTCGCCGCCTGAGCGGTGCATGCCAAGGTCTCGTTTTTCGCCCGGCCCGGTGTCGTGGCCGGCATTGGTGACCACCGCATGAACGCCATCCGGGAGGTCCACCTGCTGGTCGCTCACCACGACGACCTCGAAGTTCGGATAGTCGAGCCCGATGCAGCCGGCGAGGCAGGCCCGAAAGGCCGGGCTGTCCCGGTGCAGCGGGATGATCACGCTGACAGGGGGCACGCGCTCAGCCGATCCGGTGCCGGCGGCGTCGCGGCTGCTAGTCTGCCTCACTCACCTCGGCCAGGGGGACCATCTGCTGCCGCTCGTAGGTGTGCCGCACCTTCAGGCGCCACCAGATGTTGAAGGTGTCGCGCAGCACCTGGACCACGGCAGCCACGCCCGTCGTCGACGCGAACTGGAAATCGACGACGACGGGGGCCTCGATGAATTTTCGAAATCCCTTCTCGCGCGCAATCACGAAAAACTCAAGGTCGTACGCCCAGCGCCGCACCAGCATGTAGGGGAGAACGGCCTCCAGCACCTCACGGCGGAAGAGCTTTAGCCCCGTCTGGGTGTCGCTCAGCTTGAGGTCGAAAAGGATGCGGATGAGAACCTGGTAGGCCCAGGACTGGAAGCGACGGAAGGCCGGGTACTGGACCTCCGACTGCGGATGGCGCTTCGAGCCGACGACGACGTCACACTCGTAGATCTCCATGAGCTTGACGAAGATGCCGATCTCTTTCGGATGCAGCTCCATGTCGGCGTCGATGAAGGTGACCGGGTTGCCGGTCGAGCGTGCGAACCCGTAGCGCAGGGCAAAGCCCTTGCCCATGTTGGTGGTGTAACCGAAAACCTTCACGTTGGGTCCGGCCACGCTCAAGGCCTGGCGGTAGGTGTCGTCCTTGCTGCCATCGCTGACGACGATGACCTCGTATGGGACCTCGATCGCGTCTAGCGCATCTGTCAGCTTGCGCAGGTTGGTGGCGATCTTCCGGCCCTCCATGTAGGCGGGCACGATGACCGACAGCATCACGCTGGATTCTAAGCGCCGCGACCTTTAGGCGCCTGCAGGCGTTCCCATATGTACGAGCCGGCAAGAAAAACGGTCAGCGCTCCCATCGTGAGCACCACCATCTCCAGGATCTGCAGCGGAGATTGGTGAAAGGTTGCGATCAAGCCGGTTTCGAGGACGCACGCGCCGAGAAGCGGGACCGCGAAGCGGGCGCTGCCGATCGAGAGCAGGTAGTTGATGAAGAGATTGACGATGGCCAGGAGCCCCAGCGCAATGGCGAAGGGCCAGAGGTATGGGCGCACAGGGTTGAACGCCGCCCCGTAAGGCAGTAAGACGAGTCCCGGAACCGCGGCGTAGAGGACCGCGAGCCCCACCGCCACCGCCGCCAGCAGCGCGAGCGAGAGATCGACCACGTGATAGTGCGGTTCGTCCCGCGCATGCAGGGTCGCCACCTCGGGAAACATCACCTGCGCGACTGTGAGCCCGAGAAAGTAAACAACCCTCCCCAGCACCGACGCCGCCGCATAGATGCCCGCGGCCTCGGCGCTCAAGTAATGCTTCGACAGCACGACGTCGGCGTTGTACAGGTAGGTGGTGCCGACAGCCGCGATGGTGCTGATCGCCGCATAGCGGCCAACCTGGGCTAGTGGAGTCGGTACTCCGACCGCCTCTTGCCGCAGGCCTCTGAACAGAAACAGGCTTTGTCCGTACGCGATCACGGGGCCGATCACGATGGCGATGACCCCGCCGAACGCACCGAGGCCGAACAGGATGAGCCCCACTGCGCTGGCCACTCGAAGCGCCATGTCGAGCACCGTGTTGATGGACAGGGCGACGAAACGCCGGAATCCCTGTAGAGATCCGCGCGTCACCGCCACCAAAAGGGCCACGACGCTGGCCGCCGCGAGCAGGTCGATGATCCGTTGGTCCGCGATCTGCAGATAGGCCGAAAGCGGCCCCCGAAAAACGATGAGCAGCGTCGCCACGACCAGACCGGCTCCGAGGCCGGTCACTGTGAGCTGAGCGAGCAGCCTGGGCACGCCACCGGCCTCGTGCCGTCCGGCAGCGATGCTGGTGTACCGCGCGCTTACCGTCTGCAGCACCAGCGCCGGCAGGTTCAGGAGGTACAAAGCGGCGACGGCGGAAGCAACCACGGCGTACTGCGCCGGGCCCAAGAGGCGTCCGGTCGCGAAGTGGAAAACGTATCCGAACGCACCTGTCGCGAGGGAGCCCGCGAGAAAGATCGCGTTGTAGCGCAAAACGCGATTGGAAAGGAGCCGGTTCGTCGTCGTGGACAGGTTCATGAGCCTGGGCGCGCCAGCAATTCGTCGTAGACCCTCTCCACCCCCGACACGACCTGAGTCCAGGTGAAACGTCTTTGGCGCTCAGCGTTGCCGTTCATGCCGAGGCGGCGGGCAAGCTCCGGGTCCGTGAGCAGCCGCGCCAGGGCTGTTTCGATTTCAGCCTCCGATCCGGGTTCGACCACGAGGCCGTTCTGACCGTCGGAGACGACCTCCATCACCGGCGGGATTCGGGCTGCGACCACGGGCTTGCTTTTCGCCCAGGCCTCGACGTACACCCGCCCAAAGGACTCCTGGGCCGACGGGACGCAGATGACGGCCGCGGCTTCTATCGCGTCCCATTTCGTCTGCTCATCCGTCGAGCCGAGAACGTGCATCCACGGGTGCTTGACGGAAGCGAACAGCCGTCGCGAATAGGCCGTGTGGGGTCCGGCGAAGACCAGCTCCATGTCGACGCCGCGCGCACGCAGCGCTTCAGCGGCCTTCAGCAGTGGCGCAACGCCCTTGTACTCGTAGAGCTGACCCAGGAACAGAACGATCGGCCGCGATTCCGAGCCGATCTTCGCGACAAATCGTGCCGGGTCGGCCGGCAGCGGCTCGTCACCGGCGCCACCGATGACGTGAATGCGCCCCGGGTCTACGCCCAGCCGCTCCAGCTCCTTCCGCTCGGCATGGGTCAGGGTCAGCAGCGCGTCGGCGCTGCGGTAGACCTCGATCCAGCCGCTGTAGCGGTACCCGCTCCATCGCGGATGGTGGTAGGGCGTCAGCACGAAAGGCAGCCGGCGCCGTCGGGCCACTGCCAGCGAAGCCAGGGCCAGGAACTCGCGGCCGATACGGTGATTGTGAATGAGCACATCGTCGGTCCCGACGATCCGATCGAGCTCCGGTGCCATCGCCGCCGCGATGCGGCGCGCGGCGATCGGGACGATCCCGTAGTACCCGAGCACCCACGGCGCCATCCGCATGCGGGCGCCGAGGCTCCAGCCCAGGCGGCGAATTCCTTGTGATGCCCTGACCTCAGGCCGCCCCAGACGAAGCGTCGTTCCGAGAAGCCAGTCGTTGCGATGCTCGAGCCACATCGTCACGACGTCCGCTTCGTAGTGCTCGAGGCGCGCGCAGAGGTCGGCCAGGTAACCCTGAACGCCACCGATCGACGGCGGGTACGCCGTCGTCGTCATCAGCACGCGACGCTTCACGAGGCGCGGTTACGAGGCCACGCGGCCGGCGAGCATTCCGCGCGCGATCTGGTTGATGACGTGAATCTCCTGGGGACTCCACACGCGAACGAAGAGCGTCAACGCCGCGTAGAGGATGCCCGACCCCACGACGCAGGCGACCAGAGTGAGCGTCGACTGCGCATGCTCGCGGGTCAGGAGCACGACCACCGCCAGCGCGGCGCCTGCCGCCAGCGGCCGCAGCAGCGCCGCCAGGAAGGTGCGCAAGAGTCCGATCTTCAAGAACCGGTACTGGACCAGGAGAACGAAGATCGTTCCCTGGGTGACGGTGTTGATGACGACGGCGATTGCCGCGCCGATCGCTCCGTAGCGCGGCACCAGGACGACGGCGAGCGCCAGCTGCAGGATCGCACTGGCCACCGCAAAGGCCGCGGTCCAGCGCTGGTGGCCCGTGGCGTCCGACGCTTGGGCCGGCACGCCGATGAGGGCCGACAGCCCGTAACCGACCGCCAGCACCGCGAATATGGCCGCGGCCTGACTCGCGATGCTCCTTCCGACCCAGACGGTCATGATCGGCCCGCTGTAGCCAACCGAGATCACGACCAGGAAGACCATCGCCACCAGGACCACCTTCAGCGCCGCCAGGTAGAGCAGCTTCTCGCGCTCGTGGTCCTCACGGCTCCGCAGCTCAACCGCGGCCGGGAAGTAAGCCGTGGCCACGCTGTCCTGAACCACATGGAACTTCTGGGTGAGGGCGAGAGGCACGGAGTAGTAACCGACCGCTGCGATCGGTTGGAAGATCCCGATGACGATGGGGTCGAACTGAGTCGTCACCTGGCCCGAGGCCTGATTGATGAATCGGAAGAGACCAAAGCCAGCCAGCTCACGCACCGCGGCCCGATTCAACCGCGGCCGAAGGCTGACGTCCGGCAGCAGACGGCGCGAGGCCGCGAGGAAGATCAAGAAGCCCACGACGCTGACCGCGATCGTCACCAGCACGACGCCGCGCAGGCCGCCGCCCAGCAGCACCGCCGCGATCTGGGCGGCCGAATTGAGAGTGCTCAGGACGATGGAGCGGATGGCGAAAATGTCCAGCCGCTGCATTCCCTGCACGACGCCCGCGAACACGACGAGCACCATGTTCACACCAAAGCCCAATCCGGCCACCTGGAACGCGAAGATGGCGTCCGGACGAAGGGTGGACGGCAGATGGAGAACGGAGTCCGCTACGACCGGGCTGACCAGAACTATTGCGGCCGCCCCGACGACCCCCAGTCCGATCAGGAGGCTGAAAGCGGTGCCCACGGCGTTCTCGAGCGAGCGCTGATCGCCGAGCGACCGATGACGCGAAACCGACCGCACCACCGATGCGGTCAGCCCGAAGTCGAGGAAGGCGACGTACCCGAGGATCACCGTCGTGAGCGTGAAGACGCCATACGCCTGGGTGCCCAGGCCGCGGACGACGATGGGAATCGTCACGAACAGGAGGACGGCCGACCACGCGCGCCCGAGGGCGCTGTGCACCACGTTGGACCCAATGCGCTGCGGTCGGGCGGTGGTGACTTCGGGCGGTTCGGCCGAGCTCACCTCGATTTGCTCTCTTGCTCGAGTATCTGCTCGACCTGGTCGCCGGTCCGGCTCCAGGTCCAGCGGTGAGTCACCTCCTCCCTGCCTCGTGCGCCCATCCGTTCGACCAGCTCCGGATTCGACGCGAGCGTGCTGATTGCCTCGGCCAGACCGTCGATGGTCGGGTCCACCAAAATGCCGGTCTCGCCGTCGACTACCGACTCCCGAAATCCGCCTTCGCGGAAGGCGACCACCGGCGTCGCGCAGGCCATGGACTCGATCGGCGTCAGTCCGAACGGTTCAAGGCGGGCTGCGCAGACTGTCGCGATGGAGCGCTGGTAGCACTCGACGAATCGCTCCTCCTCGACGCTGATGTCCACGGTCACGTCCACCTTCAGCTGCCGCGCCAGCTGTTGGATGTAGGCGGTCCCATCCACTCGGGGAAGAACCAGGCGGAGGGCGGGGCGCTTGTCCTCGGGGAGCCGCCCGAGGGCCTGCACGACGAGATCATGGCCCTTGGCGGCGACTGGTAAACCCACCGAAAGGACTTCGTGGCGACGCTGCCCGGGTTGCGCCGGAGGCGTGAACCGTTCGGCATCTATCCCGAGGTAGCAAACCGTCGAGTTTCGCGCGTACGCGGCCCAGACCCGCTCCCGGCTGTACACCGAGTTGACCAAAATGACCTTGGCGTGCCTCGTGTTCTCGTAGTCGGCATGGGCGAGCCGGTCCAGTACGAGGCGGTCTTCCAGCAGCCGCGCCCAGCCGACGACTCGCGGCGGCCGAGCCAGGTGCCTGCGGTGCTGCTCGAGAATCGCTCGTTCCGACGCAAACCGAGGCGGCTCCTGGCAGTAGTAGACCGTCGGCAGGCCGTCGAGCCAGCGCAGGACGTAGGGAGCCTGGGTCAAGGCGTCGTGATGCAGGAACACGACGTCGTGCCCGTCCCGCCTGATCTGCCGTGCCAGGCGCTGGTGCGCGCGTCTCAGGGGCTCGAAAAGTGTGTACGAGCGCGGCGCCAGCTTCAATTGGCGCATCCGCCGGTCCAGCGCGCCGCCCAGCGGCTTGAAGGGGAGCACGTGGACGGATGTCGAAATTGGCGCCAGGTCGAACGGGCCCTTGTTGACGGGGACGCTCAGCCGGTAGAGATGCAGCTCGTGGCCACGGGCCACGAGCTCGCGGCCCATCTCGTAGGCGGCGCGAAGGGCTCCGCCAGGAGGCAGATTCTCGAACAGCGCGATGCGCAACTCAGGCGACCGCCGTACCAGTGGCCGCAAGCACGTCCCGATACACGTCGTAGGTTCGCTCCGCGCACTTGGCCCAGGTGTAAGTGCGAGCCCGCAGGATGCCCGCGCCACTCAGCCGCCCCCGCAGCTCGGGCCGGCTCAGCGCGGCCTCCAGGGCTTCGGCCAGGGCTCGCTCATCGGTGGGATCCACGAGCAGCGCGGCATCGCCGAGCACCTCGGGCAGTGACCCACGGTTGGAGGCCACGACCGGTATACCCAAGGCCATTGCCTCGAGCGGTGGAAACCCGAAACCCTCATACAGCGACGGGTATGCCACCACCGCTGCACGCTCGAGCGCCTGCACCATCTCGTCTGCGCTTATGTGACCGAGCCAGCGCACGCGCGCCGTGAGGCCAAGGCTGCGGATCATGCCGGCATAACGCGGATAGCGATCGGCCGATGCCCCCGAAATCTCCAAGGCTGCCTGACCCAGGCCCGAAGCGGGAGATGCGGCCGCCATGCGCCTCAACACCGCGTCAAGGTTCTTGCGGCCTACGGGCGCGCCGGGAAAGAGAATTGGGCCGCCGGCTCGGCTGGCCACGTGGGGCGTGCCCGTGAGGAATCTAGGCTGGAGCCCGTAGGCGACGGCGACGACTCGTTCCGGCGCCAAGCCGTATACGTCGACGACTTCCTTGCGCGCGAACTCGCTGCCGACGATGACTCGAGCTGCACCCCGAAGACGCGGGCCAAGGACGCGCCGGTCGTACACCCGCCACTCCAGCGGGTAGTCGCTTGGAAATCGCCTGCCGGCGGCATCGTGCACGGTGACGACGGTGGGAACGGGAATGCCCCATGGCGCGACGAAGCTGGGGCAGTGAAGGACCTGCGGAGGCTTGCTCAGCACCGCCCTCCGGGCGCCGCGAACGAGCCAGGCGAGAGTCCTGGGAAGGTTGGACCGCGTCGGACCGCTGATGACCCAGGCGGCGACGTCCTCCCTCTCCCGTAGGGCGGCGAACAACGAACGCGCGTAGACGAGGGACCCACCTCGATTCCGGTTCGCGAAGGTCATGTCGAAGGCTACGGACAGAGCTTCCAATGAGGCGTACGCAGCTTAATTCAACCGCTCTGGCGGGCCTTTTCCCCCCGCTCTCAATGCCAGTACCTCGCCGGCTTGACGCGTTCATTGCGCGAGTCCTGGAGTCCATTAGCCAGGGGACGGGGAGCAGGAGAATCCATGACCCATGTCGCCGGGGCCGGTCTCGCGATCGGCCTCATCTGTCTGATCATCGCCGGGCTGGTCTGGAGCTGGCGCCGGCCTTTCGTCGGCCTGGGCCTGCTGGTGGCCGGCCTGGCGTTCCACAACTTCGTGCTGATGGCCCTCATCGGCCTGGGGACGCCGACCTTTGTCGTGCACGCCGTCCAGGCCTGGAAAGAGGCGATCCTGGCGCTGCTGGCCGTGGTTGCGCTGGCAAGGCTGCGCGAGCTCCGTCGTGGGAACGCGATCGGCCCCTTGATCGCGACCGATTGGATCGCCGGCGCGTTCGCGGTCGTGTGCATCGTCTACTTCTTGATACCGCCGGGCCTGCTCGGCTCGGCGGCGTCCTTCAGCCAGCGCTTGGTCGGGCTGCGAACGCTCGTGGTGATTCCGCTGCTCTACTTTCTCGGGCGCTCCTTGATGGCCGCTGACGACCGCGAGCGCCTTTTGGTGGCCTGTCTGGCGCTGGGGGCGGCAGCCGTGGTCACTCTGTTTGGAATCATCGAGGTCTTCGCCGTGCCCACGAGGGTCTGGCTCGATTGGGGTGTCAATCAGTATTCGAGCTTTCTCGGCTTCACCTACGGCGGGCCCCAGGGCCTGCCCGAGAACTTCTTCATCACTCTCGGACATGACCGGTACGTGAGACGGATGGTCTCGACCTACGTCAGCCCACTCGGCATCGCCTACACCGGCCTGGTCGTGTTTCCGCTTGCGATCGCGGCGATTGACTGCTACGTGTCCGAGAAAGCCGCTCGATGGCTGGCGGCCGGCACAGCGCTGCTCATTCTCGGAGTCGCGATGTCGATCACGCGCCTAGCCGTGATCGCCATGGTCGGCGAGGCCCTCATCCTTGCCCTGCTGCTGCGCCGTTCTTGGGTCCTGGCCCTCCCGCCCGTGCTCGTCGTGGCCACCATCGTGACCCTCGTTCCCTCCGCGGCCATCGCGCCAACCGTCGATTCCAGCCTCAACCCGGCCGGTGGGTCGCGCCACGTGCAGACGACCGACACGTCGACCGCCGAACACCAGGACTACTTCATCGGCGATGTGCTCGTCGACCTGCAGCATCCGCTCGGGCTCGGCACGGGCGCTTCAACGATTCGCTTCGGCAAGCAGCAGGTGTCGACAGGGGAAAGCGCGGTGCTCGGCATGTTCGGCGATCTCGGCGTCGCCGGCGGCTTGCTGTACCTCGCGCTTTTCTGCCTGACCATCTGGCAAGGATTCAAGGCTCTGAGCCTTTCCCGAGCGGGCACTCTCGAGGGCATGCTTCCGATGGTCGCGCTGGTGGGCGGCCTGGCTCTGATTCCGATCAGCCTGACCAGTGACGTCTGGGGCGACCTTTCAGTGACTTTTCCTTTCTGGTGGTCGGCCGGCGCCGCCGCGACGTTGTGCGCGCAGAGGGCCGCTCGTACGAAGCGCGCTCCGGAGGCTGTGCGCGCCCGCCGCTGGCGGATCAGCCCGTCCTGACCGCGCCCGCCGGGGCGCTCTCCTAAGATGTTGGCCTAGAGCGATGCCGGTGGACTGGAAGCGCAAGCGAGTCACGGTCACGGGCGGCAAGGGTTTCCTCGGCAGCCGCGTGGTCGCTCAGCTGCGCGAGCACGGCGCGACGCAGATCACCGCATTCGACAGCCACGACTACGACCTCACGCGCCAGCCCGAGGTCGCGCGCATGTATCGCGACCAGAAGCCCGAGATCGTGATCCACCTCGCCGCGCGGGTCGGCGGCATCGGCGCCAACCGCGAGAACCCGGGGAAGTTCTTCTACGAGAACGCGATCATGGGCATCGAGATGATGGAGCAGGGACGCCTCAACGGCGTCGAGAAGTACGTGCAGGTCGGCACCGTCTGCGCGTACCCCAAGTTCGCCCCCATCCCCTTCTCCGAGGACGACATCTGGGAGGGATATCCGGAGGAGACGAACGCGCCCTATGGCCTCGCCAAGAAGATGCTGCTCGTGCAGGCGCAGGCCTACCGGCAGCAGTACGCCTTCGACGCGATCTACCTGCTGCCCGTCAACCTCTACGGTCCCGGGGACAACTTCGACCCCAAGTCATCGCATGTCATTCCCGCGCTGATCCGCAAGTGCATCGAGGCGCGTGACAGTGGCGCCGATTCGATAACGGTCTGGGGCACCGGCTCGGCGACCCGCGAGTTCCTTTACGTCGACGACTGCGCGCGTGGCATCGTGATGGCCGCCGAGCGGTACGACAAGCCCGACCCCGTGAACCTCGGCTCGAGCTCGGAGATCTCGATTCGGGACCTCGTGACGTTGATCGCGAAGCTGACCGGATTCAAAGGCGAGCTCGTGTGGGACGCGACCAAGCCGGACGGTCAGCCCCGGCGCAAGCTCAACGTCGAGCGCGCGCGCAAGGAGTTCGGTTTCGAATCACAAGTCACGTTCGAAGAGGGCCTGAAGAAGACGATCGACTGGTACGAGAGCGCGCAGGTCGAGGTCAAGCCAGCTCGAACTTCTTGATCCCGGTCATCTGTAGGACCACGTCCCAGACGAACCAGGGGTTGTCGACGAGGTAGCGCCGCCACAGCCGGCGCGGGTCGGTCCCCAGGCGGTACAGCCACTCCAGTCCCGAGCGCTGCATCCAACGCGGCGCCTGCTTCACGGTGCCGCTCAGGAAGTCGAACGCCGCGCCCACGCCGATGAGCACCGGAGCATCGAGCTGCGGGCGCATGCGCGCCATCCAGCGGTCCTGCTTCGGTGAGCTCATGCCGACCCAGACGATGTCGGGCTTCGCGGCATTGATGAGCGCAGCCGTCTCCGCTGTGCACAGCTCGTCCAGCGGCGCGAAAGGCGGCTCGTGCAGGCCGGCGATGTCGATGCCGGCAAACCGCGCGCGCATCGAGCTTGCCAGCCTTTCCGCCACGCCCGGCCCGCCCCCATAGAAGAAGTGGCGGTGGCCGCGGGCGACTGACGCCTCGAGCTCCGCGAGCATGAGGTCCGGGCCGTATACGCGCCTCACGTGAGGCTGGCCCATCATCCGTGCCACCCAGACCACGGGCATGCCATCGGGCGTGACCATGCCCGCGCCGTTGAAGATCTTGCGCACCTCGCTCGAGCGCCGGCACTCCATGATCGAGTGCACCGGGCACACGCACACGTAGTGCCGGTCGCGCTGCTCGATCCAGGCATCGATGCGGGCGAGGGCCATGTCCATGTCGATGGCGCTGACCCCGACGCCGAGAACGTTGACTCGTTCGAGCTCAGCAGCCATTCGAAACGCAAGACTAACAACCGATCCGCGGTTAGAATGCGGGGCTGCAACTCGTCCCCGCAAAGCCTATGCACCGATTCTCAAACCTGGTCGTTGCGCTCGTCCTCTCCTGCACCCTGGTCGTGCCGGCCTCGCCGCGGCCAAGCTCGCTACACAGTCACGGCATCGGCGATCTCACACACCCGCTGGTGATGCAGCAGGCCGCCGAGCAGGCCGATCGCCCCGCCGGGCCGCAGCTCTACGCCGCCGCCGGTCCCCACGCCATCCCCACCGCGCTTGCTGTCCGCGCTGTCACCCCGCTGCAGCGAGAGGTGTTCGGTTTCGCCGACGCCTGGGCCCTGAGCGACCCGACCGTCGGCTATACGTCCTGGAACTTCAACCTGCTCAGCACCGTCGCGTTCTTCGGACTCCAGGTCAACAGCGGCGACGGGCACCTCGTGAGCACGGACACCGGCTGGACCGTCTACCACTCGACCGTCATGACGAGCTTCGTGAGCGCCGCCCACGCGAGCGGTACGCGCGTCGTCGTGTCGATCAACCTGCACGACTTCAGCACCAGCCCGACCAACCAGGTGTGCACCGGGCTGCAGGCCGCGAACACCGTCAACACGATCCAGTGGACCAAGGACGCCATCGCCTACGCCGGCATCGACGGCGTGAACGTGGACTACGAGGGCAGCGACACGGTTTGCGCCAACGGGCTGACCGAGCGGCAGCAGCTTGTGACCTTCATGCAGAACCTGCGCGCCGCGATGCCGACCATGTACATCGCCATCGACACCTACTCGGGATCGGCCGAGGACAACCTGGAGTTCTTCGACATCACCGGCATAGCGCCATACGTCGACACGTTCTTCGTCATGGCCTACGACATGGACGAGGCCAACTACAGCGAGGCGCCTCTCAACTGCCCGTCCTACTGCTTCAACCCGATCTCGCCGCTCAACAGCTACCGCTTCAACGTCACCAAGTCGATGCAGCAGTACACGGCCCTCGTGCCGGCGAGCAAGGTCATCCTCGGCCAGCCGTATTACGGCCGCCGCGGTTGCGCCTACTTCCTGAACCAGGCGCACTCGCTGCGGGTTCCGGGCACCAACTTCGCGTCGCCGACCTACATCTACGCGTCGACCGTCCCGAGCCAGGGCGGAGTCGAGGCGTTCGCGTCGTTCCGCGACCCGCTGGACCTGGTGAGCCGCTGGGACACCTGGTACGACACCGACTGGCAGTGCGACCGCGAGCAGTACTGGGACGACACTTATTCGCTCGGCACCAAGTACGACGTGGTCAACACGATGAACCTCCGCGGCGTCGGGCTGTTCACGCTCGACTACGCCGGCGGATCGCCCGAGGTGTGGAACGAGCTGGCGGCCAAGTTCACCACCGTCACGCCCTGGGTCTCACTCGGCGGAACCGCGACCTCGAGCCCGGACGCCTCGTCCGGAGCGGCCAATCACCTCGACGCCTTCGTCCGCGGGACCGACAACGCCCTGTACTGGAAGTCCTGGAATGGGACCGCCTGGACCGATTGGTCCGGCCTCGGCGGCGGCCTGACCTCCAGCCCGGGCGCGGCTTCGTGGGGTGCGAACCACGCGGACGTGTTCGTGCGCGGGACCGACAACGGCCTCTGGCACAGCACCTGGGACGGCACCAAATGGAGCGTGTGGCAGAGCCTTGGCGGGGGCCTGAGCTCGGGCCCCGACGCCGCCTCCTGGGCCACCGGCCGCATCGACGTCTTCGTGCGCGGCACCGACAACCGGCTCTGGCACAAGTGGTACGTGGCGCCCAACTGGTCGGGCTGGGAACCCCTGGGAGGAGCCTTGAGCTCCGATCCGACCGTCGTCGCCTGGGGCCCGAACCGGCTCGACGTCTTCGCTCGCGGCACGGACAACGCCTTGTGGCACAAGTGGTGGGATGGGGCCGCGTGGTCGGGCTGGGAAAGCCTGGGCGGGACTTTGCTCTCCGGCCCCGACGCCGCCTCCTGCACCACGGGGCACCTCGACGTGGTCGCGGAAGGCACCGACCACGGGCTGTGGCAGCGCGGATGGAACGGCACCGCCTGGAGCGCCTGGACGCCACTGGGCGGACGCTTCACCGCGGACCCCTCCGCGACGTGCCTCACCGGAACGCAGAACCTGGAGCTCTTCGAGCGAGGCATCGACTATGCCGTCTGGCAAACGACGATGCCGGCGACCTAACCCGACCTAGCCTTTTTCTCCCGCGGCTGCAGGCTGCAGGCGGGACAGCGTCTGGTTCACCAGCAGGCAGTCCATGATCGGGATGCGTCCCTCGCCGCGGTCGGCGTAGTTGCGAAAGGCGACCAGCTGGAAGTCGTAGCCGGGCCCGTTCAACAAACCGAAGAGCGTGGAGATCGAGTAGTTCGCGTTGCCCTCGATGGTCACCTCGATCAGCACGTATTTGGTCCTGGCCAGCACTGAGCGGGCGCCGCGCAGCACGTGCGCCTCGAAGGTCTCGGTATCGATCTTCAACAGGTCGATGTCACCGATCCCCTGGCCAGACGCGAACTCGTCGAGGGTGAGAGCGGTCACGTCGACCTCGCCCGTCTCGCTGATGCGGCTCACTGCCGAGTCCGCGCTGTCGAAGGTCATCCGCACCGTGCCGGCGCGATCGGAGATGGCGGCTTGAAACGTGCTCACCTTGGCGGCGCCGGCGAGATTCTTCTTCAAGCACTCATAGATGGCGGGCACGGGCTCGATCGCATAGATGCGGGCGCCGGGTGAGGTCTCCACGATCATCTTCGAGAAGAAGCCGACGTTGGCTCCGCAGTCGATCACGGTTCCGAATCGGCCGATGCCGGCGACGCGAAAAAGCGTGACCGGCCGGATCAGCATGCTCTGGTAATCGGAGAGGCCCAGCCGCGAGTCATAGAAGATGGTCTCACCCGACCATCTCGTGCTCGACTGGCCCAGCTGGAAGGGAACGAACGCGTGACGGGCGATCAGCTCGTACTTCTTGAGGATGAAGCTCAACCTCTTGCCCAAAGGCCATGGCCTGAACCGCAGCAGCCTGAGGTCGAGCTCCAACGACCGCCACGCCATCCACATCGCTCGTCTCAAAGCGTCACCCGGTCGTACAGCGAATCGCTGTTGAACTCGTCGTAGAAGCGCGCCGCCCGCTGGTGGAAGTCCGTCACGTCCAGCGCTTCGAGCGCTTTACTCATCTCCTCGAGGTCCGCCCGCTCATAAACGATGCCGAGCTTCTCGGACTTGATGGTGGCCGCGATCTCGGGCACCGACGACGTGATCACCGGCAGACCCGATGCGATGTATTCGTTGATCTTCAACGGCGAGCAGTAGTACGTCCACTTCGAGTCCCGGTTGTAGGGTGCCAGACCAATTCCTTCGAAGTCGCGAAGGTGATCGAGGACCGCCTCGTGCGGCCAGCTCATGTGCGCCTCGTAAGGGATGCTCTTGCGATCGCACAGACCGATGACCCGCTCCCAGTCCTCGCCGTGGCCGATGATCGTCAGGCGGCGGATCAGCGGCTGGATTGTTTCCAGGAGCTCGTAGAGGCCGTGCTCGCGCGTGACCGATCCGACGAAGACGAACCGGTCCTTGCGTATCTGCTTGGGCACGAACCTCGGATGCTCCAGCCGGACGCCGTTGGGGATGACCAGGCTCTTTTTTCGATCCAGGCCTAGCTGCATCCGCTTTTCCTCTGCCCGGCGCGTGTTGGAGACCACCAGGTCAGCGCGCCTCAGCACAGATCTCTCGACGTGCAGGTAGATCCAGTTCAGCAACGGGTTCGAGAAGCGGTCCTCCGAGTAGTCGGCCGCGAAGTAGATCACACGCGGAAGGCGGCTCAGACGGAGCCGGCGCGCCGCGAGGACACCGTAGGTGTCGAAGTTGTTGGCGCCGACCCCGACCTCGACCCGAGCCCGCAGCGCCAGGGCGACGGTGCACGCGAAATCCCAGATCAGGTTGAGAGGCCCGCGCGCCTCGCGCTTCCACGCGCGGACGGTCTTGCCGTTCTTTCGCAGCTCCGACGATCGTCCGTCGTAAGAGTCGAGCGGATGATCGATGCGGACGGTCTCCAGTCCGCGGCGCCAGAGGTAGCGCTCGAAGTAGTCGATCGGACCCGACATCACCGTGCTGTGGCTGGCGACGAAGATCCGCCTCGAGGCCGTGTCTGTTTCTGAAGCGTGGGGTGAGCTCATGGCCGGGACCGCATCTCGGGTTGAATATCATGGCGCGAGAGTTGTCGCACCCGCCAAGCCGTCGAAGCGATGTCACCAACCTGCTGATTCTCGGGGCGGTCACGGCCGGCGCGCGACTCGCCTATGCGGCAGTCCTCCCTGCCCGCCTCTACTCCACGGACATTCACATCTGGGAGACGGTCTCCTCGATCCTGCAGCGTGGCGAGAACCCGTACGCCACCACGCCTCTCCTCTACTACCCGCCCTTCTGGATGCAGACCCTGTACTTCCTCGGCCGGCTTTCGGTCCACACCCACGTCAGTCTCGCGCACTGGATCCAGGCATTCCTGACCGGCGTCGACGTGTGCATCGTCGTGCTCACCTACGCCTTTTTGCGCTACCTCGGCCTCGGCGCGCGCGCGTTCTGGATCGCGTTGATCGGCATCGCCCTCAACCCCATCTCGATCCTGATGGCGATTCAGCACGGAAACTTCGACGCCATGGTCGGCCTCTTCGCGCTCGGCGCCGTCTTCGGCCTGGTCGCCTGGAGCCGCGGCGCGCCCGCTTCCAGCCTGCTCCTGGCCTGCCTCTCCCTCGGACTGGGAATCCTCGCCAAGACCGTGCCGCTGATCCTCACGCCGCTCCTGCTGGTGCGCTGGCGGGAGGCTGACTGGGGCACGCGCATCGTCGGGCTGGCGCTGGTCGTGCTGCCGACGGCGGTGGGTTTCAGCGTCCTCTATGCGCTCGCCCCCCACCAGGTCGCGGCCGACATCCTCCAGTACCGTTCGGCCGCCGGCTACTTCGGCGTGAGCGGCCTCCTCAGCTACGTCGGCGGCGCACCGCTCACCACCCGCTACGGCGAGGTGTACGTGCTGCTGGCTCTGGCCGTCGTGCTGGGCTCAGCCATCCTCATCGCCCGCCCCCGGCGCGTCGAACCAGGCACCATCGTCCTGGCGTCGGTGCTCCTGCTGATGTGGATTCCGGCCTTCGGCTCGGGCTACGGCGCGCAGTACATCGGCTGGTTCTTGCCTCTGACGGTGGTCCTTTTCGCCACCAGCGCCGGACCGCTGCGCGCGAGCGTGGCGGCGTTCGGCGTGGTCGCGCTGCTGACCTACCTCTTCGAGTACGCCTACATCCCCAACACCGACCCGGCGACGCACGCGGCCCTGGCTCCGGGCACCGCTTCGACGCTCTACCGCCTGCCTCTCTTTCTCGCCTACGTGCTGGTCATCGCCGTGGGCGTGTGGACCCTGGCGTCAGGTCGCGGTGACGTTCGCGGTCCAGACCGCGTAGTCGGTCCCGCGCTCGAATAGGTCGATCGTTTGCGTCCCCGGCCGGCACTCGGCCGAAGGCGCGGACGTCCAGTCGCCGCCCAGAGACTGCCAGGCACTCCACGCCGAGCCGTTCCACGACTTGTGCCAGAGGGCGTTGTCCGTGCCGCGGGCGAACACGTCGAGCCGGTTGACCGCGCAGGAGGCGGCGTCGGGCGCGGAGCTGAGGGTGCCGCCCAAACCCTCCCAGGAGCTCCAGCCCGTGCTCAGGTTCCACCAGCGGTGATACATCTGCAGGTCGGTGCCGCGGACGAAGACGTCGACCCTGGCCGACGACCAGGAGACCGCGCCCGGCATGGACGTCAGCTTGCCGCCCAGCGGCTCGAAGGCATACCAGGTGTTGCCGCCGTCGGTCGACCACTTGTGATAAAGCTGGCCGTCCGTGCCTTCGACCCACACGTCGACGGTGGAGGGCGTGCCGGCGCGAATGCTCGCATCCGCACCGGAGGAGAGCTTGCCGCCGAGGGGCGCCCATCCGCCCCACGAGGAGCCGTTCCAGGTCTTCTGGTACAGCTGGTAGTCGGTGCCCCGGACGAAAACATCCAGGCGGGACGTGCCCTGCGCCGCCGCGCCCGGATCGGCCGTGACCCCGCCCCCCAGCGACGACCAGCCGCCCCAGGAAGTCCCGTCCCAGTGGTTCTGCCAGAGGGCGTTGTCGGTCCCGCGGCCGAAAACGTCCTCGCTCGTGCCGGAGCCGGCCGCACCTTCGGGGCTCGAGGTCAGCGTTCCGCCGAGCGACGTCCAGGCGAGGAAGGTCATGTTGAACGAGCGGATGACGGTGTGCGAAGGCACGAAGATCTGCCCACCCGCCTCCGCCGGAGTGACGAACCGGTTGATGCCGAATGATGCGCTCTGGTAGATCGGCGCGCCGCTGGTGGCGTCAAAACCGAACAGGCCGCCGCCGTCGCTGGCCGCCCAGACCACCCCACCGGCGATGATCGGCGGGCCGAACGTCGTGCTTCCGCCGGTGGACCAGTCGGGCGCGCCACAGTTCGAGTCACAACGGCTGAAAGTCTTGCTGGTGGTGTTGACGTCGAGCGCCACCAGGCCCTGGCCCTCGCACTCGACGTAGACGAACGGGGCCGCATAGGCGAAAGAGCCGAAGGTGGCGTCGGAGTGGTTGCCGAAGCACACGTCGGCCTGCGCGTAGGCCTGCGGCTTCGGCGTCGGGAACAGCTGCCCGTCGACACCGCCCAGGCCGTAGGGATTGAGCAGGAAGCCCCCTCCCCACTTCCCGGCGGCAAAGAGCAGTCCGGAGCTCAGCAGGATCGGCGCCGCGGACCCCAGATCCTGATCGTTGTCACACCAGTCCGGCTTCCAGTCCTGGGGCATGAAGAAGTCCTGGTGAGTCACGGTCGCGCTCGCCAGCCGCGCAACCGCGTCGTTCTCATATACGGGCGAGCCGTCGGCGTTGGCGTCGCACCCCGAGCCAGTCCCGTTGCCCGTGCTGACGAATACATCTCCGGTGCTGTCGTCGATGACGACGCCGCCGGCGGACCAGATCCCCATTCCCTGGCCTGGCGTCGTGTAGGGCGCGCCCACGCTTCCGCTGGAGGTCGAGACCGGAAAGACGTAGCCGTGGTAGTTGCCGCAGTCACCGTAGCGCCCCCCAAAGGGAACGTAGACGTAGCCGCTCGAGAGGCCGAGGGCGCCACGCTCCTGCTCGATGGTCCAGTCGAAGCCGGTCGTGGTCAGTGTGCTGTTGAGCACGATGTTGCCGCTGTTCGCCAGGTCGAGGCCGAACAGGTGATACGAGGTCACCGTGTTGATGACAACCTCGGCGACCGCGTACAGCCGGTTGGCACCGGTATCGATCACCGGCGTGCCCAGGATGCCGGCAGCGCCCACGTTGCCGCACTGCCAGCCCGTGGTCTGCGGCGTGCCGACATGCTTGGACCAGATGACCGCGCCCGTGGACTGGTTCAGCGCGTACACGGTGTCGTTGAGCGTGGCCGCGTACACGACCGAGTTGTAGATCAGCGGCTCGGCGTAGACCTGGCCGTCGAGGGTTGGCGAAACCCAGCCGGTCGTGGCTCCGCCGGCCACCGGCTGGTTCGGGTCGTACCCGGAGCGGGCGTTGTCGTGGTGGTACGTCGTCCACGAGCTGGACACGGCCGCCACCGGCCTGGCGGCGATCGTCTGGGACGGCGTTGCCGGCAACACCGCGATGGACGCGAGAAGCGCTCCGGCCGAAGCGGCCGCCGCCAGCCTCAGAGCACCCTTCATGACCCCTCCCCCGCGAATCTCTCTACTCCAACGACCGAGGCCGCCTTGGAGATCGATCTCGGCCGGGCTTACAGCCTAGGAGCCGGTGACGCTGGTCTGCCAGAGGGCACCGTCCGTGCCCCGATCGAAAAGGTGCACCGTGGTCGTGCCCGCCGGACACACCGCGTTGGGGTCGGTCGTCCAGTAGCCGCCGAGACGCTGCCATGCTCCCCACGCGCCGCTGCTGAAGCCGTGCTGGTAGAGCGCGTGGTCTGAGCCGACGACGAAGACGTCCAGGTGGCCGGAGGCGCAGCTCGACGCGCCGGGACCGGCCGTCAGTGTGCCGCCGAGCGATTCCCAGCCGTTCCACTTCTGCCCGTCCCACCACTTGTGCCAGAGCGCGTTGTCCGTGCCCTTGACGAAGACGTCGATCCGGTTGAGACCCCAGGACACAGCTGCCGGGTCAGAGGCAAGGATTCCGCCGAGGCTTTCCCACGAGCTCCACTGCGTCCCCGTCCACCAGCGATGCCACAGCGCGTTGTCGGTGCCGCGGACAAAGACGTCGAGGCGCCCCGACGCCCACGATGCGACCGCAGGTCCCGAAGTGAGGGAGCCGCCCAGCGACTCCCAACCGGACCAGCCCGCCCCATCCCACCAGCGGTGATAGAGCATGTAGTTGCTGCCGCGAACGAACACGTCTATCCGGTTGGGCGCCCAGGCGACGGCCGCGGGGCTCGATGTCGCGACGCCGCCGAGCGAAAGCCATCCCGACCAGGCCGATCCGTTCCAGGTGTTCTGGTACACGCCGCCCGTGGTGCCGCGCACGAAGACGTCGATGCGGCTCGAGCTCCAGTCGGTGCTCGCGGCGCCCGACGTGACCATCCCGCCCAGGGACGTCCACGGCGTCGTGGTCGTGAACTTGGACGCGAGCAGGTTCCAGAGCTCGGACGCCCCTCCGCCGTAGTTCAAGTTCCAGATGCCGACGCCGCGCAGGTTGTCAGCGTTGACCAGGTCGTACTTGTAGCCCAGGGATACCGTGTCGTCCCAGTACAGCTCGCGCCAGCATTTGAGCGAGGTGTTGTACCAGGTGTCCCAGCGCTCCTGGCCGGCAGGGTCGTTGGCGTCGTGGTGGATCGAATAGGAGCCGGCCTGCACGTCGGGGGACGTGAACTCCTGCGACGCGTCGAGATAGCTGTCGGCCGTCACCGTCCCGAGCGGGTACTGGTTCGGCGCCACCGAGCCGACGCACGCCTTGCGTCCGTAA
>Ga0209166_10001189_pt1 | contig 22508 bp, 15 predicted proteins | sample Coa_R1_3_FD_187151 | JGI IMG/M metagenome (GOLD analysis project Ga0209166, IMG submission 187151) | Surface soil microbial communities from Centralia Pennsylvania, which are recovering from an underground coalmine fire - Coalmine... | ecosystem: Environmental > Terrestrial > Soil >... | reverse complement strand
GGATTTTCTTGTAGAACTGAACCTGGATGTGCCGGAATATGCCCGGCTGGCCGCTTATATTTTCACCGGCCAATTGCTGGGCCTCATGACGGGATTGAAAAAAGGTCTGGACCCCGATAGCCCGCGTAATCTTACTCGCACGGTGATCCTGAAGGATTAGTCCGCTGCGATGCTCGTGACTGGCAGGGCGCAGCCGCAGCGAACCGAATCACGGTAAAGTTAAGCAGGCTGATGCTGATTTGAGGATGATAGTATGGTTCAATGTTCCCGCTTCGGGACGGGGTTGATGAAGGAGCGCACCGCGTGGCACGTTTCGATGTGACCGTTGCAGGCGAGCTTAACCTTGACCTGATACTCTACGGTTTGCCGGAGGAGTTACCAACCGAACGCGAACTTTTGGCGGACGGCCTCTCGGTAACGCTCGGGAGTTCCTCCGCGATTTTTGCTCATAATCTCGCGGCGCTCGGCAGTCGTGTCGGATTTATCTCTCGGATTGGCGACGATCCTTTGGGGCAAATTGCTTTGGACCGTCTGGCCGCGAGCGGGGCGGAGGTTTCAAAGACACGGAAGATCAGCGGCGCGGCCTCAACCGGGCTTACGGTGATCCTGCCGCATTCACATTCCCGGCGCATTCTCACTTACCCCGGAACGATGTTTGAAATGTGTTTTGAGGATCTCGATCTCAATTATCTTTCCGGCTCGAGACACTTTCATCTTTCCTCATTCTTCCTTCATCGCGCTCTTCGACCTCGATTGGCCGCGCTTTTCAAGAAATTGAAAGAGGCAGGGCTGACCACTTCCCTCGATACGAACGATGATCCGGAAGATCAGTGGAGTTCCGATCTATTGGAACTGTTGCCTTACGTTGACGTGTTGCTGCCCAACGCGCGCGAAGCGAAGAAAATTGCGCGAGCTGATCAACTGGACACGGCGTTAAAAATACTCTCCGGGTTGGTCCCGTTGGTGGTGGTGAAGCTGGGCGCCCAAGGCGCGGTGGCACGGCGCGGCAAGGAAGTGACGCATAGCGCTCCACTGGACTTGGGTGGTGGCGCGGTTGACCCCATTGGCGCGGGCGACAGCTTTGACGCTGGTTTCCTGCACCAATTCGTCCGCGGCTCGGCCCTCGCAACATGTTTGGCGTATGGAAATCTCGCCGGCGCTTTTTCGACCACCCGGCCGGGAGGGACGGAAGCATTTCGCGACCGGCAACATTTTGAGCAGTTCTTCAAACAGCATTGGAGCCACTACGCGCCAGGCGCGCCGGAGCTCACCTCCGCCTCTACCCAAGCTAACCATGATTGACTTCCACACTCACCCCGTCTTGATTCAGGAATTCGTGGCGAAGTATCCGAATTACGAGCGCTCGGCTCGAAGGGTATTCAACATCGGAAATAATTTCCAGCCGCTCGAAACTTTTTTTCTCCAGATGGATGTCGCGGGCATTGAACGCGCCGTTTTGCTGCCCATTGACTGCCGCCGCGCGCGGAAGGATTCGGTAAGCTCGAACGAGCAAGTAGCCGAACTGTGCGGCTTAAGCGAACGCTTTATCGGGTTTGCCAGTGTCGATCCGATAAAAAAGGGCGCGGCGCGCGAACTCGAAAATGCAGTGAAGAAACTCGGCCTGCGCGGACTGAAACTCGATCCCGCTTTGCAAAACTTCCGCCCTGAAGACCGCAAAGTTTTCCCCGTATATGAGGCGGCATCCGCGCTCGGCATTCCGCTCGTTATCCACACCGGCATGAGCTGGGCGCCTGAAACTCCACTCGAGCGCGGCCATCCGTTATTACTCGAAGAACCCATACGGCGGTTCCCCAATCTGTCGTTTGTGCTTGCCCATTGGAGTTGGCCCTGGGTATGGGAAGCGACGGCTCTGACGTTGAAATATCCCAACGTCTATTTGGATACCTCGTGCCTCTATTACGACAGCCCCAAGGAGTTCTTCCAGTTTGTTTTTTCCAAACAGATCCCGACCACCCTCATCGAGAGAAGCCTGAGGAACAAAATTGTTTTCGGGTCAAACTATCCGCGCGTCGAAATCAAGAACATGGTTCACGCCCTAAATAGTTTGGATTTGACGGAAGGCTGCTTGAATAAGATTTTTAAAGAGAACGCGGAAAGGTTATTGGGTACGAGAGAATCGAGCCGTTGAAGAAACAACGTCTTTCGACGGCCAGATGATTCAATTTTTCGGACAGACCATGATCATCAAGCTGGAAAGAATTAAAGTTCAAACTCGCAATTCGGAAGAAGCGATCGACATCACTTCCGCGGTCGAAGCGGTCGTCGAGAAAAGTGGCGTGAAAAACGGCCTTTTAAATGTCCTGACCTGTCACACCTCATCGGGGTTGCTGGTCACTGAAGGCATCCCGTGTCTCGAGGAAGACATCCTCACTCATTTCTCCCGACTCTTTCCGGAGGACGAAAACTACCACCATCGCCGCTATCTCGATTACGACGGGCGCCTCGGCTTCAACGCGGACTCGCATTTAAAGAGCATTCTCGGCGGTATTAGTTGCACGTTCCCCATCGAAAACGGCAAAATAGTGAAGGGCTCCCGCCAGACAATTTACTTCATGGAATACGATGGTCCCCTTGAACGAACCTACCTTGTGCAAGTGCTTGGCGAATAGAACCTGCCGCCAGGAACGCTAACGTTTACGAAATCTGATGGCGGCATAAACCCGCCACAACGATGGGGTTGCGGAAAATTGAATTTTTTGGCTAAATTTTTTCCGGAACCACAAATGGTGCGCGATAACCGCGGTCGCCATCGCGGAGCAGGGTTTCCGCCTCGTCGTCGCCAATCACGTGCTGCGTTTCCGGGTTGAAGTTTAGCGCGCGGCCCAGGCGATATGACGCGTTCGCCAGATGGACCAGTCCGGCAGAAATCACTCCTTCCTCTATCGGCGCATTTAGATTTTCTTTCTTGCGATTAATTACACAGTCGATGAAGTTCTTGAAATGCGCTACCTCGGCGCCGGCATGGACGGCTGGCTGCGGCTGCTGATCCCCACCCAGCCACACTTTATAGGTGTCCGCGTCTTCATCGCCGGTGGAGAGGTAGCCTTTCGAGCCATAGAAAATATTGCCGACCGTGTTGTGACTGCCTGCCAATGGCCCGAGCTTGGGAGCCCCCGGGCGCCGTACCGGCTCCGGTGTGCCGAGTTCCGGCGTTCCGATATCAGCCTCGTGATTGGTGATCCAATGCCGCACCTCGAATTCCATCATCTTGCGTTTCCCGTCGGGCAGATCGAACTGGAAAGCGCAATTGAGCGTGTTAGGCGTCTCTTGATCGTCATCGAACATGAAGTGGCCGCCGGTAGCGGAAGCCTTGCTCGGGAATCCAACGCCCAGCCCCCAGCGCGCCACGTCCATCTGGTGAACGCCCTGGTTGCCAATATCACCGTTGCCGTAATACCAGAACCAGTGAAAATTGTAATGGAACCGGTTGCGGGTGAACGCGTGCTTGGGCGCGGGGCCTGTCCAGAGGTCGTAGTGGACGCCGGCCGGGACAGGCTCGACTGCCGCCCGACCGATAGTATCGCGCCACTTGAAGCACATTCCTCGCGCCATGTAGATATCTCCAACCAAACCGTCGTGCAGTTTCTGGATGCCTTCGCGGATGGCGGTGGCGGAGCGAATCTGCGTGCCGTGCTGCACCATTCGTTGATACCGCGCCGCAGCGGCAACCAGTTGGCGGCCTTCCCACAGGTTGTGGCAACAGGGTTTTTCTACATAAACATCTTTACCCGATTGGCAAGCCCAGATGGCCATCAAGGAGTGCCAGTGATTGGGGGTGGCAATCGAAATTGCGTCAATGGATTTGTCCTCGAGCAATTTGCGAATGTCGATGTAAGTTTTGGGCCGTGGAATCCCCTTTTTATCCATGGTCGCCAGCCGCTCGCGCAGCACATTCTCGTCGACATCACACACCGCGGCGATTTCGACATTAGGCAGCTGGGAATAGTTATGGACGTGATCCATACCGCGGCTATGAAGCCCGCAGACTGCCACGCGCACGCGGTCGTTTGCGCCAAAAACCCGTTCCGGACTGGTCAGAAACGTAATCCCGCCGAGCGCGGCGAGCGAGGCCGTAGTGTTTGCGCCGGCCTTCAGAAAGTCGCGCCGGTTTAAATCCGGTTCCTTTGACATTAGACCTCCTGTTAAAACAGCGCCATCTGCTTTACTTCTCCTGTGCCGCGTATTGCTGATAAGCCTTTGCGATCTTTGCCTGCTGATAATCGCCGTGATGGATCAGCACGCGATAGCGAAACGCCAATGATTGACCTTGCGGGATGGTCCAACTCCCGTCCCGATTCGGGTCATTAGTGAACTCCCGAATGGCGAACGGATTTGCAGCAAACAACCCGTATCCCCGCGCGTGCCAATATGTGGGGTGCCGGAAACTCTTGGGACTGTCGAAGATCGCGACGCCCAGTTCCTCTCCGCCAACGGTGCCGTCATAATCCACCCAGTCGGCCCGCTTGCCCCAAACTTCCTTCTCGCCATTGGCGCCCGTCGAGTTCACCATCCGCGCCGGGGGCGAATCAAGCGCTTCCACAAGCCGGAGAGCGAAGGTGCCCTCCTTGGTATCTCCCAGAGTAACGTCGGCGCCGTGGTTCGCCTTGATAGCGAATTCGCAATCAATAGTCCGGGTTTGCTTGTCCCCACCAAAGGTGTATGCCTGCGTCTCTTCCGCGATCACTCGACCGCCAGGCCCTGTCAAGTCGAAGTCAGCACTCAGCCTCCCCGTTTTGTCACCGCCGCTGATTTCTTCGAGCTTGCGGAACACTGTGCGGCCAAATACCGTGTCGTCGCTCCATTTGGGAAAAACCGCCTCTCCCCAAAAGTCGATGCCATCGATGTTGCCATGACCGAAGTACATCGGACGCTGATGCGGCTCGAGGTTCCGGTCCTTTGCATGTTCAGCGGGAACCTCATTGCCGATCGGGAAACCGCGCGTGACCACCGTGCCTTGAGCGCTGCGCAAGGGCTGAAAGTAAGGCTTGGCAATCTTCGGGTCGAAGTAGTAGGTAGTGAACGGCTGGCCGCCGATAAGAACCTCAATGTGATCATCGCCGCGGTTGAGCTCGACAGGTTCCTGTGCGCTGACCGCGTGGGCAGACGCAAAGATTGAAACCAACAACACAAGAAGTCCAACAAATCTCTCAGTCATTATTGAATTCTACATCATCATAATCTGCGGATCACGACAATCTCAGAATTCCTCAAGCTCGCCTGAAGGGCCCCTCACCTGCCCCGCAAATGAATGGAATGTGCCTGTGTCTCAAGTGAGGGTCAGGCGTAATCCTGTTGCGTGGGGAACAGTGACGGAGCACTTGCCTTGCTTGAGCGAGCCGGTTTTCCTTGAGGTTGTGATGTGCGCTTCGCGGCTCTCCAGGGCTGGCGATTGTAATCTTTCGGTTTCCAGCGCTCCTCTCATGCTGCGGCCAAAGTCGAGTTCCACCTCAAGGTCTGCTGCCGCGTCCTTGTTCAGAATGATCACCGACGTCCGGCCGCCAGGCAGCTTCGCGGCATAGGCCGTTGCATTGATTCCCGCAGCCTGCAGTTTCTCCGAGAGCTCGGTCTTCAACAGCGTTCCGCCGCTAAACGAGCCGGCAAACTTAAGCCCATAGGCGACCGGCTCCAACCGATATCCAGAGCCAAAGCTCGCAATAGGCGTATAGAAAGGATGCGGATGCGCGGCAATCTTTTCCGGAGTCTCGCCATTCGTTACCAGCAGCGCATCTCCGGGCAAAGATCCTCCAACGGAATTGGCCACAGATTTGCCCGAACCACCGTGCAGATTGACGCCGGAATAGCCATTACTGGCCAGCAGCAGCGAATAGTCCGCCGACCAAAGCGCAGCAGCAAACACGTCAGAGACACCCGGCTTGCCTCCGCGATAGCAGGTGTTCCCTTCGGTCATGCGCACGGACGCACCCATCTTGCTGGCTGCGGCATTTGCGATATTCGCCGTGTTCTGCACCTTTTGCATCGTCGCCGGTTTCAGCAGGTTTGGAATGTTGACCTCAGGGTTTGTCGCCGGCCCGCCAAAGTAGTAGTGGTGACTCAGGGTCGTTACGTGGGGCGGGCTCTGCATCGAAGGCCACTGATCGGCAATCCCGGTCAGCCATGACGAAGCGCCCGCGACATCAGGCAGTCCAAACTTTGCTGCGGGCACCCGGGCTGATATAGCGCGCGCCAGCGTGAGCCATTCTTCCAGGTACGTCCTGGCAGACCATGTCTTCGGATCGCGCAGGTGCCGGCCAAATAAATCCGGCTCGTTTCCGATCTGAAAATACTGCAGGCGGCTGCCCAGTGTCTCGGATACAAAGACCGCTTCCTCCGTGGCGCGTGCCGGTGTATTCGTGCCCATCCCGATGCCATACAGGCAGGTCCAACCAGTGGCTTGGAGGAATTCCGCCAGGTTTCTGATTGCCTCGGCCGTCACCGCGTAGTACTGAGCCTTCGGCTGGCCCACGACCTCACGGGTTTGAAGATGCTCTGGTTCGGGAGAATCAGGCCTCGGCTTCCAGTAACCGAACTCGCTGGTGTTGCCCCCCAGGCGCAGAACGCCAGTTGACGAGATTGATTTGAACTCGCGAATCAGACCGCTGTTTTTCGTTGAAAAGAAACTCGGGTCCACGAGTTGCTGCACCTCATAAGACAGGCCGACAAAGTCCATCGGCAGGCGAGGACCTGTCGCTTCATTGGGGATGCCGAGGGCCGCTCGGACTTTGCTTTGGCCCTGTGCGTGAAGACGTGATGCAGCCAGGGCTAACGCTGTGGTCGCTAGGAATCGCCGTCGTGTAAGCATCGAAGCCCTCTCAATTCATTCCTGCAGGTCTGGGGCGCCCGCTGTTGTCGGTTTGCCGAGAATACCACAAGTTGCAGTCGTCCTATCCGGAACATTTTCGCGAGTGCTCGCGATCACTACCCCCCGGTTGACGTTTGGGTGGCCGTCCTATCAGGCCGCCGCCCGATTTCTCATCATGGATAAGCGCGAACATGCCGATAAGCGATATGGAGAGGTGTGTCACGCGGGGGGAGTTGGCTCGCTGATGAGCGGACTCGTTTGCGTGCCGCGTGAGCAGCGGAGCAGCGGCACCTGCCCGAAATCCAACTGGCTGGCGCGGGCCCTCGGGCCTGCGGTGGTTGTATGAATAGCTGTGCTCATTTCTAGCGGCGCAGACTTAAAATGAAAGGTGTGTGCCAGCCCCCCATGAATGCAGGGTGTCTACAGCGGGCTACTTTGCATATATGTCTTCATGGTCGAGGCGCTTTCGCCTTTGGGTTGGTTCACGCATCGGCGGTACCTGATCTGGTGTAAGCGCTTCCGGAATGGATAGGCCGATGTTTGATAGGCCATAAGCCACAGTGACGAAAGGCAACTCATCCTTGCTTACCTTCGCTGCGTCAGCCCGGACCAGTTCAGGGGGTTGTTCGAGAACAACGAGTTGAAGCATCGGATTAACCCCTGCCGGGTGTACTTTGAATGCCTCGGCGATAGTAGGTATCAAGCTCCCGCCACCAATCACGAAAAGTTTAACGTCTCGCCAAGATTGGACCTCGGCAACCGATTGCTTAATCTTCTGATGTGTTTCAATCCAACCTTTTCGGAACGCATGGTAAATTCCGTCTCGCACAGGTATTAACGCCCCGCGGGCTTTTGCACTCTTCTGTAGTATTGACTGTTCCAATCCCCGGAGTGCTAAACAGTCGCCGCCCAGTTCCTCACTTTCCGCAATAGCGCGATCGACAGCGTCCATTCCGACCGACTCGCTCGCCGCGCTTAAGAATGCCATCCCAGTTTTCGCTATCCCCATATTGCCGAAGATTTGAAAGAAGCTAGAGTGACTGGTGCCTGCACCTATATCAACCTTTGCATACCGCCCAGGGGCAACGGCTGGCGATTGAAACGGCCACCACATTGCAGCTTCGCCTTCCGAGCGAACCCAGTCGCGAACTTCCTCCTCCCTTGTCTCAGGCACGGCAGCCAAAGGATATTTGTCCAAGACCCAGAGCGCCTTATCTCTGAGGAGAGCTGAACCAAGAAGTCCCTCTCCTCGGTAGAGCATCCAAGCTCGTCGAGGAATGCCCAAAAATGTCGACCGCAGCTGTCGGTCTTTGAAGAACGCCATCGGCACGCCCATCGTCATTCCGACACTGATTAAATCCATCCGCCCCTTCAAGTATGCGGCGACTGCTCGGTGCCCCTCAGAAATCAAGAACCACACTGTGAGAGCCGCGAGATCGACGGAAGCGAATCCACTCGGCATGGCTTTGAGTGGTCCATAGTAATGTCTGGGATTGTTACTGACTTCAGCGGCCACTTGCATCTTCACGCTTTCATATATATCGCAGTTTTCCGTCGTTCTCTGTTCATCGCCGAACAGAAGATCGCTAGCAGTCAGGCAGACCCGCGAAGGAATGCGAAACGACCCGTCGCGCACAACCACGACTGCAGTTTCCCCCCCTGGCGCTCCGTAGTCACGGAACACGATTTTCGAAGAGCTGGTTCCATAATCAATACCCAGATGCACGCGGCGTTTAGGAGACACTTGGGCTGGCTCCTATGACTTCGACGAATCCGACGGCAATCTCTTCATGTTCGATTACACCCCACTTTTGGTCTTTACTAGTCGTCAACGCTACCTCCTTCTCTTGTTCTGCTTTTGAAAGCTGTGCATTCGTCATCCTAATTGCAAATTCATTCGCTCCAGAGCTCTCTAATTTATTGAGCCTCTCGCGAATGCGCTTCACACGAAAATCGAGAATTGCGAGTCGTGAAACGGACTGCTGCTCGAGTCTGGCCTGTTCCAATTTGGCCTCACGCTTCTCCCAATCGCGCTTTACCTCATCAAGCGCTGCAACCAAGCAGTCCTTGATCGCCACGGTATCACTCAATTGCGGCACAATTCTGAGGTCCTCCGCTCTCTCCAACATCTCGATCAGTAATGCAGTAGCTTCATTAGGTTCGGCCCACACCCTGTGGTTGTCCCAGTCTGCGAATAGCGCAACCAGTTTCGTCAACGAGCGCTGGGTGCGGACATGGATCAGCGATACAAGAAAACCGTACCGTCCGACAGGTAACCGCTTTGTAGAGAGCGATAATGCGAATCCAGAGTTTTTGCGACTCCGCTCTTTTGTGATCTCCGACACGGCGAAGCGCGTTAAAGGGTGTTGAAGGTGAACTCGCTCCGCACGTGGGTGATGGTAGCCGGCCTCGCGCGACAGTGTTAAGTCTATGGGTCCTGTGCTTATTCTTCTGCCGAATATCGCCGCGTCGTGACCGAGTTCTGGTGCGCTGTTTTCAAGCGCAAAGCCAAGGTTTGAGCCAAGATTGACGGTCACAACTTCCTTGAGGACGCGTGGCGGAAGCTGCGTTCCTGGGTAGCGATTTGCGAGAAAAGAGTTCAAAAAGAGAATCAGCTCGTATTCGGATGGGAGTTGCCTTTCTCCAATGATTGCGTTGATCTCGTCGATAAGAGCTTGATCGGCCGCCAGTAGACCATCCACCCTCGTGAGCATCTTTTTGGCTTCAACCACCCGATGCGCCAATGCATCGCCCTGCTGCTCCACTATGCTATCAAGTTCTTCACGGGATAGATCTCCCTGCAATGCCCTCCCCGCGAGCCGCTCGATTTCCTCGCCGAGGATCGGGTCGGGTTCGCCGATAGATTCCTTGAAGATCTCGATCTTAGTTAGAAGTCGGGCGAGAACGCGCTCTTCAATAGAGTCCTCAACAACAAAATTCAGGATTACGAGCCGCCTTGCTTGCTGCCCGATTCGGTCGATTCTTCCGATCCGCTGTTCAACCACCATCGGGTTCCATGGGAGGTCATAGTTGAAGAGGACCGATGCTGCTTGAAGGTCAATGCCTTCGCCGCCCACTTCAGAAGTTAACAATACTGAGACACCCGCAGGCTCCAGGAAGTCGTCGATCTCCCGTTCGCGAACATCTACGGGCACACCTCCATGAATCATGCAATTCGGTATTGCACGACCCGAAAGAGCGCGCGCTAGATACTCAAGTGTCCTCCGGAAGAACGAAAATACGATGATTTTGCGTCGGGGACTTTTATTCCTTTCATCGTCTTCCCAAATAGCTTTGAAAGCATGCGTCAACTCTTCAAGCTTTGAGTCATGTTCCGGCACACGATAAGCGCTTTCGACGATTTGCTCCAATGCGTGACGCGCAGGGCCCGTCCACGCGGTCATCTCCTCCGCTTCCTGCCATCCGCTCCTCTCCTCTTCGGAAATTGAAATCTCCGCCTGCTCTGTTTCTTTCAGCTTGTCGGAGAAATACTGAACCGCAGCGGGGATGCAGCTAGCCGTCATTCGGTAGGCCATCATTAGGCTCATCTGGAAGCCCCAGGATGCATCTGTTCCGGGCCATCGCCTGCGGCAAATGTCTTCTACGCTGTCGTAGATCGCTCGCTCCTCTTCGGTAAGGCGAACTCGCTGCCAATGCGCATCACGTTTTGGGCGGTTTGGCAGCGCCTCAACTTTTCGGGTTCGCGAGATGATGTGGCTTGTTGGACTGAGCCGGGAAATGTCGGCCTGCAATTCAAGGCATTCCCTGCGATCGGAGGGCGCATCCGACAGTCGTTTGAGAATCGTCGCCAGAAACCGCCTGCCAGCACGCTCCGGGGCATAATTCCGAATGAACGATTCAACCGACGTTGTTGCAGCGCTGTAATCCGGAGGATGATTGGCGAGAGCCGCCTGTGCAGCAAGAATGAGACGGTTGCCTTTGACCTGCTCCTGAAACAAGGCCCATTCGCTGAACTCATCTGGTGACAGAAGCCTCAGCAGGTTCCATATATCTTCTAGCTTGTTTTGCACGGGCGTGGCTGTGAGAAAAACGATCGCATTCGCCGTTCGAGTCAAGACCACACCTACCTTGTGCTGAAGTGTCTCAGGGTTTCGCAGACGATGAGCTTCATCTACGATCAGGACGTCAATGGGAACAAGCGCTTCGTCCAATGCAGCGCGGACCCCCTCCGACCGGATGCTTTCATATGAAACAATCCAGCGGAACTCTTCTAATTCCCGCCCCTTCGCAACCCGATTTGCCTGTTCGATCAAGTCTGAGCCCTTGACGATCTTGAATTGCTCATCGAACCGCTGTCTTAATTCTTTTTCCCATTTGGATCTCAGCCGTGCTGGAACGACAATCAGCACGCGCTCAATCGCCTGATGCGCATCCAATTCGCGCAAGATATAAGCTGCTTCAATCGTTTTTCCAAGACCAACATCATCGGCGATTAATACAGATTTGCCCGGGTTGTCTAAGAACTTAAGAAGCGGCTTGAACTGGTAGGGATAGAATTGAGTCCGAGCCGTTGCAAAAGAGTGAGCGATCCGGGCCGGCGGACTCTTCAATCGTTCATAAGTCAGAGTGAAAATGAAGTGCGCTTTGCCCGATAAACTGCCTTGGGTAAAGGACTCCCACGGACTCTGCACTATGGTTACAGTTTCAAGAGCCTCTTCTGGTACTGCCCGGAGCTGTGCCCCAAATTGTATTAGGTAATTCCAGCTCTCGACCTGACCATCCCACCGTATTTCACGAACGACCCCCGACACCTCGGGCTGATTGATCCGCTGGACGTAATCCCCTGTCTTAAACCTTGGTTCCCGCGTCACGCGATCACCCATTTATCTCTACATCCTCGTCATTCAGCGAGTAGCGCAAACATGTAGCGCATACATGTTGCTCTTTGCCTTGTGTGCCGCTTTAGATGCTGGAATTGACGGGACCTATTAACTGCAAGTGGGCTGTCAGGACTTCATACCTCTAACTTGGTTGATCACATACATCAAAATCGATATATGCGCCATAGCGCCCTCCGCTTCTAGAGGCAAACCCACAGACCAAGAATTTCTTTTAGTTTACGCGCCAGGAGGTAGCATACGGCGTAATGCCGCGGAAAGCAACCGTTAGCGAGGGGGACTGGGGAAATCAAGAAATTATGAATTATGAATTGTGAATTATGAATGGAAGAAAATGCCGGGAGGGCGAAGGAAAGCAAGTAGCGCGGGCCACACACCGGTAGCGCAGACCGCCGGTGTCGCGGTCTGTGTCTCTATGTTGACAAAGGCTAGCGTTGTAGCCTATGAACATCGGATGGAAAACCTGTAAAGGAGGAAGCCGTGGACCGCAACAGCGGTGGTCCGCGCTACTCGCTTTACAACCAAGAGAGAATCTACCCGCTCGGGGAAAACGGTAACAGAGGCCGCGGCAGAAGCCGCCATGAAGAAGGCGTGCAGCGTGGTGGTCAACGGCAGGTGCAGATGATTGCCGGAGGGAAGCCCATCGAACTAAGGCGGACTGTTACCCCCTACGTCGGCCAGACCCTGATTCTAATCGGGGTCACCGTATTCCTCGATTACGTAGCCCATAAAACCTCGCAGTGGGGCCTCCTATCGGCTACGGCACTTATCTGGACGTCGTTCGCGGTTTACGTCGTTCTATTCGGAATGAGATACAGGGTACTTTGGGATCAGGCGAGTGTTGCGATGCGTGCGAGCGCCGGCCCTGAGAGGCGGATCGGATTTGATGAGATCACCGAGGTCAAGTATGAGCTCGCCAGCGTTAGCGGGTTCCTTTCGCAGGCTAGTAGGTGGATTTTGCTTTCAATGGACTCAACTGTCGAAGTGCTTCGCCAGCCGCCAGAACAGTTTGCTCAATGTCAGCCTCAGTGTGCGCGGTGGAAACGAACGCAGCTTCAAACTGCGAAGGCGGTAAATAGATGCCGTGGTCGAGCATCGAATGAAAGAATCGTCCGAAGGCGGCAGTATCTGACTTTTTGGCCGAAGCATAATCAACCACCGGGCCGAGCGTAAAAAAAGGTGTGAACATCGACCCGACGCGATTCGCCGTTAGAGCTACGCCGGCTCGATTAGCCTCATCCTTCATGCCTTTCTCAAGTTTTGTTGAAATCGCCTCGAGACGTTCGTAGACTCCGGGGCGGCTCAAAATTTCCAGCGTCTTCGAACCTGCTGCCATTGCCAGAGGGTTCCCGGAAAGCGTTCCGGCCTGATAAACCGGGCCTGCCGGCGCCACCAGATCCATTAGCGCGGCTTTGCCGCCATAGGCGCCCACCGGCAACCCGCCTCCGATAATTTTTCCCAGAGTAGTCAGGTCAGGCGTGATGGCGAAAAGCTGTTGCGCGCCGCCGTGGGCCACTCGAAACCCCGTCATCACTTCGTCAAAAATCAAAACTGTTCCCTGCTCCGCCGTGAGCGCCCGCAATTTTTCCAGAAATCCGGCGCGGGGCAAAACGCAGCCCATGTTCCCCACCACTGGCTCCACGATTACCGCCGCCAGTTCGTTGCGTTGCTTGCGGAACGTTTCATCGAGCGCCGCGAAATCGTTAAAGGGCAAGGTGAGGGTAAGCGCGGCCAGGGCGCGCGGGACTCCAGGACTGTCCGGCAAACCAAGCGTGGCGACGCCAGAACCAGCTTTCACAAGCAGCCCATCCGAGTGACCGTGGTAGCAACCTTCGAATTTCAGAATTTTTTCGCGCCCGGTGGCGGCGCGCGCCACGCGCAAAGCGGAAAGAGTGGCCTCCGTGCCGGAGTTGACAAACCGGACTCGCTCCATCGAAGGAAAAGCTTCCTGAATCCTTTCAGCAAGGTCAATCTCGCCGGCCGACGACGCCCCAAAGCTTGTCCCGGATTCGAGGGCTCTCGCGATGGCCTCCACAACTTCCGCATGGCCGTGTCCGAGGATCAGCGGCCCCCACGAACCAACATAATCAATGTAACTGCGCCCATCCACATCGGTCATCCGCGATCCGCGTCCGTTCGATATATAGACCGGCTCGCCTCCCACGCCGCGAAACGCGCGGACGGGCGAACTCACGCCGCCGGGCATCAGCCGGAGAGCTTTGCGGAAAAGCTCCTGCGATTTGGGACGCATCACCTTGGTTCCATCGGACATCAAGAGCCACCCATTGCGACAGGCAAGAATATCACGCGGCCGGCCGAATTCCAGCAGAGAACAGTAAAATGCCGATGAGGAAGCAGCGGCCGCGGATTCCGATAATAATTCGATTTACGAGGAAACGCAGCGCACCTGAATAACATCCAAAGGAATGGGGAAAACGCCGCAGATGCTTCTTCAACATTCATCAGCGCCGTGCTATAATTTAAAAGGGCAGTGAGAGGGTCTGACAAAATGATAAAGACGCGGCGGCTGGTATTATTCGTTATTACGACCATCCTATTATGCACAGTCCTCGGGGGCCTGTACGGGCAACAAGTTGACGCCACCACTGCCGAGCCTGACGATTCCGACGTCAGAAAAAGCATCAGTTCATTCTCCAAACTTCTGGATCTGGTCGAGCAAAACTACGCCGACCCTGTCAATTCCGACAAAGTCATTTTCGGTACATCCACAAACGGACTGGGAGCGATTGCGGGAATGCTTCGAACCCTTGATCCTCATTCCAGTTTCCTCGACCCTCACACCTTCGAACAATTTCAAGAGGACCAGGAAGGAAAATATTACGGCGTGGGGATGCAAATCGGGCAGATGCCCGGCAAAATGGGCAAGCTGGTTACAATGGTCATCGAGCCCATGCCCGGGTCGCCTGCTTTCCGGGCCGGCCTTCGCCCTGGAGATGTGATTATTGGCGTGGATGGCAAATCCACAGACGGTCTTGACAACGCGAAGGTCGCCTCCATGCTGAAGGGTCCTAAAGGAACCGAGGTTCACATTTCAGTGAGCCGTGAGGGCTCGGATCAGCCGTTGCAATTCAATATTACCCGCGATGAAATTGGCGGCCGGGGCGTTGATGCGGCATTTCTAATTCATCCCGGAATTGCTTATATTCACGTTGCCACCTTCAATGAAAAGACGAATGATGAGCTCATTCAGGCATTAAAAAAGGTTGATGAAAAAAATATAAAAGGGATGGTGCTGGATCTTCGCGGCAACCGCGGGGGTTTGCTCCAGGAAGCGGTGGATGTTGCCGATCACTTCCTTGAAAAGGGTCAACTCATCGTCTCTCACCACGGGAGGAACTCGCAGGAGAAGCGATGGTTCGCAACGAGGGGCAACCAGGGAAATGAATATCCCATCGTCGTACTCATCAACCGCTATTCCGCCAGTGCTGCTGAAATTGTGGCGGGCGCCCTGCAGGATCATGACCGCGCCCTGGTGATGGGCGAGCCGAGTTTCGGCAAGGGCCTCGTGCAAAGCGAATACCCGTTAAGTGAGAAAGCCTTTTTGCTGCTCACCACCGCCCGTTACTATACTCCGAGCGGCCGCCTGATCCAGCGGAACTATGCCAACGTATCGCTCTATGACTACCTTTACGACCGCAATACTGCATTACTGCCTCATACAGAAATCACGCACACCGACGGGGGACGTGAAGTATTCGGCGGCGGCGGAATCACGCCCGATGTGGCATTTACTGACCCTAAACTAACACCCACTCAGGAATTGTTGGCCCAAAGTGCCGTGTTTTTTGATTTTGGCAAACATTACCTGGCCGTCCACAAAACCATTCCCCAGGATTTCACCGCCACGGACGACGTGCTGCATGAATTCAAGGATTTTCTGACCGAGGAAAAAATTCAGATCTCCGATCAAGACTTTAAGGACAATCAGGATTTCATCAAGACTCGAATCCGTGGGCAATTGGTGGCGGTCATTTATGGAGAGGGTGAAGCCAATCGAATTTCCATCCTGAATGACCAACTTGTTCAGGATGCTGCGCAGCATATGACCCAAGCGGCGGACCTTTTAGCCAACGCCAAAAAGTATATGGCCAGCAGAAATCAGGCCAAGACCGCACTGGCTCATCCCTGAGGCGCTCTCTACGCGGCGCTGATCTTCATCGTATGGACTGCCCCTCCCGTCTTCGCGCAGCTCCCACCCAACTGAATCGTCCCTTTTTCTGTGGCTGATGAATTTACATCGGCGTATACCAACATGATCGATGGGCCACGCCACTAAAATGTTATAATCATGATGCGAGTTGAGGAGCGTGAATGGCATGAAACAGACTTCCAGGCTGGTATGGTTTGTCCTATCCACGGTAATGTTGTGCGCTCTTCTGGGCGGCGTTTACGGCCAGAGTGTTGAGGCTACTGCCAACGGCAGTGATGACTCCGACGTGCAGAGCAGCCTCAACACTTTCACCACAATTTACGATGTGGTGGAGCAAAACTACGCCGACCCTCTCGATCCTGACAAAACGATCTTTGGTCCTTCCAACTCCGGGCTGGGCGCCATCCCGGGCATGTTGCGAACCCTCGACCCCCATTCAAGTTTCTTTGACCCACGAGCTTTCGCGCAGCTCCGCGAAGATCAACAGGGAAAGTATTTTGGCGTGGGAATGCAGATCGGGCCAAGGCCCGGCAAAATGGGAAAGTTGATCACCATCGTCGTTCAGCCCATGCCCGGTTCACCCGCCTTCCGGGCCGGACTTCACCCCGGAGACGTCATTATCGCAGTGGACGGCCAATCGACTGATGGCCTGACCACTACGGAAATCGCAACCCGCTTGAAAGGGCCCCGCGGCACCGTGGTTCGCATCACAGTGAGCCGCGAGGGTTCGGAAAAGCCTCTGGATTTCACCATCACTCGAGATGAAATCTCGCGCAAGAGTGTTGAAAGCGCTTTTCTGATTAGACCCGGAATTGGTTATATCCACATTGTTGGTTTTAACGAAACGACAAACGACGAGCTGACCCAGGCTTTGAAAAATCTGGATGAAAAGCATTTGCAGGGACTGATCCTCGACATGCGCGACAACCCGGGCGGCCTGCTTCAGGAAGCGGTGGAGGTTTCAGATCATTTTCTGGAAAGAAATCAGCTCATCGTCTACCACTACGGGCGGCATTCGAGGGAAGAAAAATACTACGCAAAAACAGGGGACAACAATAACGAATATCCCATCGTGATCCTCATCAACCGTTATACGGCGAGCGCCGCTGAAATTGTGACCGGCGCCCTTCAGGACCACGATCGCGCCCTGGTGATGGGTGAAACGAGTTTTGGCAAAGGTCTCGTTCAAACGGTTTTCCCTTTAAGCGAGCGCGCCGGTCTGGCTCTTACTACGGCGCATTATTACACCCCCAGTGGCCGTTTGATTCAGCGTGATTATTCGGACGTTTCCCTCTATGACTACTATTATCACTATGGCGATACTGCACCCGCCAATGCGGAAGTAACCCACACGGATGGCGGACGTAAAATGCTTGGCGGCCAGGGCATTATTCCGGACATTCCGGTGGAAAAACCCAAGCTCAATCCCGTTGAAGAAAAACTTCTGCAACATAATGCCTTTTTCAATTTTGGGAAATACTATCTCGGCATCCATAAAACAGTTCCGGAGGATTTCACGGCCTCTGACGAAGTCCTGCAGGAGTTCCAGCATTTCCTGGAAACGCAAAAGCTTCGTACCACGGATGCCGAGATCAAAGATAATTTAGACTTTATCAAGGAGCACATTCGCATCCAGCTCGTGGGCGTCATCTATGGCGAGGATGAAGCCGCTAAAATTGAAACAGAAAACGATGATCTCGTCCAAAAAGCTCTGGACCACCTCGGCCAGGCCAAAGAGTTGATGGCCAGCTCGAAAAGATATATTGCGAGCAAGGGTGTAAATTAACCCGTTCATTCGCCGCGGAGCCGGGATCGGAAGTATTTCAAAAGTGAAAATCCCCCGGTTATGGGTAGAAGAAGAATCTGTTTGAAAATGGCACTCCGATTTTTGAGGCGCGCCCGATCCTGTTCCGCTTCTGACTTCATCTGAAATTGCAACATGCCCAGGTATTTCGCAAAATCCACGCCACACTTATCACATTTTACTCCCTCTGACTGAGAGTGTTTACAGGCGGGGCATATAATGCGCAGCGGGGCATGGCAGCGCAGGCAATATTGGGCGGTCTCGGGATTCTCTCGATGGCACTTCGGACATACCATGCGGATTTAGAGCTTGCCTTGCCCTATCCCGGACAGCAGGATCAGCCTGTGCCCGGGAAATGATTGATGGTGGACGCGAAGGGATTCGAACCCTCGACCTCAGCGTTGCGAACGCCGCGCTCTCCCAACTGAGCTACGCGCCCCCAAAATCAGCAACAGGAATACCGTGAAAGCGTGCAGGATTGGACCCGCCCTTTCACAAAATTTGCTCTGTCATTCGACTTATAAATATATCACGACCGCGGCCCGAGGTGCTAGAAAGCGCAAGACTCCCGGAAAGGAGGCGGATATTCAATCCCCCAACTTGCATTAATCTGATGATCTGCAACCTGTCCGCTTTGACTTATAAAAGGCTTTCCGCGAATGTCAGCGCATCAGCCAGCCTTGCTTCCTCAATCCCTCCGCCTTGGGCAAAGTCGCGCGTCCCCCCGCCTTTGCCGCCAAATTTCGCCACAGTCTGCTTCAAGATTGCTCCCATATCGGCAGCGCCGCCAGGAGATTGTGAAAAGTATAGATAGCCAGGCCGGCCCTTAACCGCAATCAAAGCCACGGCCGAAGGATGGCTCGCAATCTCATGTGCAACTTTCTTTCCATCCAAATGTTCCTCTTCGTTGAAAACACGTTGAACAATTTTCCGGCCGTTCTTTTCCGGTGCGGCTTGCCATAGCCCGTTGGCTTCAACCATCGCGATCTTTTCCGCCAATTTCTCCCCGGCCCGATGCGAGGCCCGAAGCTCATCCGACTGTTTCGCGATCAATGCCGGCAGTTGGTGAGTAGAGGCGGACAATAGACGCGAAGCTTCACTTAAAATTTTGAAATCATGACGGGAGGCACGATGCGCCCGCCCGCCGCATACAAACTCAATTCGAGTGAGCCCTTTCATCCGCTCCACTTTGCGCGTCGCGATCAGGCCGATGGCCCCCGTGCGGCTCGCGTGAGTGCCGCCGCAAGCTGAAAGATCAAAGTTGTCGATTTCCACCAAGCGCACATCACCTTCGCGCAAGATTGGTTTTCTTAAATCCAGCCGGTTTGCCTCCGCAACCGGTCGAAAGAAAATTCTCACTTCGCGATCCTCAAAAACGATTTGGTTCGCCAGGTCCTCGGCCGCCTCAATCTGTCGGCGTCCCAGGCGGTCAGAATCCAAATCGATAGATGAAACCTCCGCCCCCAGGTGAAACGAAACTGTTTTGTAATTTCCCGTTTTCTCGAACGAAGCAGAGAGAACGTGCTGGCCTGTGTGCTGTTGCATGTGGTCAAAGCGCCGGGGCCAATCGATTTTGCCTTGAACCTGCATGCCTTCCGGTTGGCGTTCGAGCACGTGAACGATTGAGTCGCCGTCTTCAATCAAAGCCAGCACCGGAACGCCTGCCAGTGTGCCGAAGTCCATTGGCTGACCTCCCGATTCGGGATAGAAACACGTGCGGTCCAAATAGACGTGGAAACCCTCGGGCCCGGGTTCGACCTTGAGAACCTTCGCCTCAAACTCGCGCAGATAACAATCCGTGTAATAAAGGCGTTCGGTCTTGAGCATCGCTCAATCCGCCTCATCCTTTGCCAGAGCCTTCAAAACTTCCAGGTATTTGTATCCGGTGGCGGTAAGAAACAGAACGACGGTTTCCGCTCCAGTCAATACGCCGTCTGCGATCAATTGCTTCAGCGCAGCCAGAGTGGCGCCGCCTTCCGGCGAAGTGATCAGTCCCTCAGTTTCAGCTAATTCCCTGACAGCATCGAGCATGGCCGCGTCGTCAACCGCCAGCGCAGCTCCGTGGCTCTGATAGAGCGTGCGCAGTATGAGGAAATCACCGACGGCGGACGGCACGCGAAGACCGGAAGCAATGGTCACGGGGTCGCGCCACTCTTCCGCGTTCTCCGAGTGTTGTGCAAAGGCGCGGACCATAGGAGCGCAGCCCGTGGATTGCACGGCAAACATGCGTGGTCGCCGCTCGTCCACCCAACCGAGATCAGCCATTTCTGTAAAGGCCTTCCACATCCCAATCAATCCTGTGCCGCCTCCGGCAGGATAGATCATGGCATCGGGAAGCCGCGCGCCAAGCTGCTCATACACTTCGTAAGCCATCGTCTTCTTGCCTTCCACGCGGTAAGGCTCGCGCAGAGTTGATACGTCAAAAAAACCTTCGGCGGGGGTGCGCTCGCGCAACGCTCGCCCGCAATCCTTGATGCTGCCGTCAACCAGCACCACTTCCGCTCCCGCCAGCGAGCACTCAAGACGATTCGCCAGTGGGGTGCTCTTCGGCATAAAAACAGTTGCCTTCATCCCGGCTTTGGCCGCGTAAGCCGCCAGCGCTCCCGCAGCATTGCCCGCTGAGGGAGCTGCAATCTTGGTAATGCCCAACTCGCGCGCCATGCTCACGGCTACCGCCATCCCCCGGTCCTTGAACGACCCAGTGGGATTCATGGCTTCATTTTTCAGGTAAAGGTTGGCAAGGCCAAGCCGCGTGCCCAGGCGCTTCGCATGAAGCAGTGGCGTGAAACCTTCACCCAGCGAAACAATTGAATAATCCTGAGTAACAGGAAGGACCTCTCGGTAGCGCCAAAGGTCCGGCGCGCGAAGTGGAAGGCGCTTCCGCAAATTGTCGCCAGCCTCATGGGACATTCGGTAGCGGACCAGAAGCGGCGAGCCGCATGGGCAGAGGTTATAAACCTTTCCTGCTTCAAATTGCCTTCCGCAGCGCGCGCACTCGAGATGAGATATCAGCGACATTGATCCAGCAGTCTAACCGACTGTAGAAAGCGTGGTCAATGACGATAAGTGAATGCGTTCAGGCCGGTTTTCCGCCTGACCGCTCACGAGGACCCCTCACCATGCACACAGCGTTGATTCTATTATCCCGACAACTGTCTTGACAATATTCGTTATAACGTATATTATGGCTTTGATGAATAAAACAAGGACGTTGAAAAACAAGCGGCGGCGCCCGGCTTCCCCTGAGGAAGCAGCGTTCCTGGAACTGCTGCGCACCACAGACCTGCTGTCCCGTGGCCTGGTCGAAGTGCTCAAGGCTGAGGGGCTCTCCGCGACGCAGTACAATGTGCTCCGAATCCTGCGCGGCGCCCCGCAAGGGCTCCCCTGCGGGGAAATCGCCAACCGCATGATTACGCGAGACCCGGATATCACCCGGCTGCTCGACCGTCTGGAGAAGCGTGGGGTGATCTCCCGTTGCAGGGAGAACACGGACCGGCGGACAGTAATGGTCCGAATCACGCCACAGGGTCTAAGACTGCTCACACGACTAGACAAACCGGTGCGGGCCACCCATCGCAAACAATTAGGCCCCCTCGGGAGAAAACGCCTGCAGGTCCTGATTGGACTGTTGCGCGACCTGCGCGGCCAAGCTGATTGATTTCGTTGCTTTAATATTTGTTGTAACGATTATCGGTGCAACGCATCATATACGGTGGAGGCAAAACAACCTATGACCGCACCGGCTACATTACAAACTACGGCAAGATCCACCTGGAACGTCGACCCCGTTCACTCGGTCGCCGAGTTCAAGGTGAAACATATGATGATCTCCAACGTAAAAGGACGATTCACAGGCGTCAGGGGCGCCTTAACTCTGGACGAAAGTGATCCAACCAACTCCAGTGTCGAGGCGTCGATTGAATCGGCCTCAATCAACACGGGCGATCTCCAGCGTGATACACATCTGAAGAGTCCTGACTTCTTCGATGTGGAGAAGTTTCCGACGTTGTCGTTCAAATCTACGCAAGTAACCCGAGATGGAAGCGGAGAGATTGTTGTGGGGGGCGACCTCACTATCCACGGCATCACCCGCAACATCGTGTTTACAGTTGAGGGACCGACCCCGCCAGCCAAAGACCCTTGGGGCAATACCCGCCTGGGCTTGTCGGCAAGCACAAAGATCAACCGTAAAGACTTCGGATTAACCTGGAACGCCGCGCTGGAGACTGGTGGCATCCTCGTTGGCGACGAGGTAACCATCACACTTGACGTGCAATTCGTGAAGGCCTGAAACTTTTGTCGGGAGCAGACACAAAAGCTGTTAGCTCCGGCAGCACAAAAAGGAGAAATCTATGTCACTCCGTCCAATAAAACAAATCATTCAAACCAAGTCCACCATCGAGGGCGCTGGCGTGAAGTTGCAGCGCGCCTTCGGGTTCGGCAAAACCAAGGATTTCGATCCGTTCCTGCTTCTCGATGATTTTCGAAATGACAATCCGGCAGATTACCTGGCCGGATTTCCCTGGCATCCGCACCGGGGGATTGAGACGATCACTTACGTGCTCGCAGGTTCCGTGGAACACGGCGACAGCCTTGGTAACAAGGGCAAGATGACCGCGGGCGACGTGCAGTGGATGACCGCGGGTAGCGGCATCCTGCACCAGGAGATGCCCAAAGGTGATCAACAGGGCCGCATGCACGGGTTCCAGCTTTGGGCCAACCTGCCTTCATCATTGAAGATGACAGACCCGCGGTATCAGGACATTCCATCAAGCACGATCCCTGCGGTCACCGACGATGACGGCACCCGCGTGCGCATCATCTGCGGTGAATTTTGGGGCAAGAAGGGACCCG